>QMCE01000437.1_pt1 | contig 77099 bp, 77 predicted proteins | sample 1821851 | NCBI WGS metagenome assembly QMCE01 (sample SAMN09453174, study PRJNA476694) | Termite gut metagenome, whole genome shotgun sequencing project. | isolation source: worker | host: Odontotermes sp. | place: South Africa:Pretoria | collected 2016-01-28
GGACGCAGGCAGGCGCGCGCCTGTCAAGGACGATGACAATGCAGGGCGCGGAAATCCTGCTCCTGCGGCGCATGAGTTCGACTCCCTTGACCTTAACACCATACCATCCAGCCCCACCGGCTGCAAACCGGTGGGGGTTTTTTAGGTTCTGCCGTCCACGCGCGCCTGGTAAAACGCCGCGCGCGACGCGCCCACGTAGGGGGCTATCCACAAAAGGCCAATGCCAAGGGTAAGCGCGCCCAGGATGTACCAGCCGATAAAGCTAAGGTCCAGGCAAAACAAGCGCCCTTTATGGCCCGCCATCAGCTGTTTGCTGCGGTTCAGCGCTTCCAGCACGCCCACCGAAGGGTTGTTTGCCATGATATACGGCGCCATGGCATAGCGGTAGCCCGCAATGATGCCGGGGACGATGAAAAGAATGCTCCACAGGAGAACAAACAACGCCGTTGCCAATTGCAGCAGCAGGGCGCGGCCAAAGATGGAAAACCGCGAAAACAGCGTGCCAAAGGTGGGCTGCGGCGTGCCCTGCACCAGCAGGGTGTTGTAGCGCTTTAAGCCTAAATCTACCGCGCCGCCAAACAAAAACACAACCAAGCCGTAAATAGCCATAAACGTACCGATGGCCGCCAGCACGCCCCAAAGCGGGGCCAGCCAGACGCCCCACCCATCCGCATGGGCTGGCCCGGCGTTGTTCCAAAGGCCGCCGGGCCAAAAGGTGTTGCCCGCGTGGCGGCCCGCCGCGCTGCCCGCCGATGTCATCAGCCCGCTTGCGCCCGTAACGCTGGCGCCCAGCAGCCCCGCCACCAGCGTTACCACCACCGAAAGCCCCCAGTGCCCGCGCAGGGCCGTGCGGCCCGCCATCCTGTAATCGTGTGCAAACATTCATTCATCCTCATTGTTCTGTTTTTTCAGCGCGCACATCGGTGCAGCCGCCCCGGGAATAATTATTTACCCATTTCGCCATGATTTACACCGCCTTTTTCCGCTACTCCCCGCAAGTTACTTCGCCCGGCTGCAGCAGGCGAATGCCTTTTTCGCGAAGCAGGGCGGCGGCTTTTTCGGGGTTATCCACCCTGAAAATAAGCACCGCGTTTTGCCCAAAACGCCGCACAAAAGAGTACAGGTACTCGATGGAAACGCCGCCCGCGCGCAGCACCTGCAGCGCGGCGGAAAGCCCGCCCGGCGCATCAGGCACGGCCACGGCCAGCACCTCGGTAAGGCTGGCGGTGTAGCCCGCGCCGCGCACCAGGGCCAGGGCCTTGTCGTTGTCGTTCACAATGGCGCGCGCAATGCCAAAATCGGTGGTGTCGGCAATAGACAGCGCAATCAAATCCACGCCGCCCTCGCCCAGCAGGCGCGCAAAATCATCCAAAGCACCGGGGCGGTTTTCCAAAAAAGCCGAAATTTGTTTGATAGACATGGGGTTTCCTCCTTGTTGAACTTGCGTCGACACCCTCTAATACAGCTTCCTTTTATCCACCACGCGCTGGCTCTTGCCCTCGCTGCGCTGGATGCTGCCGGGGTTCATCAGCTTTAGTTTCACCGACAGGCCAATCACCTGCTCGATGGCGCGGGATACCTGCTGCTGCAGCGCCTCCACGCGGCGCACCTCGTCGCTTAAAAGCTCGGGCGCAAGCTCCACCTGCACCTCCAGGGTGTCGCGGTTGTCTACCCTGTCTACCACCAGCAGGTAGCGCGGCGCAATGCCGGGGATGCCCACAATGGCGCTCTCTATCTGGCTGGGGAACACATTTATGCCGCGGATAATCAGCATGTCGTCGGTGCGCCCGCGCAAGCGGCGGATGCGCCGGTGGGTGCGCCCGCAGGGGCAGGGCTCGGCAATCACGGCGGTGAGGTCGTGCGTGCGGTAGCGCAGGGTGGGCATGCCCTCTTTGCTTAAGGTGGTAATCACCAGCTCGCCCACTTCGCCGTCCGGCATCGCCTCGCCGCTGTCGGGATTTAGTATCTCAAACATAAAATGGTCTTCCCACATGTGCAGGCCGCTTTGGGCCTCCAGGCACTCCATGGCCACGCCCGGGCCAATGGTTTCGGTAAGGCCGTAAATATCCAGCGCCTTAATGCCCAGCAGTTTTTGTATTTCGTCGCGCATGGCCTCCGTCCACGGCTCCGCGCCAAAAACGCCGGTTTTCAGCTTCAGGCGGCTCATGTCAAAGCCCGTGTCGCGCAGGCCCTCGGCCAGCATCAGCGCGTAGCTGGGGGTGCAGGCAATGGCCGTGGCGCCCAAATCCTCCATCAGCATCAGCTGCCGCTGGGTGTTGCCCGCGCTGGTGGGCACCACCTTGGCGCCTACTTTCTCCACGCCGTAGTGCAGCCCAAGCCCCCCGGTAAACAGGCCGTAGCCGTAGCTTACCTGCACGGTGTCGGCCCGGGTAATGTGCGCGCAACCCAGGCAGCGGGCCACCACCTCGGCCCACACCTGCACGTCGTGCGCGGTGTATCCGGCCACAATGGGCTTGCCCGTAGTGCCGCTGGAAGCGTGGATGCGTACAATTTCTTCCTGCGGCGCGGCAAACAGGCCGTAGGGGTAGTTGTCGCGCAAATCGCTTTTTTGGGTAAAGGGCAGCAGGCGCACATCGCAGAGCGTTTTAATGTCTTCGGGCGATACGCCGGCTTCCTGCATACGGGTGCGGTAGACCGGCACGTTTTGATAAACCCGGCGCACGGTGTGCTGCAGGCGCTCCAGCTGCAAGCGCTGCAGCGCCTCGCGCGGCATGGTTTCCATGGGCTCGTTCCAATACATGGGATGCTTCCTTTCCCTATAACATATACCCCGCCTCAAAGGCGGCCAGGTTGGCTTGTGTAAACTTTGGCGGCACGCATTGGCGCAACGCGCCCACAAAAATGTCTTTCTCCACCGGCAGGCGCGCGGCCAGCGCCCCCAGCAGCACGGTGTTTACCGCGCGCTGGTTACCCGCCCGCTTTGCCAGCGGCAAGGCGTCTATGGCCACCACCTTTGCCTTTTCCCGCAATTTATCCGGTATTTCTTTGGGATATTCAGCCGCGCCGATAATCACCGGCAGCGGCAGTATTTTTTGCGTATTTACAATCAGTGTACCCTCCGGCGCCAGGTACGGCAGCGCGCGCAAAGCCTCCAGCTCTTCAAAGGCAATCACAAAATCCGCGCCCTCCTGCTCTATCAGCGGGGAATATACCTTCCCCGCGCCCGCTTTGCCCCCCACGCGCACATAGGTGATAACGCTGCCGCCGCGCTGGCTCATGCCGTGCACTTCGCTCACCTTCACGTCGCGCCCCAGCGCCTGCGCTACCGCGCCCAGCACCCGGCTGGCCAGCAGCGTGCCCTGCCCGCCCACGCCCACTATCACTACATTCAATGCTTCCATTTTATTTTCGGCGGGTATTTTGGTATTTATGCCGCCTTTTCCTCCCTTGTTTTACGGTTTTTCAATCGCCTTTTTGGGGCACACGCCGGCGCACAGCGCGCACCCTTTGCACAGGCTGGCATCGGCCTCGGGGCCCGCTTCGCCCTGCACCAGGGCCGGGCAGCCCAGCTTCATGCACACGCCGCAGTTTACGCAGGCGACGCGGTTTACCTTCACCGGAACGGTTTTCTCGCGGCTAAGCAGCACGCAGGGCCGCCGCGCGATAATCACCGAGGGGCTGTCCTTCGCGGTTTCCTCCCTCACCCGGCGGGGTCTACCACGCGCACACTGGGCACGCCAATGGCCTGGCACAGTTTTTCCAGGCTAAGCTTGGGCGCGGCCTCAAAATGGATATCAAAGCCCGTGGTGGGGTTGGGCTGGTGGCCCGTCATGCCGGTGGTGCTGTTGTCGGCAATAATCACGGTGCTGTGCCCCCCGTTGTACACCACGTCTATCAGCCCGGTAATGCCGGAGTGCACGAAGGTGGAATCGCCAATCACTGCCACGGTTTTTGTGCTTTGTTTGCATCCTTCGGACGCAAACAAAGCTTTTTCATACCCCAGGGCCATGCCAATCGACGCGCCCATGCACACCACACTGTCTACCGCCGAAAGCGGGGGCAGCGCGCCCAGGGTGTAGCAGCCAATGTCGGCCGTCACTGTAAGGCCCAATTTGCTTAAAACCGAAAACAGCGGGCGATGCGGGCAGCCGGGGCACAGCACCGGCGGGCGGGCGGGGATATCCGGGGTTTCGGCCGCACCGGGGGCGGGCGCGCCGGCAAACAGGTGGGCCACCTTGCGGGCAAACAATTCGCCTTGCAAGCCGGTGCGCTCCTTGCCCGCGTCCACACGGATGCCCGCCGCGCGGATGGCGTCTTCAAAGAAGGGTTCTAACTCTTCTATCACATACAGCTTCTCCACGTTCTGGGCAAATTCGCGTATCAAAGGTATGTCCAGCGGGTACACCAGCCCCAATTTCAGCACACTGGCCGTGGGCAAGGCTTCTTTCACATAGTTGTACGCGCTGCCGCTGCACACCACCCCTACGGCTTTGTCCGCGTATTCAACGCGGTTCAGCGAAAGGCCGCCCACGTCTGCCAGCAGGCGCTCTTCGCGCGCCTGCACCGCCACATGGCGGGCGCGGGCATTCCCAGGCATCATCACCCACTTGGCTGGGTTTTTTTGGTATTCTTTCAGCGGCACGGGTTGCCGCGCGCCCGCCTGCACCAGGCTGCGCGCGTGCGCCACGCGGGTAACCAGGCGCAAAAACACCGGCGTGTCGTAGGCTTCGCTCAATTCAAAGGCGCGCTTTGCCATAGCCAGGCACTCGGCGCTGTCGGCCGCTTCCAGCATGGGCACATGGGCGCTGCGGGCATAATAGCGGCTGTCTTGCTCGTTTTGGCTGCTGTGCATGCCGGGGTCGTCGGCCGTTATCACCACCAGGCCGCCGTTCACGCCCGTATAGGCCGCGGTAAACAGGGGGTCTGCCGCCACATTTACGCCCACATGCTTCATGCAGCACACGGCGCGCGCGCCCGCCATGCTGGCGCCAATGGCCACCTCCAGCGCCACCTTCTCGTTGGGGCTCCACTCGCAGTAAATGCCCTCGCAGCCGCTCAGCGCTTCGGTAATTTCGGTAGACGGCGTGCCCGGGTAGGCCGTGGCCACCGTTGCCCCGGCCTCCCATACCCCACGGGCAACGGCTTCGTTGCCCAGCATTAGTTGTTGCGGTGTGTTCAAGTTCCCATCCTCCTGTAGTTGCCTGTTATAGCAGTATACTAAATTTTACGATTAATGAAAAGGTTTATAATTCCTTGACAAGTGCCTTTACGGGTTTTACAATAATAACGTGGTATAATATGCGCGGGCATGGCCATTGCGGTTTATTTCTGCACCGCATCCCCATTCCCTGGCGCGTAAAAACCCTCTCCCGTACTGGAGGGCGTAGGCAGCACCCGTTTTACGCCCTTTATTCTTTATTTTATTCCATTATTAAGGAGTTGACCCAATTGCCAGATTTACCACTGTGGGTTCCCATAGTGGTGGCGGTGGTTGGCGTTCTTGCTGCTATTCTAACGTTCCGCGCCGGGGTATCTTACCGCCGGCGCACAGCCGAGCAGGCTATTGGAACGGCGGAGGACGAAGCGAAGAGAATCGTCAACGACGCCATCAAAAATGCGGAACAAAAGCTGAAAGAAGCCTCTGTAGAAGCGAAGGACCAAGCCTACCAGCTGCGCCAGGAAGCCGAGCGCGAAATACGCGAACGCCGCGCCGAGGTAACCCGCCAAGAGCGCCGGGTGGAGCAAAAAGAAGAAGCCATAGACAAAAAGACCGCCACGCTGGAGCAAAAGGAAGAAGACCTGCGCGGCAAAAACGCCCTGGCCGAGGCCAAGCTGGGCGAAGTGGACCAAATACGCGAGCGGCAGCTGGAAAAGCTGGAAAGCATTGCCGCGCTTACGCAGGAAGAAGCGCGCGGCATATTGCTGGGCCGCCTGGACGAACAGCTGGGCCACGAGAAAGCGCTGCGTATCTCGGCCTTTGAAACCAACGTGAAGGACGAAGCGGACGAACTGGCCCGCGAATTGATTGGCCAGGCCATTGCCCGCTGCGCGGCGGACCATTCCGCCGAAGCCACCGTGAGCGTAGTGCCCCTGCCCAGCGATGAGATGAAAGGCCGCATCATTGGGCGCGAGGGGCGCAACATCCGCGCCCTGGAAACCGCCACCGGGGTCGATTTGATTATCGACGACACCCCCGAGGCCATTACGCTGTCCAGCTTTGACCCCGTGCGCCGCGAAGTGGCGCGTCAAACCCTGGAAAAGCTGATTGCGGACGGGCGCATCCACCCCGCGCGCATTGAGGAAACGGTGGAGAAAAGCCGCCGCGACTTGGAACTGGTGATGAAGCGCGAGGGCGAACGCGCCGTGATGGAAGTGGGCATCCACAGCGTACACCCGGACATTGTGAAGCTGATTGGCCGCCTGAAATACCGCACCAGCTACGGCCAGAACGTGCTGAACCACTCGCTGGAGGTGGCCTACCTTTCCGGCATTATGGCAGCGGAGCTGGGCCTAAACGCCACCCAGGCCAAGCGCGCGGGCCTGCTGCACGACATTGGCAAGGCGCTGGACCACGAGATTGAGGGCAGCCACACCCAAATTGGCGTGGATATTGCCAAAAAATACAAGGAAAATCCGGCGGTTATTCACGCCATAGAAGCCCACCACGGCGACGTGGAGCCCAAAACCACCCTGGCCTTTATTGTGATGGCAGCCGACGCCATCAGCGCGGCCCGCCCCGGCGCGCGGCGCGAAAACCTGGAAAGCTACATTAAGCGCCTTGAAAACCTGGAAGAAATTGCCAAAGGCTTTGCGGGTGTGGAAAGCAGCTATGCCATCCAGGCCGGGCGCGAGGTGCGCATTTTGGTAAAGCCCGAGCAGGTGAGCGACGACCACCTGGTGCTGCTGGCCCACGAAATAAGCCAAAAAATAGAGAGCGACCTGGACTACCCCGGCCAGATAAAGGTAAGCGTGGTGCGGGAAAGCCGGGCGGTGGATTACGCGAAGTAGGGCGCTTTAGCGCCGAGCGTGGCTTGCGAAGCAAACACGCGAGCCCATGCACGGCGAGCGCGAGTGCGTAGCGCGAAGCGGAAGCCGATGACATGGGTAGGGCGCTTTAGCGCCGAGCGTGGCTTGCGAAGCAAACACGCGAGCCCATGCACGGCGAGCGCGAGTGCGTAGCGCGAAGCGGAGCGTGGATAACTGCTAATGTGCGTCGGACGCCTGTACGGCGTTCGGCGCTATTGTTTGGGGAGGATATTGCCATGTGCACCAGCTTTGTACACCGCCAAAACGGCATTGTGATTGGCATGAATTTTGACAACAACGGCATGGCTATGCGCATCGATGCTACCCCCGATGCTTTTGTGGTAAGCGTGGACGGCGGCTTTGAGGTTTTGCGGCGCACCACCCAAAGCACAGGCGAATGGCAGACAGCCCTCTCCATGGTGTATGTGGCCAAAGAGCATGCCGTGTATTATTGCCACAGCGGCGATTTTGCCGCAGCCGAAAAGCATGCTTTTGCGCCAGCCGCCAAGGAAGGGCCGCCATGACGACAAGGCACTCATGTTAATTTTTTATTAATAATGAATTAAGCATTAATAATTGTGCATTTGTTGAAAGGCAGGGCCTTTATTTTATGACAACCCAGCAAGAAATAAACCGGCGGCGCACCTTTGCCATTATCAGCCACCCCGACGCCGGCAAAACCACCCTGACCGAAAAACTGCTGTTGTACGGCGGCGCCATTGGCCTGGCCGGCAGCGTGAAGGGCAAAAAAACCAGCCGCCACGCCGTAAGCGACTGGATGGAGATTGAAAAACAGCGCGGCATCTCGGTAACATCCAGCGTATTGCAGTTTGAGTACGACGGCTTTTGCGTGAATATCTTAGACACCCCCGGCCACCAGGATTTTAGCGAAGACACCTATCGCACCCTGATGGCCGCCGACAGCGCCGTGATGGTGATTGACGCGGCCAAGGGCGTGGAAGCGCAGACCAAAAAGCTGTTTAAGGTGTGCGTCATGCGCGGCATCCCCATTTTTACCTTTATCAACAAAATGGACCGCGAGGCCAAAGCCCCCTTAGAGCTTTTGCAGGACATTGAGGACGTTTTGGGCATAGAAACCTGCGCCATAAACTGGCCCATTGGCAGCGGCAAGGCCTTTAGGGGCGTGTACAGCCGCGAGCGCGGCGAGATATTGGCCTTTGAGCAGGAAAATGTGCAAAACGCGCAGCGGGGCTCTAAGCAAGTGGCCGCCGTGGCGGCGGCTTTGGGCGACGCCGCGCTGGATACCCTGATTGGCCCGGCGGCCCATCACGCGCTGGCGGACGATATTGAATTGCTGGACGTGGCGGGCACGCGTTTTGACAGGGACGCCATGCTGCGCGGCAAGCAAACGCCGGTATTCTTCGGCTCGGCGCTTACCAATTTTGGGGTAGAGCCTTTTTTAACCGCTTTTTTGGCCCTTACGCCGCCGCCCCTGCCGCGCGTGGCGGCAAACGGCGAGGTGATAGACCCCGAAAGCGAGGATTTTTCGGCCTTTGTGTTTAAGATACAAGCCAACATGAACCCAGCCCACCGCGACCGCATTGCCTTTATGCGCATTTGCAGCGGGCGCTTTGAGAAGGGCATGGAGGTGCGCCATGTGCAGGCAGGCAAAACCCTGCGGCTTAGCCAGCCCCAGCAGATGATGGCCGAGGCGCGCCAAAATGTGGACGAAGCCTACGCCGGGGATATTTTGGGTATTTTCGACCCCGGCGTATTCGCCATTGGCGACACATTGCTTTGCGGCAAAAACACCTTTGCCTATCAGGGCATCCCCACCTTTGCGCCCGAGCACTTTGCCAAGGTGATGCAAACCGACACCATGAAGCGCAAGCAGTTTGTGAAGGGCATTGAGCAAATAGCCCAGGAGGGCGCTATCCAGATTTTTCGCGAGCCGGGCGGCGGCATGGAAGAAGTGATTGTGGGCGCGGTGGGCGTATTGCAGTTCGAGGTGCTGGAATACCGCCTGGCGCACGAGTACGGCGTAACTATCCGCTTGCAGACGCTTAGCTACCAGCACCTGCGCTGGATTACCGCTGCCGATGGCCCGCTGGAGGCTTTGGACATCACCAGCGACTCGAAGCGCGTGGAAGACATGCGCGGCGCGCCGCTTTTGCTGTTCACCGGCTTTTGGAACATTGATTGGGCCGAAGAGCACAACAAGGGGCTGGTGCTATCAGAATTTGGAACGGCGTGATGGTCTTTCTCTGTAGGCAGCGCATTGATGCGTTCCTTGCGAAGTGCAAAACACTGTTTCCACAAGCTGGGAGGGCAACGGTGAACAAATTGAGAATTGCGGCGTGCGGAATGGACTGCAATGAATGCGGTTCGTACAAAGCAACCATGTATCACGATGTGAGCGCCGCAGAGAGATTGGTTGAGTGGTACAAATCCACAGGATGGATTGGCGAAAACGAGGGCGCTGAGGCGGTGCTGCAAAAGAACCCGCTTTGCAAGGGTTGTTGGAACAGCACCGAGGATTGCTTTTTCAAGTGTGGTTGCCACCCCAGTCGCGATTTCCGTGTTTGCTGCACCGAAAGGAAAATTGAGCATTGTGGCGCGTGCAGCGAATTTCCGTGCAAACCGTATTTAGAATTTGTAGGCGACTATGAGCATCATAAAAAGGCGATGGAAAATCTGTTTTCATTAAGGCAGCCGAAAATCGACGTTTAACCGCACGTAGGTAGCGCACACCCGGGCATCCCAATCAAAAAGCAGACCTATAAAACAGGCCGGTGTCCGGCCCCTGCGAAAGGCGAGGTAATCATGAGCCCCATCAAGCCCGGAAAATACCGCCACTACAAAGGCGGTGAATACGAGGTGGTTGCCACCGCCCGCCACAGCGAAACACTGGAAGACATGGTGGTGTACCGCGCGCTGTACGGCGAGGGCGGCTGGTGGGTGCGCCCCGCCGCCATGTGGGGCGAGCAGGTAGAACATGAGGGCAAACGTGTTGCCCGTTTTGCCCCGGTAGAGGAGTAGCCTATGCCCCACCAACACAGCCTGTTTGAAAACCCGCTGCCCGACCCTTTGGCCAGCCGCATGCGCCCGAAGGATTTGGACGGTTTTGCCGGCCAACGCCACCTGCTGGGCCCGGGCATGGTGCTGCGCCAGCTGATTGAAAGCGACGGGGTGTGCTCCATGATATTCTGGGGCCCGCCGGGCGTGGGCAAAACCACGCTGGCGCGCATCATCGCAAACCGCACCCACGCCCGCTTTGTCACCTTCTCGGCCGTTACCAGCGGTATAAAAGAGATTAAAGCCGTGATGGCCGACGCCGAGGACGCGCGGCTGATGGGCGACGCGACCATTTTGTTTGTGGACGAAATCCACCGCTTTAACCGCGCCCAGCAAGACGCCTTTTTGCCGTTTGTGGAGAAGGGCAGCATTACCCTGATTGGCGCTACCACCGAAAACCCCAGTTTTGAAATCAACGCGGCGCTTTTATCGCGCTGCAAGGTGTTTGTGCTGCAGCCTCTCTCGCCCGAGGATGTGATAAGCCTGCTAAAACACACCCTGGCCGCGCCGCAGGGCTTTGGCGGGCAAGACGTGCAAATTGACAAAGAGCTTTTGAGCCTGATTGCCCATTTTGCGAACGGCGACGCGCGCGTGGCACTGAACACGCTGGAGATGGCGGTGCTGAACGGGCGGCGCGAGGGCAGCCGCACCGTGGTGGAAAAGGCGGTGCTGGAGCAGGTAACCAGCAAAAAAAGCCTTTTGTACGACAAAGACCGCGAAGAACACTACAACATCATCAGCGCGCTGCACAAAAGCATGCGAAACAGCGACCCCGATGCCGCCGTGTACTGGCTGGCGCGCATGCTGGAGGCCGGGGAAAGCCCCTTGTATGTGGCCCGCCGCGTGGTGCGCTTTGCCAGCGAAGACGTGGGCATGGCAGACCCTGCCGCCCTGCAGGTGGCTGTGGCGGCCTACCAGGCCTGCCATTTTAACGGCATGCCGGAGTGCACGGTAAACCTGGCGCAGGCGGTGGTGCACTGTGCGCTTGCGCCCAAAAGCAACGCGCTGTATGCCGCCTACGGCGCTGCCGCCGCCGATGCGCGCGACACCCTGGCAGAGCCTGTTCCCCTGGTGATACGCAACGCGCCCACCCGCCTGATGGCGGACTTGCAGTACGGCGCGGGCTACCAGTATGCGCACGACACCAAAGATAAGCTAACCGACATACAATGCCTGCCGGATAATCTGGCCGGCAGGCGGTACTACCGGCCCACCAGCCAAGGCAAAGAGGCCGAGGCCCAAAAGCGCCTTGGGGAGATTGCCGAATGGAAGGCGGCGCGCGTGAAGAAAGAAGACTAGGCTGTCCGTTTTATAGGACAGCGCTCCTTTTACAATGGAAGCATCAGGACACCGGCAACACCGCCGGGCCACTGCCCATCTGGAAAGGAGCGCGTTATGCATTACCAAATTAAAACCGTGCAAAGCCATATTGAGGTATACGACGAGCAGGGCCGCTTTTTGTTCTCGGCCGATACCCAGCACGAAGCCATGGAAGAATTGCGCCGCATGGATGAGGCCGCCTAATCAACCTCATGCATCGGATGCGCCTTCACCTTCTCCACCGCGTCGGCCACGGCCACCATCAGTTCCACATGGTTGGTGCGGTTCATGTCTGGCACTTTGGCCAGCAGCCCGCCCTTGCGCGTGGTGGCAAAGCGCGCAAAGCCCTTGTTAAACACCAGCGCGCAAGCGTCTAAAAAGCACTTCTCGCACCGGCACATATCTGTTTTTGCCATCACCTCGGCCACATGCCGCCGCACCAGTTCTTCGGTGCTGTTCACCAGCACAAATTTCCCCTCGCCTTGCGCCATCCTGTCCGCCTCCCCGCATTCATTGCTTACACTATACCATATCCGGGCCGGTATTGTCAGATGAAGCGCCTATTCATCAAACCCCTCCATGTGGGGGCACTCTATATGGCTGATATCGCAAAAGGGCATGTTGCCGCTCTCACCGCAGCGGCACAGCGTCATGCGGTTGCGCGTTTCGTAGGCAGCGCCGTCTGCGCCCCGCAGCGCAATGCCGCCCTTCACCCACAGCGGGCCGCGGCGGCCGGCCGCGGTATCCTGTATGGGGCATATCTCCTGCGGCAGCGGCGGCTCTATGGGTGTGCCGTCTTTTTCGCGCACGGTTAGGCGTCCGGCGGCGCACGCCAGGCTCTCTTCTATGGCCAGGGCGCGGCTGGCGGGGTTGCCGCTATCCAGCGCGGCGTCCCACACGCCCTTGCCCTTGTCGCAAAAACGCATGCTGGCGCACAATTCTTCAATGTCGTACAAGTCCAGGGTTTCGCCCTCATATACCAAAAAGTTACAGCCATACGCCTTGTTTCCGGCGCGCTCCGCGCCGTCGCAGCGGCACAGCAAAACCGGCAAGCCGGGCTGTTGGCTGTATTCCTTGCCGTTTAGCCAGCGCTCGCTGGTGCCCTCGGCGTCGGTTTCAATCACCGCCTGCCGTATGGGCACATCACCGCTCACTTTGTAGGGCCCGCCGGGCAAAATGGTTATTTCTTTGTCTTTGGCCATCGTGCTGCGCCTCCTTATGCGTTTGTCTTGGGTAATATAAAATACAGGCTAATTATACAATTCCCTGCCCGCTGGGCTTCCCGCCGCACCCCAAAGCTGATACAATAGTGGCAGTGTTTTGCCATACTTAAATCTTCTGATGGGGAAACCATGATAAAAGGCATATTATTCGACATGGACGGCGTTTTGCCCAAGGAGTTGCCATGAAAGGACGCGTCAACCTAAAGGGCCTGGCTGTGAACATTCTTTTTTACACCATTGGCAGCCTGTTGATGTCTTTGGGGCTATATACATTTGCCCTGCACGCGCAGTTTGCGCCGGGCGGGGTTTCGGGCGTTGCCATTATGCTAAACCATTTTACCGGCTGGCCCATTGGCATGGTAACCCTTACCTTAAACCTGCCGCTTATTGCCGTGTGCATCAAGGTAGTGGGCGGCGCTTTTGTGGCGCGCAGCGTGTACACCATGCTTATCAACATTGTTTTTATGGATGTTATTTTCCCGCTTTTTCCCAGCTATTATGGCAACCCGCTGCTGGCCGCCATGTTCACCGGCATTTGCATGGGGGCGGGGCTGGCCATTATTTACATGCGCGGCGCGTCCTCCGGCGGGGTAGATTTTATCACCATGAGCATCAAAAAAATACGGCCGCATTTTTCGGTGGGGCAAATTGCCATTGCCATGGATGCTGTGGTAATTCTATCGGGCGGGGCGGCCTTCCGCAACATAGACGCCGTGCTGTGCGGCCTGGTGGCCAGCATTACCACCAACTTAACCATGGACAACCTTTTATTCGGCGCGGGCAGCAGCAAATTGGCCGTTATCATCACTACCCGCGGGCGGCTGATTGCAGACGCCATTTCGGCGGAAGTGCGGCGCGGCAGCACCTTGGTGCCCGCCATTGGGGCATACACGGGCGAAGGGCGCGAGATGCTGCTGTGCGTGTGCAGCAAAAGCGAGATATATAAGGTGCGCACCACCGCCCGCGCGCTGGACCCCGGCAGCATGCTAATCATCACCGAGGCCAGTGAGGTATTTGGCGAGGGCTTTAAGCCACCCGCTTTGCCAACCAACGAAGAACCGCACAAAATGGCTGCAAAACAGCGCGGCAAAAAAAGAGATAAAATAGATGAATAATACTGATAAAAACGGTGTGCTTGCCGATGAACCCTTTGGCTACCGCCAAACCAAGGACGGCCGGGTGCGCGTTTTTTACCATGGGCGCGAGGTGAGCATACTGGCTGGGGCTCCGGCGGCCGCCCTGCTGCGCAAGCTGGAGAACACCACCACCGCCCAGCAGCAATTGGCCCTGGCCAAGGCAACGGGCAACTTTAAACGGGGGAACGAAAGAGCGGCGGAACAAAAGCGCGGGAAATAGTGAACCGCGGTGCGGCATGAAGGCCGCACCGTTGTTTTTGGTTCAAATTTTCTTTTATTTTTTGCCCCGCGCGGCCGCCTTCAGCCGGGCGAAAAAACCGGGCTGCTTGCGGGGCGGGCATTTTTCGGCAATAAAGGCCAGAAATTCGCCCAGCTCTTCGGGCTTAAACCCGGCCTTGGATACCAGGAGCGCCCCTTTTTCCAGCTGGAACAGGAGGGTGCGTTTGTTTTGCAGCACCCGCACCACGTCGGGGTAGTCGAAGGACAATTCGCTCAGGCGGCTGTCCTGGTCAAAGCCGTCGTCGTAAAAGTATACGTCTTTTTCAAGGCTGTCGTCGCCCCACTGGGCCGTTTGCTGTTTAATGTAGCGGCGGCTTTGCATTTTCCAGCCCCACAGGCCCAAAAACAGGGCCACACCGCCCATAATGCACATGCCCACCAGAAAAAACAGGCCGGCCATGCCCAATGTGATAACCTGCCACAGGCCAAACAGGATAGACGCCACACCCACCGCCAACAGCACCCAGCGCAGCACACCCGCGTTTTTGCCCCAGGTAAGGGCCAAAAAGTCCTTGCAGGTTCTTTTGTCCATCACGGTGTGGTTAACATAAATAGGATCCATAGCGCCCTCCATGTGGTGGAAAAACCACGTTTATTACCACACATTTTAGCACGCCGCCCCTTACAGCACAATCGGTAAACCACGAAACACGCAAAAATGTGCGCAGGCTATGAACAATCCTTTTCAAGAAACGACTTAATCATGCTGATAACATCGCCGGGCAAAGCAAATTTGTGCCCCTGGCCTTTCAGTACATGCGTTGTTAGGTTTTGTATCGTTTCTTTGGCTTTGGCAAGCGTCTTGTCGGCGGGAAACATTGCGTCGTATTCAGACACAATAATGAGTGTGGGCGCTGTGTATCTTTGCAAATCCTCGGCTTTTGCTATGCCCGACATAACGTTGTTTTTTACCGCAACATGTTTGCGGGAATACTGATGCATTTCGATTAAAGCGCCGGTGATATTCTTTTCCTCGATTGCCATGGGCAAAAGAATCTTTCTTAACCATTTTTCTTTTCCGGTAATGGGGTAAAGTATTGCGGGCAGAAGGCCCACCGATTTCCCCAGGCTGCGCGTGTCGGTATTGACAAACCCCGCAGGAACAATTAATACGGATTTTTCCACTTTTTTGGGGGCAACACACATCAATTTAAGCAAAATGCGGCAGCCGAGAGAACCGCTTAGGCAACTGATTGTTTGAAAGCCAAGCCCGGCAATGACATCGGAAGCCCATTCGCCGTATGCCATTGTCTTGTGTGAAACAGCCGCCTGCGCACTCTTTCCGGGATGCCCTATCGTATCCACGGCATATACGCAAAAATAAGGCAGCAGGGCGGCATAGTAGCTCAACTCATACGGCATTGTAAAATTGCCGCCGTGGGTAACCAAGAGCGGTTTTCCGCTTTGGTTGCCAATTTTCACCACATGGGTTTTGCCGAACCTTGTGTCAACATATATATCCTCATAGTCTGTATTAAGGGCTTGTAACTGCCTGTCGTAAAGCTCCTGCATTGCCATTTCGCTTTGCTTGTTTTTATAAATGCCTGCCATCAGCCAACCTCCATAATCTACATTTATTAGACACTGTTCAAAATCCCGCCCGCATTCTTCAAAATGGTTTAGACCCATCTCCCTTCGCACCAAGCGTACCAAATCCCATGGCCGCGCGCCACCAACCTGCGGTTTGCACCTTGTAAACCACCGGTTGCAAAGGGGTGCTTCCCGCAAAAACCACAAAGCGCATTAAAGCAAATTCCCCGGAAATTCAATGAATTTCCGGGGGATTTATGTGCCATTTTTTATGCCTTGGGCGCGTACAGGTCTTTCAGGCGCAGCAGGTAGGCATAGCGGTCTTTGCTCTCGGCCACCGCTTCGCTGAACAAGGTTTTGGCGCGCTCCGGGAAACTGCGCTGCAGGCTGCTGTAGCGCGTTTCGCCCTCGATAAACGCCTGGTAATCGCCGGTGGGCTCTTTGCTGTCCAGGGTAAAGGGGTTTGCGCCCTCGGCTTTCTTGCGCGGGTCGTACCTGAAGTTGAACCAATAGCCCGCGGCCACGGCCTTTTTCATCTCGCTTTGGCAGTTTACCATGCCGCCCTTAATGCCGTGCATCTCGCAGGGGGCGTAGCCGATAATCAGCGAAGGGCCTTTGTAGCTTTCGGCCTCGGCAATGGCCTTGATGGTTTGGTTTTGGTCTGCCCCCATGGCCACCTGCGCCACATACACATAGCCGTAGGCCATGGCCATCTCGGCCAGGCTTTTTTTGCCTATGGTTTTGCCCGCGGCGGCAAACTGCGCCACCTGGCCTATCTGGCTGGCCTTGCTGGCCTGGCCGCCGGTGTTGCTGTACACCTCGGTGTCGAACACAAACACGTTCACGTCCTGCCCGCTGGCCAGCACATGGTCTAAGCCGCCGTAGCCAATGTCGTAGGCCCAGCCGTCGCCGCCGAATATCCACACGCTTTTTTTGCCCAGATAATCCTTTTCGGCCAAAATCTCGGCGGCCAGGGTGCAGGCGGGGCAATCGCACTTGGCCTTGCCCGCGTCGTGCAGTTCGGTCATCCCCTTCAGTATAGGCTCGTAATGCTCGCCAAACTGTTCTTTGCTCTCGGGGGTCTTCATGTATGCAAGGCACTCTTCCACGTCTAAAATGCCGTCGGCCAGTTCCTTTACATACGTTTCGGCGGCTTCGGCGTTGGCCTTGCCGTCCTCAAAGGTTTCCAGCCACTTTTCACCGGCGGCTCGCAGCTCGGGCACTACCCACTCGTGGGCCATCAGGGCCTCGGTTTTCTTTTTCAGCCGCGCGCGTATGGCCTTTTGCCCCAGGTAAATGCCGTAGCCGTTCTCGGCGTTGTCTTCAAACAGGCTGTTGGCCCAGGCCGGGCCCTTGCCCGCTTTGTTCACGGTGTAGGGGCTGGTGGCCGCCGGGCCGCCCCAGATGGACGAACAACCGGTGGCGTTGCTGATGTACATGCGCTCGCCGTACAGCTGGGTTACCAGGCGGGCATAGGCGGTTTCGGCACAGCCCGCGCAGCTGCCGCTGAATTCTAGCAGCGGCTGGTTAAACTGGCTGCCCTTCACACTGGTTTCGCTCATCATGCCGGGCTTTTTCGCCACGTTCGCCACGCAGTAGTCAAACACGTCCTGCTGGGCGCACTGGCTCTCCTGGCTCTTCATAATCAGGGCCTTGCCGGGGGCGGGGCACACCTGGGCGCACACGCCGCAGCCCATGCAATCCAGGGGGCTTACCGCCTGGATAAACTGGTACTTGTCCATGTCTTTGCCCTTCATGGTAGCGGTTACCATGTTTTTTGGGGCATTTTTCACGTCATTTTCGTTAAGGGCATAAGGCCGGATGGTGGCGTGCGGGCACACATAGGCGCACTGGGCACACTGGATGCATTTGTCCGCCTGCCATTCGGGCACGTCTACGGCCACGCCGCGTTTTTCGTAGGCGCTGGCGCCCTGCTGGTAAGTGCCGTCGGCATGGGCCACAAAGGCCGATACCGGCAGGCTGTCGCCATCGTTCAGGTTCACCGGGTGCATAATGCGCTTCACCTGTGCCACCAGTTCGGGGCGGCCGTGCAGGGGGGCTTCGGGCGCGTCGTCGCCGGCGTTTTTCCACGCGGCGGGCACATCCACTTTTTCCAGGGCATCCACACCGGCGTCTATGGCCTTGTGGTTGGCTTGCACAATGGCGTCGCCCTTGCTGGCATAGCTTTTGGTGGCCGCGTCCTTCATGTACTTAATGGCATCGGCCTCGGGGATAACGGCGGCCAGCTTGAAGAACGCGCTTTGTAAAATGGTGTTGGTGCGCTTGCCCATGCCAATGTCGCGCGCAATGTCAATGGCGTTGCACAGGTACACCTCTATGTTGTTGGCGGCAATATAGCGCTTGTCGGCGGCGGGCAGGTTTTGCGCAAGCTCCTCGGGCGTCCACTGGGCGTTAATCAGGTACTTACCGCCGGGCTTCACGTCCTGCACCATCTTAAAGCCCTTTATAATGTAGGACGGGTTGTGGCAGGCCACAAAATCGGCCTTCTTCACGTAATAGGGGGCTTTGATGGGCTTGTTGCCAAAGCGCAGGTGGCTAACGGTAACGCCGCCGGTTTTCTTGCTGTCGTACTGGAAGTATGCCTGCACATATTTATCGGTGTGGTCGCCGATAATCTTGATGCTGTTTTTGTTCGCGCCCACCGTGCCGTCGCCGCCCAGACCCCAAAACTTGCAGCTGATAGTGCCCTTGGGGGTGGTGTCGGCGCAGTCTGGGCGCTCGGGCAGGCTGTGTCCGGTCACATCGTCTACAATGCCCACGGTAAAGCCGTTTTTAGGCTCGGCGGCTTCCAGGTTCTCGTACACGGCAATCACGCTGGCGGGCGGGGTGTCTTTGCTGCCCAGGCCGTAGCGGCCGCCCACTATTTTGGCGTCGGTTTTGCCGTTCAAAGCGGTCAGCACGTCCATGTACAGCGGCTCGCCCAAAGCGCCGGGCTCTTTGGTGCGGTCCAGCACGGCAATCTTCTTTGCGGTTTTAGGGATGGCTTCTAACAGCTTGTCGGCCCTAAAGGGGCGGTACAGCCGCACCTTCACCAGGCCCACTTTTTCGCCCGCGGCCGTCAGGTAGTCTATCACTTCCTCGGCCACATCGCAGAAGCTGCCCATGCAAACAATCACGCGCTCGGCGTCGGGCGCGCCGTAGTAATTAAACAGCCCATAGTTTGTGCCAAGGCGTTTGTTCACCTCGGCCATGTAACCCTCCACAATGCCGGGCACGGCCTCGTAGAAGTTGTTGGCCGCCTCACGGTTTTGGAAGAAGATGTCTGGGTTTTGGTGGCTGCCGCGCATCACGGGGCGCTCGGGGTTCAGCGCGCGGGCGCGGAAGGCGGCCAGGGCGTCTTGGTCCATCATGCCGCGCAATTCGTCATAGTCCCAGGTTTCAATCTTTTGTATCTCGTGGCTGGTGCGGAAGCCGTCGAAGAAGTTGACGAACGGCACGCGGCTTTTCAGCGCGGCCAGGTGGGCCACGGGGGTTAAATCCATCACTTCCTGGGGGTTCGATTCGGCCAGCATGGCAAAGCCGGTTTGGCGGCAGGCGTAAATGTCGCCGTGGTCGCCAAAAATACTCAGCGCGTGGCTGGCCACGGTGCGGGCGCTTACGTTTATCACGCATGGCAGCAGCTCGCCCGCAATTTTGTACATGTTGGGTATCATCAGTAAAAGGCCCTGGCTGGCGGTGTAGGTGGTGGTAAGCGCCCCGGCGTTCAGGCTGCCGTGCACCGCGCCCGACGCGCCGCCCTCGCTTTGCAGCTCAATCACGCTCACGGTATCGCCAAAAATATTCTCAAGGCCCGAAGCGCTCCAGGTGTCGGTAATTTCAGCCATGGGGCTGGAAGGGGTAATGGGGTAAATGGCCGCTACCTCGGTAAACGCGTAGCTGGCATGGGCGGCGGCGGTGTTGCCGTCCATGGTTTTTTTGGTTCTTGGCATTCTCTAACCTCCCAAATAATGATGATAGCCGCACTGCGTTAATAGTAACACCCAAAGCATGCGAATGCAAGGAAATGCGGGCGAAAGCGCAGGGAAAAGTCCCTTGCAATTGCCATGGCGGAGCGCTATACTGATACACACGGGGAAAGGGGTGCACGCCAATGGACGACAAGCAGCTGCTGGATGCCATCCGGGGAATTGTGCGGGAAGAGGCCAGAATAATTGTTGGTGAGGAAATAGCCGCCAACAACGACGTATTGCTGCGGCAAACCGCAGAAATGATGGACGAGAAGATTGCCGCAAACAACGACGTGCTGCTGCATAGAATGGACGAAAAGATTGCCGCCGGCAATGAAGCTACCCTGCAAAAGGCCTATGCGTACGTAGACGGCATCATCGCCGCCAATAACGAGGTGCTGTTGCGCGGCGTAAAAACCATTGTGGAGAACAAGTACGATGAAGTGCTGAAATTGCTGCAAGAAGATTACACGCCCTTGGCTTCTACGGTGTATAGCACGGCACAGAAGATAGCTGATTATGCCGATTTGAAGCAAATGTTGCGAAGCCACGAGCGCGCGCTGCAAACCCACAAAAGAGAATTGGATATGCTGAAAAAGCAAGCTATTGGCTAAAAGCAGGAGCGCCCCGGCCGGGGCGCTCCTGCTTCTATATTATCCGCTGTTTATTGCTTGTTTATACCAATATTATACAGCCTTGCCAGCGCGCCGTTTACCCAACCCACGTGCCGGTGCAGCATATAGGGTGTGGGCTGGCTGGTTTCGGTGCGGCCAGGCCGGACATCGGGGGCAAAGCCGTCGCGCCGTGCCTCCCCCGGTGTGGCGGGCCTTTGGCCGGCGGCGCGGCCAAGGGCCGCCGCAAACCCAGGGCCGTTGCTGCCCGGGGTTATGCCTGCCGCGCCCCTCTTTTTTATCCAGGGCCGATTCTGTGGCTATTACATTGTGCACATTCAATTCCATAACGGCACCTCCCTGTGCCGGGCCACCAGGGCGGCCATGTGCTTTTGATACCTCCCGTATATTCGCCTTTTATCTGTTCTGTATGTATATTCGGCAATAATACCAGTTAATTAATATCTATTGCCTTATTGCCGCATTTATGCCAAAATAACCCTTATCATCGCATCCGCGAAAGGAGCACCCCCGCCATGCCCACCTACTACGAAGAAAAACTAAGCAGCAACGAAATATTTAAGGGGCGCGTGTTTACCGTTACGGTAGACGAGGCCCTGCTTGCCAACGGCAGCGTACACCGCCGCGAGGTGGTGCACCACACCGGCGGCGCGGGGGTGGTGGCGCTGAACCAGGCCGGTGAGGTGGCATTGGTGCGGCAGTTTAGGTATGCCGTGGGTAAGGAGATGCTGGAAGTGCCTGCCGGGAAGATAGAGCCCGGGGAAGACCCGCGCGAAGGCGCGCGGCGCGAGCTGCGCGAAGAAGCCGGGGTAACGGCCGGTGTTTTTCAGCCCTTTGGCACGATACTGCCCACCTGCGCCTATTGCACCGAGCGCATTTACCTTTACCTTGCCACCCAGCTTTCTGACGCGCCGCGCGATTTGGACGAGGACGAATTGCTGGACGTGCTGTGGCTGCCTTTGGATGAAGCCGTGCAACGGGTGATGGACGGGGGCATCGACGACGCAAAAACCGTGAGCGCCCTGCTGCGGGCCAAAATGCTGCTGGATGCGGGAAAGATTATGCTGTAAAAGGCTCGGCCCGCATGGCGGTATGCCATACGGGCCGCGCTGTTTATGCACATTATTCCCGCTGCCATTTGGGTTTTCAATCACTTTTCCCGCTCTTGGCCATCTCGCGGTAAAGCCGGGTGGCGGCAATCACAGCCAGGCCCGCAATGCCTACGGGCACGGCCGCCAGAAAAAGCGCGCCGTTAACCGCCCCGTTTATCCACAGTGTGCCAAACAGGGCCAGCCCCAGCATAAGCTCTGCCGCCGCGCAGGCCGCCACCAGCGCCAGGGGGCGGTTTTGTGGTGTGCCAAAGCCACCGGTTTTGCCGCACAGGCTTAAAAACCACCACGCGCCCCCCGCCGCCACATACAGCGGCACGGCCATGCCCACCATAAAGGCCACGCATACCGGCCACAGATAGGCAAACTCCGGGAACGCCCGTGCCATCTCCGCTAAACTTTCCGGCACACCCCACACCAAAAACGGGATGCCCGCCAAAGCAAGCAGCGCAACGGCAGCCTTCAGAAGGTTTGTCCAAATTTTTACCATGATTATTGCCTCTTTTCATTTATTTAAGCCTTTTTGGCGCAAAAAACCAAGGCTGGGGCAAAGGCCCAAACCAACACTAATCTAACCACCCCGGCGCGGGGGTGCGAAGCACGAGCGTGGCTCGCGAAGCGAACACGCGAACCCGTTGCCGCAGGCAATGGGAACATGCTACCCTCTTTTCTATAGAGGGTTAAGGGCTGTGTTTTCCGCTATTTCCGTATTTTTGCAAAACCAAAAGCTCAAACAACGCAAGTTATTCCGCGCTTTTCCTATTGTTTCCATCGCTTTTTCCCGCGCCTTCGCCGGGCTGATACTCTAAAATATCCCCCGGCTGGCAGCCAAGCGCCTGGCAAATGGCCTCCAGTGTGGAGAACCGCACGGCCTTGGCCTTACCGGTTTTTAAGATAGACAAATTGGCCTGGCTGATGCCTATTTTTTCGGCCAACTCCCCGGAGGACATTTTATTTTTAGCCATTTCAACGTCTAGCCGCACAATAATGGGCATGGCGCGTATCCTCCTTTTAATTATATATTAGTCGCATAATTGTATATTAAACCGTATAATCATTTTCTTCTTTAAGGCAAACGGCTTGGGCCATCACGTTTTTTACCACCCGCACAATAAGCCCCACAAAGGCCGCCGCCAGGCCCACAAAGCCCCATAGCGCGTAATAAAGCGTGGATACGGCGCAAATGGCCGCCCCCACAAAGCAGCACCAGGAGATGGCGCGCAGCAGCCCCGTGTTTTGCACGGTGAACACCTGCCCAAGCCCAATAAAATGCAGCAAGCGGTACAGCATCGCCAGCAGCACCCCGGCCACCAGCCCGCCGATGTAGAGCGTAAGGTAGAAATACAGCGCCGGGTTTGCCACATGGGCATACGGTCGCGCCACTTCCAGCACCCAGGGTATCAGCCACGGCCCGCCCGCCAGCGTAGCCGCCAAAACCGCCATAAACAGCAGGGTGAAACTTTTGCTTAGGCGTATGGATTTCTTCGCACTCCACACCCGGAACGCCCCCTTTGCGTTTGTCTGTGGGCAGTATAACACAGCATTTATTGTATTGCAAGCATTATTTATTGTAAAACAATAAAAGCGACCCGCAACGGGCCGCTTTTAACATGCGGGACGGGGCTCATGCTCCCGCCGTATAAGCTTTCACTCCCCGGCGTCCGTATCCGCTGGCTCAAATTCTGTTTCCGGTTCGTCGTCCGCCGGTTCGTCGTCCGCCGCTTCTTCGGCCAGGGGGGCGGGGCGGCTGCTAAGCACAAAAAACGCGGCCAGAATAAGCAGCAGCAGCCGCACAAACACCAGCGCGCCCAGCAAAAGGCCGGGGGTGTTGTCGCCGCTGCCGGTAAAGGCCTGCCACGCGCCTTGGATAATACCCGCCTGGCCCTTATAGGTAAGCAGCTGGTAGCACACGGCCACAACCGTGCCCACTATCACCGCGCGGTGCGCGCCGGTGCCCAAAATATCTTTCGAACTGAACATCCAAATGGCCATCGCCGTTGCCGCGCCAACCAGGCCAATGGCCAGCAGCGCCACCACACCCATATCGGCAAATGTGCCCTGCACCACCACATTGTGTACGCAGGCCACTTGGTACACCGCCAGCACCAGATACAGCCCGCCTGCTATCCAGCGCACTTTTTGCCCCAATCCCATGTCCTTCACTTATTCTTCCTCCTCGTCTTCGGGTTCTTCGTCCGGCTGGGCCGCGTCGGCGGCTTCCAGCGCGGCTATTTCTTCGGCAGAAAGCTCTTCCTCGCCCTCCGCCTCGGGCAAGCTTACCTCTATGTCTTCCTCGTCGCCGCGCGGGGTGCGCGCCAGGCTCACCACGCGGTCGCCCTCAGCCATGCGCATCACCCGCACGCCGCCGCCGTACCGGCTTTGCACCCCAATATCGGCCGCGTGCAGGCGTATGATAATCCCCTCAAAGGAAATGAGTATCACATCGTCGGTTTCGTCTACCATCTTCACGGCGGCCACCTGCCCCGCGCGGTAGTTTGTAACGCCCATGCCGCCCCGGCGCTGGATGCGGTAATCGTCTACGCGGCTGCGGCGGCCCTTGCCGCTTTCGCTTACGGTAAGCAGGCTGGCGCCCTCGCGCACAATGGATACCCCCACCACGGTGTCGTCGCCCGTAAGGCGTATGGCCCGCACCCCGCGCGAGGCGCGGCCCATCACCCGGGCGTCGCTCTCGTTCATGCGCACGGCCCGCCCGCCGCGCGTGGCCACCATCAGCTGGTTTTCGCCGGTGGTAATGCGGCACCAGGCCAAGGCGTCGCCCTCGGCCAGCTTAATGGCAATCAGCCCGCTTTTGCGCATGTTGGCAAAATCAGACAATTTGCTGCGCTTGATATACCCGCCGCGCGTAACCATGGTGACAAAACGCTCCACTTCGGCGGCGTTTTCGTCTTTGCCGCCGGCGGCGCGCGGCACGCGCAGCATGTTGGTTATTTTCTCGCCGTCTTGCAATTGAAGCAGGTTTACAATATTGCTGCCCTTGGCCGTGCGGCTGCCCTCGGCCACCTGATAGCCACGCAGGCGGAACACGCGGCCCAAATCGGTGGTGAAGAAAATATCATCGTGGCTGCTGCCCACAAACAATTCTTCCACAAAATCTTCGTCTTTGTGGCTTAATCCCGAAACACCGCGCCCGCCGCGCCGCTGGCTCTGGTACTCGTCGGCCGCGATGCGCTTGATGTATCCCGCGTGGGTAAGGGTGAACACACACTGCTCCTCGGGTATCAAATCCTCAATATCCACTTCGCCCGATATAGCGGCAATTTCGGTGCGGCGCTTATCGCCAAAACGGTCGCGGATGGCCAAAAGTTCTGTCCTAACAATCTCCAGCACCCGCGCTTCGCTCTCCAGCACGCCTTCCCATTCGGCAATTTTTTCCATCAAGGCGTGATATTCGTTTTCTATCTTTTCCAGCTCCAGCCCGGCCAGCTGCCCCAGCTGGAAGTTTACAATGGCCGTGGCTTGCGCGTCGTCAAAGCCAAATTGCTCCATCACCGCGCGCTTGGCTTCGCTCTTGCCGCCCTTGGTGGCGCGTATGGCCGCAATCACCTCGTCCACCATGTCTACCGCACGGCGCAGGCCCTCTAAAATATGGGCGCGTTCGCGCGCATTTTTAAGGTCGTATTCGGTGCGGCGGCGCACTATCTGCGCCTGAAACGCCACATAGCGGCTCAACATCTCTTTCAGGCTCATCACCTTGGGGATGCCGCCGTCCAGCGCCAGCATGATCACGCCCACGCTGTCTTGCAATTGGGTAAGGTGGTACAGCTGGTTCAGCACCACCTGGGGGTTGGCGTCGCGCTTTACCTCCACCACCACGCGCATACCCTTGCGGGTGGTTTCGTCGTTGATGTCGGTAATGCCCTCGATGCGCTTTTCCTTCACCAGGCGGTCGATGTCCTGCTGCAATTTGGCCTTGTTCACCATGTAGGGTATTTCGGTGATGATGATTTGATACCGGCCGTTTTTCTGCTCCTCTATTTCGGCGCGGCCGCGCAGCACCACCTTGCCACGCCCGGTGGCGTAGGCCGCGCGCACCCCGCTGCGCCCCATAATAATGCCGCCGGTGGGGAAATCCGGCCCTTGTATGTGCTCCATCAGGCCGGGCAGGTCTATCTCGGGGTCGTCGATGAGGGCCACCGCGCCGTCAATCACCTCGCACAGGTTGTGCGGGGGGATGTTGGTGGCCATGCCCACGGCAATGCCCATGCTGCCGTTGCATAAAAGGGTGGGGAAGCTGGTGGGCAGCACGGTGGGCTCTTGCAGGCGTTCGTCGTAGTTGGGGGCAAAATCCACCGTTTCTTTGTCTATATCGGTCATCATGGTCATGGCAATGCGGCTCATGCGTGCCTCGGTATACCGGTAGGCCGCCGGGGGGTCGCCGTCCACGCTGCCAAAGTTGCCCTGCCCGTCCACCAGCGGGTAGCGCATGGAAAAATCCTGCGCCAAACGCACCATGGCGTCGTACACGCTGGCATCGCCGTGGGGGTGATAGCTGCCCAGCACGCTGCCCACGGTGTCGGCGCTTTTCTTGGGGGGGTGGCTGTAATCGTTGCCTTTTTCGTACATGGTGTACAAAATGCGCCGATGCACCGGCTTTAAGCCGTCGCGCACGTCTGGCAGCGCGCGGCTTACAATCACGCTCATCGAGTAATCGAGGAAGCTGTCCTTCATTTCTTTCTCGATGTCGCGCACGATGAGCGTTGAATTTGGGTGGCCTTCGATGGGTGCTTTCCTGTCCTGTTCCACTTGGGTAATCCCTTCCTGTATACCTACACATCCAAATTGGCGTACTTCGCGTTTTGCTCTATAAACTCACGCCGGGGCTCCACCTTGTCGCCCATTAAAATGGTAAAGGTTTCGTCGGCCTTTTCGGCGTCCTCAATGCTTATTTGCACTATCATGCGGTTTTCGGGGTTCATGGTGGTTTCCCACAGCTGCTCGGGGTTCATCTCGCCCAGGCCCTTGTAGCGGCTTATCTTCGGCTCGCCCATTTCGGCCGAAAGGCGGTCGCGCTCGGCATCGGTGTAGGCATAGCGGATGTCTTTGCCCTTTTGCAGCTTAAACAAGGGCGGCTGGGCCACGTAAATATAGCCTTGTTCCAGCAGGGGGCGCATAAAACGGAAGAAAAACGTGAGCAATAATGTGCAAATATGGCTGCCGTCCACGTCGGCGTCGGCCATGATAAACACCTTGTGGTAGCGCAGGCGGTTAAGGTCTATCTCATCGCCAATGCCGCAGCCCAGCGCGGTAACCACCGGCATCATCTTTTCGTTGCCGTATACTTTATCCAGGCGCGCCTTCTCCACGTTCAGCATTTTGCCCCAAAGGGGCAATATGGCCTGGATGTTGCTGTCGCGCCCCAGCTTGGCGCTGCCGCCCGCGCTGTCGCCCTCCACGATGTAAATCTCGGTCTTGGCAGGGTCGCGCTCGCGGCAATCGGCCAGCTTGCCGGGCATGCGGTTGTTTTCCATCACCGTTTTGCGGCGCACCAGTTCCCGCGCCTTTTTGGCCGCCTCGCGCGCGCGCGCGGCATTCAGGGCCTTTTCGTAAATGGCCTTGGCACAGGCGGGGTTTTCCTCAAAAAATTCTTTCAGCTTGTCGTACACCAGGCTCTCCACCATGCCGCGCATCTCGGTGTTGCCCAGCTTGGCCTTGGTTTGCCCCTCAAACTGCGCGTCTTGCAGCTTCACGCTGATTACAGCCGTCATGCCCTCGCGCACATCGTTGCCCTGCAGGTTGTCTTCTTTTTCTTTAATAAAACCCTTCTCGCGGCCAAAATCGTTGAATGCGCGCGTAATACCGTTCTTAAAGCCCTGCTCGTGGGTGCCGCCGTCGGTGGTGTGGATGTTGTTGGCAAAGCTGAGCAACAACTCGTTGTAGCTGTCGTTGTATTGCAGGGCCACCTCGGCACAGCTTTCGCCCTCCTCGGCTTTCAGGTAAATCACCTGCTCGTGCAGTACCGTCATGCTGCGGCGGGTGTGGATATGCTCTACAAACTGGCGGATGCCCCCTTCGTACAGCATGGTTTTTTGCTGCTCGTGGCCGCCGCGCTCGTCGGTAAGGGTAATGCGCACACCGGCGTTCAAAAATGCTTGCTCACGCAGGCGGGTAAGCAGGGTATCGTAGTCGTACGCCACGTCCTCAAACATGTCGCCGTCAGCTTTCCAGCGCACAATCGTGCCCCGGTGCGCGGTATCGCCCGTCACCGCCAGGGGGGCGTCCTCGGTGCCGCGCTGAAATCGCTGCGCGTACACCTTGCCCTCGGTGTGCACCTCCACGGTAAGCCACTCGCTTAGGGCGTTTACCACGCTGGCGCCCACGCCGTGCAGGCCGCCCGATACCTTGTAACCGCTGTTGTCGCCGCCAAATTTGCCGCCCGCGTGCAAAATGGTGAACACTACGGTAACCGCCGGGATACCCATCTTGGGCTGGATGCCCACCGGGATGCCGCGCCCGTTGTCCACCACCTCCATAATGTTGCCTTCTTTGATGGTTACCTCAATATGGTCGCAAAAACCGGCCAGCGCCTCGTCAATGGCGTTGTCCACAATTTCGTACACCAGGTGGTGCAGCCCGCGCGGGCCGGTGCTGCCAATGTACATGCCCGGGCGCTTGCGCACCGCTTCCAGGCCTTCCAGCACCTGTATTTGGCTTCCGTCGTATTCTTGTGTGTTTTGTTGCATCGCATTTTCCGCCATGGGGGTACCTTTCGTCTATAGTAAATATTGCAAACTGTTTCCTGTATTGTTGGCTTTTCTTTGTATTTCCAGGCGTTTTTTTAAGGTGGCCGTGGCTAGCTGGCTGATATATAACAAGCCGTCTTTTGTCAGCACCACGCTCTTGGGCAGCTCAAACGAAACATTCACCACCCGGCCCGCCTTTTCGGCCGCGGCCAAAAATTCGCGCGTTTTTTTAGAGAGCGAGGCGGTATCCAAGTCAAACAGCCCCACCACGTCGCGGGTGTTCACCAGTGTGTTCTGGCCCAGGTGTAAGTACATGGTTTATCCCTCTATGCGCCCTGCCCGCATGCACACCACCCGGCCCGCCGTGCCCTTAAAGGCGGCGGCGTCGCAGCAGGTAACCACGCTTTGTTTGCCCTCCATGCGGGCCAGCAGGTAGCTTTGGCGGCTTTCGTCCAGTTCGCTCAGCACATCGTCCAAAAGCAGCAACGGATGTTCGCCGGTAACGGCCTTTGCCACGGCGGCCTCGGCCAGTTTCAGCGCCAGCACCACGCTGCGCTGCTGGCCCTGGCTGCCAAAGGTGCGCGCGCTCTGCCCGTTCAGCAATACCTCAAAGTCTTCGCGGTGCGGCCCGGCCGTGCAAAAGCCCGCGCGCAAATCCCGGGGGCGGCAGGCGGCCAGTTTCTGGGCCAGCTCCCCGCCGTAGCAGCAGCCCGTGTAGCGCACCTCCAGGCGTTCCGCGCCACTGGATAGCTCGGCGTAAAACCCCTCGGCGGCCGGGGAGGCTTGCAACAGCCATTCTGTGCGCCGCCGGCTCACCTCGCTGCCGCTGGCGGCCAGTTCAGCGTCAAAGGCATCCAGCTGGGCCATGGCATCTCGCACGTGCTCGTGCAGCGCCCGGTGGTAGCGGCGCAAGATGACGATAAACCCCGGATACAGCTGGCAAAGCGCCGCGTCCATAAAGCGGCGGCGGCCGTCGGGCCCGCCCTTCACCAGGCTTAGATGCCCCGGCTCGAACACCACGGCGGTAAACTGCCCCGCAATGGCGGTGGCGCGGCCATAGTCCACGCCATTTATCTGTGCGTAGCGGCCGCGTTTTGGGCCGTTAGCGCCGTAGATATCCAAATGAATGGTAAAATCGCGCTGCCCGCCCCGGCATTGCCCCTGCACTTTTGCCTGAAGGCACTCATGGCGCACCAGCTCGTTGTCCTTGCCGCTGCGAAAGCTTTTGCCGCCGCACAGCAGGTACACGGCTTCCAGCAGGTTGGTTTTGCCCTGGCCGTTTGCCCCGGCTATCACCGTGAGGCCCGTGTCCGGGGTAAACAATGCCGTCTCTATATTGCGAAATTGGTTTAGCTCAAGCGCCACAAGCTGCATGATATCAATCTTTCGGGGCAGTTATTGCATAAATGTTATCTCTGTCGGAAGAAAAACACACAACATTGCCGGGCACAAGCTTTCGCCCGCGCTGGGTACACACTTGGCCGTTTACCAGCACCTCACCGCTTTGGATGCGCTGTTTGGCTTCGCCCCCCGTGCCGCACGCGCCGCAGAATTTGAGAAGGGCATCGAGCCTGATAAAGGGTGTATCAATCTGGATTTGCATATTACCGCCCTTTCAAACCCACGCCTCCAGCGTAGATAAGCAAGCCAAAATTTGTGTTAAAGCACCCTACTCGTTCTTAAACCGTACCGGAAGCACAATAAAGGTAAACTCGTCGCCCTCCACAGGCAATATTTTGATGGGTGACAGCTGGCCCGATAATTCCATCACCACGCGGTCGCAGCCGCTGCTGCGCAGCGCGTCCAGCAAGTAGCGGTAGTTAAAACCAATTTCCAGCTTATCACCGCTAATTTCAGCGTTCAAGCTGTCGCTTACGCGGCCCAGCGGCGTTTGGCAGCGTATTTCTATAGTGTCTTCAAACGTCACGCGCAAGGGGTTTTTCAGCCGCTCGGTGATAATCACCGCGCATCGCTCCACCGCTTTTTCAAAGGGGGCTACGTCTACCACCACGCGGGTTTTGTAGCCCTCGGGGATGGCCGTTTTGTAGTTAAAAAACTCTCCCTCTATCAGGCGGCTGATAACGGTGTAGCGCCCGCTTTGGAATACCACATACCGGCTGTTGGCATCTACGCGCAGCTGCTCGCCGCCGTCGCCCGTCAGGCGGGCCACCTCGGCCACCGTTTTACCGGGCACAACAATGGAAATTTCGCGGTCGGTCACCACCGGATGCCGGGTGATGGCCACCCGGAAACCGTCCAGTGCCACCAGCGTCAGTTCGCCCGGGCTGATGTCAAACAGCTCGCCGGTAAGCGCCGGTTTCTTGTCGTCTGTGCTCACGGCATACAGGGTAGAGCCAATCATGGTGGCCAGTTCCGCCGCATCTATCTCAAAAGCAAGGTCCGCGCCGGGTGCGGGCAGCTCGGGAAACTCTTCTCCGTTCATCCCAAGTAAATCGTATTCGGTTATGCCGCCCTGGATGTGGGTATTCAACGTTTCGCCCGATTCAAAGAAAACCTCGTCGGAAGACAAACTGCGCACCATATCTCCCACAAGCTTTGCCGGCAGCACAATGCTGCCGGCCTCGGCCACGTTGGCCTCAATGCGCGTGGTAATGGCCATTTCCAGGTCATATCCGGTTAGTTCAAGCGATAATCCGTCTGTTTTGAACAAGATGCCCTGCAGCACCGTAACGGCGGACGAAGCGGGAACGGCACGGGACACGCCTGCGATGGCTTCGCTTAAAGTTTTTTTATCACAGCTGAACTTCATGGCACAACCTGCTTTCTTTAAGAAAAGTAAAAAAAAGACTTAACTGTTAATGAATATAGTAGCCGTAGTAGGGGCTGTATGCCGGGCAGGGTTTAAGGAGGGGTTGGAACGGCTGAAAACCGGTGGAGAAAATGGGTGAATGGGGTGAAGCGCATTCCGGGTGTGGACAACGGTGGAGAATTGTTTGTGGAAAAAGCAAAAGATGTTGAAAAAATCAGGAACGGACATTTTTTATGATGTCTTCTATCATCTCGCGGGTTTGGGTGTCGGTGATGATGCGTTTTTCGATGGTGTTGTTGGCATAAACAACGGTGCTATGGTCGCGTCCGCCAAACTGCCGGCCAATTTCCTCCATGCTGATACCCGCAATTTCGCGCACGCAATACATCGATACCATGCGCGCGGTGCTGATGTTGGCGTTGCGCTTGCGGCTGCGGATATCGTCAGGTGAAACGCCGTAGGTGCGGGCCACCTCGCTGATGATTTTATCGATGGTGACCGGCAAGGGCTGCATTTCGCTTAAAATATCCTTGATGGCGTTTTGCGCCGAGCCTATTACCGGCTGAATGCCCTCCAGCAGAAAGTAGGCGTTTAGCTTTTTTACCGCCCCTTCCAGCTGGCGGATGTTGTTTTTGAGCTGGTTGGCGATGAAATCGGAAACATCGTAGGGAATATCAAAGTTAAGCAGCGCCGCCTTGCGGCGGATAATGGCCACACGGGTTTCAAAATCGGGGGGCTGCATGTCGGCGGTAAGCCCCCATTCAAAGCGGGTGCGCAGGCGGTCGTCCAGGCTGCGTATCTCGCGGGGCGGGCGGTCCGACGCCAGCACAATTTGCTTGCCGGCGTTGTACAGGGTGTTGAAGGTGTGGAAAAATTCCTCTTGTGTGCTTTCTTTGCCGCCGATGAACTGCACATCGTCAACCAGCAGCACATCCACCGTGCGGTATTTGTCGTGAAATTCCGTCATGCGTTTTTCCTGGATGGCCGCGATAATTTCGTTTGTAAAACGGTCTCCATCCACATAACAAATGCGGTAATCCGGGTGATTATTTGCAATTTCGTACTGTATTGCAAAAAGCAGGTGGGTTTTGCCCAGGCCGGAAGCGCCGTAGATAAACAGCGGGTTCCAGCTGTGGCTGGGGCTTGCCGCCACGCTGAGCGCCGCCGCGTGGGCAAACTTGTTGTTTTGGCCCACAATAAAATTTTCAAAGGTGTAGTCGTAGCTTCCGCCGGTAAGGGCGGCGGCTTCGTCGGTTTTGTCGTCTACCACGGTAAACAGCACCACAACCTCAAACCCCAGCAGGGAAGAAAAGGCCTCGCGCAGCATAACGCTATACCTGTCTTCCAACACACCCATGATAAACTGGCTGCGCACGCCCAGCAAAGCAGTGCCGTTATCGAACGATATCGGCTGCAAATCTGAAAAAAATATGTCAAAGGTGGTAGAGGCTACCCGCTCTTTGCAATATGCCTTAACGGCCTCAAAAATAGTGCCAAAAGAATTCACAGCCAACACACCCCGCACAAAAAATTGTACCCCACAGCCAAAAAGAAAGCAGGATATATACCCCGCCCGCATGGCCTGATGTTAGCTGCAAGTATATCATAATACGGCCAAATTGGCAACAGCGGCAAAGCTGCGCTTTGCGCCAAAAACAATGCACACGGGCAAAATAGAGGTTGACAAAAAAAACACTGTTCCTGTATACTGTAGTTTCGCAGGGACTGTGCCCCCCGCTGGCGGGTGGGCGATGCGCAGAAAGTACCTGCCGCGCCCTGGCTGCGGCAGTGCCAAATAGGGGGGAAATACAGTGAAGCGTACATTTCAGCCAAAGAAAAGGCAGCGTAACCGCGAGCATGGTTTTATGAAGCGGATGAGCACCCGCAATGGCCGCAAGGTGCTGAGGGCCCGCCGCCGCAAAGGCCGCTCGAAACTGACCAACGTATGATAGGCATTTTTGGATAAACCGGCGGCTTGGCCGGCACACCGGGCGCATGCTAAGGAGGCCACGCTAAGGCGGGCTTCCTTATTTTTATGGGTGCGAGATGTTAGCGGGAGGGTAGCATGCAGCTAAAGCCCATGGTGCGCGGGGGAGATTTTACACGCGCGTATAAGCAGGGGCGGTGTTTTGCGCATGCCCATGTGGTGCTGTATGTGGGCAAAAACCGTGTGCGCACTACGCGGGTGGGTATTACCACCAGCAAAAAGCTGGGCAACGCCCCCCGGCGCAACCGCGCGCGGCGGGTGCTGCGCTATGCCCTTGCCCAGTGCCTGCACACCGATTTAGGCGGTGTAGACCTGGTGCTGGTGGCGCGCAGCGCCACGGCGGACCAAAAAAGCTGGCAGGTGGCGGCCACGCTGCAAAAGCTGCTGGCCAGGGCGGGCCTTTTACCGGCGGATAAATGAAGCATGTGTTGTTGGCGCTGATACGCTTTTACAAGAAACATATTTCACCGCACTTGGGCAACAACTGCCGGTTTTTGCCCACTTGTTCGGAGTATGCCATGCAGGCCATTGAACGGCATGGCGCCGCGAAGGGCGGGCTATTGGCACTGTGGCGCATTTTGCGCTGCAACCCCTTTGGCAAGGCGGGATACGACCCCGTGCCCGAAAAAGGGCGCTGGAAAAACCCCGCAAAGAAAGTGCGGAAAGAGAAGCTTTTTTAACAATTCTCTCCTCCCGGCCGCACGGCGCGGCGGCTGGGTCCAGATACAATCAAAACAGGCCGCGGCGCGCGCGGCAGAATGGATGTAGAAATGGATTTGTTCTACCTACTGTCGCCACTGCTGGGCATTGTAATGCGCGGGCTGTATTTTGTGGTGAGCAACTACGGCTGGGCCATCATCCTGTTCACCTTCCTGGTGCGCATCTTGATGTTCCCGCTTTCGATGAAGCAGCAAAAAAGCCAGGCGCGCACATCGGCCTACCAGCCCATGATTAAAGAGATACAAAAAAAGTGGGCCAACGACCGTAACAAGCAAAACGAGGAAGTGCAAAAGTTCCAGCAGGAAAACGGCATCAAGATGAGCGCGGGCTGTCTGCCCATGGTTATCAACATGCTGGTGTTGTTTGGGGTCATCGGGGTTATCCAGTCACCCTTGCAGCACATCTTGTCCATCCCCCAGGGGGAGCTGGCGGCGGGCTATTCCATTGTGAATTACCACCACCCCGAAAGCAATGTGCTGGCCGATACCTACACCCAGCAAACCATATTAATAGACGAGATTAAGGCAAACCCCGAGCTTTTTATAGAAGGGGTGGATGTGGTAGAAACCTTGCCCCAAAGCGATAGCACCCCGTCTTCAGCCGCCCAAAGCGCGGCGTCCGGCTCGGCTTCGGGCAGCGTTTCGGCATCCGGCGCGGGGGGCGATGCGGGCACACCGCCGGGTACAACGGTGCACTATGCCATGAGCCAGGAATCGATAGACGCGATACAGAAGTTTGATTTTACCCTCAACCTGTTTGGCTGGAAAATAGATTTGGCCACCGCGCCCGATTTTGGCAATTTCTGGACCTTGGTCATGCCCATCCTGTCGCTGCTTACCATGTTTGGCTCACAGGCCATCATCATGCTGTTTGGCGGTACCGGCCAGCAGCAGGGCAAGGTAAGCATGATTGTAATGACCGTTATCATGGGCGTAATGTTTGCTTTCTTTGCCTTCCGCGTGCCGCTGGGCTTTTCGCTGTATTATACGGTGTCTAATGTAGTGATGACCATACAGCAGCTGGTGTTGCGTAAAATTTACGACCCGGCCAAAATACGCGAGCAGGTGGAGGCCGAGATAGAAGCAAAGCGCCAGGAAAAAAAGGCCAAGAAGAAAGTTACCATTAAAAACGATGCCGGCGAAGTGCTGGATTTGGACGTGCCCGAGAGCGAACTGGTGCGCATGCGATTGCAGCGCGCGCGGGAACTGGACGCCGAAAAATACGGCGAGCTGGACGCCGAGGCCGAAGCCAGGCTGGCCGAGGCGCGCCGGCAGGACGAGGCAAAATATGCCGCCGCCCAAAAGCAGATAGAAGCGGGCGATGCCGCGATGCCAAAAGATGCCGAAGATGCCGCTAAGCCGCAAGAAACGGCCAAACCGGCAGAAGCCCGCGCGCCCGAAAAAGCCAATGAATCGGCGCAGGCAGACGCACACAAGCCGGGCCGCCGCAAGCGCGCCCGCCAGAAGAAAACAGACGAAGAAACATCTTTTGTGAAGGACGAAAAAGTGGCAGAAAACCGGGCGGATGCCAGTGCCGAAGACAAGGAGGGCAAAACCTGATGCGAGAAATTATTGCAACCGGGAAAACCGTGGAAGAAGCCACCGAGAGCGCTTGTGCCCAGCTTGGCCTTGAGCGCGATGAAGTAAGCGTAGAAATTTTGGAGATGCCCGCGAAAAAGATTTTCAAAACCATGCCCGCCAAGGTGCGCGTGGTGGAAAACGCTGACGAAGCGCCGCATGCGCATAAGGCCGCCCCCGAGCCCGCCCCCAAAGCGGCACGCGCCGCACCCGAGAAGCGTGAGGCCGCCAAAGAGGACGTACCGGTGGGTACGCACACACCGCACAGCGACGAGCCGGAAATAGATATTGCGCTTGACGCCGCGCCGCGCGTACAGGCGGCGGTGACGTATTTGGAAAATGTTTTCCATGCCATGGGCGCCAGCGATGTGCGCATTACCGCTAAAAAGCAGGGTGAAGCCACTTTGCTGAAGGTGGAGGGCGAAAGCCCCGCGCAGGTGATTGACATTAAGGGCGAAGTGATACAGGCGCTAAGCTACCTGGTAGACCGTGGCGTGAATGCCGGTGTTGACAAGAAAAACCCGGAGTTTTTGCGCATCCGCCTGGACATTGCCGGCTACCGCAACCGGCGCGAGAGCGAATTGATAGAATTGGCAAAGCGCCTTGGCGAAGAGGTGGCGCGCACCGGGCGCAGCAAAACTCTGGCGCCGATGAACCCCTACGAGCGCCTGATTGTACACACCGCCATTGGGGCGATAGAGGGAATCAGCAGTGAATCCAAAGGCAGCGACATGGAGCGGCGGGTGGTTATCCGCTCGCTGGCGCCAAACGCCACCGAAGGTGAAGATTGGCGCGCACCTCGCCCGGCCGGCGGCCGGGGCGACCGCGGCGGGCGCGACCGCGAACGAAGCGGAAACCGCAGCCCGCGCGAAGGCCGCGACCGAGGACCGCGCGCGGACCGTGGCGGATACAGGGGCGGCAGCGGCGGCCCGCCGCGCGGCCCAAGGCCCAGCGCCCCGGCGCGGGAGTTTGCAGACCGCCCGCAGGATACCGCCGGTGGGCCGGTTGTGCCCCAGCGGCGCGAGGCCATTAAAGATGGGGACGACCTGCCGCTGTATGGAAAGATTGAGTTGTGACAAAGGATGCGCCGCGCCGCAAGCCGCAAGAGGGCTTGCGGCGCTGGTTATAAGCGGCCAATGGGGTGGATACTAGAAATACAGTGTAATGTTGTGTTGCGCCGACATGAAAACACTGCGGTTGAATGTTGAAAACGGGGCGCATAGCGGAAAACAGCGGATAATAGCGGCGAATATGGGGTCTAGGTTGTTTGAGAAAGAATAAAACGCTGCAGAGGCCCGAAAAAGCGGCATAAAAAGCACAAAATTACCCATAAATGAGGTGAGGGCATAGAAGGGCAAACCATTGTAGCCATCGCCACGCCGCACGGGCAGGGCGGCATTGCTGTCGTTCGCCTTTCTGGCAGCAAAAGCATTGATATAGCGCAAAAAGTGTTTTACCCATATCATCAACACAAAAAGGTTGATGCCATGCTGGGCTACACTGCCGCCTATGGGGAGCTGCGGGACGGCGATACCAGGCTGGACGATGGCGTGCTGTTGTTGTTTCGCGCGCCCGCCAGCTACACGGGCGAAGATGTGGCGGAAATAAGCTGCCATGGCGGCCCGGCGGTAACCCAGGCGGTGCTGCAAGCCTGCATACACGCGGGCGCGCAGCCGGCAGGGCCGGGCGAATTTACCCGCCGCGCCTTTGAAAACGGCAAGCTGAGCCTGACACAGGCCGAGGCGGTGCTGGAATTGGTTTCCGCCGAAGGGCGGCAGGCGGCGTCTTTGGCGGCACATGGCTTAGATGGCGCGTTGCATCGCAGAATAGCAGAGATACGAGGGCGCTTGCTGGATTTGGCCGCGCACCTGACCGCTTATGTGGATTACCCAGAGGAGGATGTAGAGGAGCTGACGGGCGAGCAATTTTCCTGGGTTGTTGACTCTGAGATGAAAAACATGGAAAAATTGATAGATAGTTACCAAGATGGCGCAATATTGCGCCATGGCATCCAAGCGGTTATTGTGGGCAGCCCCAATGTTGGAAAATCGTCTTTATTTAACCTAATAACGGGTTATGACCGTTCTATCGTCACACAGGAAGCGGGAACAACCCGCGATGTGGTGCGCGAACAGGTGCAGCTGGGGCGTGTGCTGCTCAATCTGGCCGATACGGCCGGTATCCACGCCAGCGATAACGCGGTGGAAAAAGAGGGCATACGCCGAAGCGGCCTGGAGGTAGAGCGGGCGTCGCTGGTGATAGTGGTATTTGACGGTTCGATGCCCTTTGGTGAAGAAGAGCGGCAGCTGGCCATGCGTTGCGCGGGCAAAACAGCACTGTGTGTAGTTAATAAGAATGATTTACCGCAAATAATAACCGAAAAAGAATTACGCCCATATTTCAGCCATATTATCTGGGTGAGCGCGTTGCGGCAAAACACAGTTGAGGTGCTGGAAAACGCCATTTTCGAGCGGCTGCAAATGCATATGCCGCAGGAGGGCAGCCTGCTGATTGCCAACCAGCGGCAGCTGGCGGCGGCGGTGGCGGCCAGGGACGCTTTGGCCGGTGCGGGGCAAGCACTGGGCGCGGGCTATCCCTTAGATGTGGCCGGTGTGCATTTGGATGAAGCCTTGCGCGCATTGGCGCAGCTGACCGGAGAAGATGTGACAGACAGTGTGCTGGACGAAGTGTTTTCTAAATTTTGCGTGGGGAAGTAAGCGGGAATCAGGATGGTATTTTTAGAAAGCTACGATATTTTGGTGGTGGGAGCGGGCCACGCCGGCATAGAGGCGGCGGTGTGCGCCGCGCGCCTGGGTTTGCGCACCGCTGTTTTTACAATCAGCGTAGACGCCATTGGCAACTTGCCCTGCAACCCCAGCATTGGCGGCACGGCAAAGGGGCATTTGGTGCGAGAGATAGACGCGCTGGGCGGGTGTATGGGCCTGGCGGCGGATGCGACCTTTTTACAAAGCCGCATGCTGAATACCACCAAAGGCCCGGCCGTGCACAGCCTGCGCGTGCAAACCGACCGTTCGCGCTATCATTTATACGCCAAAAAGCTGCTGGAAAATACGGCAAATTTGCACATTCGCCAGGCAGAGGTTACCGATATATTGCTGGAAAATGGAAGAATAATCGGAGCAAGAACGCGGCAGGGCTCGTGCTTTGGCGCAAAAGCCATTATTATGGCTACGGGTACGGCCCTGGCGGGGCGTATCCATATTGGCTCGGCCAATTATCCCAGCGGGCCGGATGGCACCGGCGCGGCCACCTTGCTATCGCAAAGCTTGGCCCGTGCGGGCCTGCCGCTCCGGCGCTTCAAAACGGGTACGCCCGCGCGGGTGCACAAGCGGTCGATTGATTTCAGCCGCCTGCAGGTGCAGCCGGGTGACGACGCGATTATACCCTTCAGCTTTATGACGCAAAATGCCGAAAAAAACACCGTAAATTGCTATATCGCGTACACAAACGAAAAAACGCATCGTGTTATCCGCGAGAATATCCACCGCTCGCCCCTGTACTCGGGGCAGATAGCGGGTGTTGGGCCGCGCTACTGCCCCAGCATTGAAGATAAGGTGGTGCGCTTTGCGGATAAAAACCGCCACCCGATTTTTGTAGAGCCCTGTGGGGAGGATACCGGCGAATACTATTTGCAGGGCATGTCATCATCCCTGCCGGAAGACGTGCAAATAGCGATGTATCGCACTATAGAGGGATTCGAGAAGCTGGAAATCATCCGCCCGGCCTACGCCATAGAGTACGATTGCATCGACCCATTGGCCCTGTGCCCCACGCTGGAAACCCGGGCAGTGGCCGGCCTGTACGGTGCGGGGCAGTTTAACGGCAGCAGCGGCTACGAGGAGGCCGCCGCCCAAGGCATGGTGGCGGGCATTAACGCGGCGCGCGCCGTAAAGGGCATGCCCGCCGTAATTTTTGAGCGGCAGCAAAGCTACATAGGCACATTGGTAGACGATTTGGTGACAAAAGGCGCGAGCGACCCCTACCGGATGATGACCAGCCGCAGCGAGTACCGCTTGTATCTGCGGCAAGACAACGCCGATACCCGCCTTACCCCGCTGGGGCGCGAAATTGGCTTGGTGGACGATGCGCGTTGGGCGGTGTTTTCGGCGAGAGAGATCCTGGGTGATTCTGGCCAGAACCCGCCCGGCGAAACGACGAGCGCCTACGAGCTGTTAAAACGACCGCAGGTTTCTTACCTGGCTTTGCTGCAAGCGGCCGGGCGTGGCGAGCGGCCCAGCGCGGCAATGGCACAGCGCATAGAAACCGAGGTGAAATATGAGGGTTATATCAAGCGGCAATTGCAGCAGATAGAAACCGTGCGAAAACAAGAGCATAAATTGATACCCCAGGCACTGGATTATACCGCGATGGAGGGCCTGAGGCTGGAAGCAAGGGAAAAACTGGCCGCCGTGCGCCCGCGTTCTTTGGGCCAGGCGGCGCGGATACCCGGGGTGTCGCCCAGCGATATTGCCCAATTGGCTATTGTGCTGGCCCGTTTGCGGCGCGAGAAGCCAAAGATGGAAGCGGAAAACAAACCAGACGGTTGAAAGCGCTTTTGCAAAATAACGCAGAAGCGAAAGAAATGAGTGACGCACAGAGTGGGTGTGAAACATTGTTGAAAACTGGCGCACAAACCAGAATGCACCAAATGGTATAAAAACGCACGAGTGTTTCCCCGTGGCGGTGCGAATACTTGCCTGTGCAGGGCCTAAAACGACTAAAAAAAACCAAAAATATCAAGACATAATTCCGAGTATAACATGAAAGAACCACAAAAGCATGAGATTGCAAATATACCTAAAAGTGCTAAAAAGTTGAAAATGAGGACAGGCAGATGATAAACAAAGCGCGCCTAGAGCACAATGCCGCGGGCTATGGCATTGCGCTGACGGAAACACAGCTGGCACAGCTGGATATTTACGCCGAGCAATTGGTATTGTGGAATGAGAAGATGAACCTAACGGCCATTACCGAAACGCTGGCCATGGAAAACCGCCATTTTATCGACAGCCTGGTTTTGGCGGCACAGCCTGAATTGGGCGCTGATATGGCTGATGTTGGCAGCGGTGCGGGTTTCCCCGGCATGGTGGCAAAGCTTAATTGCCCGCAAATGGCCGTAACGCTGATAGAGCCCACCGGCAAGCGCCTGCGTTTTTTGCAAGCGCTGGCAGATACCCTAAGCTTACCGGTGACACTGGTGAAGGAGCGCGCGGAGGAAGCCGCCCGCAAGGCCTGGCGCGAGCGGTTTGGCACGGTGACAGCGCGCGCGGTGGCCGCGCTGCCTGCCCTGTGCGAGTATTGCCTGCCCCTGGTGCGGCCCGGCGGCACATTTTTGGCCATGAAAACCGAGGCCGGCGAAGAGCTGAAAGCCGCGCAAACGGCCATAGCCAGGCTGGGCGGGCGGCTGGCGGATGTGCGGGAATACACCTTGCCCGACACCTCGCGCCGCTGTATCATTGTGATTCACAAGGAAAAGCCCACGCCGCCGCAATACCCGCGCAACGGGGGAGCAATCGCAAAAAGGCCGCTGTAGCTAAAATGTTCCACGTGGAACAAGCCGGCGGACAAGGCGCATACTGTTCCACGTGGAACAAGGTGTTCCCTTTTGGGGGCAGGGTGTGCTATACTGTTTTTGCTGCCCAAACACCCAATGCAAAATGCGCACAAGGGTGGGCGCGGCAAGGCAAGGAGGTTTTACTATTGGCAAAGGTTGTGGCAATTGCCAACCAAAAAGGCGGCGTGGGCAAAACCACCACCGCCGTTAATCTGTCGGCCGCGGTGGCCGAAGCAGGGAAAAAGGTGCTTTTGGTGGATTTAGACCCCCAGGGAAACAGCACCAGCGGCTTTGGGTTATCCAAAAGGCAGGTGCAGAAAAGTGTATACAACGTGATGATTGGCGAGATGCCCGCCGCCGATGCGGTGCAGAAAACCGATTTCAAGTGTCATATTATCCCCTCCAATATCCAGCTGTCGGGCGCGGGGGTAGAACTGGTGAACCTGGAACGGCGCGAGGCCCGTCTGCGCGACGGCTTAGCCCCCCTGCTGCCAAACTACGATTATGTGTTTATCGATTGCCCGCCCTCGCTGGATTTGCTGACCTTAAACGGCCTGTGCGCCTGCGACACAGTGCTGGTGCCCACACAGTGCGAGTATTTTGCGCTGGAGGGTTTAAGCGAGCTGATGGGCACGGTGCGCAACGTGAAGAAGGCCTTTAACCCCTATATAGAGGTAGAGGGCGTGCTGCTTACCATGTACGATGGGCGGCTGAACCTTACTTTGCAGGTGGTGCAGGAAGTGAAAAAGTTTTTTGGGGACAGGGTGTACAAAACGTCTATTCCCCGCAACGTGCGGTTATCAGAGGCGCCCAGCTTTGGCGCGCCGGTGAATTATTACGACCCTGCCTCCCGCGGCGCGGCGGCCTACCGCGATTTGGCACGTGAGTTTTTGAAGGATAATAAGAGGGCCTGAAAGGCAAATTTTGGCTTGGCCGAATGTGCCAATTATGCACGCAGAAACTGCGGGCCAAACAAAATTTCCCACGCCCAGTGAGTGCGAGCACATATATGCGAAGCGCGAACTGCAAGAGCGAGCGATTGAGCGAGCGAGGCGTGGGTGGCGCCTGAAAGGCAAAATACTGCTTGCCAGGAATGGCCAGGGAACGATAAAGGAGAAAATTAATGTCAACCAAGAAAGGCGGCCTGGGCCGTGGGCTGGACAGCCTTTTTGCCGATACCGGCAGCGGCGCCGCCACACAAAGCGACACCGTGAACACCTTGCCGCTGCGCGAGATTGAACCCGACCGCGAGCAGCCGCGCAAGCATTTTGATCAAGAGGCCTTGAGCCAGCTGGCCAAAAGCATACAGGAGCACGGCGTTTTGCAGCCCATTGTGGTGCGGCCAAACCCTGCGGGCGGCTACCGCATTATTGCGGGCGAGCGGCGGTGGCGGGCGGCGCGGCAGGCGGGCTTAAGGGAAATACCTGCCCTGGTGCGCGAGGTGACCGACACCGAGGCCATGGAACTGGCGCTGATTGAAAACCTGCAGCGCGAGGATTTAGACCCGGTGGAAGAAGCGCTTGGCTACCGCCAGCTGATGGACCGCTGCGGCTACACCCAGGAGCAGGCCGCCGAGAAAGTGGCCAAAAGCCGCAGTGCCGTGGCCAACAGCCTGCGCTTGCTGGCCTTGCCGGACGATGTGCTGGAGCTGCTGAAAACCGGCGCGCTGAGCAGCGGGCACGCAAAGGCTATTTTGTCGATACCAGACAGCGGCCGCCAAAGCCAGGCCGCCGCGCTGATAATAAAAGACAGCTTAAACGTGCGCCACGCCGAGGCGCTGTGCAAGAAATTGCAAAAGCAGCCCAAAGCGGCGCGGCAGCACGCGCGGCCCAGCATTGCCGCCGAGGTGGAGATAAGCCTGCGCGATACCTTGGGCACAGAGGTGAAGGTAGAGTATCAAGACGGGCGCGGCAGCTTAAAGCTGGGCTTTTATTCCGACGAGCAATTGCGTGCCTTCGCCAATCTGCTGGGGAAGTACGGTAAATAACAATCGATAATACGCTATATTAACCTGCCGAACAGCGGCAAACACAGGGAGAGAACCCACATGCTGGACATCCGATTGATACGCACCGAACCCGAGGCCGTGAAAGACGCCATTCATAAGCGTGAACTGGATTATGATGGCGTGATTGACAAGATTATAGAGCTGGATGAAGCGCGCCGTGTTTTAACGGGCGAAATTGATACCCTGAAAGCCGCGCAGAACACGGCCAGCAAAAAGATACCCGCCATGAAAAAGGCCGGGGAAAGCACCGATGCCTTGATGGCCGAGATGAAGCGCCTGAGTGACGACATCAAGGCAGGCGACGCGAAGCTTGCCGCCCTGCAAGCCGGCTTGCAAGACCATATGCTGCAGCTGCCCAACCTGCCCGACGACGATGTGCCCGCCGGCGGCAAAGAAGCCAACGTGCCGCTGCGCAGCTTTTTACAGCCGCCGGTTTTTGATTTTCCCATCAAGGACCATGTGCGGCTGTGCGAGGATTTGGGCCTTGTTGACTACAAGCGCGGCGTGAAACTGGGCGGCAACGGCAGCTGGGTATATCGTGGCATGGGCGCAAGGCTGGAGTGGGCGCTGCTCAATTTTTTCATCAGCCAGCATTTGGCCGATGGCTACGAGCTGGTGCTGCCCCCGCACATGCTGAACTGGGAGTGCGGCACGGTGGCCGGGCAATTTCCCAAGTTTGCCGAGGATGTGTACCACATAGGCAACCCCACCAGCGAAGACAGGAAGTTTCTGCTGCCCACGGCCGAAACCGCCCTGGTGAACCTGCATCGCGACGAAATACTGCCCGAAAGCGGGCTGCCCAAAAAATACATTGCCTACACGCCGTGTTACCGGCGCGAGGCGGGCAGCTACCGCAGCGAAGAGCGCGGCATGGTGCGCGGCCACCAATTTAACAAGGTGGAGATGGTGCAATACACCACCGCCGAGGGCAGCGCCGCCGCTTTTGAGGAGATGGTGGAAAAAGCCGAAAAACTGGTGCGGCAATTGGGCTTGCACCACCGGGTCAGCATGTTGGCCGCCGCCGACGTATCCGCCAGCATGGCCCGCACCTTTGACATTGAGGTGTGGATTCCCTCCATGGGCATTTACAAAGAGGTGTCCTCCGCGTCCAACGCGCGCACCTTCCAGGCGCGGCGCGGCAACATCAAATACCGCGGCGCAGACAACAAAGTTTATTTTGCCCACACGCTCAACGCCTCGGGCCTTGCCACCAGCCGTATTTTCCCGGCTTTGATAGAGCAATACCAAAACGCCGACGGCAGTGTTACCGTGCCCGAGGTGCTGCGGCCGTTCATGGGCGGCATAGAGAAGATAGGCTAACAAAAAAGATTGACAAGCAATTCGCCATTAGATATAATTATCGTTGCCGCTTCTTGGGCGGCGGCGGTTTGGCGGTATAGCTCAGTTGGCTAGAGCATTCGGTTCATACCCGAAGTGTCACTGGTTCAAATCCAGTTACCGCTACCAAAGTAAGCAGAAAGGGCACAAGGCTTTTTGTTTGCTTACATAGGGCAGATTTCAGCCGGGATAGTGGGGTGCCGCATGCGCAGCAGCGCGCGGCAGGAGGCTTTGCGGCTCCCGTCTGAGATCTGCACACGGCCCTGTGGTCAAGCGGTTAAGACACCACCCTTTCACGGTGGAATCTCGGGTTCGATTCCCGGCAGGGTCACCACAAAGCAAAAACCATCGGCATAGCCGGTGGTTTTTCTTTGCTTGCTCGTTGCAAACCGCCCCGCCGGGGTCTATACTATAAATATAGAGCCTGTATAATACACCCCACAAATGGCGCATAAAATACTAATTTCCATCTTTTCCTAATCGTAAAAGGCGCGTATAATTCAAGATATAATAGCAATTACAATGATTGTACGATATAATCATACAATTCATCTGCATTTTCCGCTAAATAATCCGCACCGGCGGCCACCAGCTCTTCACGCCCGCGGAAACCCCACAGCACCCCGCAGCAGGGCAGGCCCGCGTTGTGGGCCGTGTACACGTCAACATCGCTGTCGCCCACATACAGCACGCGCCCCTGCCCGGCTTCGGGGGTAATTTCACTTAAAATGTTGCGCACAATGGCGGGGTCCGGCTTCTTGGGCACACCTTTCGTCATACCCCGTGCGCCCGCAAATTACAAGCTGGGAGGTGCGCCCCATGGAACGCGTGGTTTTTCACTGCGATTGCAACAGCTTTTACGCGTCGGTAGAGTTGTTGCGCCATCCCGAGCTGCGCAGCCAGCCGGTGGCCGTAGCAGGCGACCCAAACAATAGGCATGGCATAATATTAGCAAAAAACGATATTGCTAAAGCGTATGGTGTGAATACTGCTGAAACTATTGGCCAAGCGCGCCGCAAATGCCCGCAATTGCTGTTGCTGCCGCCGCACCACAGAGAGTATAGTGAATACAGCAAAATACTGAATGGAATATACGAAACACGCACAGACCGGGTAGAGCCTTTTGCATTGACGAAAGCTGGCTGGAGATGACGGGCAGCTGGCAGCTGTTTGGCACATCGCCCCTGGCAGTGGCCGATGCCTTGCGTGCACAGGTGCAAAGCCGCACCGGGCTTACCATTTCGGTGGGCGTCAGCTTCAACAAGGTTTTTGCGAAGCTGGGCTCAGACCTTCAAAAGCCGAATGCCACGACGGAAATTACGAAAGAGAATGTTCGAAACGTGGTGTGGCCCTTGCCGGTGGGCAGCCTGCTGTATATTGGTGATAAAGCCGGAAAGATATTGCGCGAAATAGGCGTAGAGCAGATTGGCCAGCTGGCGCAAACCGACGAAAACCTGCTGCGCCAGCTGCTGGGCAAGCAGGGCCCCATGCTGCGCCGCTACGCGCTGGGCGAAGACGACGCGCCTGTAATCCCCGCCGGTGAAAGCGGCCCGGTAAAGAGTGTGGGCAATAGCCTTACCTTCCGGCGCAATTTGGTGGGCTACCGCGATGTGCGCGTGGCGGTGGGCGACCTGGCCGACGAAGTGGCTACGCGCCTGCGGCAAAAAGGGCGGTATGCCGGTGGTATTGCAGTTATTATCAAAGACCCGGAATTTAAGCAGACCTCGCGGCAAAAGCAGCTGAAAAGCGCAACAAACCTGGAGCGCGAGCTTACCGAGGCCGCAATGGCGCTGATAACAGAGCATTGGGACCTGGCAAAACCCATCCGTATGCTAAACATCACGGCACAAAACCTAAGCGAGCTGCCGGGGGTAAGCCAGGTGTCTTTGTTTGAGAAGAGCGGCGGGCCCAACAACAAGCGCGAGAACCTGGAAAAAAGCCTTGATGGCATCCGCCGCCGCTATGGCCGCACGGCGGTGCGCACGGCGGGGGTGCTGCACAACGATATTGGCTTGCCAACCGGGGCAGAACCCGAGAAGGAAGACTAGGAATGCCGGTATGAAAAAGAGGAAATGTGCCTTGCGCGGCGCGGAGCGTGAAGCAGAAATTAATGGTTGAAAAGTCTGTTGAAACTGTCGAAAAAGCAAAAAAGAGGCCCTGCGCGGCCTCTTTTTTAACATGGAATTAACATCAATTTGATTATCCGATTAATTTTAGACAGCGCATGAGAAAAGCGGAAGAGCCAAACAATGTGTAGCGCGCCATAAAAAATCGCTCGTCATACTCGGTAAAACACTGGCACAGCAGCCCGCCGGCGCTTTCCTCTTCCGCAATCTGGGCCAAACGGTCGCTGGTGGCGCGTGCCGCCGCTATGGGCTGATACAAATCAATCACCGCACAGGTTTGCGGCCCGGCGCTGCAATCGTGCACCTCAGAGATATGCTTCGCAATGCGCTTACCCACGTCGCTTAACTCGGGATGGCTGCCGCCGGGTGCGGCGGCGGCGCCTGGGGTTGTGTCCATGGGCTTATCCGGCTTGGCACTGTCGGCATTGGCCGCGCCGGTTTGCAATGCGGGTTCGGCCGGCGGCAAAGCAGGCGCGGCGGCGGCTGGCACGGTTTGCGGCGGGGCTGGCATGGCAACCGGGTAAAGGGTTGGCTGGCCGCCCTGGGCGGGGTTTGGCAGCAAAGCGTAATACTGCACCTCGCCGCCGGAAGGGGCGGCCACCACCGGCTGTGGTTGTGGCATGGGCTGGGCCGCCGGCGGGGCACTGATGTAAGGCGCGGGCTGCTCTGGCATGGGCACAGGCGGCGCGGCATACACGGGCGGCGCGTAGGCCGGTGGCTCGGGCGATGCCGGTGCGGATGACGCGGTGTACACAGGCGGCGCGTAGGCCGGTGGCTGGGCCGCTGCCGGCATTGGCGCGGGCGGCGTATAGCGTGCCGGTGGGGGCGGGGCACTGGGCCGCGGCAGCGGCGCGGGCGCTCGCTCGCTTTGGGTGTAGCCCGCTGTGCCGTTATAAACGGCATCGTCGGCGGGCAAGGGGCTGGTATAATCATTATAATCTGTGTCTGGCTGCGCATCTTCCTCCGGCCAGGCGTCTGCCGCGGCAACAGGCCGCGCGGCGGCTTCCTGCGGTGCGTGGGCGGCTGGCGGCGCGCTTTGCACATCGTCGTCCATCACGTCAGGCGGTGCGCCGGTAAGCAGGCGCTGCACCTCGTTTTCCGGGAAGCGCCACTGCCCGCCTATCTTGCGGCCCACCAGGCGTCCGCTTTTTAAGTAATTGCGCACGGTGCGCCCCGTTACAGAGGCCAGCTGGGCCACTTCTTCCACAGTATACAGTTTTTCAATCATATGCCCAGCCCTCCAAAACGTACCTGCTACAAACGTATGCAAACACATTATAAGGGCAGCTTTTTACAAACACAAGGGAAAACCGGCAATTTGCCGCATATTACCTAACATTTCATAATATTTTCAATCTGCGTATTTCCTCTCTGTCAATCTGCGCGGGCCTCATTTTGGCAATGCACATTTTAATGGGTGTGCCCTTTGCCATAAACATGGCCTCGTGCTCGGTGCAAATATTGTGCGCGGGCGCGCTTGCGTGCAGGTTGCGGCTTTGCCAAATCACGTCAAAGCCGGTGAAGGCAAAATAGCGCAGGCTGTCGGCATACAGGGTGTCGTCGTCGGTTTTGAACCATATTTCGCCCTCCTCGCGCAAAAAATCGCGGTAGCTGGCCAACTGCCGGGGGTGGGTAAGCCTATGCTTGGCATGGCCGCTCTTGTGCCAGGGGTTGCAAAAATTAATATAAATGCGTTCAATGTTGTCTTCCTTCGCCAGTATCAAGCCAATGCGCTCTATCTCCCAGCTGGCAATGGCCGCGTTATCCACCGCGCGGCCCGCCTCGCTGTATACCCGCTCGATGTTGCGCTTGGCCACCACCAGCACCTCGCTTTTAATATCCAGGCCCAGGTGGTTGGCATCCTTGTCGCGCAGGGCCGCGTTCGCCAAAAAAACACCCTTGCCGCAGCCCAAATCCAGCCGCAGGGGGCGCTTGGGGCAGTCAAAAGCGCCGCCCCATTGCCCGCGCAGCGCTTCGGGGTGGTTCACGGCATGCGGCCAGGCGGCAAGCTCGGGCCGGGCATAGGGTTTATAGCGCATACGCATGGGCAAAAACCTCCAAAATGCACGCTTTCGTTGCAGGCTGCGCCTTTCTCGGGTATACTAAAGAAATAGGCCATATGCAGAGAGCAAACCCCAACCGGGAAAGAGGATTTTGATGAAGCTGGGAATTGTGGGCCTGCCAAATGTGGGCAAATCTACCTTGTTCAACGCGCTTACCAATGCCGGGGCGCAAAGCGCCAACTACCCCTTTTGCACCATAGACCCCAACGTGGGCGTAGTGCCCGTGCCAGACGCCCGTCTGGATACGCTAACAGAGATGTATCATCCTAAAAAGACCACACCTGCCAGCATAGAGTTTGTGGATATTGCCGGGCTAGTGCAAGGCGCCAGCAAAGGCGAGGGCTTGGGCAACCGCTTTTTATCCCACATCCGCGAGGTGGACGCCGTGGTGCATGTGGTGCGCTGCTTTGACGGCGGCGACATTGTGCACGTGCAGGGCAGCGTAGACCCAAGGCGCGATATTGAAACCATCGAACTGGAATTGGTGCTGAGCGATTTGGAGCTGGTGCAGCGCCGGGCCGACAAAACCCAAAAGCTGGCCAAAACCGGCGATAAAACGCTGGCCGTGCAAGCCAACACCCTGGCGCGGCTGATGGCGCACCTTGAAGAAGGTAAACCCGCCCGCAGCTTTGCCCAAAACGGCGAGGAAGACGCGAAGCTGCTGGCAGAGATGCCATTATTAAGCGCTAAACCGGTGATTTACGCGGCCAACATTGCCGAGGACGACCTTTTGGGTGATGTGAACGGCAACCCGCATTACCAGGTGGTGCGGGCCTTGGCCGCCGCCGAAGGAGCGGGCGTGCTGCCGGTGTGCGCCAAAATGGAAGAAGACATTGCCGCCTTGCCCGCCGAGGAACGGGCACAGTTTTTGGCGGAGCTGGGGCTTAAAGCCAGCGGGCTGGAAAACCTGATACGAGAGGGTTACCACCTTTTGGGCCTGATTAGCTTTTTAACCGCGGGCGAGCCGGAAGTGCGCGCCTGGACGATAGAAAATGGCACAAAAGCCCCGCAGGCGGCGGGTAAAATCCATTCGGACATCGAGCGCGGGTTTATCCGCGCCGAGGTGGTGGCCTTTTACGATTTGGTGGCCCAGGGCAGCCTGGCCGCCGCCAAAGAGAAGGGCCTTGTGCGCAGCGAGGGCAAAGAGTACGTGATGCGCGACGGTGACGTGGTGTTGTTTAGGTTTAATGTTTGAAACCACCCCGCCCTTCGGGCACCCCTCCAAGGGAGGGGAATGACACATCACCGCCTTTCATTCCCCTCCTGTGGAGGGGTGGCACGCGCAGCGTGACGGGGTGGTCAGGGCAGCACAAGCATATAAGCAGAAAGGACATAATATTATCATGGCAAAGCTTGGTATTATGGGCGCACTGCCCGAAGAAGTGGAATTGATTACAGGTGCATTGGACGAAAAAACCATAGAGGAATATGCCGGGGTGCAGTACCACATTGGCAAGCGCGGGCGCACGCGGCTGGTGGTGTGCTGCGGCGGCATGGGCAAGGCCAACGCGGCGTCCACCGCGCAGGTGCTGATCAGCCATTTTGGGGTGACGGGCATTTTGTTTTCGGGCATTGCGGGCAACATGAGCAGCAGCATTGGCATTGGCGACGTGGTGGTGGGCAAAGAGCTGGTGTACCACGACGGCGAAGACGAAATGTTTAGCCAAAGCGCGCCCTATACGGCTGCCTACCAATCCGACCCTTTATACGTAGACGCCGCCATACAGGCCTGCCGCGTGGCCGGGGTGAAATTTATTGTGGGGCGCATTGCCACGGGCGACCAGTTTGTGGGCGATGCCGCCGTGAAACGCGCCATCCAGGAGAAATGCCACCCGGATTGTGTGGAGATGGAGGGCGCGGCGGTAGGCCAGGTGGCCATGCGCAACAAAGTGCCCTTTGTGGTGCTGCGCGCCATGAGCGACAACAGCGACGTAGCCATTGACAAACTGCGGGAAAACGAGGCGTTTCAGTTTAACGCCGCGCGCTACGCCAAAACTGCCGCCGCCATAATGATAGACACGGTGGAGGCACTGGAGGGGATGTAGCTTTTTCTACGCCGCATTCCACTCAAACCCCAGCGCCTGCAGGCAGCTAACTAAAAACGTGGTTTCCACCTCGGTGCTCCACGCGCTTACGGGCAGCAGCTGCTCGCGCACAATGGCCGCTATCTGCGCTTCGCCGCTTGCCAGCGCCGTGCCGCTTATCACCGCGCGCATGCCGCCGCCCTCGGCAATGGCCAGACACACCGCGTTCGCCAGGCTGTTGGTGTACGCCGGCACGCCAAACAAGGGGCGGCCGGTGGCCTTCAGGTAGGCCGCACGTCCCGCCTCGGTGGTATACAGGCGCAGCAGCAGCGAAAACGCGGCGTCCCGGTTATCGCTGTTTGCGTTCACGCACAGGTAGCCCGGTATGTCGTACAATAAAAGGCTGTTATTGGCTTCAATCGCCGCCGCCAAATCGCGCCGGGGCGCGGTAGAGTCTTCGGGGTCTGTATCGGGCTGCGCCGCATCCGTGTCCGGCGCGTCTTCGCCCAGGGGCGCGGTGGGGTCTTCGGCGGCGGCATCGGGCTGCGCCGCGTCCGTATCCGGCGCGTCTTCGCCCAAGGTAGCGCTGTCGTCTGCAACAGAGCCCGCTTCGCCGGTTGCGTCCTCACCGGCTGTGTCGCCGTTTTGTGTGTCGTCCAATTCTTCCTCGGGGAGCGCGGGCAGCTTTAGCGGCACAAGCGCCAGTTGCCCCGCCAGCTGCGGGTGCTCGTCTTGCAGGTTCAGCGCGGTTTGCAAATCGGCGCGCATCACCAGCGCCGTGCCGCCCGCAAACAGTACTGCGGCTTCGCGGTCGCTCAAGGTGTCACTGTTCGCAAAATCATCCCCGCGGCGCAGCGGGCCGCCTGGGCTTGCCATATACATGCTTTCTATATCAAAAAGGCCGCCCATGCTGGCCAGCGCCGGCACAAGCCGCCGCGCTTTGTCTAAAGCGTCCATCCCGGCTTCTTCCTGCCAGCTGGCAAAGGCCGCCGCATAGGCGGTAGAAACAGCCGATTTTGCAAACATTAACGCGGTATCACCGCCAATAGCGTAAATACCGCGCAGGCCTTGCGCTTGCCGCGGGCGATATCCCGGGGTGGTGTAGGTGTTTTTATCCAGATGTATTTGCATAACGCCCGGTTTTTGCAGGTAGGTGTCCAGCGCCAAAACCATCGCGCCCCACTGCGCGGCGGTGCAGGCGGCAACGTCGGCGCGCAGCTGCGGCAGGTTTTGTGTGCCCAGCAGCACCGCCAGCAGCGCCAGGTTTATCACGTTGCCCTGCGCGGTGTACCCGGCCGGCAAGCCGTACACCCCCGTGCCCGGCGATACAAAGCTGTTTGCCGGTAAAAGGCCCGCCAGCGCGCGCATAGGGGCGCTGGTATCGCCTGCCAGGTTGGCGCACAACCCCAGGCCAACGGCGGCCCAAAGGCTTTCCTCATCGGGTATCCAAAACAAATCGGGCGCGTTATCGCTTGTAAGCGCCTGGGCCAGGCCCTCCATGTAGCCAGAGCCCGCCGCCAGCTTTTGCGGGATAAGGCGGTTGCCGTCGGCCTGTGCCAGGGCGGCCAGCGTGTCGTCCAGGGCGGTTTCGTTGCCGGGGCTCAGCAGCGTCAGTGCCGTTTCGGTGTTTGGCAGGGGCGGGGGTGCGTCTGTGCTGCCGCCCGCCAGCAGCTGCCCGCCGGGGGCGGGCGGGGGCGGCTCGGGGCTTTGCGGTGTGCAGGCGGCCGTAAACATCAGCGTCAAAGCGGCCAGCAGAGCCGCCACGGTTTTTTTCAAAGCTATACCTCCCCCCAATCCATATAATGCGCATGCCGGCTATCATCAGTATACCCAAACGGTGCGCACAGCGCAAGAATGCCAGAATCCGGTTCTATTCTTTGCAAAACGGCGGCAGAAAGTGTACAATAATTACATCAGTATGCATACGGGGGACAATCCAGAGAGGATGTGTGGCTTTGGCGGAGCATAAAATCCTGATTGTGGACGATGACAAAAACATTTGCGAGCTGCTGCGCTTGTATTTGGAAAAGGAAGGTTACGACACCCGCCTGGCGTACGACGGCGAAGCGGCCAACGCGGAATTTGGCCCTTACGCGCCAGATTTGGTGCTGCTTGACATTATGATGCCTAAAATGGACGGCTGGGAGGCCTGCCGCCGCATCCGCGCGGTGAGCGAAGTGCCCATTATTATGCTTACGGCCAGGGGCGAAACCTTTGACAAGGTGCTGGGGCTGGAGCTGGGTGCGGACGATTACATTGTGAAGCCCTTCGACGCCAAGGAGGTGGTGGCGCGCATCAAGGCGGTGCTGCGCCGTGTGGAAACCCCCGCCAAGGATACCGACGATGTGAAGAAAATAGCGTACGACAACTTGCTGCTTAATCTATCCAAGTACGAACTAAAGGTTTGCGGGCAGGTGGTGGAAGCGCCGCCCAAGGAGATGGAGCTGCTGTTTTTTTTGGCCAGCCACCCCGGCCGGGTGTTTACGCGCGACCAATTGCTGGACGAGGTGTGGGGCTTTGAATACTATGGCGACAGCCGCACCATAGACGTGCACGTGAAGCGCCTGCGCGAAAAGCTGGAGGGCGCCAGCGAGGAGTGGACGCTTAAAACGGTGTGGGGCGTGGGCTATAAATTTGAAGTAAAAGAAGAATGAAACAAAAATCCATCCGATACTACTTTTTTACGTCCATTACCACCGTGCTGGTTGCCAGCGCGCTGTTAATGGGCCTTATCCAGTTTTTTTTGGTGTCCAATTATGTCAGCGACGATAAAGAGCGCCATCTGGAGATGGTGCTGAAAACCGTTACCGAGGTATCGCGCAGCGGGGGTGACGTATTCAACTTTGACGCGGTGGACGACCTGCACTATATTTACAGTGTGTCCGAGGCCGACGTGATGCTGACCGACCCGGCGGGCAAGGTGCTGTACAGCGAGGGCACGCATGTGTTTCAGCCGGGCGATGCCATCCCGGCCAATGTGATGCGGCAGCTGATGACGAGGGGCACATACAGCGAAACGGGCACGATGGACGGCATGTTTCAGCAAGCGCATTACAACCGGGCCATGCCGGTGCTGGGGGCGGGCGGCGTGATGCTGGGCTACGCCTTTGCGTGCATTACGGCCGAGGGGATGAACGTTTACCTGCTGAACACATTGTCTACCTTTGCGTTGTCTACTATTTTGGTGCTCTTGCTAGCCAGCGTGCTGTCGCTGTTTTTATACAACCGCACCATCATCCCGCTGCGCCGTGTGTCAGAGGCCGCGCGCCACTTTGGCGAGGGCGATTTCAGCGTGCGTGTGCCGGTGACAGGTGACGACGAGCTGGCCCGCCTGGCGCTTACCTTTAACGAAATGGCCAACACCCTGCAAGCCACCGACAGCACCCGCCGCAGCTTTATGGGCAATATCGCGCACGAACTGCGCACCCCCATGACCAGCATCAAGGGTTTTATCGACGGGATGCTGGACGGCACGATACCGCAAGACCAGCGCGAGCGCTATTTGCAGCTGGTGAGCGGCGAGGTGGGGCGTCTGGCGCGCCTCACCAATAATATGCTGGATATCTCGCGCCTGGAAGCGGGGGAATATACCCTGAAGGCCGAGGTGATGGACCTGCGCGAGATAGCCGCCACCGTGTTTTTAAGCGCGCAGCGGCGGCTTAGCATTAAAAACCTGAACGTGGTGAGCCCCGGCGGCGACGCGCCTGTTTGGGTGCTGGCAGACCAGGACTGCGTACACCAGGTGCTGTACAATCTGCTGGACAATGCCATCAAGTTTGCGAACCCCGGCGGTATCATCACTTTCTCCGTGCGCCCCGCGCGCGATACCGTAACCATTACATTGCGCAACACCGGGCAGGGCATGCCGCCGGAGGTGGTGGCCCGTGTGTTCGACCGCTTTTACAAGGCCGACCAAAGCCGGGGCGAGAATATACGCGGCGCGGGGCTGGGCCTGCATATCAGCCGGGTGCTGGTGGGCCTTATGGGCGGCCACATGCAGGCGTCCAGCCAGGAGGGCGAGTGGGCACAGTTCAGCTTTACGCTGCCCGCCGCCGTGCCCGCGCGCAAAAGCCGCGCACAGCGCCCGGCGGCGGAGGAAAAAGACAAAACGATATAAAGACCCCGCAGTTGAGTTTTACCCGCCTATAGTGTAAAATGGTGTGCATTCCAGGCCATGCACACTCTTTTTATTCGCAAAGGGGCGAAAAAGCCATGCTTCAGGTATCCTCTTCCATTTTGGCCGCCGATTTTGCAGACCTTGCGCGCGACTGCCGCAAGGTGGTGTGGCCGGGCAACCCCATGCTGCATTTTGACGTGATGGACGGCTTGTTTGTGCCCAACCTAAGCGTGGGCCTGCCGGTGCTGCAAAGCCTGGTAAAAGCCTTGCCAGAGGCTATATACGACGTGCATTTGATGATATGCCAGCCGCACCGTTATGTTGAAGCCTTCGCGGCGGGCGGGGCGGACACCATTACCATCCACTACGAGAGCGACAGCCCGGTGCGCAGCACCCTGCGGCAGATACGCGCGCTGGGCAAAAGGGCGGGGCTAAGCCTGCGCCCCGGCACGGCGGCAGAAGAAATATTCCCCCTGCTGGACGAAGCCGACATGGTGCTGGTGATGAGCGTTGAGCCGGGCTTTGGCGGGCAAAGCTTTATGCCCGAAGCCCCGGCGCGCATTGCCGCCATCAAGGCCGAAGGGCTGCGGCGGCACTTGCCGCTGTTGATAGAGGTAGACGGCGGCATCAATGCCCAAACCGGCCCGCTGTGCGCGCAGGCCGGGGCACACATACTGGTGGCGGGCAACAGCGTGTTTCGCGCCGATGACCCGTACGCGGCGGTGTGTAAGCTAAAAGAGGGCTGAAAACGCATTCCAGACGGTTAGAATAAGAGGTTTTTATGCCAAAGCAAAGCAAAACTATACACGAGAGGTTTGGCCAGAACCGGGATTACATTGCCATGGCCGCACCCTTGCTGCTGATGGCCTTTTACTACCATGGGCCTAGGGTGCTGGTGCTGGCGCTGGCGGCGGTGCTTACCGCCCGCATTACAGACCGCCTGGCCGCCATGATGCGCGGCCGCCTGTACAACAAAACCGAAAACAGCAGCACGGTGATAGCCCTGGTGATTGTGCTGATGCTGCCCGCCACGGTGCAGTATCGTGTGGTTGTGGCGGCGGTGCTGGTGGCGGTGCTGGTGGCCAAAGAGGCCTTCGGCGGCGCGGGCAGCTATCCGTTCAACCCCGCCGCCGTTGGGTTTTGTGCGGTGGCCGTGTCCTGGCCTGCCCAGGTGTTCAGCTACCCGGTGGCCTCCAAGTGGCTGCTTAATCCCCCTCAAAGCTGGGAAGCGTTTTGGAAGCTGCTGACCCTCGACGGCGCGGCGCTTACCACCGGGCTCTCGGCCACACTGCGCGGCGGCGCGCTGCCCAGCACCGACCCGGTGAGCCTGCTGCTGGGCGATTTTCCGGGCCCTTTGGGCACTACGGCCACGCTGGTGGTGGTGTCGTGCGCGCTATACCTGGTGGTGAAGCACCGGCTGCCGTTGGGCGCGCCGCTTAGCTTTTTGGGCGTCAGCGCGCTTATTGCCTTTTTATTTCCGCGCTACAGCGAAATTGGCTGGCATACCTTCCCACAGGATATGGCGGCGCGCGGCAGCGTGGTGATGTATGAATTGCTGGGCGGCGCGTTTATGTTTGCCGCGGTGTTTTGCGTCATCTATGGCGCTCTGCTTGGTTTTACCACCATGATGTTCCGTTATTTTGGCAACTACGAGCTGGGCGCTTGCTTCGCGTTTTTAATCGTAAACGCCGTATCGGGCTATTTCGACCGTGCCGTTGCCCGGCGCAGTGCGGCGAAGAAGGGGGCGGCGCTGCCATGAAGGATTCTCGCGTACGCTATTTTGCGGAAAACATGGAGCGCCTGTCGCGCCGCGACCGGGTGTTTATCAACAACCCTGTCATCATGCAGGGCCTGGGCCTTGCGCCGGTGGTGATACCCGCCACCACCATTGGCAATGCCGCGCTGCTGGCGCTTGGCGCGGCGCTGCTAATTACCCCCACGCGCATGATAGCCACCGCCATTGGCCAGCGCACCGGCTTTTGGCTGCGTGCCATTGTATATGCGCTTACCTCGGGCGCTTTGTACGTTGCGGTGGCGTATGGCATGGATATGCTCTTTGGCACGGGCCTGTTTTCGGTAGGTATTTACCTGCCGCTGCTGGTGCTGGAGCCGCTGGTGATAAAACGCTATGAAAGCCCCAAGCGCGAGCGCCTGTCTACCAGCTTTCGCAAGGGGATACTCACCACCGTGGGTTTTTGCCTGGTGCTTTTCCTGCTGGCCGGCATCCGCGAGATATTGGCCCTTGGCACTATTGGCGGTGTGCTGGTGTTCAGGGGCAGCCTGCTGCCCATGGCCGCGCTGCCCGCGGGCGGGTTTATTTTGCTGGGGTTGGTGGCCGCTGTTTGGCGCGCCTTGGTAAACAGCTTCAAGAAGAACGTAAACCTGGGGGTGAAAAAGCTAAAATGAGTGTGGTGGCAGAGAACTTATCCCTGTTTTTACTATACGCCATTGTGGCCATGTTTGCCCAAAACGCGGTGTTCACGCGCGGATTCGGGGTGTCGCGCCTCACCAAGCTGGTGGGCGATTCCGCCGTGGACAGCCTGATATTTTGCGCGCTGCTTTGCCTTATTCAGGTGCTGTGCGCCCCCATGAGCTTTTTTGTGGAGAACATGCTGCTCAGCCACCCCGATATCTGGTTTCGGGATTATATTCGCCCCCTGTGCTTTGTTGTGTGCGCGCTGATTGCTTTTGGGGTGGTGGTGGTGCTGTTGTCGCTGATACGCCCGGCCAACCAGCGCGATTTTTTTGCCGTGCTGCCCATTGCCACACTGAACACCGCCGTGCTGGGCCCCCTGCTGATTACCGCCACGCAAAGCTTTACCTTTGTGCAAACCATGGGTTTTGCGCTGGGCAGCGGCTTGGGTTACGCGTTTGCCGTGGTAATCGTCACCGAGGGCCAGCGCAAGATGAACAGCCGCAACGTGCCCTCCACCTTCCGGGGCTTGCCCATCAACCTTATCTACATCGGCATTTTGGCGCTGGCTATTTATGGGCTTACGGGGAACAGGGTACCGTATTAGTTGTTAGTCATCAGTCATCAGACATTCGTTGTGAAGGCGGGAAGCATAGCGCTTTGTAGGAGCGGCGTTGTGCCGCCCGACGATGGCTACCGGGGCGCTTTGTAGGGGCGGCGTTGTGCCGCCCGACGATGGCTACCGGGGCGCTTTGCAGGGAACGGTTCTAAACCGTTTTGAAGGCAATTGCCGGAAAACGCACAAAAATGCTTGCCTGTAATACAGGAAAATATGGGAAAGAAGGGTTTTTCATGGATTTTCAGATGGTTCACGTGAATTTGAATGTGATTGACTTGGAAAAATCCGTAAACTTTTATCGCGCCGCCCTGGGCCTTTTAGAGCGCCGCCGCTTTCAGCCCGCCGACGGCAGCTTTGAATTGGTGTATCTCTCGGACGAGGCGGACCAGATGCGCCTGGAGCTGACCTGGCTGGCCGGCCGCGACACCCCCTACGATTTGAGCGACAATGAAATACATATTGCCTTTCAAACGCCCGATTTTGACGCCGCCTACCAAAAGCACCAGGCTATGGGCTGCATAGCCATGGACAATAAAAGCATGGGTATTTATTTTATACAAGACCCGGACGGCTACTGGCTGGAGATTGTGCCGGAGAAATAAGGTTAAGCAAACAGCAATGCGCCTACGCACCGGGATAACCGGTGTTTTTTTTGCGCCTGTAACGAATGGCCGCCCTGCGGCAACCAATTAGGGTGAAGGGGGGAATGCTTCTTGCTTTCCATCGGCCAGGCGATTAATCACTTAAAAACCCGAAAAACGCTGCATGGTATCATGATAATAACATTTTTGTTGGGCTATGCCGCGCTGTATCTGGGGCTTTCGTATGGCGAGGGCATGCTGGCCCAAGTGCAAACGATGCAGCTTAAAAAAAGCGGCTATTACGCGCAGCTAAGCCTTACCGAAGAGCAACGGCAAAGCGGGGTGTTTGCGCCCACCCGGGGCACAATAGACGCCTTTTTGCAAAGCCGCCCCGGCGTGCAGGGCTATACCTGTGTTACCCATGTATCCACTGGCTCGGCCTTGGGGGGCGATTCTGGACGCTATTTTCATATGATAGACCCAGAATTTCCTGCGTTTTACAATTATAGCATAGTAGGTGGCCGGTTTTTCATACCCGAGGAGTTTGCCGCCGCCGATGCCCGCGTGTGCCTGGCGGAAACGGGCGTGGGCGGTGTGCGCGTGGGGGATAGCATTGCGATAGGCGACGCCGAGTACACGGTGGTGGGCCTTATCGCGTCCGCCCTGTTCCGTTCCAGCGTGCTTATCCCGCAAACCGGGCGATACAACGGTGATATTACCGGATTTGACGTGGTGATGAGGGCGGATACCGCCTTGCCGCCGCCGATAAACTGGGACGAGTTGCCATTCTTTCAGCCCGTAACGCAAACCACCGACGCCTACAGCAGAGGCCTATTGCGATATGCCGGCACTAATTTTGGCGCTGTGCTGGCGGTTTGCCTGGTGTTGTTTGCTTATATGATGTTTAATACCTACAATATTCTTAAAAATAAAGCTACAGAAGACGCCGCGGGCTTTGGGGTGCGCATGGCTTTGGGCGCGCGCTGGCGGGATGTTTTTTACCAGTTCTTTTTGGAGGTGCTGCTTCTAATGCTGGCGGGGCTGGCCCTGCTACTGGCGTTAGACCCTTTGCTTGCCCCGCTCATCCGCACCACCTTCGAGCACCGGCTGGGCACGCTCACCGTGGGGGTGCTTTTGGGAAGCTGTGTGCTTTCGGCGTATGTACTGGCTAAAACAGTGTTGAGAAAAACCAAAAAGCGCGCCATTATGCAGGTAATAAGAGAGGGGCAGCTATGAGGTTTTTGCTTATGATGGTTTTTGCCCGAATAAAAAAGAATTTTGGGCAATATGTGACGGTGGCGCTGCAAATTGCCTTGGGCAGCGGTATTATGTATACGGCCCTGGCCATGCAGCTAAGCGCGCAGGCGCAGTTTGCCGCTCTGCGGCAATCGGTGGCAGGCAGCACCGCTGCCATTAACGGAAGCTATGAAGACCCCGCCGTGTACGGGGAAAACGAGGTTCCCCCCTTGATAAGCCCCGAGGATTATGCGGCGATAGCAAAAAGCCTGCCCGAGCCGGGCGCGGAGGTTTGCTACGAAGAATGGTTTGTCATCGGGGGCGGGGCGGGGGGCGTGGAAACAAACATCCCTGTTTTGCTGGTGAGCGACAACTATTTTCGCTATTGTGTGGGCCTAAGCGCCCACGACCCCGCCAGGGCGTATGTGGGCCAAAACGCGGCGGCGTTACTGGCAAGCCACAATTTTGCCGTATCGCAGTGGAGCGAAGGGTATTGGGACGCCAAGGACAGAAGCCTGTTGGGCGTGCCGGTAGACGCGCTTATGCCGCTGAGCGGCAACCGCTATGCCAACACGGTGCAAAACAGTGCCATGAGCCGCCTGACAGATAGCCTTACCGGGGAGCAAGCAGAATGGTCTTACGCGGATGCGGTGATTTTCCCCCTATCGCTTGCAAGCGCATATGCGGGCGAAGGCCAGGCGACGCTGTACGTGCCGGTAAGCGCAGAAAACCCCGCCGCTGCCGATAGGGTTTGCGGCCAGATAACGGCCCTTATGGCCGAGCGGCATCCCGGGGCGCTGTACAGCTATTCTAACCCTTTCAAGACGGTGGAAAGCAGTTACAACGCGCAGGCGTTTAACGCACGCCTGATGACGGTGGTTTCTTTGGTGCTGTTTGGCATCTTGTGCTTTGGGTTTTCGGGCCTTCTGCTATTGCTGGTCAATAAGCGCAAAGCGTCGCTTGCCATCAGCCGCATGTGCGGCGCGCGCCTGGGGCGGCTGGCGGCCGAGCTGTTTGCCGAGGTGGCCGTGGTGGTGTTTGCGGGCGCGGTGGCCGGTATGGCGGTGGCCGCCGCCGCCCTGCCGCTGCAAAGCAGCTTTTTTATCAAGGCGCAAAATTCTGTGCCCGCTTTGCTGCTGTGCCTGCTGGGCCTTTTGCTGGTGTGTGCGCTGGTTAGCGCTGTGGGTATTATCAAAGCAGGGCGCGCCGCGCCGGTGCGCGTGCTGCACGCGCTGTAAAGGAGAAAAAAGTATGCTTCATATTAACCATCTGTCCAAAAGCTATCAAACGCCGTCCGGCCCGCTGCAGGTGCTAAGCGACGTATCGCTAAAGGTGGAGCAGGGCGAGTTTGTGGCGATTATGGGGCGCAGCGGCTGCGGCAAAACCACCCTTCTAAACATTTTGGGCCTGATAGACACCTGCGACACGGGCAGCTATACCCTTGGCGGGCAGGATGTGGGGCAATTGCGCGGTAAGGCGCTTTCGCGCTTTCGCGGGCAGGAGATAGGCTTTATTTTCCAGTCTTTTTACCTGTTGCCGGAGCTGAACTGCCGCGACAACATTGCCCTGCCCATGGGATACGCGGGCAGGCCCGGCAAGGTGCGCCGAAAACGCGCCGACGCGCTGCTGCAAACGGTGGGTTTGGCAGATAAGGCCAAGCAAAGCCCCGCCAAGCTAAGCGGCGGGCAGCAGCAGCGCGTTGCTATTGCCCGCGCGCTGGCAAACCGCCCCAAGCTGGTGCTGGCAGACGAGCCAACCGGCAACCTGGACAGCCAAAACGGGTTTGAGATTATGCACCTGCTTAAAAACCTGGCCGCCGAGGGCGTTACCGTGATGATGGTTACGCACGACGCCGAGTTTGCCGGTTTAGCGCACCGGATAATTCACATGCAGGACGGGCGGTTTGCATAGCCAAAGCCCCCGCTCATAGCGGGGGCTCTGGCTACTTGGGCGTGTTTTCATCGGTATTTTCATGGGCATTTTTGCCGGTATTAACAGGCGTTTTTTTGCGCCGCTTAAAGCGCGAAACAAAGCTCTTTTTGGCGGGTTTGCCGCGCTCCAGGGCCAGCACGGGCGATTCGATGCCTTTCTTTTTAAGCCGGTCGCGCGCGTGGTGGTTTATCAGCGTGTACAGCACGCTGAACAGCGGGATAAACAGCAGCATGCCAAAGATACCCGCCAAGCCGCCGCCCACCATCACGGCCACCAATATCCACACAGGGGGCAGGCCCACGCTGCCGCCCACCACGCGCGGGTAAATAACGTTGCCCTCTATGTTTTGCACAATAAAAAAGATGATGATAAAGGCCAGCGCGCGCCAGGGGCCCATAGACACCAGCAGCAAAACCACCGCCACCGCCAGGCCCACAAACGCGCCAATCATGGGCACCAGCGAGCAAAAGCCAATCAGCACGCTGATGAGCAGCCAGTATTGAAACTGGCCGATAGACAAAACCAGCATGTACAGGCAGGTGACGATGATGGCCTCGGTGCACTGGCCGGTAACAAAGCGGGAGTAGGTGTTAAACACCAGCGTGCCCAGGCCGCTGATGGAAACATAGCGCTTTTTGGGCAGGTAGGCCTGCAGTAAAGCCTTAAACTGGGCGGTGAGATGCTCTTTATCCAGCAGCAGGTAGCTTGCGAAAAACAGCCCGATGAAGATACCGGCCACCGAGTTGACAATGGAAAAAGCCATGTTGATGGTGCTGCCCAAAAAATCACTCGCGCCGCTTTGCAAAAGCTCGGCAAAAGCCTGGATAGACGCCCGCCAGTCGATGTTCAAATCGGTGAGCCATTCTTCCAAAATGGGCAGGTATTCAAAGTAAGGCCGCAGGGTTTCGCGTGCGTTGCTGATGTATCCCGGCATGTTGTTGGCCAGGCTCCACAGGGTGTTCACCAGCTCGGGTATCACCAAAAACATCACCGCGGCAATCAGCGCCAGCACAAAGATTATCGAGAGCAAAAAGCTGGCCGGGCGCTTGATACGCCCGCCGCGCCCCCTAAAGATGTATTTTTCGATGGCGTGCATGGGCACGTTGAGGATAAAGGCCACAACAAAACCCAAAATAAAGGGAAAGCACAAGCCCCACACCATGCCCAAAAACGAGCCGATAACGCTGAAATTGCCCAACAGCCAGTTAAACAGGATAGCGCCCGCCACCACGATAATCAGCCGCTTCCAAACCCGGTTATCGATGTGCATGGTTTGGCCCTCCTATACTAATATAGTAAGATGTTAGCATATTTACGGGCAAAAGAACAGCGCAATGTGCCAGCCGCCGGGCTAAATTCCTTTACAAAAGCCCAAAGTTTGCTATAATAAAAAACGCGCCGTAGAAGCCCCGGGCTTTTGCGCGCCCGCTCGCGCCCGTAGCGCAGCTTGGATAGCGCGTTTGACTCCGACTCAAAAGGTCGCAGGTTCGAATCCTGTCGGGCGTACCAGTGTGGATAATCTTACAGGAGTTGAGAAACTTCTGAAAGGTTATCCACTCTTTTCTTTTTGCGGTGCTTCGTTCCCGGCACGCCGCGATACAGGCAGTATTCTACCAGTTTACGGCATGTCGAGGTGTCACGCCCCGCAACGATAGTGAAGATTTATGCAAATTGCACTCTCATGCGTTTGTCCTGCCCCATTGTGTCTGCAAACTGGCGTTAACTGCCGTTTTGCGGTATAATTAAAGCTGTATTTTACTCGCGAATAAACTCGCCGTTTTAAGGAGGGCGAAGCATGATGCTGGAAAACACTATGAAAGTCACCGTCATCAAAGACCACCCCGGCGAGGGTGTGTTCCCTGGCTTTGCCAAAGGCACGGCGGTAAAGATAAAAGAGGCCTGTACCCACTATGTACACTGGTATGCCTGCCAGATTGCGGGGTACGACACCTATGTGCCGCAGGCTTTTGTGCGCGACGGTGTGTTGACAAAGGACTACAACCCCACCGAGCTGGTGCAGGCGGCTGGCGACGTTTTGCAGGTGCGCGAAATAGTGTATGCCTGGCTGCTGGCCACAAACGCCCAGGGGCAAATCGGGTGGATACCGGCTGAATCGGTGATAAGCTGCGAAATGGTGTGAACGCGTCCTAAGGGAGAGAATGCTTGATGAATCGTATTATCAAAGCGAGTGGCCGCCTGGCGGCCGCCGCGCTGGCGCTGGCCCTGGGCCTTACGGCCTGCGCCGTGCCCGGCGGCGGGCAGGCCCAAAGCGGGAGCGATACCTCGCCATATACCCCCGCCCAAATGGCCGAGGTGGTGCTGGCAACCCAGCCCAGCTTGCCGCAGATGTACCTGCTGCCGGCTGTTAGCAACGATTTTGCCGACCGGCTGCAGGATGGCTACCTGATAGACCCGTCGAACCTGTCGGATGGCGCTATTTGCTGCCCGCTGGGCTACGAGGCCGCCGAGATAACCATTTTGCGCATGAAGAGCGCGCAGGCGGCCCAAAAAGCCGCAGACGCACTGCGGGCCTATAAGCAGACGCGCGAAGACACCTTTGTGGGCTACGCGCCCACCCAGGCCGATTTGGCCGCAAGGGGCGTGGTGGCCATAAAAGGGCGCACGGTGGCACTTTTGATATGTGCCGAGGACGGCGCCGAAGACGCGTTTTTGGCCTGCTTTGGCCCTGCGCCCACGCCGCTGCCCGATACACAGCGCCTGCTGCCGCACACGGCAATGCCCCAGCCGGATAAGCCAGATAACAGCGGCGGGCAAAGCGGAGCATCGGCATCGGTTGCCGGCGGCGGCGCGCAGCCGGGCCCGCGCAAGGATGTATACGACCACGACGCCGTTCTGAAGGCGTACCAAAGCGGCGACGAAAGTGCGCTGGGCGATAAAAACCGGGCCGTATTGCAAATGTGCCGCGAGGTGATAGAAACGCAGCTAACCGATGGCATGAGTGTTTATGAGCAGGAATTGGCGGTGCACGATTGGATGATTGAGCACGCAAATTATGACACGGCGGTTTACAGCAACGACCCCAGGGCGAAAATTGAGCCGGACAACGACAACCCCTATGGCCTGCTGGTGGGAAAGAAGGGTATTTGCATGGGCTATGCCTCTACCTTCCAGCTGTTTATGGACATGCTGGGCATAGAATGCGTGACGGTGCAGGGCGAAGCGAACCGGGCGCGCGAGGAGCACGCCTGGAATCAGGTGCGCCTGGGCGGGGAATGGTATTGCGTAGACGTTACTTGGGACGACCCCAGCGGCGGCACGACGATGAAGCACCGGTATTTTAACGTTACCAGCCAGTTTATGCGCGAAACGCACCACTACTGGGATGAAACCGGCGTACCCGAGTGCACGGCCACCCAGTACCGGTGGCAGGGGTAGGGCATTCAACTGGAAAACATCTTCAAGATTTGCTATACTATATTAAACCTGCACAAGCAAGGAGGCGGCGGCATGAACAGGCGTAGGCGCAAGAACAATAACTATACCACGTATATTATGGTGGGCGTTGCGGCTGTGCTGCTGGCGGTGCTTTTGGTGGTGCTGCTTACCCAGTGCGGGGGCGGCGGCAGCCCGGATGGCGGCCAAAGCGGCAGCAACAGCCCGCCGCCCGCGCCGCCCGTGGCGGTAAGCCCCAGCCAAAGCAGCCCGGCCGCGCCCCCGCCGCCAAACAACACATCCCCCGCCGGGCAAGACCCCGCGCCCAGCAGCAGTGACAGCGGCAGCGGCAGCAGCGACAGCGACAGCGAGGTACTGCCCCAGCCGCCGCCCGCCTTTGTGGACGGCAAGGTGGCGGTGAAGCTGGACGAAGACGGTGAAACAGCCACCGTAACCTACAAAACCAATGTGGAATCCACCGTAAACGCCATTCTTGCTACCAGCGGGGAGGGCATATCCACCGGGCAGTTTTACGACTATTTTAACCGCGCCAGAGCGCTGGACGGCGCGGTGAGCAAGACCCAAACCTATATGGTAACCAGCGGCGGCAAGGATGTAAGCTTTGATTTACCCGATCCCACCAAGACCTATTACCTGTACCTGAACGCCGTGGAAAACCAAACCGGCGTGTGGCAAACCGGCGTCACCGTTATTCTGCTGCGCGAAGGCGACCCCGACGCCACCCCGCCGGACGCGTCGTCCGTCAGCGCGTCCGATACATCGTCCGGCAGCACATCCGGCACCACATCCGCCGCGTAGCGGCGTTTACACCATCAAGGGAGAGTATTCAATAATGGAAAAAAAGCCGTATAATTTGCCCGAAATGCCGCCCATGCCACCGGATGGCTATGGCGCAGAGGCCCTGCGCGGGCTGTTTGCGGGCGACCGGGTGGCCGTGAATTTGGGCATGGAGATAGAGCATGTGGCAAACGGCGGCGCGCGGTGCTCCATGCTGGCTGGCCCGCAGCACCTGAACGCCTTGGGCGTGGTGCAGGGCGGGGCTATTTATGCCCTGGCGGACTACGCGTTCTCGGTGGCGGCGGCAAGCGGGCATCCGGGCACGGTAACACTAAGCGGCGACATGCATTATCTTAAGCCGCTGGCACAGGGCCGCGTCATGGCCCATGCCGAGGCGGTAAGCAACACCAGGCGCACCTGCGTGTATAGGGTAGAGGTTTTTGGCGATAACGGCGTGCTGTCTGCCGTTGGCACATTTACGGGTTACAAGAGGTAGGGGGATACGATGACTTTAGAAAACACCGCGGCACAAACCTACAGCTTTGCCAGCGCAAGCATTGGGCACACCGTGCGCGAGTTGGTGAAGCTTTTGGAGAGCCATGGCGTAGATGTGAACAACCGGCGGCAAATTAAGGCCGGTTTCGAGCGCCTGTTCCAAATTGAGTATCGCAACCTGCCGCAGCCCGGCGGGCAAAGCGTTATTATAGCGCCCAACCATGTAAGCGACTTCGACGCGCTGATAATGGGATTAACCTTAGAAAATATCATGATATTATCTAAAAATGATTGGGTGCAAAACGATGATCTGATGCAATTTTTGAGCCCGCATTACAGCCTTGTGGGCATAGACCGCAACAACATGGTAAGCCAGGCGCGCGCCCTGGTGGCCCTTACCAAGCACTTGGTAACCCCGGGGGAGGCGCACCACGCGCTTATTTTCCCGCAGGGCACTATCTCGGATGTGAACCGTAACAGCCTCGAGCGGGTACAGTCCGGGGTTTTTGCGCTGTCGCACAAAGCGGGCGTGCCCGTGCTGCCGGTGTATATCGAGCAGCCCAAGTTTAACACCCCAACCCGCATTGTGTTCGGGCAGCCCATGCCTATCCCGGGGCGCAAAGAAGATTGCCGCGCCGCCTGGCTAAAAGCGGTGCTGGCCCTGCAAGACAGCCTGAACCCGCCGGCCCGCCCGCCGGTGCTTACCGAGAAGCACCAGAACAACAACAAGCCGGGGGATGCGTATTTTTAGGGGGCTTTGCAAGGTAGCCGGTATAAGCAAGCCAAATTTTGCCTTTACAGGCCCTCCCGCGCCTCGCTCGCTCAGTCGCTCGCTCTAACGGCTCACACGCAACGCAGGGTTGCTATTCGCCGGGCGCGGGAAAATTTGTTTGCTCCATAGCGTGGCGTAAACCGCTAGCCGGTATAAGCAAGCCAAATTTTGCCTTTACAGGCCCCACACCTCTGCCGCCGTGGTAGATACCCCCACCGCCCCGGCCGACAGGGCGTTCACCACGTCCTCTTTATCGGCCACCAGCCCGCCCGCAATCAGCGGCACGGGCAGCGCGGCGGCCAAGCGCCGCAGCACCTTGGGCATTACGCCGGGCAGCACTTCCACCATGTGGGGCGTTTCGGCGGCCAATTGCTTTTCAAGGCTTTGCAAAGCCATCGAATCCAGCGCGAAAAACCGGCGCACGGCCAGCAGCCCCACCTCGCGCGCGCGGCGCAGCGGCGCGGGCCGTGTGCTGATAACCCCCGCCGCCTGCGTGCTTTGGGCCAGATAATCCACCGCCGCCGGGGTGGGCGCAAGGCCCTCAATCAAATCGATATGCACCAGGGCGGTTTTGCCGGCGCTTTGCAGCTGCCGCACCATGGCGGGCAGGCCCGTAACACTGCCGTACAGCACAAAAACCACCCGCGCGGGGCTGGGCAGGCAAGCGGCCAGGCCCGCGTCGTTTTTCACGGCGGCAATCACCGGCGCGCTTTCCAGCAGGGTTACAATGTCACTTGTGTTCATAAACACCTCGCAGGGCTTGTCTGGGTATGGTTTAGGTATAGTATACCACAAAAATAATGTGTACAGTTGCATTTATCGCGGCTAAAATACGTTATAATTGGCGATTAAAAAAGGAAATACACATGCTGTACTATCTGCATACCCTGCCCTGGGCGGCGCTGTGGGTGCTGCCCCCCTACGCGCTGGCGCGGGGGCTGTGGCTGTGGCGCAAACGCCCGGCGGTGCGGGTGCTGCGCGAGGTGCTGCTGGCGGCCCTTGCCCTGTATGGCGGCTGGCTGGCGTGGCTGGTGTTCACGCCGGATGCCCTTTTGCCCGATGCCTGGCAGCGCCTGGCCACGGGCTACGGCATCAATTGGGTGCCGTTTTATACCATCAGGCGGTTTTTGGCGGTGGGCGGCTGGTATTTTGTGCAAGTAAACCTGGTGGGCAACGTGCTGATGTTTGTGCCGCTGGGGCTTTGCCCGCCGCTGCTTTGGCGGCGGTGGCGGCCGTTTTGGAAGGTGCTTTTGCTGGCGGCGGGCGTGCCGCTGTGTATAGAGGCCGCGCAGCTGTTTATTGGCCGCAGCGTGGACGTGGACGACTGGATTTTGAATTTTGCCGGTATTTTGCTGGGCTACGCCCTGTGCCGCCTTGGGCAGCTGGCCCCGCCGGTGCGGCGGCTGATGGCCGAAAAAGCCGCGCGAAGCAAAATAGAAACAAAAAGTGTTTATAAAAAAGGCAATAAGTAATATATTTTGTATTTAAGCTGGGGGGTGATGTCATGCGAGTAAACGCCGTAGAAAACAAGATTCATGATAAAGCGATGCTTGCGTGCGCGGAGTTAAAGACAAAGCATGACAAAAAGGGCTTTTCTTATTTGCCGTTTCAGCATTGGTTTTGATTAGTATCGTTGCCTGTACAGGCAAAACTGCAAGTGCTCCGGGTTGCCACCACGTTTGCCCCCGTGCCCAAAATATCGGCCAGCACCACGTCGCCCAGGCGCACCGGGGCGGCCACGCTTAGCTCGGCCAGCCGGGCGGCGGCGGCCAGCATATCCTTTTTGGGTATTTCGGCATCGGTTTTTACCGGCAGGCGGGCCAGTGCCGCCCCGGTGAGGGCCACCGTGCCGGTGAGGGTGCGCGTGGGGTTTTGCAGCTCTTTTTGGCCGTATCCCGCGCCGCGCTCGCAGCCGTTGCCGGTTACGGCAAAGCCGCCCGTTTCATCTACCCGCAGGTGGCAGCCCTTGGGGCACACAATGCAAATCAGCTCGGTCATTGTAAGTCCTCCCGCACACACATTTCCGCCGCATTATTCTGTATTTTATCCAGTATTTTACGCGGCAGGGTCAGGCGCTCCATTTCGCCCGGGGCAAGGCGCGGGCGCTTGTAGCGGGCCACCGTTTGCCCGCCGCTTTGCACCGCCACATGGCAAGGGCCGTATTCGCGCTTCGCGCGAAAAAAAACATCCACACTTTTCCCCGCCCCGGCGGGGCGTATTTTTTGCGGCAGGGTGTAGCCTAGCCCCTCGCCGGCGCCGATGGTGATGCAGCCCTCGGCACTGGGGCTGCCGTTTTGGCACAGCGCGGCGGCCCATTTTCCGGCGCGGATGGCTTCGGCGGACACAAAATCCACCAAATCGTGCACATGGGCCACGTTGCCGCAGGCAAAAATGCCGGGGACGCTGGTTTCGTTGTTCTCGTACACCACCGGCCCGCCGGTGCGGCGGTCTATCTCTATGCCCGCGGCGCGGCTTAATTCGTTTTCGGGGATTAATCCCACGCTTAAAAGCAGCGTGTCGCAGTTTATTACCTGCTGCGTGCCCTCTATGGGCAGGCGGTTTTCGTCCACTTTTTGCACCACCACCTGCTCCACGCGCAAATCGCCGCGTATCTGGGTAACGGTGTGGCTTAAATGCAAGGGGATGTTATAATCGTTTAAGCACTGCACAATATTGCGCGTAAGGCCGCCCGAGTAAGGCATAACCTCGTACACGCCCAGCACCTTGGCGCCCTGCAGCGTAAGCCGCCGCGCCATAATCAGCCCAATATCGCCGCTGCCCAGGATAACCACCTTTTTGCCAATCGGCTGCCCCTCGATGTTGATATACAGCTGGGCCGCCCCGGCGGTGAACACCCCGGCCGGGCGGCTGCCCGGGATGCCAATTGCCCCGCGTGTACGCTCGCGGCAGCCCATGGCCAGCACCACGGCGGTGGCGTTCAGCGTCATGTATCCCCGCTGCGGGTGGATGGCGTGCACCACATGCGGCGCGGGGCAAACGCCGCCGCTTGCGCCGCCGGTGCGGGCGGCGGGCTGCACGGCCAGCACCATGGCCCCGCACAGCACCTCGGCGCCGCTGGCGTATACCTGCTGTATAAATCGTTCGGCATATTCCGGCCCGGTAAGCTCCTGCCCAAAGTGGTGCAGGCCAAAGCCGTTGTGGATGCACTGGTTCAAGATGCCGCCCAAATCGTCCTGCCGCTCCAGCACCAGCACCCTTTGCGCGCCGTGCTCGCGCGCGGCTGCCGCCGCCGCAAGCCCCGCCGGCCCGCCGCCAATCACCACAACATCGTAAGTACAATTCATAATGCATAATTCATAATGCATAATTATTTGCTCCTGTCTATGCTCGCACGGGATGTCTTTACGATTCCAGTCAAAATCCGAATTAGCTCCCGGCAATCAGAAATCAAGCTCTCAAATTCGGTATGGCTTTTGAATATAATTATGAATGATGCATTCTTAATTATGAATTATAATGTCCATCCCCTCGCGGTCTTGCGGCACATCGGCCTGCGCAATGCCCAGCTCGCGCGCGATGATGGCCTGCACCCTTGGCCCGCAGAAGCCCCCCTGGCAGCGGCCCATGCCGCACCCGCAGCGGCGTTTCACGGCATCCAGGCTTTTGGGCGGCAGCGGGCGGCGCAGGGCGTCTGCAATTTCGCCCTCGGTCACGCTTTCGCAGCGGCACACAATGCGCCCGTACAGCGGGTTTTCGGCAATGGCTTCGGCGCGCTGCGCCGGTGTCATGTGGTTAAAGCGCTTCACGCGGCGGGTGGCAACAACGTGCGGCTTTTCGGGCAGCGTCAGGCCCGCCTCGGCCAGCATGCGCACCATATCCGCCGCAATGGCGGGCGCGCTGGTAAGCCCCGGGCTTAATATGCCCGCCATGCTGAAAAAGCCCGGCTGGCGGCGGCTTTGCCCCACCACAAAATCACCGGTGGCGCTTACCGCCCTAAGGCCCGCAAAATTGCGGATATTCTGTGAAAAATCAATGTCCGGCACGCTCTTTAACGCTTGCCGCTTCACCATGGCCAAGCCCTCGGCGGTGGTGTCGGTGCTGGCGGCGGGCTCGGCGTTGGGGCCCACTATCAGGTTGCCGTGCACCGTGGGGGCCACCAAAACCCCCTTGCCCAGCGCCGTGGGGCACTGGAAAATCACGCTGTTTGCCAAATGGCTTTGGTTTTTATCCAGCAAAAAGTATTGCCCGCGGCTGGGGGCAATGTGCAGCTCCTCCGCCCCGGCCAGCGCGGCCACCTGCCCGGCGGCCACCCCCGCGGCATTTACCACAAAGCGGGCTTGCACCGCGCCGCCGGTGGTTTGCAGGGTAAAATGCCCGCCGCCCGGGCCTATGGTTTTGGCAATGCCGGTTACCTCGCAGCTTAGCCACACCCGCGCGCCGTTTTGCACGGCCACCTCGGCCTGGGCAAAAGCCAGCTCCCACGGGTTTATCACCGCGCCGGTGGGCGCGTGCAGGGCGCAAACCGCGCTTTCGGATAAATGCGGCTCGATGGCCCGCAGCTCTTCCCTTTCTGCAATGCGCAGGCCGGGCACGCCGTTTTGCAGCCCCCGGCGGTACAGCTGCTCTATGTGGGGGCGCTCCGCTTCGTCAAAAGCCACCACCAGGCTGCCGCAATCCAGCATCAATATGTCTAAATCCCGGGCCAGCTGCCGCACCAGCGCGTTGCCGGGCGCGTTGTATTTGGCCATCAGCGTGCCGGGCGCAGGGTCGTATCCGGCGTGCACAATGGCACTGTTGGCCTTGGTGGTGGCCACGCCCACATCGTTGGTTTTTTCAAACAAGCCCACCTGCAGCCCATACCCGCACAGCGCGTACAGCAGGCTGCACCCGCACACCCCGCCGCCAATAATCGCAACATCCAGCATAGCGCCCTCCGCATAATAAAATGGATTAAGAGCAAAAAAACAAGAGCACGGCAACGAAGGCGGCCAACACAAACACATTGGCCTTCTTCCGCCCGGCTCTTTATCTCAGCGGCAAAACAAGTTCCTGTGCCCAAAATATAGCATAAAGCAAGCAAAAACACAAGCGAAAAATGGGGAGAGCGAGGGCAAACGCAGTTAATAATCAGGTATTTTACAGATATATTCTGGCAAAATTATTTTCGCAATTTCTCAATTTTACAGCATTTTATAGAAAGCCGGGTGTATAATGTAGGCATAAAGCGCCCGAAGCGCGGGCGAATAGACAAAATGGGGGGATAACAATGAATGACCCGCAATTTTTTGTGTGTGCCCAGTGCGGCAGCGTGATGGAACTTTTGAACGACAACGATGAAGCGATGGAATGCTGCGGCGAGCCCTTTGCGCTTTTGCGCCCCGGCGCCAGCGACGGCGCGGCCGAAAAGCACGTGCCGGTGGTAAAGGTGCAGGGCAATACGGTGAAGGTGCAGGTGGGCAGTGTGCCGCACCCCATGCTGCCGGAGCACCACATTGGCTGGATATGGCTGCAAACCGCCCTGGGCGGGCAGCGGCGCGTGCTGGCGGCGGGCGATGCCCCCGAGGCCGAGTTTATGCTGGCGGCGGGCGATACAGCCGATGCCGCCTGGGCCTGGTGCAACCTGCACGGCCTGTGGAAGGCAAGTATCTAACAAAGCGAACGGGCACGTCTTTCACGCCGTCTTTACGCACCTTTCTGCATAAGGCTGGCCATGGCCACCCGCCGGCGTGCCCGGCGGGCGGCTTTTTTAACGCTGCGGTAAAAAATTGCAAATAATCACCCTTTTGGCGGGGGCACGGGTTGTGCGATGCCGATAGTATGCTATAATACTCTGTGTGTGGCTATGAATAAGCGGGCGCTTTCGCAGTTTGGGGTGAATAAGGTGAAAATTAAGAACCGATGGGTGGCGCGGCTGTGCGCGCCGGTGCTGGCTTTGGCGCTGGCGGCCGGTGGGGCGCTTTGTGCCGGGGCGGTGGGCGAGGGTGTGCCCCAGGCCGTGCTTAACGCCAAAAGCGGCGTGCTGCGGGTGATGGTGTCGCTGGGAAACGGCAATTACAGCATGGGCACGGGCTTTGCCGTGGGCACAAAAGACGATATGTATGTGGCCACCAACCACCATGTGGTAGACAGCGGCGTGCATATCTATGTGTATTACGACACCGGACGCTACATCGAGGCAGAGCTTGTGGCCGATGATGTATCACGCGATATCAGCATATTGAAACCGGTGCGGAACATCCCGCGCGCGCAGCTGCTGCCGCTGCAAACCGATGGCGTGGGCGACGGCATTGCAGTTTTCGCGCTGGGCTATCCCGGCGCGGCCGATATCCTGTCCGAGGGTTTTGAGCGGGGTGGCTACGATACTGAGGCCGCGTTTTTGGCCGATATTGTAGCGGATAAACCCAGCATGACCATCACCAACGGGGTGGTAAGCGCCATACGGCAAAGCGTGCTGGTGGGCGACGCCTCGCGCGAGGTGAAGCTGATTCAAACCAATACGGCCATCAATCAGGGCAATTCCGGCGGGCCGCTGCTGGACGCCCTGGGCAATGTGGTGGGCGTGAATACCCTGGGCATCTCGGGCCTAGAATGGCATATCGAATCGATGAACGGCGCGGTGCATGTGGACGAATTGATTACGGTGCTGAGGGGCGCGCGCATTGCCTACGAGGGCCCGGTTTCGCAAAGCGACACCTCGGCCGCCGCGGACGACCCGGTGACCCCGCCCGTTGCGTCGCCAAAAGGGGATGACAACACCCTGCTGATGATTGTGCTGGCCGGCGCCGGGGCCCTGGTGCTGGGCGGCGGCGGGCTGGCGGCCGGGCTGGTGGCGCGCAAGGCCAAAAAGCCCCCGCTTAAAAACGGCGTTACGCTGGCCGATTACGAGCACAGCGGGCGCGGCGTAAGCGAGGTGGAGGCCTACGGCATGATGCGGGATTTTGTGGCCCGCTTGCTGCCCTTGGCACAGTATGACTTAAACCCGCTTCTAAGTACGTCCAATGTGTATATCGGCGACGGGACAATTGCCTTAAAAGAGCGGGGCGCTGCCTCGGATGCCCAGCCGGGTTTGTATCCCGGGTTTTCCGCGCCGGAAAACTACCGCATGGCGGCGGGCAGCGCGGCCACAGTGTACTTTTTGGGCGCGCTAACCTACCTGCTGCTAAACGGCGAGCGCCCGCCCGAGGCCCAGGCGCGCATACGCAAGAACGACCCCCTGTACGAAACGGCCGACACCCTGCAGGCCATTGTGAACCAGGCCACCGAACCGTATGAGCAAAACCGCATCCCCAATTTGCAGCGCCTGTACGAGGCGCTGATGGCCGGGGGAGGCAAAATATATGCCGAAAACGGCTTTGCGCCGACGGGACGTTAGCCAAAACAGATACGTGACGGGGAATATGCCAAAGAGCGGGAGGAACAGATGAACAGAGTGGAAATAGTGCAAGCTGGCGCGCAGCTGGCGGCTTTGCTGGCGGGCTTGGCGCAAAAGCAGGACGTAAACCTGCTGCTGACGCCGGACAATGTTGTGATTGGCGAAACCGGTGTGGGTTTGCGCAGCCAGACCCCGCCCGAGGGCGCGCGCATAGGGGTGTATCCCGGCTTCTCCGCGCCCGAGGTACACGCGGGCGCGCCGGGCGCAAATTCTGGCGTGTATTATGTGGGCGCCGTGCTGTACACGCTGGTGGCGGGCAGCCCACCGCCGCCCGCGCCCGCGCGGCAGCCAGGCCCTGTGTTTACCGATGGCAAGCTTTTATCGCAGGTGATTAACCAGGCGCTGGAGCTGAACCCACAGCAGCGTTTTGCCGGGTTTGCCCCGCTGGAGGGTGCGCTGAAGGCAGTGCTGGCCCAGGCGCAGATACCGGCAGCGCCGCCGCCCGCGCCAGTGCCCCCGCCCCCGGCGCAAACCGCCCCGGCGCAGGAGGCTGGCCCTGTGCCGCCGCAGACAGCACCGCCGCAGGCTGGCGCACCTGTGCCGCCGCCCCCGCCGCAGGCTGCCGCGCCAGTGCCCCCGCCCCCGCCGCAGGCGCAAGCTTCTGTCGTGCCGCCGCCGGCCTCGGGCAAGGCGCAGGCTTATGCCGCCCCGGGCCAGCCGCCGGCTGCCCCGGGCATGGCGTCGCCTTACGCGGCGGGCCCGCCCCAGGGCATGCCGCCGCCTCTGCCCTTGCCAACCCCTCCCAAAAAGAAGAAAAAAACCGGTTTAATCATCGGCCTAAGTGTGGCGGCGGCTGTGGTGCTGGCGGTGGGCGGCCTGCTGGTTTACACCTTTATGCAAAAGGGCGAGGCCGACAAAGCCTATACCGAGCAACGCTACACCGATTATGTGAACACGGTGGACTCTTTGCCGTGGATGAACCTGTTTATGGGCGGCGAGGCCGATTTGCAGTATGCCAACGCCAAGGTTCACAAGCTGATGGAATCCAGCGAATCGACCGCGCAGGAAGTGCTGGATGCCATCACGGCGCTGGACGCCATAGAGAACAGCGGGCCGCTGGTGCGCACCGCGCGCGACGCGTGGGTGAACACACTGCTGAGAAGCGACCGCTACGAAGAGGCGCTGCAAGTAACCGACAGCCTGCAGCCTGCCTACCCGGACAGCGCGGATTTGGCCAAAGAAGTGCGCTACCAGTGGGCGCAAGACATGATTGACCTTGGCCAGTATGATGAAGCGCTGGACATGCTGGATGAACTGGGCAGCTATAAAGACAGCTTGAGCCTGGCCCAGCCCATACGCTACGATTGGGCCATTAGCCTGATGCATGACGGCGATTTGCAAGCCAGCCTGGCCATGTTTGAGCAAGTGGGCGATTATTTGGACAGCTATGAGCAGGCAGACAATATCAACAGCTACCTGTACGCAAGCGAGCAAACCGACCCCGCCGCGCGCTATTATGCCTTCCGCGATTTGGGCGGCTTTTTGGACGCGGCCGAGCAGGCCGACACGGCGGCGGCGGGCATTTACAACAGCGGCGTGCAGTATTACCAAGAGCAGCAGTTTGACCAGGCGTACGAGCTGCTGAACATAGTTTACGACTACGGCAACACGGGGCAATACATCGAGGCCATGGATGTATACTATGGCAGCGCGGATGGTGAGCCGGACGCGTACTACAACATAGAGGCGCTGCGCGGGGTGTCTTACGACATTGACGTGCGCCCGGTGGTGATGACCAACCGGGTGCTGTGGGGCTTCCTGATTGGCGATTGGGAATCGTACGACGGCGGCGGCGCTTTTTCCATTACCAGCACCAACTTTGGTTTTGACGAGTTTGATCACGAAGGCACGTATATTTTTGAGAACGGAAAAACCCTAACCCCCAGCGAGGGCCAAGACAGCCCCGTGTTCTATTTCGAATACATTGATTTTGACCATATATATATCAACGTAACCAGCACCGGCGAAACCTACGAGTTTGAGAGATTGTAACATGCCAGCCGTAAAAAACCCCTGCCGCCGGCAGGGGTTTTACGGTTCAAACAGGCTTAGCTGCCCGGTTTTTCGCCCGGCGCGGTAGGCGCGCACAATGTCGTTCATCTCGTACAGCAGGCCGTATTGGGCGCACAGGCCGGTAAACAGCGCCCACAAATGCCGCGCCCGGGGGCTGCCGCAATGGTAGCCCCCGCCATATTTGCCCTGGTAGCGCCGGGCCAGGCCCTGCCCGGGAAAGGCTTTTTCCAAGCCGTCCATAAAATGCTCGTGCTGGCCGGGCCGCTGGGTTACCCCAAAATATGGATACACGAAGCGCCCGCCCGCGTTTGCGGTTTGCCGCACCACCCAGGCAACGCTCTCGTCGCTGTCGGTAACAAAAGGCAGCACGGGCATCAGCAGTGTGCCGCAAAACAGGCCCGCCGCAGCCAGCTTTTGCATGGCGTCCAGCCGTCGGGCGGGCGGGGGCGCGTGCGGCTCCAGCTTTGCGGCCAGGGCGTCTTCGCAGGTAATGGTAAGCTTGCACAGCACCGGCGCGTGGGCGTGTATCTCGCTTAAAATATCCGTGTCGCGTGCAATCAAATCGCTTTTGGTGGCAATGGCCACGCCAAAGTCGTAGGCGTCCAGCAGCATCAGGGCCTTGCGGGTCAATGCCTCTCCGGCCTCAAAGGGGTTGTACGGGTCGCTCATGGCGCCGGTGGCCACCACGCCGCGGCGCGCTTTGCGGGCCAGCTCATCACGCAAAATGGTCAGCGCGTTTTCTTTGGCGCGCACGGTGTCAAAATGGCCCACACGGTAGCAGTCGCTTCGGCTGTCACAATACAGGCAGCCGTGGCAGCAGCCGCGGTACAGGTTCATGTTAAACTCAGTGCCAAACCAGCCGGTGTTTTTGGTGCGCCCCAGGATGGTTTTGGCTTTTTCGGTTTGCATGGCTTTCCCTCTGTGCTTGGGCGCAAGGCCGATAATTCCGGTTTTTCCGGCGCGTTCGGGCCGTGTTTGCAGCCGTTTTCCGCGTTTTGCCACGGTGCGCGGCACGCAGTTTTGGCGGCTAGTTCAGTATACTCCACCGCCAGCGAGGGCGCAAGAGTGTGGAATATGCGGGTGCGGCCCGATGCAGCGGGACGATTGCCATCGTCATCTACGACGCGCATTGTTAAGGTCAAGGGAGTCGAACTCATGCGCCGCAGGAGCAGGATTTCCGCGCCCTGCATTGTCATCGTCCTTGACAGGCGCGCGCCTGCCTGCGTCC
>QMCE01000039.1_pt1 | contig 77061 bp, 59 predicted proteins | sample 1821851 | NCBI WGS metagenome assembly QMCE01 (sample SAMN09453174, study PRJNA476694) | Termite gut metagenome, whole genome shotgun sequencing project. | isolation source: worker | host: Odontotermes sp. | place: South Africa:Pretoria | collected 2016-01-28
TATGGATTGTATGTGGGTTTAATACCCATGTAATTTTTATGATAGTTGTTTAAGAACGCCCCACAGCGGCGGGGTATTAAACCCACTTGCGAATAAAACGTACTTTTTGAAAAGTAGCTTCTTAATTTTTCTACATACGGCGCGCATTCCTCAATAGTTGCTTGTTTTCTTTGATTATATATTGAGGTATAGTTCATCTCCTTATCATCCAAAAAATCATAAAACGGCTGGTCGTCCGCGCACCGGTCGTAATTCCGATTCGTTTACTAAGGCAGGGTCGTTGACGCCTTCGGGAAGTTCGCGTCCTTCCTCCATGTCAACATCCTCGTCTTCTATAGTTTCAAGCGGAATCGCGTCTGGTTTGGTATCGTCGCGGTTTTCGAGGCGCACGGAGATGACTTTCGTAACGCCAGATTCTTCCATACTGACGCCCAAGAGAGTACCAGCGCCCACCATCGTTTTTTTGTTGTGCGTGATGACTACAAACTGGCTCATGGAGCCGAATTCGCGCAGCACCTGTACAAAACGACTGACATTCGCCTCGTCAAGCGCGGCGTCTATCTCGTCGAGGAGGCAGAAGGGGCTCGGCTTCACCATATAGGTGGCGAAGAGGAGGGCAACGGCGGTCATGGACTTTTCGCCGCCGGAAAGCAGGCTGATGTTTTCCAATTTTTTACCCGGAGGCTGGGCGAAAATTTCTATGCCGGATTCAAGAACGTGGTTGGGGTCGAGCAGACGCAGTTCCGCCCTGCCCCCGCCAAAAAGACGGCGGAACATATTGTGAAAGTTCTTCTTGATTTTGTTGTAAGTGGCGATGAAAAGCGCGGAGGATTCGGCGCGGATTTCCGCCGCTATGTTGGCGAGATCGTCGCGGGCTTTGGCGAGGTCGGAAAGCTGATTTGAAAGAAACTCGAAGCGTTCTCGCGTTTCGGCGAATTCCTCTACCGCCATAAGGTTCACCGCGCCCAAGTTTTTGATGTCGGTACGGGCAGCGGTTAGCTGTTCGCGCAGTACCGACGGGGGCGCGGCAATGGACGGGATGCGGTCTTCAAACTCGGAGAGGTCGCGGGAGTGGGTTTCGCGGAAGTTGTCCTGTATGTTTTTGATTTCCGTTTCCGACTGCACAAGTTCAAGGTGGATTTTTTCGAGCGCGTTCTGTACTTTGAGGAGATCCGCGGTTCGCTGGCTTATCACGTCCCGCGTTCCGGCAAGATCGCCGTTGCGTTTTTTGATATCCGTTTCCAGTTCGTCAAGCTCGGCGGTGAGGCGCTTGCCTTTTTGTTCAATTTCCGCGAGTTCCTGCTCTGCGTCCGAGATGCGCTCGCCAATTTCGTCAAAACGTTTGCGATCAAGAAAAAGCTCGTCGCGCACGGTTTTGAGGAGGTTTTCCTGTCCGGCGAGTTCACGCCTGATGAGACGGGATTTTTCCTCGGCGGCGGAAGCCTGCGCGGACATACGCGCGCGGCTTACCCGCAAATCCTCCAGCGTCGCGCGGTATTCATCGATTTTGACGCCCAAATCCGCGTTGTCTTTGCGTAAACGCGCAATCTTTTCGCGGCACGCTTCAACGCCGTCCTTGCAAGCGCGGATTTTCGCATCAAGGGCGCGTTTTTTGGTGATGATGCCCTCAGGGGCGAGGAATTCGTCCAGAAAAACCGGCGTACCAGCGCGGTAACTGTCGAACAGGGTTTTTGCGCGGGCTATGTTGACGTTGATTTCGGCGAGCGCGGCGCTTATGCTTTTGGCGAGACGCTTGATTTCCTCTGACTGCGGGAGCGTGCCGCCGCTTTCGGCGCGCTCGGCTATGTCGGCAAGGTCGCGGGCGAGCGTCTCGCGTCCGGTGAGTGAGGTTTCTATGCGGGCGAAGAGTTCTGAAAGGGCGGCTTCGGTGGCGCGGCGCTCGACTGCGGAATAACCGGCTTCTTTTAAACCCGCGTCAAGTTCCGCCACTATATCATCGGTAATTTCCTCAAGATTTTTCTCAAAACCCGCCTGCGTACGGTTGAATTCCTTGATTTCCTCTTCCGCCCTGACCGCGGCTTTGTCATTTTCGCCCATTCTGGAGGAGGCGAGCGCAATATTTTCCTCAAAGGCGCGGATATTTTCCTCAATATCGGCGGTTTTGCGCCGCAAATCGCGCACTATGCCTTCTTGTTCATCCGCGTCATCGGTCAATTCTTCTATCTTTTGGGAAATTTGCCGCTCACGTCCCTCGTTCTGCGCGATTTTCGCCTTGCTTTCCGCTCGTTGTTCCACAAAAAGCTTTGATTCTTTCTCTTTCGCATTCTTCTCAACCGCAAGCGCGTAGATGTTTTTCTGATATTCGACAAGCCGCGTCTCAAGCTCGTTTACCTGATCCATGTTTTCTTCAAGAGCTTTGTTCACCGCGTCAAGCTCGGCTTTCATTTTATCCCGCTCGCTGGTGCGTTTTTTAAGATTTTCTTCCTTTGCGGCAAAGTCATTTTTGAAATTTTGTAATTTTAAAAGCTGAATATCAAGTTCAAAATGGAAAATATTGTCTTTTAGAGTACGGTATTTCTGAGTTTTATCCGCCTGAACCTTGAGAGCGTCGTATGTCCGCTTAACCTCGCCCAAAATTCCCTCGACCTGCCGCATATTTTCCTCGGTGCGGGCGAGTTTCAGCTCGGCTTCGCGTGATTTTACCTTGAATTTGGTGATTCCAGCGGCTTCCTCAAATAAATAGCGCCGCTCATCCGGCTTTGAGGACAGTACTTGGTCGATTTTTCCCTGCTCCATCACGGAATAGGCGGCTTTTCCCACGCCAGTATCCCAGAAAAGCTCACGCACTTCTTTGAGTTTGGCGCTGTGTCCGTTGATGGAGTACTCGCTCTCGCCGGAACGGTAGAGCCGTCGCTTGATCTGTACTTCAGGCATATCCAAGGGAAGGAGTTTCGCGTCATTTGCCAGGGTGAGCGCGACTTCGGCGACACTTAACGGCTTACGCTTTTCCGTGCCGTTGAAGATGACGTCTTCCATTTTTTCGGCGCGCATGGCAGCGGATTTTTGCTCGCCCAGCACCCACTTGATGGCGTCTACAACGTTTGACTTGCCGCAGCCGTTAGGACCGAGCAGGGCGGTAATGCCGTCGGCGAACTCCACGCGGGTACGCTCAGCGAATGATTTAAAACCGAATATGTCTAGACTTTTAAGAAACATATAGAAAATAGTCTAACATAAAGAGAATAGGAAGATCAAGCTAAAGGAACGCGCGGAAAAGCGTAACTTAAAACAGGCGCGTACAATATGTGAATTACGTGCTTGTTGGGGGAAACAGAATGGTATGCACCACTTCCTTTCCTATGAGTTCAGCATAACGCCGCCGGGATTCGATTAGTTTCTTCAGCTCATTGTACATCGACTGATCAACCTCCGCCGCAATAGGCAGAATATACTGCTCGGTTTGGTTCGTAGTGCGTTCTATAAAATTCTTTTCAGTAACAAATCCCAACGCAACCATATTGGAAATGCGATCCGCCGTCTTGAGAGTCTTCGCTTCTACCGAACCTTCTTTAAGAATACGGGTAAGAAAATCAGGTTTTGATTCATTCTCCCGTTTTGTTACTTCCATTACCAGCTTATAGACCGCATGCGCTTCAAAATCGGTGTCCAAAAAATCGTTCCTGTTGTAGTAAGGAACCTCTTCAAACAAATCATGTACAAGAGACGCCTTCATCAGGACGCCTTTACGCGGTATTTTTCTCAATATGGTCGCAATCTGGATATAAGGCGCGAGATGTACGCCTTTGAGCGTAAGCATATCAAACATCGGCATATCCACAGTCAAGTTTTGATTCTTATCTTCCAGCATAAATCCCCCAATATTAATTAAGCTTCCATATCCTGCATATAGGAAGAGATTTTTTCTGCGCGCGCAAGAGCGTCGGCAAGCTTGAGCTTTTCACCTTCAACCAGCTCAGGCGGTGCGTTTTGTAGGAAAGCAGAATTTGCAAGCTTATCGCGTAATTGTTTTATAAAGCGATTATCCTTGTCAAGCTCCCGCGCGAATTTCTGTTTGAGCAGCCCCAAATCAACTGCGTCCGCAATAAAAACAAACACCTCAAAATCCGCTTTTGCGCCCGCCGAACCGATGCTTCCCGCCGGGCGCGCCTTGAGCGCGGCGGGTTCCTCCACGGAAAAAACGTCTATATTGGCGAGCAGCTTCACCAGATCGGCGTAAGCGAGCGTGGTTTCCGTCCGAGCGGTTCGCACGAGCGCATCCACCTTTCTATCAGGCGGTACGCTGCATTCGCTGCGAAGAGTGCGGACAGTGCGGATAAGCTCTTGTAAAAAGGCGAAATCAGATTCAATCTGCGGATACGTACGATCTTTGTGATAAGCGGGATAGGGTGCGGTGATAAGCAAACCTTCCGTATTTGGCAGAAAACCGTAGATTTCCTCTGTAACAAAGGGCAAAAACGGATGCAAAAGGCGTAGGGATTCCAATAAAACGTCGAGCAAAACAGTGGCGGCGCGGTTTTTCAAATAGACGTTCTGCTCGGATTCCTCATCGAGACGGAAGGAAAGTTTCGTCGCCTCCACGTACCAGTCGCAGAAATCATTCCAAAAAAACTCGTACGCTGCGCTCGCCGCGTCGTTGTAGCGGTAGGACAGGAACGCCTCAGACACAGTTTTTGCCGCGTTGTTGAGCCGCGCGTAAATCCACTTATCAATGGGAAGCAGTTCAGGATTTTCCACAAGCTCGCGCCCTTCAAGATTCATCAGGATATAGCGGCTTGCGTTCCATACTTTGTTGGCGAATTTTGATCCCAGCTTGAACGATTCCTTATCAAGCAGTATGTCCTGCCCCTGGGCGCACAGGAACGCGAGCGTGAATTTCACCGCGTCCGCCCCGAATTCATCCACCAGCTCAATAGGATCAAGCCCGTTTCCGGCGGATTTGCTCATCTTTTTGCCGTGTTTGTCCCGCACAAGCCCGTGAATGAATATGTCGCGGAAGGGCGCTTTGCCTGTAAATTCCAATCCCGCCATAATCATACGGGACACCCAGAAGAAGATGATGTCGTACCCGGTAACGAGAGCCGATGTAGGGTAAAAGCGGCGCAAATCTTCTGTATTGGAATGGGTATGCTCCCAACCGAGTGTACTGAAGGGCCACAGCCAGCTTGAAAACCACGTGTCAAGCACATCCTCGTCCTGCCGCATAGCGCCACCGCAGTGCGGACAGACGTCCGTGTCGGTACGGGAGACAATGGTTTCGCCGCATGTAAGGCAGTACCACACGGGGATTCTATGCCCCCACCAGAGCTGGCGGCTCACGCACCAGTCTTTGATATTGGAGAGCCAGTGCTTATAAGTATTTTCCCATTTTCGGGGGTAAAATACCACCTCGCCCCGCTCCCATGCGGCGAGTGCCTTATCTGCAAGCGGCTTCATGCGGACAAACCACTGTTCTGACAAGAACGGCTCTATGACGGTATGGCACCGATAGCAATGTCCGACCGCGTGGGTGATAGGCTCTTCCTTTATAAAGAAGCCTTGTTCCTTGAGATCGGACAGCACGGCTTCGCGGGCGTATTCTATGGTCATGCCCTGATATTTTTCAGGCGCGGCGGCGTTCAAGCGTCCGTCCGGTGTAAAGAGATTGATCGATTCTAAGTCGTGCCGCTGTCCAACTTCCCAGTCGTTGGGATCGTGGGCGGGCGTGATCTTCACGACGCCGGTACCAAAGGCGCGGTCAATGTAGGTGTCAGCGATGACGGGTATAGCGCGGTTGGTAAGTGGCAGGTTCACGGTTTTGCCGACAAGCGCGGCGTAGCGTTCATCTTCGGGGTGGACAGCGACTGCCGTATCGCCGAGCAGAGTTTCGGGGCGGGTGGTGGCAATCTCCACAAAGCCTGTACCATCTGTGAGCGGATAGCGCAAATGGTACATTCTACCCGGCATGTCCTCGTGTTCAACCTCGTCGTCCGCGAGCGCGGTGCCGCAGCCCATGCACCAATTCACCAAATAATTGCCCCGATAGAGGAGTCCGCGCTCGTACAGCGTAACAAACACGTCGCGCACAGCGCGGGAAAGCCCTTCGTCCATGGTGAAACGTTCCCGATCCCAGTCAACACTATCGCCCATTCGTTCCATCTGACGGGTAATGATCGTGTGGTGTTCCGCTTTAACGCGCCATGTCTCTTCCACAAAAGCGTCGCGTCCCAGATCATGGCGGCTTTTGCCGTCTTTTTTCAGCCGTTTCTCCACGACATTCTGCGTAGCTATGCCCGCGTGGTCGGTTCCCGGCACCCAGAGGGTGTCATCTCCCCGCATACGGTGAAAACGTATCATGATATCCTGCAGGGCGTGGTCAAGCCCATGCCCCATGTGAAGAACGCCCGTTACGTTGGGTGGCGGTATGACGATAACAAACCTTTCACCTGTCGATTCGATTCTCGCCGCATTGGCGCGCGCTGACGATGGTCTAAAATGCCCTTCGTTCTTCCAGCGCGCGTAAATGCGTTCCTCAAAATTCGCAGGATTATACGCTTTTTCAAGCTCAATTTTTTTTAGTTTTTTCGTATATGTTTGACGACTTTTCTGTTCCATATTACTATTTCCGCCTTTACGCTTTTTTGATACGTTCCATAAACTCATTTTTGAGAGATCACGCCTGTAACCCTCTTATCGTATTTGTCAGTTCTTTTAACTGCCGCAGAGTGTTCTGTCTGTCCTTGTTGTGGAGCAGCGTATAAATCCGTTTCATGATCAAAGAAACGGACGTTATGTAATTTTCGCCCTGCAGGCGTTCGATCAGCAGACTCGCCTGTATAAAATCGCCTCTGGACACTTCTTTTTCCACGATTTTCAACCGTACGAGCAGATCAATGTAGACACTATTTGACACAGTGAACACGCTGTCCACTTTTTTCAGCAGAATATCCGCGTTAACCGGCTTGACAACATAATCCCGCGCGCCCATAGATACTGCCCGCGTGATAAATTCAGGCGTTGCCGTTCCCGTTACAAAAAAAATAGGTGTTTGGGAGTAAAACTCATCTTTCCGTATATCCTCGAATACGTCAAAACCGGTCTTGCCTGGCATTTCTATATCCAGCAGAATCAGATCTATCACATTGCGCTCAAGCGAGCGCAATGCGTCATCGGCGGATTTCGCCGTAAATACCCGATAATGGTTTACCGGAACCAAAACATTCTTGATTGCTGTGAGACTCGCAGGCGTATCGTCAACAACTAGAATCAACTTTAAAAATTTAATATCAACCATATTAAAAACTCCTCGTTTGTTTCTTTAAACAACTTTTTTATCAAACTTCTAATAAAGAAGCTTTGAGGGTGAGAACAGCTTCTTCAGCGGCTCCAAATTCATACGATTCCACAAGACGTGCGATTTCTTCCATGGAACGCTGCCAAAGCTCATTATATGGCGCTTCAAGCGTAACATGGGTAAACAGATCGACAAGCGGATCAATAGTGGTACTATCTCCATTATAACACGCTTTGGAAAAAATGTCCAGTTTTTCCAAAGCCTCGTCAAAGGGCAGCGTTCCATCCGATCCCTCATCTTCCTTGTCAAGGAGGGATGTCTTGAGAAGTTCATCATAAAAACTGGTAAGATCAGAGAGTAGTCGCTCGTTCTCACACGTACAGAAGGCGATGTCGCCGTTCTTTGCCGCCATTTCAAAGGCTTTCGCCTGTTCCGCGAGAGACACCGCGCCTATGGTGGCAAGAACGCCCTTCATGGCATGAACGTACACAGCGTAATTTTTCCAGTCTTCCCGGCCAAAAGTGTCTCGTATATTCGCCATGAGCGGATCAAAATCCCGACAGAACTGATACATCACGTCAATGAGGTTTTCAAAGCTGCCAGTGTGATTCTTGCCTTCCGCGAGATCAAGCCCATTTATAACAACAAGCTGCCGTTCCAGCGTCCTAAGCTTGTTGTCAGAGCCGCCGCCCACAAGCGCCGCCTCTCTTGACGCGGACAGATAATCCCCAAAGCCCTCATTAGGAAAGGGATTCTTCATGCCCGCGTCCGTGTTAGTCGTCAGCGGGATAAATGGTGCGCGCCCGCTCGAATCTTCACCCAGCGTCGCGGTCAAATTGGTCTGCACATCGTCAAGCGCCAGCGCATCCTGCTCGGTGAAAGCTCCCCAGTCAAAGAATGGCTGATCCCCGTCGTCGGCGTTGTTGAACACATTGGCAATGGAGATGGCATACACCGGGAAAAACAAGACCCGCGCCTCAGGATCAGACACGCGCGCCCCATGATCCGCCATGACAACGACAAGAACGTCCGCCATGCCCACCACTTTCATCACTTCGGCAAGACTCCGTGCTATCTGCATATTGGCGTAAGAAGTGAAAACGTGAGTATACAATCCGGTCTTCATCTCGCTGATAAAGCCTTCTTCGTTCTGCGCCCACGCATACGTTATATCCAGATTCTCAAAACCGTATATCACGGCGCAGGCGTTTTCCTCATCATCCTCATACAGAAGCGCGCGTACCGCCGAGGGATTATCCACCCGCGCGAGCGGTTCTTTGCTCCGCACCTTTTGCGGAATACGCACAACAAACTCGCTGCCCTTGCCGTACTGGCGTGTAAAAAACATATTCCCGCCCATAAAGGTGCACAGGTTCTTGGTGATGATCATTCCCAGTCCCGTACCTTCCACACCATGCCGTACAATGTCGCGGAAAAAATCACCGGAGAACTCCTCGGTGTCAAGCCCCACGCCGGTATCTCTGACCCGTATCACGAGCGCTATACTGTCATCCAAGGATTCGGCGGCGGAAAGCGACACGTCCAGCGTAATCGAGCCATTGTCCGTGTGTTTTATGGCGTTACCCAGCAGGTTCATCAAGATTTGGCGTATACGCACCACATCACCGCAGAGACGGTTTGGGATGCCCGAGTCCAGATAGACCAAAAAGCGCAGCTGTTTTTCAACGATTCTGACACGAACGGTGTTTATGACGTCGTTTAAAAGCGAGGCGAAATAATAGTTCGTGTCCGTAAGCTTGATGTGTCCAGCTTCAATATTTGCAAAATCAAGTACCTCGTTCACGGCGGCGAACAGGTTCATGCCAACGTTTCTGATGTCAAGGCTGTAACTCTTCACGGTTTCAGATACTGGCTCACGCAGAATAAACTCGGTTATGTCCAGTATGGCGTTCATGGTCGTGCGGATTGTATTGACAGTGTTGGACAGAAACACGCTTTTCGCCTGATTTATCGACTCAACCCGTCTGACCTCGTTCCGCTCGTCCGTAATATCCTGAAACAACAGAATCCAGCCCCTAAAATGCCCGTCCGCGCCAAAAATCGAGGTACAACACGCTGTATATTCGCGCGAATTTCCTGTACCGCCGAAATCAATGAAATAATCGCCACTCACCGTTTCCCGGCAGCGACTCGACTCGGAAAACGCCGTGTCAAGCCGCTGAAACGCCGATCCGTCCATGTACTCATCCGCCGTCTCGTTAAGCGTTTTGCCCAAAAGAGCAGTACAGGAAGAAATCCCCGCCGCAGTAAGAAACATGTCCGTACATTCCGCCACACGGCGGGAAGAATCAAAAATAAGCATTATAAAAGGAAGACGACGTACAATGAGATCGGAGAAATCCTCCACCCCCACATTTTGTTCTCTATGTTCCATAAATTTTACAATATAGAATAAGCCTGTCCCGCCGATATTGTCAACTCTTTTTTGAGAGAATTAGGGGCAATATTTATTTTTGTAATATCATAACTAGCCTTTATATACTATGATTCACTTTCGTAACAACGGATTGTTTCATAACAATACGAGTACTTCAAGTCCCTGGCTGTCAAAACTGACGATCAAACATCTGGAGATACTCCTTCTTGTTATTTTTTTTTTAATATGATATGATTATGTTTATGGCGAATTTGGAAAAGAAGAAATCTTCCCGCGTGGTAACATTGAGCGAAACAACACGTTTTGACGGGCTGCTTAAATTTAAGGAAACGCTCCGCATTAAGGGCGCATTCCATGGTACCATAGACGCGCAGGGGGCGCTTATTGTGGACAAGGGCGCGGTGGTGGACGCGGATCATATATCGGTGTCTTCGCTTACTGTATATGGGCGCGTTACCGGTATGGTGAACGCAGTTGACAAAGTTGACTTGTTTCCGGGCGCGGAAATGCGCGGTGATCTTTCGGCTGCTCGTTTCCGCATAGCCGACGGCGTGATTTTCGAAGGACAGTGCAATATGACTGGCGTGGATAAGGAAATCGAGATTTTTTCGCGCTCTACCGAGGAGATAAAAGCCGAGCTGCAGGGCAAATTTCCTGATCAGGAATGAGCGGCGCGGAGACGCTGGTGCGGAAACTCGCGCAGCTTGGAAAAACGTTTGTTACGGCGGAGTCCTGCACGGCGGGGCTTGTCGCGGCGGCTGTGGCGGATATTCCGGGCGCGTCGCATGTTCTGTGGGGCGGTTTTATTGTATACACGGCGGAGGCTAAGACGCGGCTTCTTGGCGTTGATCCCTCGCTTATTGCGCGGTATGGGGTGGTGAGCCGCGAAACGGCGGCGGTTATGGCGCGAGGAGCGTTGTTGCACAGTGGCGCGGACATAGCGGCGGCGGTTACAGGGCTTGCTGGACCGGACGGAGATGGAAGCAGCACCCCAGTCGGGGCTGTGTGGATCGCTCTTGCAAGGCGCAGCGGCGTGCCAACAGGACGTGAAACGCTGTTTCAATTTTCAGGAAGTCGGAATGAGGTGCGGCGGCAGGCAGTTGAGGTTCTTCTGCGCGAGACTGAGGCATTCTTGGACGCGCCTTAGAGCCAACATCTGTAGCGTATAACAAGAAAGCATTGCTTGAGCAGGTTTCAAATACAGAAACGGAATGTGTTAAAGGATTATAAAATACTTATTTAGAGAAAAATAGGGGAAATGAACCTCCCCGCCGCAAGCGGTGGGGAAACATGTACGTGTTACAGAATTGACGAGGTTCATTCTGTAAGGAAATTAGTATCTGTGGGGTTTACTACCATAGAATGGTAAGTAGTACAAACAGCAACCGCCACACAGCGGCCGGGGAGTAAACCCCTCTGCGAATAAACAAGCGTTCCATTGATGTTGTAGTCAGCAAAACATGCAGCCCATTAAGAACAAAGGCGAACGGCAGATGTTTATCGCTGAAGAGTCGCATGAGCCGATTATCCGATGTGAGGTGTTTGCGGAAGAATTCCAAGAAAGAAGGAGATTAATTTGTATGAATTACATAATAAATGAAATTGACGTTAAAAATACAGTGGATGACTTTATCGAATTTTGTAATTTCATTGAGCGTGAAAAGCCGCTTGCAACGGCAAAAGGCGATTTATCAACCAAAGCATGCTATGAAATAAACAAAGTGCTTCGCTATTCGCAAAATGACGCAAAAACTACGGATAGGATGCATCGATACGCATCAGCGTCTTTGTGGTTTGCCGTTGCAAAAGAAGCCGGGTTTATCGTTTGTGAACCTATCAAAGGCGGAAAAAATGTCTGCGTCGCAACTGAAAAATATACTACTTTCAAGGCAATCAATGTCTTTTCTCAGTATATTGTTATCTTTCATATTTGGTTTTGTTTTGTAGACGCGGAGGTTCAATATAACGAGAGAGGATTTACCGCCATAGTGAGCAGATTATTGGACGAGATTTTCGCTCAATTAGTGCAAAACGGTTCTGAAACGTGGATTGAATACAGCGAGGAGGAGGAGTCGCAAGTTTTTGGCGCTGACAAAAATCCTATTCAAGTGGTAATGGAGCGTTATTATAGGACTGCCTGTAATTTACGGGATTTAGGTTTTGTTATTTTCGAAGACAGCGAAAAAAGAGAAAAGTATTTTAATTGGCCTATCATAGGAAAGCTTAAACCAACAGGCTTTGGGGTACTCATGTCGCAAGTCTGCGCACAAAGAAGCTATGCGCGATTCAATGTTTATGCTGACGAAGTCTACTTCAATATGATTTGGGGAGACAACATACCATCCAGTGAGAATGTTGAAGAAGAAACTCCGCCGTTTATTCCTCCGTTTTTAGACTGTTTCCCGCAGGGTTCTATTGATATGCAAAGCGTTAATGATCTTATTTTTGAAAACAGCGATGCTAATAATGATGATCGCGTATTTGAATTTACTGTGTCGTTAAGCAAGAAATGTTACCGCGTAATACGTTGTTTGCCAAGGCATACGTTTGAGGACTTACACCTTGCAATACAAGAGGCGTTTGAGTTTGCCAATGATCATTTGTATTCGTTCTTTTTGGATGGGATACCTTTCTCCCTGTATGCGGTAAACTCGCCTTATTCAGAAGAACCGCCGTATACTGATAAAGTTTGCTTGGGGGATAAGCGGCTCATAAACAAACAGCGAATACTATATTTATTTGATTACGGCGACAGTTGGGAGTTTGACGTTGTACTGGACGTGAAGCATGACTCCACCATAGTTCTCAAAAAGCCTGAAATAATCAAATCTGTTGGAGAAGCACCGGAGCAATATTCTGATTTTGACGAAAATGATGAGATGTTTTAACATGTTACGCAGAAACTCCCAAACAGATCATCATAAGATTCATTGAATCACGCAATGTGTCATCTTTACACAGAAATACTCCTGTAACTGCGTCTGTTATGTTAGCAGCGCCCTTAGGGGGTTCTCCCTCTTGAATTCTTCCGTGCAATGTGCTATATTTCGCGGTAATCAGATTTTAACAGGAGAAAAAATTTTATGAGCATCGACATCAATAAGATGCGGAACATTGGAATCAGCGCGCATATTGACTCGGGGAAGACGACTCTGTCTGAACGAATTTTATTCTATAGTAATAAAATCCATACTATCCATGAAGTCCGGGGCAAGGACGGTGTAGGCGCGATTATGGATTCCATGGACATCGAAAAAGAACGCGGCATCACTATACAGAGCGCCGCGACTCAAGTGGAATGGAAGGGCTACACGGTCAACCTTATCGACACGCCCGGACACGTAGATTTTACCATGGAAGTGGAGCGGTCGCTGCGCGTACTTGACGGCGCCATCCTTGTACTGTGCGCGGTGGGCGGGGTGCAATCCCAGTCCATCACCGTTGACCGGCAGATGAAACGCTACCATGTACCGCGTATTGCCTTTGTAAACAAGTGCGACCGCGCCGGTGCGAACCCTTTCCGCGTTAAGGCGCAGCTGAAGGAAAAACTGGGGCTTAACGCCGTCATGATAGAAATCCCTATCGGTTTGGAAGACAAGCTGGAAGGTATGGTTGATCTTGTTACCATGAAGGCGCTGTACTTTGATGGTGATTCGGGCGAGACCGTACGGGTGGCGGAAATCCCTGCGCATCTCAAGGAAGAAGCGGGAAAATACCGCGAGGAAATGCTCGACGCCGCGTCTATGTTCGATGACGAACTTATGGAAGCTGTTATGGAAGGCGGCGACATTTCCGAAGACCTTATCCGTACCGCGATCCGCAAAGGCACCCTTTCGGAACAGCTTGTGCCGGTTATGCTTGGATCGGCGTACAAAAACAAGGGCATACAGCCGCTTTTGGACGCTGTAACCTATTATCTGCCCACTCCCACTGACGTTAAAAACTTCGCCCTTGACATCAATAAGAACGAGGAACAGGTGGAGCTTTTCTCGGATGCGCAGAAACCTACGGTCGCGTTCGGCTTTAAGCTGGAGGACGGCAAATATGGACAGCTTACCTATGTACGCATCTATCAGGGCGAGCTAAAAAAAGGCGACGAGCTTATGAACACGCGCGCCCGCAAGAAATTCAAGGTGGGACGGCTCGTGCGTATGCACGCGAACAGTATGGAAGACATCAACGAGGGATCATCCGGTGATATTGTCGCGCTTTTCGGTATTGAGTGCGCGTCGGGCGACACGTTCTGCGGCGGCGGTTTGAACTACGCCATGTCGAGTATGTTTGTGCCTGAACCGGTTATTTCGCTCGCAGTGAACCCGAAAGACAAAAAGTCCGCCGATCAGATGGCGAAGGCGCTTAACCGCTTTACCAAAGAAGACCCGACGTTCCAGACCTTTGTCGATCCTGAATCAAACCAGACGATCATCAAGGGAATGGGCGAACTGCACCTTGACGTGTACCTTACCCGTATGCAGCGGGAATACCAGTGTGAAGTAGAAACCGGTATGCCGCAGGTCGCCTACCGCGAGGCGATTACCGCGCGGGCAGACTTCAACTACACCCACAAGAAGCAGACGGGCGGATCCGGACAATACGGGCGCGTCGCGGGTTATATGGAGCCGTGCGACACCGAGGCGTATGAGTTTGTCGATCAGATAAAGGGCGGCGCTATCCCCAACGAATACGTCCCTAGCTGCGATAAGGGCTTCCGTAAGGCTATTGAGAGAGGCAGTCTCATCGGCTTCCCCATTGTCAATATCCGCATGGTGATAAACGACGGGCAGTCCCACCCGGTTGACTCGTCGGATATCGCCTTCCAACAGGCGGCGATAGGCGGGTTCCGCGAGGCGTACAACAAGGCGAAGCCGTGTATTCTTGAGCCGATTATGAAGGTGGCGGTTGACGGTCCCACTGAGTTCCAAGGTAATATTTTCGCGTCGATCAACCAACGCCGAGGCATCATTGTGTCTTCCACCGAGGACGGCATGAATTCCCATGTGGAAGCGGAAGTACCGTTGAGTGAAATGTTCGGCTATTCACCGGCACTGCGCGGCATGACACAGGGCAAAGCCGAATTTACGATGGAGTTCGAGAAGTACGGGAAAGTCCCGTCCAGCATATCGGACGCGCTTATTAAGGAATACGAAGAAAAACGCAAGAAGGAGCAAGGTAAATGACAATAGAAGATTTAATACGGCGCAGCCCCATCGGGGTTCTGGAACAGGCGATACACGGAGGTTTGCAGCCGGGTGAGACGGGCGTCATAGCCGCGCCCGCGGGGCTTGGCAAAACTTCCGTACTGGTACAGATTGGTCTGTATAAGCTGCTGCAGGGGAAAAAGGTGATTCATGTCTCCTTTACGAAGCATACGGACTATGTGCTTGCGTGGTACGAGGACATTTTTGACGAGTTCATTAAGAAAAAGAGCCTTGAACACGCTGCTGAGGTGAAAGATTCCCTAGTGAAGAACCGCGTCCTTATGAACTTTAATCAGGAAAGCATGGGCATTGGGCAGGTCTTGAAGAGCCTGCGCGCCATGATTACAGACGGCGGCTTCGTGGCGGAGAGCCTCATCATAGACGGGCTTGATTTTTCGCGGGTTGATACAGAGGATTTTACGTCAATAAAGGATTTTGCCCGCGAGTTAAAGCTCTCTGTATGGCATAGCTGCTCGGCGGACGCTACTGATTACAATGAGCGGAAAATCCCCAAAACAATCGCGCCCTACGCTGATCTTGTAGACGTGTTGATCACCTTGGAGCAGATTTATGAAAGTAACGGTTCGCACATCGAGCTTTCAGTGTCCAAAGCCCGTGGGGATTATAGGGCGCCTGTACCGCCGCTCAAGCTTGATCCCAAAACCTTGCTTGTCCTTGAAGAATAGTTTTTTTGAATGAATCCCGCAGAATGTCGGGACATCTAAGCATATCGGGGTTTTTTTGACAAAGCCCCGATTTTTTTTAAACGCCCAAAAAGCGAACGGCGACGGTCATAACGTTGCCGTTCTGCTGTTCCGCGCCTTCGATAAAATCCACCGCGCTCTGTCTGATCGCCGCGTCAAACTCTTTAAGCGGCAGATGACGGAACGTATTGACCGTTTCTATCAACTCAGTTTCCCCGAATTCTTCGCCATACCGGTTTACCATTTTCGCCAGAGCTTCCGTGTATAAATAAAATCGATCCCCGCTTTGCAGACGCAGGACGCTCATTGTGTACTGTGAATCCGCCGCCGTGCCCAAACGAGCACTTTCACTCATGCTCATAAACCGGAACGAGCTATTGCTGAATGAGACAAGCGGGCGTTTGTGTCCTGCGCTCGCGTAGCGCATAAGGCTGTTTTTCAGATCAAGCTCGCACAGGAATACGCCAGCCGACATACCGTAGCCCTTGCCGCTCTCATAGAGGAGTTTGTTCGCTTCGGAAAGCGCGTCGTCTGGAGCCGCCCCTCGCATAACAAGAGACTTCAACAGGTCTTTGACAGCAAGCATAAGCAGAGATCCTCCTGTACCATATATGTCCGCGTTGCCTATTGTAAAAGCGATCTTTGACTTTTCCGTGTCCATATAATAGAAATCATAAAAATTTCCATAGGATGTTTTGTCATTATCTGTTCCGACATATCCTTCAATAAAAGAGAAATCGTTACAAAAAGTCTCAAAAGAAGGAAAGAGAAGCGGCAGCGCGGAATTTTTTACAATTTCCGCCGTGTGCAGCTCTTGTTGGGCGGAATCCCTTTCTTTTGACGTATACTCCAATCTTCCTGTGTAGTCCTTGAGATCGAGAAGTATCGTATTAAACGCGCTCGCGATCTCTGTAACCTCGTCCTTGCCGTCCGCGCTGATGCGCCGATCAAAACCGCTCTCCGCAGCAGCACCGTCGACCATAGCACGCTTCACCGCAAGCGCCAATTCCTTTATGGGGCGGGCGGCTATGAGGGACAAACAGACGGCGATCACCGCGGCAGCGGCAAAAGCCGCAAGGGAGAACAGAAGCGTCTGCATCCGCAAATTTCTGCTAAAGTCCGCCATTTCTGCAAGCGATTTGTCCAGCGCCGTGTCTATCTCCGCCTGCAATGCTGTTACGGATCGTTCTGTATGGGACTCCAGTATGACCACGCCGAGAATCCAGTCTGTTTCCTCAAGCGGCGCGGCAGACAAATTAAAGCTTTCGCCGTCCAGAACTACCTCGTATACGCCGTATCTGCCATTTATCATACTTCGTATCGCCAGTTTCCACGATTCGTCCTTCTCATCGAGCGCGTTCGCTGTAAAGTCCTCTTCCGCGTAATCAGGATGCGCGATATAATCGCCCTGCTTGTCAAGGAGGAAGGCGTAGCCGTTTTCCTCGGGCATCAGGTTCGACATAGCCTCGACAATCCGCTCAACCCTTATGTCGCAGGCGACTACGCCCGCAGGAACACCGTCCGCGCCCCGAAACGCGCGAAAGCACGTAATGCAGAGCAAGCCTGATGAATCGGGATGCGCGGTAAGCCACAGCGTGCTGTTGGGAGCGTTCATGGCGGCTTTGTACCAGTCCTGCGTTCTCATATCGCCTTGGAACGCCGACGTATCGGAATGGGAATAGTGGTAAGATATGCCGGTTTCCATTCCCAGATAGAGTTTGTCAAGTATGGGATTGTTGTTCAATATAACGGAAAACATATTCCCCGCGCCCGAAAGCGTCCGCAGTTCCGTTCGTATCGCGGGAGTTTCCGTTACATTCGGCGCAAGCGTATAAGAGAGCGTTGGTTCCCCACTGGGCGGAGCGTTCGCATAGAGGAGGCTTGTGAACTCGGCAAGAGCGCTCGTTTCCTCCTGAGCACGCGTAAAGACAGCTTCACACCATTCTGCTTGTTCCGCCCCTATCCCCTGTATATACGCTTGGTAAATATCTTCCATAGCTTCCGCACTCTGTTCTGCAGCGGATTCTCCCAGTTCTCGTTGGGAAAGTTCGCTGTAATTGTTAAGTGCCGAAAGAGAGCCGCGAAACACCAAGAACATAAGCAGCAGGGTGCAGATCGAGACTGTGAGGCACACGGCGAGTATACGGGTGCCTGTTTTGAAATTACGGAACCCCCGCAGTCCCTGCGTACGTTTTCGCTCGTCAAGCTCGGACTGATATTTCAGATAGACGTTCGTGCTGTTGTTGTATACATGCTTCAGGAAAAAGGCGAAAAGCTTATGGCTGTGCCGCGTAAGCTCGTATAAGTGTTTCCCGTTTAGCTCGTAGAGCGTTACGCGGCCTTTGGCTTTGATAGTGGCAAGACGGCGCTCGCCGGTAAGCGCCGCATATTCGCCGAAATAATCCCCCTCGTCCAGCTCGCTGTTGATCGTTTTGCCGTCTTCGCCCAGCACCGACACTTTCCCGGACTCTATGAAGTACATACTGTGCGCCCGCTCTCCATAGCGGCATATAACCGCGCCAGCCGCAAATTCCCGCCGTTCAAGACAAGACATAATCGTATCAACGCGATCCTTGTCCTCTTGTGAGTCGTTAAGGCGAAAAAAGTTTTGTATGAATTCTCGTGAGATAACTTTTCCTATCATAATTCATCTATTATAATTTTAAACCAGCACTCTGACAAGGTGTAAAACCTTCCGTTTCTATAAAGATTGTGCTTCTAAAAGAAGTTTAATTTAAAAAAGAACAGGATTATGCTTGCGTAAAAAGATGTTTTTCTATATAATACTAGATTTATGTTACCGCGAGCTGATTTTATTTTTACCATAGGATACGACGGTCCTGCCGCCGTCATTGACAAACAGGCGCGCGCCAAGTACGGCGCACTCTCCACAAAAGAGCTGGCGGAGAAAGGACTGTTTCGCGCCGCCTATTCCTCCGCCCTCTATTCCAAGAACGAGGGCGAGATGCGCCTTGTGGTGGATGCCTACAACAAAGCGTCCGGTGGATCGTTCACGCTTTCCTCCTCCCTTGATCGTCTGTTCGGTGTTTTTCCTGTTGAGGCGAAGCGGAGTATCGCTCTTTAAAGGGTGCAGAGGCGCTTATTCTTCCCCTAAATTGCTTTATTGGTGAAATTTCAGATGCCCTATACTTGTCAAAAGTTTTTATTTGTGATAGATTAGAGGCATGGTAATTGCCATTGACGGACCCGCTGGCGCGGGAAAAAGTACCATCACGCGGCTTGTTGCTGACAGGCTCAAAGTGGAGTACATCAATTCCGGTGATTTATACCGCGCCATTACGTTGTACTGTCTGCGGAACGACATCCGCATAGCGGCGGATAATGCCGCTGAAATCACGGCGGCTGCGGAAAACGCCAATATAAGTTATATACATGGGCAGGTATTCCTCAAGGGCGAGGATGTCAGGGCTTTCCTTCACACGGATGAAATCGACAAAAACGCCCCGCTTCTGTCGGCAATCGTGCCAGTGCGCCATAAGGTCAACGCCCTGATACGGGACATAAGCCATAAACAGGACATTGTGGTTGAAGGTAGAGATATGACCAGCGTCGTGTTTCCTGACGCTGAATATCGGTTTTACCTTGACGCTTCGGCAGAGGCGCGCGCGCAGCGCCGGTATGAGCAGGGAACATCGGGGCTTTCACTTGAAGAAATCAAGACAGCGATAGAAAAACGAGATGAAATAGACCGAAACAAGGCGGAAGGCAGTCTTACTGTCGCGGATGGCGTTACTGTGCTGGACACCTCGCTCCTTACTGTGGAGCAGACTTACGAAAAATTATTAGAACATATAGAGAATATTAAAACAAAAGGATTATGTATGGATAAGATGGAAGTGGGGGCGGACTTCAATCCGTCGGACACCGGTCCGGCGGCTGTTGACCAGAAAAGCGAAGTCAGCAGCCAGACGCAGATGCAGGAAGAGTATCTTAAATCCCTTGACTTAGCGGAAGAGGGGCAGCTCGTTGAAGGCACAGTTATTCAAGTAACGAATGATCAGGTGTTTGTTGACGTGAACCTCAAGAGCGAGGGCAAGATACCGTTATCGGAATTTACCGAAACTCCCAAAGTGGGGGATAAGGTATCGGTTATTCTCGTTATGAAAGAGAATAAGCGCGGCGAAGTGATTGTTTCAAAGCAGAAGGCGGACGCTAAGCTGTTCTGGAAGAATCTCAGACAGGCGTTTCAGGATCATACGCCGGTTGAGGGAATGATTGAGAAGGTCGTCAAGGGCGGCTATGATTTCAACCTTGGCTGCGATACACGCGCCTTCCTGCCCATAAGCCAGTCTGATCTTCAGAAGGTTGACAAACCGGAAAAACTGCTCGGCTTGAAGACTCCGGTGTATGTGGAGCGACTGTACGCTGACGGTAAGCAGAACATCGTAGTCAACCGCCGCAAGTGGCTTGAAGAGGATACAGAGCGTAAGCGGGATGATTTCTTTGAGAACACGCCCATTGGCAGCGATGTCATGGGAACAGTGAAGAGTTTTACTTCGTTCGGCGCATTCATAGATTTGGGCGGGTTTGACGGGCTTTTGCACCTAAAAGATATGAGCTGGGGACATGTCAATCGCCCCAAAGACTTTGTGAAGCGCGGTCAGGAGATCAAGCTGAAAGTAATACGGCTCGATCCCAATGAGAAGCGCATTAACCTTTCTATTAAGCATTTCACTGATGATCCGTGGATACATTTTGAGGACAAATACCATGTGAATGATGTGGTGAAGGGCAGGGTAACGAAGATTACCGATTTCGGCGCGTTTATCGAGCTGGAAGCGGGGGTTGAAGGACTTGCCCACATCTCCGAGTTCTCTTGGGTGAAGAAAGTCCAGAAACCGGAAGATATGGTGAGTATAGGCGCGGAAGTTGAGTGCATGATACTGGGGTATGACTTGCAGGCGGGGCGCGTGTCGCTTGGCTTGAAGCAGGTAACCACAAACCCGTGGACGCAGATGCATGAACGCTATCCGGTTGGAACGCGGCTCACGCGCAAAGTAGTGAAAGTTACCAACGCGGGCGCGTTTATCGAGCTTGAAGAGGGCATAGACGGATTTCTTCATGCGGACGATATTTCGTGGACTAAGAAGGTGAAGCATCCAGGAAGTGAATTGCAGGTTGGGCAGGAGATCGAGGTGATGGTCATCACCCTTGAAAAGGATAACCGCAATATACGGCTTGGCATTAAGCAGCTTTCGGATGATCCATGGAAGACCTTTGGCGCGGCGTACAAACCCGGCTCCCTCATCGAGGGCGAGGTTTCCTCCAAGACCGATTTCGGCATCTTCGTGCGCGTTCCGGGCGGCATAGAAGGGCTTATCCACAAGTCCAATCTGCCTGAAAACAACGAAGAAACGCCTGACGACGCTATGAAGAAGTACTCGGTGGGCGATAAAATCAAAGCTGTGGTGCTTGAGATACAGAGTGATAAACAGAAGGTTGCTTTTTCCATACGTGATTACCAAAAGAAAATGCAGCGTGAGGAAGTGTCTCAGTACATGTCTTCGGACACTGGCGACGGATCCACCATTACGCTTGGCGATCTCTTGAAGTCCAAGAAAAGCGAGTAGCGTTACCATAAGAGGCAGACGCGCTTTAAAATATGGAAGCCGTTGATGTTTTGAAATTTAACCTGTTTGTCGAGCTTAACGCCCGTATTAACTCGGATTTTCAAGACCTCAGCGGGTTTCTGACCGAGATTATCGGTTCGGCGGCGCGTTTGTGCGACGCTGAGGCTGTAAGCCTGTTTCTTGTTGACAGGGAAACAGGCTTTCTGTATTTTGAAGCGGCATTGGGACCATGGGGTGTGGACGCGGAACGCCGTGTCCTGAAGACTGGTGAAAGCGCGGCGAGCTGGGTGTTTGAGCAGAGGCAGACATATATGGTTGCTTCTGATGAACAGACTGTGCCGTATCTGTCCGTCATGTCTGATAATCAGGATTATGTGTACAAGACGATGATCGCCGCGCCTATGCTGTTGAAAAACGCCTGCATAGGGGTGATAGAGGTCGTTAATAAGAAAGACGGACAGGCGTTCACTGAAAACGACCGCGAGTGGCTGGAACTTTTTGCCGTCCAAGCGGCGTTTGCTGTGTCAAATGCCCGGCTTTTGAATCAGGCGCGGGGCGAAATAGAGCGGCTTTCCGCGGTACTGACAGACAAGGACAAATGCAGCCCCCGTCCTATGATAGCAAAAAGCCATATCATCCAGGAAAAGCTTGATATGGCGGCGCGTATAGCCCAAACCGATTCGTCGGTGTTGATATTGGGTGAAAGCGGTGTTGGCAAAGAGCTGTTCGCTGAGCGTATACATGCGCAAAGCCCCCGCGCCGCCGCGCCCTTTGTGAGCGTGAACTGTGCTGCTTTACCAGAAACCTTGTTGGAATCTGAGCTTTTCGGGTATGTGAAGGGCGCTTTTACGGGCGCTGACGTATCCCGCAAAGGGCGCTTTGAATTGGCGCGCGGCGGCACGATATTTCTTGATGAGGTGGGCGAACTGCCATTGCCTCTGCAAGCAAAATTATTGCGCGTTTTGCAGCAAAAAATCTTTGAGCGGGTGGGGGATTCCACACCAATGAAAGCGGATGTGCGTATTTTGGCGGCGACTAACCGTGATATAGAAGCTATGGTTGGGAATGGAACCTTCCGCGAGGACTTGTACTATAGACTTAATGTGCTTCCCTTGTACGTGCCTCCTCTGCGGCAGCGCCTTGAAGACATACTTATTCTGGCTGATTTTTTCCTGAAAAAGCACTCTTTGGACACAAAGAAGGCATTTGATGGCTTTTCCGAAGATGCGTTGCAGGCGATGCTTTCTTATTCGTGGCCCGGTAATGTGCGGGAACTGGAAAACAGTGTGGAACGGGCGTGCGTGTTTGGGCGGGATAAGTTGATAGGCGCGGGCGATTTGGGTATAAAGACAGATTTTTGCGTGGGGAATGGACGCGGTTTTCAAACAACTAACAGCTTGAAAGCCGCGATTGATTCCTTCAAGGCTGGTTTTATTAAGAAAGCGCTTGAAGAACACAAGTGGAACCAGACTGCCGCCGCGAAAACGCTTGATATACAGCGTACATATTTGTCAAAACTGATAAAAGATTTAAAAATAGTGCAGAGCTAAAAAATGTGAGGTTGAGTTTCCGAAAAAACCTCTTAAAAAATGAAACAAGGAGCTGTGTATGGCTGATAAAGAAAATATGGAAGACGGTAAAAAGCTTGAAAAGATCGAAAAACTATCTGGCGGTGTTGTGCGCGATGATAGGGTATTTATCGAAAAACTGAGCGATTTTCTTCAGAAGAACCGCGCTCTTATTCTTGGCTGCTGTATAACACTGGTCGGTGCGTTGGTGGTGTTCATCGCGATAACAGTGGCGCTTAACGCAATGAACGCTAAAGCTTTACGCGAGGTTGCGGCACTTGATCAGCGTTACGAGACACTGCGCTTTGATATTGCTGATGAGTCCAAGCGGAGCGACGTTGATGCGCTTCTTGTGGATTTAAACGCCTTTGCGGCGAATCATAAAAGCTATGCAGGCGCACGTGCTTGCGAACTTGCTGCGAGTATCCATTCCGATCTAAAAAACTGGGCGGAAGCGGCGCCAGCATGGGGCAGAACCGCGGAAGCGGCGAAAGGCACCTATCTTGAGCCGATAGCATTGTACAATCAAGCGGTCGCCTTGGAGGAGCAGAACGACGCGCAAGGTGCTGCGGACTTACTTGCCCGCGCCGCCGCGTTTGACGATTTCCCCGGAGCTTCCCGCGCTCAATTCAATGCAGCGCGTGTCCAAGAAGACTTGGACAAAAACGTGGCGCTTGAGACGTATCGCTCGCTTGTAGGCAAGTGGCCCAACGACATGCTGTGGACGCCGCTCGCCCAATCAAGAATAATCGCGTTGGAACTGCGCTGATTTTTTGGATATGCGAGAGCGCAGAATTTTCGGATATGAGTGCGCGGGATTTTCAGGTGCGCCTGCGCGCCACGGCACAAAATGTATCATATACCGCGTTCTTGCTGTTGTTTTGACATGTTTTCTGTGTTCCTGCGGTATAGAGGAATATATCTATCTTACGCCAGTGCCATCGAGTTCTATCAGGCAATATGGCGACATGTCCGGCGCGGCAATAACGCTTCCTACTATTCCTGCAGATCAAGCTAATTATTTTAGAAATTTTACTATTTTTTACAGAATTTATGCGGGCGGCATACAGACCGCAGGCGGTCCCAACGATTACGCGGCTATAAATCCCGCTCTTGATTCCGATTACAGAATCTTTCTTCCATATACAAGCGAGACGACATCCACATCTTCAAACACAGGCGCGGTCGGCACGCTTTTCACTGGGCGAAGCTATTGGCGTCTTGAAGTGGAAAACAGCGACAGCTACATAGAGGAACTGCTCGTGTCAGGCGGGCGTACGCTGGATATCGACTTCCTGCAAATTCCTGACAGGCAGCCGGTGTTGACAGTCGGCGGCGCGTCCTACCGCCTGTACCGCTCAAACGGAAGCGGAAGTCCTCAAGCTTTCACCCCGGTACCCACTCGTTATTTTTTGGACACGCCCGATTTGCGATCCGCCGCAAACGCGACTGTTCTGCGAAACGCCGATGTCGCCCCCTATTCCAGTACCGTGCAGAATGTTTTTGTGGCTATGTACATAGCCGCTACAGGTATAGACGCCAATTATTCCCCCATCTATAGCTCGCCTACTTTTATCGGCGTATTTCGCCTCCCGTAAAAATAACTCATCCTATCTCTCCTCTTTCTTTGTTAAAAAGATAATAAAAAATGGAAGCATATCGCGGTGAGAGGGCATCTGTAATGTATGAGGATATGGAGCTTTGTGTGTATATGGTTGTGCGCGGCCGCGGCGTGGGGTTTTTCCGCGGATAAGAAGGAACGGCGGTTTAGTTTATTGTATGCTGGTTCGTGGACGTTTGATCAGGATAAGAAAGAAGGGACGCTCGAAAATCGTATTGACGGGCGGTTTTTTCTTCCATGGCAGGAGCTGAATCTTCGCGCGGAGCTGCTTTCCAAGAACGGCTTGCCTCCTGTGGAGCGCCTATCCGCCGAGCATCTGCTCTGGGGGGCGGGGTTGTACCATGGCAAAACCGGTTCGCGGTTTTTGTATGGATCGCTTGATGAACAGGGGCTTTCGGCGCGGGTACGGAATCCGTGGATACGTTCCGCGCCTTTTGTTGATAAGCACGCACCCTCATCAGGCGACTTTATCCAGAGTTTTTCTGCGAGCAAAAAGCCAAAGGCGCATCTTTTTCTGTCGACGCCGCGCTTCAATGTCCTTAACGGAGCTTCGCTCTTCGCGTCAGGAACGCTCTCTGATGTAAAGAACCCGTTGTCGGATACCGCCACTGGAGCTGGCGGGGAAATCCGTTTCAGCCGCACCGTTCGTGTACGGGCGGAATGGTTTTGGCATAGGCAGAAGTTGCCTGCGCACTCCGTGTCGTCGTGGTTTTCACAAGAACCGCCTCTGCCCGCTCGCGCTTCCGATATGCACGCGGCATCGTTTTTGCTTACAAGTCCATGGTTGAGCCTGTCCTCGGATTGGGCGTTTTCCCGGACCGTGGCGTTTGGCAGAGGTGTATACGGCAATATCGGCGTACGCATTGGGAAAAAGCCGCTGTTACTTTCGCTCGCGGTTGACGGAATGGGCGACCGTTTTATTGGAAACGACAGAGACGCCATGGTTCAAGGCGCGCGCCTCGCGGTGAAACTTGAGCATTACGGAAAACGGAACGCCCTTTTCAGGATAAGCACGATGATCCGTTCCCGCGGATTAGGGGATTTATTTGAAGGCGGGGGTTGGACGAGCAGCACCTTTGCAAACAGTGTCTTTGAACGCGGCGAGGCGAATGTCTATTACCGGTTTCCATCTAACACTGATGCGCGCTTTAGTCTTTCTCGTCTCTCTTTTTCCGCATCGCGCAACGCCGACCTTATAAAAAAAATCAAGGATTCCTATCGTGTTGAACTGGGCATGCATCTGTGGAGGGCGCGCGTTTCCCTGTCAGGTTCTCTCAAGGGATTTTCCTCTGCGGACACCCTGCGTGTTCCACCTTATCCTATACCGAAAAACTGGTGTTTCGACTCGGCGCGGGTGGCGGGATCGACGACGTACCGCGCTGGTATGTTCCAATTCGGCTTGAGTTTGGGACATACGGCGGAAAAAAACGGCGGCAGACAGGATGGCTCGCTCTCGGTGCGCGTCAGCGGAAAACGATGGCGTGTAACCGGCAAAATAGCTTGCGAGGATTTCCCCAAGGAATGGCTTTATACCATCTCCTTGTTTCTCAAACTATAAAAGAAGTCCGTTCCGTATATAAGAATATTTCATATAGGAAAAAATATTTTTTTAAAAGAGCTTGACAGAGCGAGGAATAGCCCGTATCATTATGTATCTTAATAGAATAACCCTGTTTTAAAAACATAAAACAGGGATGAGGAGGCTGTAATGGCTAAAGTGGAATTGAAAGGTATAGGCAAGGTCTATGACGGCAACGTACGTGCAGTTGACAATGCCAATATCACCATCGAGGACAAGGAATTTGTCGTATTTGTAGGTCCGTCCGGCTGCGGAAAGTCAACCACACTCCGCATGATTGCGGGTTTGGAGGATATTTCTGAAGGTGAGCTGTACATTGACAGTGAGCTGATGAACCAAGTACCGCCGAAAGACCGGAATATCGCCATGGTGTTCCAGAACTACGCTTTGTATCCGCACATGACTGTGTACGAAAACATGGCATTTGGTCTCCGCATCAAGAAAGTGCCGAAGGACGAGATAGACCGCCGTGTGCGCGAAGCCGCCCGCACCCTTGATATTGAGCAATTCCTTGAACGCAAGCCCAAAGCCCTCTCAGGCGGTCAGCGGCAGCGTGTCGCTGTCGGACGCGCTATTGTCCGAAACCCCAAGGTCTTCCTTTTTGACGAGCCTTTATCCAACCTTGACGCGAAACTCCGCGTAACCATGCGTAAGGAACTTTCCGAACTTCACCTGAAACTTAACGCCACGATGATCTATGTTACCCACGACCAGGTGGAAGCTATGACGATGGCGAGTAAGATCGTCGTTATGAAAGACGGCAAGGTGCAGCAGATCGGCGCGCCGCTCCAGCTTTACAACGAGCCTATCAATAAGTTCGTCGCAGGCTTTATCGGCTCTCCGCCCATGAACTTCCTTACCGTTAAAGTCGTTGATAAAGGTGGTTCCATCGTCCTTCAGGAAGAAGCTTTTGAGCTCAACCCCGCTCCTATTCACATTGACGCGCTCAAGAAATATATCGGCAAAGAAATATTCTTTGGTATTCGCCCGGAAGATTTGAAATACTGCGACGAACCGGCAAAAGAGAATAACATGAGCCTTAAAGTCAGTGTGGTCGAGCCGCTCGGTGCAAACATCACCCTATGGCTTAACACCGGCACCCAGCCGATCACCGCCAGCACCGATCCGAATCACAACTTCAGGGTTGGCGATACGGTGAACTTCATACCGGTACTTGAAAAGGCGCGGTATTTTGACAAGGAGACCGAGTTCTCCATTTTGTCCGCCGAATAGCTTATTAGGCGAAAGCTGTTTTTGGAAGGGATTTGTTTTTCTGAATTGTACAATTTTGGAAGAACGAATCCCTTTTATTGAAAAAAGGTTTAAGAGGAGACATATTATGACATTTGCAGAGAGAATGAAGGATTTAGCCGGTAAAGTTGGAGACGCGGCGCAGGATTTCGCGTCCAAAGCTGGCGATAGGGCGCAAGATTTGAGCGGCAAAGGATTGCATGCTGGTAAGGAATTCCTAAGCAATTTCGGTGAAAAGGCGCAGGAATTGGGCGAAAAAGGCAAGCTTACCCTTGAAGTCAAGAAACTCGAATTCCAAGCCGAAAAATTTATGGAACAGCTTGGCGCGGTGGTATATGACGCCCTCATGGAGCAGAAGCTCTCCTCTGTGAATGCGACAACGCCGGGTATCAAAGAGATTCTTGATCAGCTTGATCCTATACAACACCAAATAGACCAAAAAGAAGAAGCTATCAAAAATTTATAATGTTTAACTGCGTTTCAACCAGAAAAATTTGAGGCGCAGATGGTATATTAAATATAATTTCTACAGAAAATGGCATAGCATTAGTACCTGAAACGGACTCAGGAGCTGTAGGTATGTCAGGGATTTCTATTTGTCAAATAGTATTATCAAAGCCTTTTACTACCGCAGCTCTATTCTTTTGAGGCACAGAAAAGGCATAAATATGGATATAAACAAATTGCATCAATATTTACGCAACTTTCGATCTAAATACGAAAAACAGCTAAAGGATATGAAGACTTGGATCGTTTCTGATCTGTTTTATCTGATTTTATCTTAGTTGCTTTAGAGAATGGTTTTGTTCAAGTTGATAGCCAAACTATAGCAATTGATTCTTTTTATATGAAAGAATACTTTGTAACAGCATTTAATTTTTTTACAGAGGGGATTGATACTAATGCAATAATTATACTTCTGGAATATAATCAAGCTATATAAAAGAAACGATAAAAGTATTACACTGCAAGAAATAATTGAGATAAAAATATTAGAAAAAGTCATGCCTATGGTACAACAATGTGAAATACACAATTTTTTGTTCTGGAGTGACTTTTATGACATAGACAATAAATTCCAAAAATATCTAGAGATAAACAAAACATAGAGATTTTTACTTTTGGTAATTAGTTCGCAGTTAAAACCCTTGGTGTGATCAAGTGCAATATAGTTTTTCTATAATGATATTATTGTGCGCATATTGTAACGCGCAGTGCTTTCGATGTATTATAATGCATATGTAATTATGCACTATTATTTAATGGAGGTAGATTATGAGGCGGTTTTTTATGGTATGCGCGGCATTGTACGTGTGCGTCGGCGGACTGACGGCTCAAGCGACATCTGATGTGGGAAGTGCCACCGTTACACCAACGGTTACAGCGGCGCGAGTGGACAGTGCATCAAATGTACAAAACGGAGGTGATATGGAACTTGGTATCAGGCGTATAGCGATTTTTTCTTCAGGCGTGGCGTTTTTTGAACGCGGCGGATCGGTAACGGGCGCGTCTGTCGTGCCATTGCCTTTTAATGCGGGTGTTATAGATGACGCTTTAAAGTCGCTCACTATAAACGATCCCGCGTCGTCTTCGCCGCAGGTGAATTACCCTTCGGAATCCACCTTGGCGCGGACATTGCGGAGTCTTTCCATCGACCTTGCGAATAATCCGGGTCTTGCGGAAATACTTGGTGGGCAGCGGGGCGCGGAAATAGAGATATACACGCCTGCTCTCATCAGCGGTCGCGTCATGGGCGTGGAGTACCGCATGGTGAACGCCGGTGAGAAGAGCTACACCGAGCCGTATCTCTCGATTTTTGGCGCAAACGGCATAAAAACCGTAGCCCTAAAGGATATTTCCGGACTTTCTTTCAAAGACAGCAAGATAAACGCAGATATTAACCGCGCGCTTGATTTGATACTGGCGTCCAGAGCCACAGACACGCGGACGCTTACTGTGTCATTGAATGGGGAAGGGGAGCGAGCGTACCGGCTCGATTTGTCGCAGGACAAGCCTTTACTGCAGGGCTGGGCTATTGTTGACAATGACAGCGACACGGATTGGGAAAATGTGGAACTTTCCCTTGTTACGGGGCGTCCGGTGTCCTTTATACAACGGCTTTACGCGCCTTATTATCTTGCTCGTCCAGTACAGCCGCTCGCCATAGCAGGCATCGCAGAAGCCGCCACATACAATTCCGGCTGGTCGGTAGCTCCTGCTCCCGCAGCCGCTCCTTCAGCAGCAAGGATGATGAAACAATCGTCGGCGCTTGGCGTGATGATGGAGGAATCTGTGGAAGCTGATTATGCGGCTGAGTCCGTCTATAGCGGCGGTGCAGCGTTTTCCGGCGGCGCGGTTGAGACAGCGGCCGCGGGCAAGGCGGGCGACCAATTTGAGTTTACTATCAAGAAGCCGGTCAGTCTTGCCCGGCAACAAAGCGCCATGCTGCCGCTGGTTGAGGCGACTCTAAGCGCAGAAAAGACGCTTGTGTTTTCCGGTGAAAAAGCTTTACAGCGCGGCATGATTAACCCCAGCATCAGCGCGGAATTAACGAACACAACCGGTATGAAGCTGCCCGCAGGTCCTATCACCGTCTACGATGACGGCGTTTACGCGGGCGATGCGCTCATCAATTTTTTCCCTGAAAACGAAAAACGCCTTATCTCCTACGGAGACGATCTTTCTGTAACGGGCAGCATTACGTCTTCATCCTCAACCGTCGTCCAGTCTGTTACGATAAGCAAGGGTGTTATGACTATCACGAACCGTCAAATTTTCAAGAAGACCTATACCATAAAGAACGCGGGTGGCGAGGTGAAACGGATCATCATAGAACACCCGATTACGAGGGGAGCGGAACTCTCCGCTGGACTGCAAGTTGACGAGAGAACAGATAACGTGTACCGTTTTGTTCAGCAGCTTCCTTCTGCCGGTACCGGAAACAGTGGCGATGCTTCCGGCGTTTTGACTTTCAGCGTCAGCGAAGAAATGCCCGTGCTTTCTCGGGTTACTCTGTCAAGCGCGTCAGCTGGCTCTTTCGTAAGTTATATTTCAAACCAAGAGATACCCGCGAATGTCCGCGCCGCCTTACAGCAGGCAGTTGATTTGAAGAAAAAAGCCGACGATGCGAAGAAAGTGCTTTCGGACAATGAAAAAGAGCGTTCGCGCCTTGAGAACGAGCAGAATCGCATACGGCAGAATTTGATGGCTGCTGGAGCGCAGACGCCCCAGGGTCAGGAGTACCTGAAAAAACTCTCTGATTTGGACTCTTCGATAGATCAACAGAACGCGGCGATACGCTCGGCGCAGGCGGCGGCGCAGGCGGCGCAGAGCGCGTATGACGCGTATATCGCCGGATTAAGCCTGTAGGCGCTTACGAGGAACCTAATCTGTGTTTGAGATAACAGCGGCGCCTGACGACGACGGGCGCCGACTTGATCGCGTACTGCGGAAATTTTTTCCGTCTGTACCGCTGTCCGGCGTGTACACTCTCCTCCGTAAGGGGAAAATTCGGGTGAACGGGAAGAAAGCCACCGCCGGAACACGGATTACAGCGGGTGCCGTTCTTTCCGCTCCAGACAATCTGAGGTCGGCGGAGCGGGGGGACGACGCGCCGCGTTCCTCGTGTTCTTCTCTTGATATTATTTTTGAAAATAGTGATCTGCTTGTACTAAACAAACCGGCAGGGATTCCCGTACATACTGATACCAATAATCTTGCGGATATGGTGCGGAACTATCTTAAAGGAAAAATACCGGATTCGCTTTCGTTTACGCCGGGTCCCCTGCATCGGCTTGATCAGCCGACGAGTGGGCTTATTGTGTTCTCAAAGAGTCTTTCCGGTGCGCGTCTTTTTTCCGCGCTTATACGTGAACGGCGCGTGGTAAAGCGCTATCTCGCCCTTGTTGAGGGCGTGTGCAAAGGAAACCATCTATGGAAGGACGCGCTTGTCCGCGACACGACGCGCCGCAAGACGTTTCAGGCGGACTGTGGCAAAAGTCAGGCGGGTACGGCGCTGGAAGCGGAAACCCTCATAGAGCCGCTTGCGTCAAACGCTTCGTATACACTCATTTCAGCCGAAATCCGCACAGGAAGAACCCACCAGATACGCTTTCAAGCGGCACGCCACGGACATCCGCTCTGCGGCGACGTAAAATATGGCGGCGCGCCGCATCCCTCTGGCTTGCTGCTCCATGCCCGTTCCCTCGAATTTCCTCTTGACGCGGAACTTCCCTCCTTGTATGCGCCGCTTCCTGATGCCTTCACCGCCCGCATACAATCGGAATTTCCGCTCGTGCAATTTTCAGAGGATGTGGTATAACAATTCTGATATACGAATTATTTATTATATCACCGCGAAAATGTACTCTGCTAATTCCCGCCCCTTTACTCCATAAGAAGATAACTGCGCGGAAGTCAATTTTGTCGTATCATCGCGGAAATGTATTTTGCTGATTCCAGAGCTTTCTGCCGCGCTGATACATTCAGAACATGGCGTGCCTATTATATAGGCTTTCAGATCAGAACTGTGCGAGGGGATTTTTGAAATCGCCCTTTTTAAGGTATGGCAGCATGTAGTATCCGCGTCATATTCTTCGGCAAGTATTTCTTTATAGTCGCTGGTTATCACGCAAGCTTGAAGAGTGCCTTGCTTGTGATAGAAGCCTTCAAGTCTGCTTCTAAGATACGAAAACCACTCGTCGTGCGTTTTAAAAGAGAACAAATACCCTAAATCCTTTTTCTCGTCCATAAGCAGAGTAGTATTGTTGTTGTTCAAGACGATTTCTAATGGTTCTCGCTCATATTGAATACCGGATTGTTCCAGTACGTTTAATCTCTGCGGATTATTGGTAAGGATACGAACACTGGTAATTTTGTAGTATTTTAAGATGTCAATTACACCATCATACTCTCTCTCGTCAGGTTTACGGTTGAGCTTTTCATACACCTCTTTTGTTTCAAGATGTTCGTGTTGGCGCAAAACATAAATTTCAAAATGTTTTTCAATGCCGAGTCCTCGCGCGTCTTGATCAATGGCATATATAACAAGCCCTTTACCTTCACCGGCTATTTTGAGCATAGATTGCGCCAATTGATATTGGCAGTCGCATCGAACAACGTCAAAGACATGCCCAAAGATACAAGCAGATTCCATTCGAAGCAATACATTATTTTGTCCGTGAATCTCTCCCATATACGCTACAGCATATCTTCCCTTTTCCGTCTGAAAATAATCAAATTTGAAATTGACAACCTCATTGTTAAGCAATTTTACAGGATGCTCAATGGTTCCAATGTTCTTCATAAATAACCTCACCTGTTTTGATATTTTAAGGGTGCGAGACCCTGTTTCCCCATGTAAACGGCACCTTTGAAATAGTAAGCCGCCTTTTCCCCGATGCTTCTACGGGGATAGTATCAACATATCTAAATAAAATACTAAAAGAGTTCCCGGTAATCAAGTTAATTTTTTCTATTATTTTTTTTTCAAAACTATCTTTCTCAACTGATGTATTTAACACGATATGTATGACTAATTCATCAATTGTATCTTGGATAACTTGAAAGTACGCTATTTCACCGAAATTCTGAAACAAATAAGAAAAGAAATAAGAGTCAATCATATCTCCTTTTGATGTTGATATAATATCGGATTCTCTTCCGCTTAATTTTTGCATTAATGGCAGCGTTCTTCCGCATGTACATTGCTCGGCCGCCTGCACTCCCAAATCTCCTATTGAATAGCGTATCAAAGGCATACCATAATTGTTCAAGTTTGTTACAACAATTTCACCCAGCTCCCCCGGTTTTACTGGTTTGTTATCTCTTATAAACTCAACGAATGTATTTTCGCAATTAATATGCATACCTGTCTGACATTCGCATTCAGAAGCGATAACGTTAGTTTCCCTTGAACCGTACTTATCCAGCACTTTACAATTGAATTTCTTTGAAATTAAACTTCTGTCGTTTTCGGTAAGTGTTTCAGAGGTTGTCTGTATGGCTGATGGAGTAATCACGATATTGTATTTCTCCATAATCTCACTCATAAACAATAACGAAGAAGGATATGAACTAATCAATGTTGGCTTAAACCTTTCTAAGGTACGGCATATTTTAAGCATATTTGTTTCATTCAAACGAAATGTGTTAAATTCAATACGATTTTGCAAATAATTTTCGATTATATCCAAATATGTTTTAAATTTAAAATATAATTCCGATCCCCACAGCAGAGCAAACTTATCTCCGATTGTATAACCGCCGCACCAATTGTAGTTTCGTAACTGATGCGCTTTTGACCATAATCTAAAATCTTTAGTATGATAGAGAGTAAGAGGCTGACCAGTAGAACCGCTGCTGCTTGCGCTTTTTAATTCTGAGCGTGTATACGCATCTGAAATCAAAGCATCCCTATTTTCCGCTATCTGCTTCCTAGACAATAAAGGCACTTTCAAGAAATCATTATATGATACAATATCATCGGGGTGTATGCCGTTTTCATTAAAAAGAATTTGATAATACGGAACGGTTTTATATGAATAAGCCAATAATTTTTTCAACTTATTCCATTGCAGCTCATGTAATTGTTGCGGATCATAATATTGGGACTCATTGAGAAATTCTAATCTGGAAAAAACCTCGCTATTCCCAATGAATTTCTGCTCCACTTTATATAAATGCGCTTTCAAATTTGCAGGTAACATCCACTTCTCTCCATTTCTTTAGATATGCCTTGCCTGAAAAGCAAAGTTAGGCGTATTTTGCCCGCAGATTATACATGGAAGATAATCAGAATGTTCGCTGTATCCAATAACTTCCCCTTTGATTACCTTCTCTACTTCCTGTGAACATGCTTGTTTAAAACATAAAGGAAAATATGCCGTTTTACCAGCCTCGATTGTACTCTCAATATCTCTTACGGACTGGCATTTTATGATTTTTGATGAATGCTCTCTATGAATTCTTTCCATTATATTGCGAGTTGTATTATCAAGGATCGTATTGACATGATTCCCAAGCATATCAAATGGAATATCGCTTCGTTCGTTATTTTCTCTTGAAAATAGAGATACGGTATTTGACTGAAACTCGTTATTACCGACTTCTATCCTCATTGGAACGCCTTTTGTTTCGTATAAGTAGCGTTTATCGCCAATGGATTTATTTGAATCATCAATAGTTACTCTAAACCCAAGGTTCAAAAGAACATTTTGTACCTTGGTGGTGTATTCCGTAATATTTTGAAAATTGTTTTTATTATACACGGGTATTATGATAATCTGATGAGGAGCAATCTGCGGCGGAATTATCAATCCTTTTGAATCCGACGCGAGGAAAAGGCACGCAAGCAACATTTTCGACGAAAATCCAAATGATGTTTGATAGGTAAAATCACTTCTGTTATTTTTATCGTAAAATTGTATGTTATATAGTTTTGAAAAAATCTGCATTTGCGAATACGCAGAGGCAACGAGTATTGTTTCGCCAATTGGCAGAATCGTATCAAACCCAATAGTTCTTTCGCCTACCGGTTTGTTGCTCCATATTGGTCTATTGGTAAATAGTACCGGCAAACCAAGAAACGCAAGCACTTCATTAATTAACGCGATATTCGATTCAAGCTGCTCTTCGGCTTCTTGACGTGAAGCGTGAGCGGTATGACCTTCAATAAACGGGTCGGATTCGATTAAACGAAAAACGCTGCGCGGTCTGCCTTTTCTAAAAGACGATCCAACTTGAAACATCCTAATTGGTAAATCTTTATAAGTTTTAATCCATCGCTTAAACTGAGGATAAATAATACTTTCACCGCTGGGACGTAATAATTTATCCTCATCAAGCCAGTAAACACCTTTAGAAAAATCGTATATGTTATTTGTTATACATGAAAAATCATCCCCTGAACATATTACCGGAAAAAGATACTCTTTAAAAAGATATTTTGAACAAATGCTTTTTACAGCATTGATAAATAAATTCCGAATAACCATTCCATCGGGAAGCCAAACAAACGTTCCTCCAACTGAAGTATTTGTATCAATTATGCCGCCCTTAAATAAGTTTTGCTTAAATTGGAGCAACGTTGTTTCCATGTCGCATATCCTGCTCAAATAGCCGAGGATTCTAATTCGTTATTTGTATCTTCTTTTTGAAGTAAAGACCCAACTACGCAGATTATTCCGCTCAAGAAAAGTGATATAAGCGTTCCGGTTGTTGAAATATTAGTATTTCCTATAAGTGAACCATAAACGAAGACAGGTACGCCTATCAGCATGCTGATAATTACACTCCAAAAAGCGGTTTTACGAGCTAAACGTTTCCAGAATAATGTTAAAATTGTCGGGATTAAAAGCGTCGCCCTGAAAGCTCCTACAAGCAGTTGTAAATATAAAATCGAAATATTTGGTATTAACGCAACCGTAACCCCTAACATCAGAACGACAAGCATCGTTATTCTGGCAATCGTAAGTACTTGCTTATCATTTGACGATTTATTGACATACTGTTTATAAAGGTCAACAACAGTAATGCTGCTTACCGCGCAAAGCGCCGCGCTGCCCGCGGACATTAAAGCGGCTAATACCATCACGGCAAAGATAACAACGCCAACAGAAGGCAGATATTTTGTAATGACCGCGGTTCCCGCTAACTGCGGATCATTGACGATAATATCAAACGATGGATTAGAGGCAATAAAACCCAACGAAGATAACATCACTGGTATAATCAAGAATATAACACCTCCAAGAATAAAGGAACTCTTGATTTTATCTTTTTTAATCGCAAACGCTCTTTGCCACTGCTGCTGGTCAACTGTAACACCGGCTAACAACGAAATTGAGATTGGTATTCCATAACTCCATGCGACACTAGAATCTAACAAATTCCTAAAACGTCCCTCAAATCCTCCTAGACCCGCCACAATTGTACTAAAACCGCCCGAGAGCGAAATGACAAAAGGTATAAGTAATATACAGACAAATAATATCATAAATACTTTGATTATATCGACAGCAACAGAAGAACGTATCCCGCGGAATGACGCAATTAGTAAAAATACTATAGCTAATGTTATTATTATGAATGGTTTAGGGATTCCGGTTAAAAGATTTAACAGGAGTGAAGACCCCAAAAGCTGAACTATAACGGAATAACATTGTACAACAAGTATAACAATGCTATACAACATTTGATTCCGCTCCCCAAACCGATACTTAATATACTCAGGAAGGGTATAGCCTTCTTCCATAACGCTTCTGACTTTTTTTGCTAAAAAAGCAAACAAAACAAGCGCTAGAGCATTTGGCAGAGTGAACCAAAAAACGCCCGGCAATCCGCGAGTATAAGCTATTTGGGATGAAACAAACAATGCGGGCGCCCAAGTCCAAGCGGCGGCGGAAGAACATGCGCCTGTCCACATGCCGAATTCCCTATTGCCAACAAAAAACTGATCCGTCGATTTTGCTTTTCGTGATAGCATAACGGCAATAATAATAACTAATAAACTGAATCCAACAATAATGGCAAATCCGATTATAGTATCCATGCTATTTCTCCTTTTAGCTTTTTGTACCAGATATGGGACAAATAAAATTTAGACTTGCAAAATATTTGAGTATATGATTAGAAAATTTATATATGAATTATATTCACTGATCGAACCATAGTCAAGCTCAAAATTTTATAAATTCTCATCTTTCCACACATACGTTTCCAGTATGGTTTCAAGATCGTCGGAAGGCAGTGAGAAGGAATTACAGCAATGATTCCGTATACAATCCTCCTATGTCTGTATGAAGTTAAGTAGGAATTCGCCTTTATCCTCAGGGCGAGTAATGACTGTCGTCCAGACTTATACGTTAACCAACTGCGCTATTGCCCGATAGAACAGCTTCATTATAGAAGCTATTCATATTTTTACATTTAAAACAAATGATCAACCTTGCTTTTGACATAAATATTTTTGATAAACCAATCTATTCTTTTCTTAATTCCCTTTGTATAAAAACACCCTATAAAAATGCCATCATTTTTTAGAACGCGTTTTATTTCGGAAAAAACTTTTTCTTTATTTAGAAACGCGTGGAACCCATTCATGGATGATCCTTCCAAATACCCTTCAAAAAAACGCAAAATTCTGAAAAAAGTACTTGACATAATGTACTAGTTCATTTACTATTGTATTAGATAACTAATACAATTTTAGTGCGCCACTCTTGGCGCTATCAAGGAGGATATGGTATGAAATCAATAGAAGCGCGCAATGTCGTAAAGGATTACGGGCTTAATGGTCAGACAGTACATGCGCTGCGAGGGGTGTCGCTGTCGTTTGAAAGCGGTGAATTTGCCGCCATTGCGGGGCCGTCGGGCAGCGGGAAGTCAACGTTTCTGCATTTGGCGGGATGTCTTGACACGCTCTCGTCGGGTGATTTGTCGGTGGCTGGCGTGGATGTGGGCGCGTTAGGAAAGAAATCGAAGAGGGAGCTTGCTCTTCTGAGACGCAGAAACATAGGCTTTATCTTTCAGGCGTATAATCTTATTCCTGTGCTGTCCTGTATAGAAAACGTGTCGTTCCCCTTGTCTCTGCTCGGAGCGGGGAAAAAAGAGGCGCGTGAGCGGTCGCGTCAGGCGCTGAACGACGTTGGGCTGTCGGGAATGGAGAACCGCCGCCCCAAGGAGATGTCCGGAGGGCAGCAGCAGCGGGTCGCTATAGCCCGTGCTCTTGTCAAGAAACCCGCGCTTGTCCTTGCCGACGAACCTACGGCGAATCTTGACTCGAAAATCGGCGGCGAAATTCTTGAGATTATGGCGCAGCTCAACGAAAGCGCAGGCACGACCTTCATCTTTTCAACGCACGACAAGATGGTTATGGATTTCGCCCGTCGGCTCATCATTCTAAAAGACGGTGAGGTTGACAGTGATTCGGTTTGATATCGCAAGAAGAAATCGTCCATCGCAAAAATTGGTGGGTTTTTATAGAAGGAGGCGGGTATGCAGGTTTTTAAGAAATTTAACAATGTAAAAAACATTACAAAAATCGCGCTGCGGAGTTTGGGGCGGCATAAGGTTAAAACCGCGCTGACAAGTCTTATGATTACGGTAAGCGTGGCAGTATATATTTTTATGGAGAGCTGGATAAGCGGTATGTCGGTGGAGTCTATGCGCAACATTGTCAATTACGAGACTGGCGCGGCGAAACTGCAAACGCTTCTCTATTTTGAGAAACACGAAGATATGCCTTCCTACGAAAATTTCAAGGATTGGGAGGATTACGCCGCCGTATTGGACGAAGCTGGCTATAACGCCGCGCCGCGCTATGTGTTTTCAGGTACGATCTATTCGCCGCAAGGCTCGGCGCCCATCATAGTCAACGCGGTAGAACCGGCGGCTGAGGCGCGGACGCTCGTCTATACGGAATATGTCGATCTGGGGCGCTATATAAAGCCGGGCGAGGCGGCTATTGCACTGGGATCGATGACTGCAGAAAAGATAAAAGTCGGCGTGCCGACCCGTCCTTACGAACAGGAACTGGAAGAGATTATCGCGGGTCTTTCCGCTGATGACGCGGCGTTCGTACGCGGCTGTTACCGGCGTATGGAGGCGAATATCCAGTTTATGGAGACAGCGGAGTACGCGGAGGAACGGAGTCAGGGGCGTATGATACTTGGGCACGATCTTTCCCGTCCAGACCTTGACCGCTTGTGGGCACTGTTTGACGCAGGTGGACGCAATGATGTGCGTATTTCCACCGTTATAGATTACAAAATGGCGCCTGAAATGATCAGGGCGGACAAATGGGAGGCGGAACTTCTTCCTTCCCTTCGTATCGAGGATAAGCCGCTCGTGGAAGGCGCGTACCTGTATGATGAACTCACCGAATCATTCTTGCTGGACACGGATGATGACGCCGTACTGGATGCGGTTCTTGCTGCGATGATCCGGGCGGATTTCCAAGGCGCAGTGCGGCACGTTAATCAGGTGATTGACGCAAAAGTTGTCGGGACGATCAATTCCCCTGATCCCTACACAAATTATAATATAGCTTTTATGCCGATGGATGCCTTGCAGGACGAATCCGGTATGATGCTGGAAGGCGCAGTTACGGAAATTCTTATCAGGGACAAGCTGCTCGGCGCTGCCGATATGACAGGGGATAGCGAAGGTCCCGAAGAAATCCGCGCCATGCTGGAAGTCGGTCTTGCGGATAACGGAAAAACGCTGCCTGCTGAACTTGGCGTGTTTGCGTGGAGCGACTATATGGAAGATACCTTGAACTATATGGAAATGGAAAATGGGGCGACGAAAATCTTTTCCATTATCCTCTTTTTCCTCGCGGTCATCGGCATATCAAATACCATGCTACTCGCCATTCTGGAACGCGGCAAGGAAATTGGCATGATGCGGGCATTAGGGATGACGGACGGCGAAATGCTTTTCTGCTATCTGTGCGAAGCATGTTTTATAGGACTTATCGGTTCGGTATTGGGTGTGATTCTGGGATGTCTTATCAATTATCCTATGGTGGAATACGGCGTGGATTTTTCTGAAATGCTTGAGCAGATGGGCGGGGACATGGGGTACCGCATATCGGGCAACTTCCGCAGTATGTGGGATATTCCCGCCGTTATAAGCGCGGGGCTTGCGGGCGTTATTCTTTCGTCCCTTATGGCGTTTTTACCCACCCGCCGCGCCCTCAAACTGGAAATTACCGAAAATCTGCGCTTTGAGTGATTTTAGCGGATTTTTATAGGAGGAAGTATGATTAGGATTGCTTTTAGAAATATATTCCGCAATATGCGGCGGACTATGTTCTGCGTGGCCGCAGTGGGCATAGCGGTGTTTTTCATCGTTTTTTATTCGTCAATAATAGAAGGAATGCTGAAAAGTATGCGCGATGTCGTACAGGTGTTCAATCTGGGGCATGTACGGGCAGTATCGGCGCAGTATGAGGCGGAAAACGAGTATAGTCCGGTGCAGTATCCTGTGGCGGAAGGCAAAAACCTGTCCGCCGTACTGGACGAAATTCGCGCTGTGCCGGGCGTGCGTGCTGTTTTCCCGCGTATACAGACCTACGCTACCTTGCAGGAGAGCATCGTCAAACATGCCGCGCTGTGGGGCATGAATATGAACGACGAGATACAAGTGAACAACTTTAACTTGACGGATCGGAACGACGGGCTTATAGAGGGAAGCTATCCCGCGCTTGACAGCAACGAATGTGCCGTAGGATTGCGCTTTGCAGAAAAAACCGGCTTAAAAATAGGCGACCGTCTTCCCTTAAAAACCGTGTCCGCCCAATTATCAGACAAGATGTGGAGTCCTGTTATCACCGGTATCTTTCATTTCGATTACGCGAAAGTTGACAACGAAACCATCATCGTGGATTTCACCCGCCTCCAGCGTCTTCTCACCCTTAACGATCAGACACAGCAACTCGTTGTCTACGCGGAAAATGATGAAATGAGTGGGCGCATAGCCGAGGCGGTTAAAAAAATAGTAAACCCAAGCGACATTGTAACCGAATGGCGCGATCAATACTGGATCGTGATGATGAATATGTATGAGCCGCTTTTCTACGTGATTTACCTCGTATTCCTTACAGTCGCCTGTCTGCTCATCGTCAACACCATCACGATGATCATACACGAGCGTATAAAGGAGATCGGGATGATGGGCAGCCTGGGGATGACCCGCGCCGAAATTGTGAGGGTGTTCTTTTTTGAAAGCGTATTCCTGGCTATAGCGGGCGCGACTGCTGGAGCTGTGCTGGGCGCGCTTGTTACCGGCATAGGGCAGTTTTTTCCATTGCGCTGGACTGCTCTTGCCGGTGAAAGCACTTTCGCGGAACTACCCGCGGCAAACGCCATATTCTTTAGTTTCAGCATCCGCGGCTTGATAGAAGGCTGGCTTCTGGGCGTGATTGTGGCTTCGCTATTCACCCTCATACCAAGCCTCAAAAGCGCCTTTGTCGAACCGGTCGAAGCCCTTCGCCGCTAGGCTTTTACAAAAAGCTGATTAGGAGAAGGAAGAATGTGGGGAAGGAACGCGCCTTACTTCCCCACCTGCACCATAATCTCCCCCAAAAACGCGGCGCCACGCACCACTAAGCAAGGGCACCCCACTTGTTGTACGACGTGTCTGCCACCCCTCACCGAAGCATCGCCGAGTATGGCGTTTGCTTCCATTCTCACCGAGACATTTTTCGGCACATGGATAACCACACTGCCAAACAGGGAAACCGCGTCAACAACGGTTTCACCGGCTGGCAGCTCGCCGTCTTTTACTGTGATGACCGTGGAGCCAAACAGGGTAAACAGGGAACGCCGCTTTTCCACAAGACTGCGTCCGTCCAATCCACGAGACGAGAAAAGCGTAATATCCGTAAAATCCCCGTCAAACATCATATTTCCGCCAAAAACATTCGCCGATACGCGCGAATTTGACGAATTTTCACTTGGGTCCCGTTCCTTTTGCGGCGACCGATCTAAGCCCGCGTAAGCGGCGCTTTCACCCACGATACGTTCTATGATGGCGAGTTCACGCTCACTTTCCGCCTTGTTGATATATTCCACAAGGCGCTCATATTCCTCAACGGGCATGGCGTTTTTAGAAAATTGCACAGACAGTTCGTCAACCGCCTTGTTTTTCCGTTCTGCAAGCCGCTGTTCGCGGGGAGTCAATGATACTTCTGTATTCATAGTAAAAATATACTATATCACATGGATTCTGTCCATATAAAACTTCTCTCAAGTAAAATTCTCTGTTATTGTCTTGACTTTCAAGCCTTACAGCCTATAATCATAGGCATGAATATTACGCTTCCTTGTATTTTTTCCTCTGGTATGGTCGTGCAGATGGATAACCCCCTAACCGTGTGGGGGCATATTGCCGATGCAGCGCAAGCAGAGCCTGCGTTTAAAAGTGGCGTACTGCTAAGCGCGGAATGCGGCGGTCATAGCGCCGCTGTGCATCCTTCAGACGACGGACACTGGCTTATTACGCTGCCGCCTCTTCCCGCAGGCGGTCCTTACACCCTGCAGCTCTCGTACGCCGAAGAATCCCTTGTTATTGACGACATATATTCAGGCGATGTTTTTCTCTGCGCGGGACAGTCAAATATGGAAATGTACATGGAGCGTGTCAGGGACGAATATCCCGAAGAATGGACGCAAGCGGAATTTCCCCTTATACGCGAAATCCGCTTTCCTTACACGAGTGAAGATTCTTTAGAATTTGCCGCACCCCGCGATGATCCGCCTGACGACGCAATGTGGAAGCAGGCGTCGCCACGTACGCTCGATTCTTTTTCCGCCACAGCGTATTTCTTTGCGAAAAAATGGTACGAAGCTCGCCACGTACCGGTTGGGATTGTTGTCGCAGCGGTGGGCGGGGCGCGTATCGAGTGCTTTTTAAGCCGCGACACACTTCGCGCCGTACATCCACAGGGCGCACATCTTGCGTCTTGGATAGAAAAGCTCTCTCTCCCCGCGTTCCGCAGGAAGCTTATGACGGACAGCGCCGAAAAAAGCGCCGCATGGGACGAAGCGGTTTCTATCCGTAATGATGCTTACGCCCAAGACACATCGTTCCTTATGGGGAAATGGGGCGTGGATAAAGACGGCGTTATCATACTGCCGGGCGAGTTTTCGGACGTGATTTCCTTACAGCACGGCGTCGTGTATTTTTCAAAGACAGTTACCCTTGACGCCGATATGTGCCGAAAACCGGCAACACTGCGACTTGGCACTATTGTCGACGCGGATACGGCGTATATCAACGGGGTGAAGGTGGGCGAGATCACCTACCGCTATCCGCCGCGTAAGTACGATGTGCCGGAAGGACTTCTAAAGGAAGGGGAAAACACCATAGTTCTGCGCGTCCTGTGCAACAACGGCGGGGGTGAAATCACGCGGGGTAAGCCTTTTGACCTATGTTTCGGTGCAGGGGAGAAAAGCGTGGAATTAAGCGGCGAATGGTCGTTCAAGGTAACGCTCCGAACATCGGAGCCGCGTCCGAGTGAGTTTATCATACATTGGCAGCCGTCGGGCTTATACAACGGAATTATTGCGCCGCTTTTGCGTGCGCCCTTCCGCGCGGTCCTGTGGTATCAGGGTGAGTCAAACGCGAACACATTAGCCGACGCCCGCGATTACCGCGTGCTTCTCCCCGCCATGATACACGAATGGCGGGAACGGGCGAATAATTCTCTTCTGCCCTTTGCGCTCGTGAGCCTTCCCCTGTTCGGCGCGGAAAACGATCCCCTGCGCCTCAACTGGGCGCAAATGCGGGAATCCCAGAAAGCCGTGCTCGCGCTTGACTTTCTGGCGATTGCGGACTGCTACACCTTTGGCGAATGGAACGATATACATCCAGTAAATAAGAAAGGGGTAGGGGAGGCGTTGTACGACGCGTTTAGGACAATAGCAGGAAATTAATTCTCCCGCAGTTTCTTATCAGATTCCAGCTTATCTTTCCACGTAGCCGCTTTTTTCTTTATGAACTCAGCTTCCTGAATTTCGCCAAGCATACTGTGCACATAGCGCAGGGCGTTGAGGTACTTGATGCCTTTCTCGAAATCGTACTCCATTTCTGAACTCATCTCGTATTTTTCGCGGTACATATCCGCGCCCCGGGCAAGAAGCCGTTTGACAAGCCGTACATAATACACGGTCGGCTCATAATTCGGCGACATAAGGTCGTTGTTCGCTGACGCGCTCTTTAAATCAAGAAAATTTTTAACCACCGTGATGTAGCGCCCTTCAAGCTCCACGAGGTTCCAGCGCCACTTGGAATTGTCGCCGTATGCTGCTCTTATGAGGTCAAAGGTCAAGCCCAGTTTTCGCATAAGGGCAAGCCGCCCGGACACATTGAATTCCTTAATGAGGGCAAGCCGTTCCTCGTAATCGGAAAACGCCGCCTCAAGATAAGAGGAAACCGTTTCCTCCATCAACGACACCGACTTAGTAAGGGTTTTGCGCGCGTTGTCTATGGCTTCATCATTTTTTTTATTCAGTATAAACAAAGACATATCATTTAAAATGAGATGATATGAAGATATATTCGCATTTCCCGCGACAAGACGCAGTTTGCAGAGCGCCATCTCACGTGGGTCATCAGGCATAGCCGCCATTGTCTTTGATTCCCACGCGGTTATACTGCCTATGGAACTCTGATAATCTGTGCATTTTTTCAAATACTGCTCTCTGTCTCCGGCCATTATTCACTCCTATAAACACTCGTCGTCCGCATATCCCTTAATGCGGATTATTATTCTTTGCCGTACCGCGTAAGCATCTCATCTGCGTGCGCCAGCGCGGCAGCTCCCGCGTCGCCTGCAAGCATACGCGCGATCTCCCTACGGCGACCCTCCGTGTCAAGCGGAACGACGCCAGTAAACGTTCTGCCGTTTTCGTTTCTTTTTTCTACCTTTAAATGATTATCGGCGCGAACCGCTATGCTTGCAAGATGGGTAACGCAAAAAATTTGCTTCATTGTTCCGATTTTCGCCAAATACTCACCGACCGCCAGGGCGACCTCGCCGCCTATGCCGGTATCTATCTCGTCAAACACAAGAGTTTCCAGCGCATCAGCGTCCGACAGCACAGTCTTGATAGCGAGCATCACACGGGAAAGTTCGCCGCCGGAAGCTATGCGGGATAGGTCTTTGAGCGGTTCACCGACATTCGCCGATATGAGAAACTCCACGTTATCCGCGCCCCATGGACCGCAGACCAAGCCGCCGTCCCCTTTTGGCGTAACCGCAACTTCAAAACGGGCATGCGGCATGCCCAGATGAGAGAGAATCTCGGTGATTTTGTCGCTTAATGTCCGCGCCGCTTCCCGCCGCTTCCCGCTCAAAGCCGTTGCCCGCGCCGCAATCTCCTTTTCAAGCGCCGCAATTTCCGTTTTAAGCCGATCACGGTTTTCCGCTGCGCCTGAAAGCGCCTCTATTTCAGCTTCAGCTTTTTGCCGATAGGACAGAATGCCGTCTTCATCGCTGAAAAGCCCTGTATCTCCTGCATTCGCACTTCCGTACTTTTTTTTCAGCTTGAGCAGTACGGAAAGCCGCTCCTCTACTTCCTCAAGCCTGTCCGGATTATATGAAAGGTGGTCGCGGTAGGCGCGGAATTCCTCGGCAATGTCTTCCGCCTCGTAATACAGGTCTTCCGAGCGTTTAAGCAGGGCGGCGAGCGTGCTGTCTATATCAGCCGCGTTGGCAAGCAACGAGCGCGCGCGCCGCGAAAGGGACAGCACGGACGAGGCGCTTTCATAAAAAGATTCAGCCGCGTTATTCACATAGTCTGCAAGCTTCTCAAAATCGCCCAGCCGCGCCGCTTCGTTCTCAAGCTCCATGATCTCGCCCTTACGGGGATTCGCCGCCGCTATTTCATCCACGGCGTATTGAAGCATCTCTATCTTTGTCTCGCGGTCTTTTTCCATGTCAATATGAGTTTCAAGCAGCTTGCGCTTATCCGCGAGGGACAGAAACACGCGGTTGAAGTCCTGCACTTCCGCAAGAAGCGTAGCGAATCCGTCAAGGTACTTACGGTGATTGTCGCCATGCATAAGGGTCTCGTGCGAATGTTGTCCATGCAGGTCAAAAAGCAGTGACATAAATTCCGACAAATCGGCGCGGGTAACCGGCGTACTTTGTATGTACACGCCGCTGCGCCCCGAAGCTTTGATGGTACGCCGCACGATAACGCCGCCATCCTCAAGCTCTATATCCCGCGCCGCAAGCCACGCGAGAGCTTCCGCCGCGCTTTCTTTGATAGACACAACCGCCGAAACGCTCGCCTCATCTGTACCAGTACGGATCACGGAGCTGTCAGCTTTTCCGCCCAGCAAAAAGCTCAAAGTCCCTACAATAATAGATTTTCCCGCCCCGGTTTCACCAGTCAGTACATTAAATCCATCCCGAAACGCGAGAGAAAGACTATCTATGAGCGCGTAATTCTTAATACTTATCTCTTCAAGCATAATTTTTTATAACTATACTATTGAAGAGTTTTTTTTGCAAGCGGTTTTTTAAATAGTTTTAAATTTGGAAAGGAAAAAGGAATGTGTAAGAAGCGCGCAATGGGGCGGATGGAAGCGCCAGACGGCGGCGATTACGGAACGATCCCGCTTGGTGTGCAATCCTTCCTTGCGGTATGGCGCCTATCCAAAAGATACCACGCCCAGACCCAGACGCAGCGGATTATGTCAGGAAAACACACGCCTATCCAGACACCAGCAATCCCCATCCCTGCGCCCGCCAGAATGTACGCGATGACAGGCTTTAAGATATTGCTTACGATGCTCACAATGGACGGCGGAAGGGTACGTCCCAATCCTTTGAACGCACCGGATGCGACCGCTTCAAGGTTCATGGGTAGCTGGCAGAAGACGAAGATGCTGATGTAAAGACGCCCGAGCGCGACAAGTTCTGGTTCGGGGAGGAAGAGCGCAAAAACAGACGGACCCAGGGTAATAATAAAAATCGTGACGACAATGCCCCAGACCGTCATAAGTCCGGTAGCGCGTCGCACTCCTTCCCGTATGCGGTCGGTTTTGAGTGCGCCGTAGTTCTGCCCAATGAACGCCACAAGTGCAGACCCAAAACCGCCGCCAATAAGCCAAGTGAGGGACTCCATCTGCGTCCCGATCTTGCCAGCGGCGACCGCATTCGCCCCGAAGGACGCCTCAAGCCGCGAACAAAGCATTGTAAGGAAGCAGAAAAACATCATCTCAAGTCCCACAGGAATACCCCACACAAGAATCGCCCGTATTTTTTCCGATGAACAGCGAATTTTGAAGCCGTATACCGGGAAAGGGCGCGTCCTCATGCGGTGGATCGCAATGAACAAAATGATCGCGACTGTCCACTGGGCGATAATCGTGGCGATTGCCGCCCCGCGCAATCCCAGACCAAAGCCGAAAATGAAAAGCGGATCGAGCAGAACATTGCATATCAATCCTATGCCGTTAAAGACAAAGGGGGCGCGAGAATTACCCGACGCGGTGAATGTACCGCTCAAAACGGCGGCAATAAACGCGGCGGGCAGTCCCATACCGGTAATGAAAATATACGAGCGGGTGTCGCGAGCGACAGTTTCTTCGGCAAAGGGGAAAAACGCCGCGAGATGGCGGCTAAAAAAAATCATACTAAGCCCAAAAACAAATCCCAGAATTCCGGCAAGGGCAAGGGCGTTTTTTGAAAATTCGAGCGCGGCTTTCCTGTCCCCCTTGCCGATAGACTGCGCCACGCCGATTTCGGCGCCCATACGCGGGATAAGCATCACACCGGACGCAAGCCAGAGGTACATACCGCCCGCGCCCGCAGCCGCCACAGCGTCAGTTCCCACACGCCCCAACCAGAACATATCAGTGAGGTTGTACGCCATTTGCAGAAAATTCATACCCATAATGGGCGCGGCTATCATGATGAGTTTCTTTATAATACTGCCTTCAGTAAGGTCGTCTTTGTTTGACATAGACGGGCATTATAGCGGATTTTCATATTTTTTGAAAGGGCGGAAAAAGTCATATAATCTGATTTCCGCAATATAATCAGACGCCGTTTCTTCCTTGACAAAGCCCTGCGTCTCGGATATGCTTGTTTTTATCTATGGATAAAATACTTATTCTTGATTTTGGAAGTCAGACCACTGCGCTCATTGGGCGCAGGATTAGGGAATTCGGCGTATACACAGACATTATTCCGGGCGACGCTCCTCTTACGCCCGCCGTGCTTACCGGCGTGAAGGGCGTTATTCTTTCCGGGTCGCCGGAATCCGTTTATGGGGAAGGCATCGCGCCTGATAAGTACGTGTATGAGTGCGGGCTTCCGCTGCTCGGCATCTGCTACGGGCTTCAGCGGATGACCGTTGATTTGGGCGGAGCAGTGGAGCCGCTGCCCACGGTGGAATACGGCGGCGTCCGCGTGAACATAGACGGCGCGGCGGATAAGTCCTCTTCACCTCATCTTGAAAAAATACAGAAATTTATGACCGCTTTTAAAGACGTCGCCTCTTTCACCGCATGGATGAGCCACGGCGACACACTCACTCGTCTTGCGCCTGGATTCCTGCAAGTCGGTACGAGCGAAACCGGCTATCCAGCGGTACTTGTCCACGAGGAACGTCCGTGGTTCGGGGTGCAGTTCCACCCCGAAGTGAGCCATTGTGAAAAGGGCGGCGATATTTTGGCGGCGTTCTCGCTGGGTGTGTGCGGCTGCGCCAAAGACTGGACAATGGAGCATTATATAGAAGAAGTCCGCGTTACGCTGGGCAAAAAAGTGGGCGGTGAACCGGTTCTGCTCCTTATTTCCGGCGGAGTCGATTCCACCGCGGCGGGCGCGCTCCTTCTTAAAACGCTTCCGCCCGATCAGGTGCATCTTATGTACATCGACACGGGGCTTATGCGGAAGAACGAAACCGCAAATGTGGAACGGATACTTCTAAAGCTCGGCGCGAAACATCTGCACATCATCCACGCAGAAGACGAATTCCTTTCCGCCCTGTGCGGACAAAGCGACCCTGAAACCAAGCGCAAGATCATAGGCGATCTCTTTATTGCCATTCAAGAGCGGGAAACGGCGCGGCTGGGCTTGCCGGAATCTGCTTTTCTGGTACAAGGCACGCTCTACACCGATCTTATCGAAAGCGGCAAAGGCGTGGGCAAGAAGGCGCACCTTATCAAAAGCCACCATAATGTGGGCAGTCCCCGTGTGGACGCAAAACGCGTTGCTGGCAGGATTATCGAACCGCTTGACAAGCTCTATAAAGACGAGGTGCGGGCGCTTGGGCGGCTTTTGGGGCTTGACGAAGACTGCGTAAACCGGCATCCGTTTCCTGGTCCGGGACTAGGTGTGCGGATTCTGGGTGAAGTTACCAAGGAAAAGTGCGACATTCTGCGCGAGGCGGACGCGGTATTCCTTGAGGAACTCAAGAAACACTGCGCAAAAAACGGAAAACCCCTCTATGACGACATCTGGCAGGCATTTGCTGTGCTGCTCCCCGCCCGTTCGGTAGGCGTCGCCGGTGACAGCCGCAAATACGGCTATGTGCTTGCCCTGCGTGCAGTCGTTTCACTTGACGGTATGACCGCCGACGTATATCCCTTTGAAATGAAAGACCTGCTTGAAATCTCTAGCCGTATCACCAATACCGTAAAAGACGTGGGTCGAGTAACCTATGACATTTCCTCAAAGCCCCCGGCAACCATTGAGTGGGAATGATACGGCGAACGGCGCACCCAGTAAAAACAGATTTGCTGTTAAAGTGGAGCGGAATTCGCGGCGCGTACTACTTCTGGACAGCTTGTCCAGAAGTGGGGACAGGATAAGCAGCAAGTAGACAGTTTATATTAGGCGGCGTACGTAATGATTAAACTAATATCTGAAAGCAATGATTTCTTAAAAAACTGTGAGTTGCCTTATGCTTTTTGCGGAGGTTATGCGCTTGAATTATTTCTAAATAAAACACTGCGTTCACATAGTGATGTTGACATAGTTGTATTTGAAGAAGATAAGAGTTCTATTATCAAGTATATATTAAGCAAAGGTTGGAATATATATGAACATAAATCAGAGTGGATTAATAATAAAAAAGCAAATTCTTATTTACGATTAATACAAAATCCAAACGATGAAGATGTTTTACATCTTACTAGTGTGTGGGCAATTAGACCCGAATGTTCGCTTATTAAAGTCGGACCAAAACGTGGTGAAAACAATAACTTCAGCTACGAAATACTGAATAAAGAACAGCTGAAATTTGATTTCTTTGAGATTATTTTTAATAAGCAAAAAGATGGCAATTTTGTTATTGATTCATTTACAAGTCAAAATAAAAACATAACAAGAGAGCTTAACAAAGCAATACTATATAGTGATGGGATACCGTTTCTAGCACCTGAGATAATACTTCTTATCATTTCTCACCCTGCATATTTGAAATCTGATTATCATAGAGAAAAAAATATAATTGATTTTAATTCTACTGTCCCTTTATTATCAAAAGATAGTAAGAACTGGCTTATTAACGCACTTGAAACAGCTTATCCTGAAGGTCTTGAGCAGCTTGAGCAGCTGAAAAATATAATATGAAAGGAGTAACACACTATGAAATTTTCCGACGGATTCTGGCTTAATAAACCAGGCTATAACATTACCTACGCGACGCAAACTTATGAAGTGGATATAAACCGCGAAGAAGGGAGCGTTTCGGTTTTGGCGGCGGGGCAGTTTATTCAAAACAGGGGAATGACGCTCGGCGGACCTGTGCTTGAGATTAAATTCTGCTCTACCCTTGAAAACACTGTAAAAGTAACCGTGGAACATTATAAAGGGGCAATCGACAAAGGTCCCCACTTTGAACTTTTTGAAAACAAAGAATTTAAACCTGAAATAATAGAATCGGAAAATTACGTCGAGCTTATATCCGGGAAGACAAAAGTAAGAGTGGGAAAATCAGGCGGCTGGGATATTAAATATTTTTATGAAGATAAACTGCTCACAAAGCAAGGCTGGCGTACGACTTCCTATATAGAAGAACAGGATTTCATTAAAAATAATAGGGAATTAAGTACTGTCGGGGCGAATTTCTACGCAAAATCCGACCATGACGATAACGCCTATATCCGCGATATGCTGAATCTTTCTGTCGGCGAGAGTATTTACGGCTTCGGCGAAAAATTTTCCGCGTTCGTAAAAAATGGACAGACCGTCGAGGTGTGGAACAACGACGGCGGTACCTGCTCGGAACAAAGCTATAAATCCATTCCGTTTTATGTTTCCTCGCGGAATTACGGCGTTTTTGTCAACCACGCGGAAAAAGTAGTGTTCGAGGTCGGAAGCGAAACGGTGTCAAAAGTTTCCTTTGCTGTGCAAGGGCAGAAAATGGAATATTTCGTCATAGGCGGCGAAAAAATCTCAAACGTAATTTCAAAATATACGGAGCTTACAGGAAAACCCGCGCTTCCGCCCGCGTATACTTTCGGCTTGTGGCTCACCACCTCTTTTGTGACGAATTACGACGAAGCCACCGTTACTTCTTTCATAGACGGAATGGAGGAACGCGATATTCCGCTTGAGGTGTTCCATTTCGATTGTTTTTGGATGCGTGAATTTTGTTGGTGCGACTTTACTTGGGATAAGCGAATGTTCCCGAATCCCGCCGAAATGTTGAAACGCCTCAAAGCAAAAGGGCTGGAAATCTGCGTTTGGATAAATCCGTATGTCGGGCAGCGTTCCGCAATGTTCGATGAGGGGGTAAAGGGCGGTTATTTTATCAAGAAGAAAGACGGCTCGGTGTTCCAGTGCGATATGTGGCAGCCCGGAATGGCGATTGTCGATTTCACAAATCCCGGCGCCCGCTCGTGGTATGCGGAAAAACTTAAGCTTCTTTGTGAAATGGGCGTTGACGCATTTAAAACCGACTTCGGCGAAAGACTACCCACCGACGTCGTTTATTACGACAATTCAGACCCTTATAAAATGCACAATTACTATTCTTACATATATAACAAAACCGTTTTTGCAACATTGAAGGAATTTTACGGTGAGAATAAGGCTTGCGTATTTGCGAGAAGCGCGACGGTAGGCGGACAGCAATTCCCTGTGCATTGGGGAGGAGACTGCTTCTCGAATTATGAGAGCATGTGGGAAACAATACGCGGCGGGCTTTCACTGTGTCTTTCTGGATTTGGATTTTTCAGCCACGACATCAGCGGGTTTGAAGCCACAGGAACGCCCGACTTATATAAACGCTGGTCGGCGTTCGGGTTGATGTCAACGCATTCCCGCCTGCATGGAAATTCTTCCTATCGCGTGCCGTGGAATTTTGATGAGGAATCCTGCGACGTCGTAAGGCACTTTACAAAACTTAAAGGCAGACTTATGCCGTATTTGTACGCGAACGCCGTCAAGGCGCACGAGGATGGAATCCCAATGATGCGCGCGATGGTTATGGAATATTCCGACGACCCCGCCATCCATTCGCTCGACCGGCAATACATGCTTGGGGATAACTTATTAATCGCGCCCGTTTTTGACGAAAACGGAACGGCGGCGTTTTATCTCCCTGCGGGAAATTGGACGGATATTCAAACTAATGAAATTCTCGCGGGAGGAAAATGGCACGAACGGAAATACGATTATCTTTCCATGCCCATGTATGCAAAACCGAACTCGATAATTGCTTACGGCGATTTTAAACGCGCTTTTACTTACGATTACGCGGAAAACGCAAAGCTCATGGTTTACGGCTTGGAGGACGGCGAAAAAGCGGAGACTGTAATTTACGATACAGACGGCGTGGAGGTCGTGAGAACTGAAGCAAAGCGGAACGGTGACGTCATAAAGGTGAAAATGACAGGAAAATGCGAAAGCGTTAAGGTCGAAAGCGCGCAGGGATTGAAGATAGAGATTCTATAAACTTTGAAAAAACAAGGGCGGCAATTTCGCTGCCTTTGTTTTTATGTGTCAATATAGCAAATATTACATTTTACGCAAAAGAGAACGACTGGGATAGAACCGATGTTTTGAATGAGGTTATGTTTATCATTACCGACAATCCCCCAGCTTCTCTATGTTCAAAATTCCAGTAAATCAGTGGCGACCGTGTACCAAGCAAGGAAAAAGCGCTCGTTATCCATGATTATCTCGTCCTTAACGTGGTATACGACCAGTCGCTCACGCGCGTTATACCGCATATAACGCATGGTTGATGGAATTGTCCTTTACGAATGTTTAGTATATGGTTCAACGCACTGATGAAAGGTCTGTTCGACGCGCACAAAAAAGACGCTCTGCCGCCCGACGAGCAGACAGATATCTTGCGCGAGAGAGCAAGTGGGAGTAAAATATGTCTTACAAGGAGCTTAGCTAAACATGGAAATAATTAAGAAAGATATTGACGGAGGAAAGGGCTTCGATTGGGGGCGCACTTCTGATGATTACGCGAAATTCAGGGATATTTACCCCGCGGTTTTCTATGAGAAGTTAATCGAGATTGGATTGTGTGTTAAAGGGCAGCGTGTGCTGGATATAGGCACCGGAACGGGCGTTTTGCCGCGCAATCTCTATAAATACGGCGCGGAGTTTATCGGCGCTGATATCTCTGAAAATCAAATTGCACAAGCCCGGCACCTGTCAAAAGAAGCTGGCATGAATATTTCTTATGTCGTTTCTTCGGCTGAAACCATTGATTTTCCCGACAATTATTTCGATACAGTCACGGCGTGCCAATGCTACGCTTATTTTGATAAAGATGTCCTTTTCAAAAAAATGCACAGCATATTAAAAGATTCGGGACATTTTTGTATACTGTATATGATATATCTGCCCGGTGAAAGCGAGATAGCCGCTGCTAGCGAAAAACTAATATTGAAATATAATCCCTCGTGGTCGGCGCACAGCGCCCAGCGATATTCTCCTGATTTTCCCCAAGAAGCCGACGGTTTATTTGAGATTGAGAATTCTTTGGCGTATGATACGCCTGTGACATTTACCCGTGAGAGCTGGCATGGGCGCATGAAAACCTGTCGGGGCATAGGAGCGTCTTCTTGTGCATCCCCAGATATAATAGCGCAATGGGAAAAGGAACATAGTGAATATTTACAAAGTGCGCCCGAAGTTTTCGATATACCGCATTTTGTTACAGCGATAAATCTCCGTAAAAAGTAAGCATAGTTGTACCTAATATTAAATCGAAACATATTTTCATAAAACACTTGCGCGAAAGTAGATATTTCGGTTACAATAAATTTATGAAAAATACGTGTTTTCCCTTTATTTTATTGGTTCCTCTTATTTTTTGTGTGCCCGCACCGCTTCTTATTGCTCTTGATTTGGACATCGTGCAAGAGGATTTGCGTATAGAGCAGCGGGTGGACGGCGGATTTCATCTGTTTATACGAAAAAAACCGGAGATCGCGTCGGTGCTGATAGCCGAAACCACAAAGGATTTTTCGTACCAAGAGCCGAATTACGCCTATCGCGCACCGGAATGGAACGCGGTGAACGGAGATGAGACGCGGATTATAGACGGGCATCCGATTGAGAAAACAAGCCGTGTCTGGTCGCTCATCGATTCCACGATAGAACCTGACGCGGAATTTGGGGAGGCGTTCCACATCTACATTCCGTATATCCTTTATTATGGGTATGAAGGAGCGCGGCATGGGGAAGTCTATGTGCGGGCAGGGACATATTTCAACCTACGCGCCTTTGCGCTGCCTTACGCCGATTACACTGGCGCGTTTCAGGACAATCCTTTCGTTCTTGAGGTGACTCAAAACCCTTTTGAAGGACCGCCTGACGGGAATTATATGGGCGAGACTCTTGAAAGTTTTTCCGATATAAGTAGCGAAAACGGCGGAGATTTCATTCTTTCGTCCGGCAGTGATGACATTATGCCAAGAATCCGCGAACTTTTGGAACGCGAGAAAGGAAAGACGCTTGATGTGGTGATCTGCTTTGACACTACCGGCAGCATGAAAAACGATGTAGCGTCTGTCCGTCGTATGCTTACGCCCATGCTCTTGGAAATGAGCGCGGAATTTCCCTCTCTGCGGATCGGTATGGTGCTGTACAAAGATTACACGGAACGCTACATAACGCTTCCCATTCCCTTTACCAGCAACATGGCGGAAGTACAGAGAAACATAGATCGGATAGAGACGAGCGGCGGCAAGGATATTCCCGAAGCGGTGTATGAGGCACTGTACGACTGCGCCGAAAAGTTCCCGTGGGAAGCGGATTCTCGCATTGTTATTCTCATAGGGGATGCGCCGCCGCACCCCCGTCCCGTAGGCAAAATCACCAAAGAAATGACTGAAACCGCTCTCGCTGAAAAGCGCATCATTGTTCACGCAATCGCGCTCCCCCAGTAGCTTTTTTAACTTATTGGAACTGGAACACGTCGTAGGGATCATCACCTAATCTGCGATGCTGCACGGCTTCCAAAATGTGGATGCGCTCTATGGTGTCCACGCCTTCAAGATCGGCTATGGTACGGGCGGTTCGGATCGCACCGTGCGCTGCCCTTCCGGAAAAGCCAAGCTTCGCGGCGGCGGCGTGAAGGGCGCTTTCCGCTTCGGGCGAGAGCGGGCAGTATCGCTCAATAAGGGCAGGACTGAGATGGGCGTTGCGCCTTACATGCACGCCACGGAACCGCTCCCGCTGTATTTCAACCGCTTTCAAGACCCGTTTCGCAATAACCGCGCTTGGCTCTCCCGCACACCCTGTAGTACTGCCCGCGCCGCCAGCGCAGACCCGCAGTTCCACACGGTCAAGGAGCGCGCCGCCAAATTTGCGCCAATAGCGTCTGATTTCCTCCGCCGAGCAGAAACAGCTTGAGTCCCGCCCGTCCGCCGTACGTTGTCCAAGTTTGCCGCAGGGGCAGGGATTCGCGCTCATAAGAAGCTGGAAGTCCGCGGGCAGGCGTGATGAACCTTCGGCGCGGGTTATGCTTATTACCCTGTCTTCAAGCGGTTCGCGCAGGGCTTGCAGGACGTTGGCGCGGAATTCAGGCGCCTCATCCAGAAAGAGCGCGCCGAAATGGGCAAGGCTGATTTCGCCTGGACGCACGGTTTTACCGCCGCCGAGTATGCCTTCGGCGCTTGATGTGTGGTGGGGCGCGCGGAAGGGCGGGGTGCTAATGAGGGCGGCGTTGTAAAGCCCTGCAAGACTGTGCAGTCGCGTTACCTCAACCGCCTCTTCCGGCAGAAGCGGCGTAGTTATGGAAGGAAGTCGCCGCGCCAGCATGGTCTTGCCCGCGCCCGGCGGACCAAAGACAAGCAAGTTATGCCCGCCCGCCGCCGCTATTTCAAGCGCCCGCTTATACCGTTCCTGTCCCCGCGCCTCTGAAAAATCCCCTGTATATGATGTATATGGAGAAAGACCGCCTGCCGCTGTTCCGTCTTTCCGGTTCACGGTCTCTTGAGAAAAATCTTTAAAAGAGCCGGTCTTGGCATGAGCAATAACGGCGCGGGCGGCTTCTTTGAGATTTGAGACCACCGCCACTTTGCCGGGCGCGAGAATTTCCGCTTCGGCAGCGTTTTCAACCGGTACGATGAAAGCTTGTACGCCAGCGGTGAGTCCGGCAGCGGTTGCTGCAAGCGCACCCCGCACCGGACGCAGGTCGCCTGATAGTTCAAGCTCGCCCAGCGCCATAAGGTCATCTGTTTTTGGGATTATGCTGGCTGCCGCCATTACGGCGAGCGCGATGGGCAGATCAAGGGAAGCTCCGTCCTTCCGTACGCCTGCTGGCGCAAGGTTGATAAGTACGCGGTCTTTGGGAAACTCAAAGCCGGAATTGCGGAAGGCTACCCGCACTCGATCCCGCGCCTCTCTGACTGCCGCCTGCGCAAGACCGGTAATATCCGCTCCTGGTATGCCGCGGCGAATGTCCGCCTCTACCCGAATGATGATCCCCTCAGCTCCAAAAGGCGCGTAAGAAAGTATATACATACAAATACTAAAGGCGCGGCGGCGCGGGTTGCTTCCTTTTGGGACGAAATGCTATAATCGCGCTATCCGCGTGTTCGTCAGCACCTCATACCCATCATCCGTAACAAGTATATCATTCTCATAGCGGCAGCCGCCGATTTCGGGATCATAGACGCCCGGCTCTATGGTAAAGATCATGCCCGCCTCTAATATCTGCGCGGTCTCTGATCTGCTCCTCAGGAATGGCGCCTCGTGTATCTCAAGTCCCACGCCATGTCCCAAACCATGAGGCAGGGTTTTGTCGTGTTCCGCGTAGAAAGCGTCCACTGCAAGAGCTATGTCGCGGGCGGACGCGCCGGGTTTTACCATAGCCAGCGCGAAATCATAGGCTTCCTTCATAAGGGCAAGCTGCTGTTCCTGATCAATGGAAACATCGCGGGCGAAGGTCATCGTAACGTCGCTCGCGTAGCCTTTGTATTTCAATCCGAAGTCAAGAATAGAAAGCCCTTTTCCCCCAAACGCCGCCGCCGTATACGCAGGAAAGGCGTGTATGCCGAAACTCCGCGACGGACCCGCAGCGAGCGTCTCAAAGCTTGTTCCCTCACAATCCTGTTTCCGCGCTTCCGCCTCAATGAACAGAGCGGCGTCGCTTTCGGTCTTTATGGTATTGTCCCGAAGGTTCTTCTCAAGACTGTCTATAAGGGCGTTGGTAATGGTGGAAAGTTTCCTGTAAAGTTTGATTTCCCCTTCGTCCTTTATGGCTCTCAGACGCTCGGCTTCAGCCGCCGCGCCATCAGTCCGGCACACGGTTTCGCAGTTTACGGCTTTCAGCGCATCCGCGTACTGCAGGAAAAGCGGATACGGCGTCGCCTGCGGCACTTCCACACGGGCTTTCACGCCGCGACTATCGATCTTGAACCGCGTAACCGCCGCCGGAAGCGCCTGCGCAGGATGCCGCCTGAATTCGTTATACGGGACAACCTCGTCGGCGTTGGCGTACAAAGCCGCTATATTGACATCCCAAGGCGCGAGGAGATTTTTCCGGTCAACGGCGGACAAAAACAGAAGGGCGTCTCCGGGCTGTCCCGTGAGCCAGCGTATTGAGGGATCGCGGCGGCTTTCCGTGTCTTCAAACATAGCTAACGCGATATTTTCGCCCGCCATCCAATCATACATTTTTTCACAACGGGTTTGATATATATTCATACAAACAATATCGCACACTTTAACTCGGAATTCAAGGGAAGATAAATTGAAAAACGCCGCCAAATCGTTCTGGATTCGGCGGCGTATAAAAACGGATTAAAAAAGTAAAAAATTACCAGTAAATTCTGATATATTCGGTATTTTCGCGATGGCGCATCTTTACAAGCAAGGTCTGTTCTGAAGCGGAGTAACGCCAACCGGAGGAATTATAACGCTCAAAGTTCGGATCTGTGCGGTAGTTCATATTGTAGAGCTGCAATCTGACAAACGAAGGCGGAACATTGCGGATAAGCATATAGTGAGTCGCGCCCGCCGGAAAATCAACGGAAATATCTATTGACGAGCCTGAAGCGCCAAGCTGCCCGACTGCGGTAGCGTCCACCTTAGATGAAACAGTCCACACCCAAAGATCGCGCGTTCCGCCCTTCACACCTGCTGTATGGGGGAAATACCCTCCGTCCGCAAGCCCTCGGTACAGCTCGGCGGAGCTGATCGTTTCAGCGGCTTCCGGCGATGAAGGTACGGCGGCCATAATATCCGATACAAGCAGTTCCCTGGGAACAAGCCCGGAAGCGTTTGTCATGGAAAGGACGGACAGGATAACCGAACGCCCGGCAGCAGCCCAATCCGCGTTTCCGGTCTCTTCCGCATAAGAGGAGAGCGCCATGCCAAGCCGCAGATTGAACAGCATATCCGCCAAGCCATTGTTGAACACAAATACCTTGTCACCGGCTGAATTTTTCCGTATGCCAGCGGACACCAACGCATATACGCGGTCGCTGAAGTGGGCGAAGGGATTTTCAACGCCGCTCCGGTACGCCGCCCAATCGAGGTAGCTTTCAAGCACGCCCGGAACATGATCCGCCGTAATCTGAGACGGATCAAGCGCATGCGCCCATGCCGCCACTGCGTCAAGCAACGCTGTTTCCCCTCGCATAGCGAGATATGCCACAGAACTCGGAGCGCGGGGGAAATCACGCAGGAAGAAATCGAGGGATTGGGAGCTTATCTCTTGTGAAATATGAGCAGAAGTGTCCCGCTCAAACGAGATCAATGCGCGGAGAGCCTGCTCGGTACTCCCGAAAAAGGGCGACGATTCAAAGGTTTTCTCCACACCATTTATAGAACGATTAAGATAGGATGACGGCACCGCAGCGAGCGCCTCGTCATAGCTGCTAACACCTCCGCGCTGCAGAGACTCAGAAACCAACGCCATGATCCGCGTCTCATTGACCGACGAACGCCATGAAGCCACATTTTGCCCGCGCCACTGTCCAAGCGCCACAGTATAGGAAGCGGGGTTTACCGCGCCCATGATGACAAAATCGCGTGGGTTAAATACCGGCTCCTCTGCTGGGAGAACAGGCGTTTCCACACCGCTCTCCTGTCCTGATGCAATGACGACGGGCGCTTCTACTACGACAGCGCGGTACGAAGCGAGCGGCTTACCGCCATTCAAAGTAAGCGTCTGCTTATTTTGGTTTACGGACGCGGCGGCAAAGGCGTATGTACTGTCGTTATAGGTAATAATGAAAGACCCATCTTCCGCCTTCTCTGTGCGAGAGGTGGGAAGCAGACGGTAGGGAAGCTCAAGACTTGCCGCCCCAAGCGCGAAGTCCGCCCGTATGGCGAGCGAACCGCCGTCCTCTGTTTCGGACAGGGAAAAGGAAAGTACGGTGCCGCCAGCAAAACGGAATGCCGCGCCACTTTCCGACACGGCAAGATATTCAGGCAACAGAGCTTTCGAATATCCGTCCGATCCTCTTATTTCAACGCGGTTTTCTTCGGTCAAGCGGTATTCCACGCCGCGGTAGTTCACCGTGGCTTTTCCGGTAATCGCCCGCCAATCCGCGCCCGGCGGAAAAAAGCTTCCTCCCGACATTCCGGTGGCAGCAAGCTGCGCTCCCGTGTCCTCCACGTATTGCGCGCTGACCGTAAGTCCGTTGATCCGCTTTGTAAAATTTCCATACTTGGTAAACTGAATCAGGACTAAAACAAAAAAGATAACAACATAACCGGCGAGTATCCCTACGATGCGGGGAACTATGGACTTTTTTATCAACTTATTTTCCTCTGTTTGTCTAACATTATATACGCTTATTATCGGCGGTCATTGCTAAAAGAGAAACAATCTATGCGTATATATATTATTTATAACAACTATAACATAGGCAGGAAGAAAATTCAAGCAATGACAGTGCAGAACGAGTGGAGAAAAACGCCACTTTTTCGTCTTTAGAGCGCGCTCATCTTGTCCGTTACAGCGGCCGCCATTTTGGTAAAACCACTCCCCTCGCGCCGAAACGAGCCAAGCCGCTCATCGGTGAAGGTGCAGTTTTCACAATAAGCTATGTGGCGCACGCCCGATGACGCCAAAAGGCAGATGTTTGCGGCGCGTATATCGATGCAGTCGTTTTTGACAGGATTGCCGAGGGGGTAGACGGCGCGGTCGGAAAGTCCGTATTCTTCCAATAGATTTTTGAAACTTTTCGAAAAAATGCGCAGGCGTTCCTCATCAACATGATAACACTCGCCGCAAATACACGGACCTAGCACGGCGCACAAACTCTCCGCCTGCGCGTCCATGGCGCCGCCATTCATGGCGCGAAGCGCGTCAAGCGCGATGCCCGTACCTTTCCAACCGGAATGGACGACGCCGTACGCGCCGGTTTCCCTGTCGAATAGGTACACAGGCAGGCAATCGGCCACTGTTACCGACAGGCAAAGCCCATTTGCGCCCGCGCCACCCTGTGTTATAAGTCCGTCCGTGTCGGGAATAGAGGAGGGCGTCGAATTGTCGACAACAGCGACGTTCCGCGAATGGGTCTGGGAGCAGGCATATACGCACTCTATGCCGCGCTTCCTAAAGAACGCTGCCCGGCGCTCCGTCTCCGAAACCGCCATACTACCCGCGCTTTTCGCAGAAAGCAGACATGATGCCCCATCCAAAGGTTTTCCGTCGTAATAAAATGGAAAGACAAACACCTCGTCCGCATCCGGAGGCAGTTCAAATTTTGTTATAAAAGATGCATAAGGCGTATTGGGTCTCCTTCTCAAGGCACTGTTGATATGCGGTCATACCCCGCCGATTGCAGCGGGGTTATTTTCAACTTAAGCCAAGGGCGTCTATGTTGTCCAAAACCTGTACGGTCTGCTGGAGACTTGCGATGATATCAGTTACGCCGTTAAAGAACGCCAAGCCCTTGGGGGAAAATGCTGCTGGTACAGGCGCGTTGTTAACAGCCGCGTTCAAGAGAGTTGCCGCGGGCGGTTTCCCGATGAATTTTCCTATATTGGCGATCATATCGTTTTTACCGTCAGGGTCTTTACGGGCTATGCCCTGCAGAACGAGCAGCATATTCTCAAGCGCCTGCCGCGCCGTCGCCACGATCTCGTTAGCCGCCTCGTTAGCCATTTCGATAACGCTCTGTACTTTGCGCCGCCTGTTCGTCAGCGACATATCTGCAACCGCTATGGCGTATTGCTTCCCTATTTCTCCGGTGGGTGAAATATCCTTATCAAATCTCCTAATATCATCATCAAGCTTCATCAAATCGTTATAACTTTCCGTAAACTGCGTCCGATTTTCCCGCTTGATGAATTCCCCTTCAAGCAGAATGGGGCGCAGCACCTTGTTAATATCCGTTATGAACACGACAGTGTGGAAGGTAAGCAGGAAGGACAGATCATAGCCCATGCGTATGGGTATGCCGTTGGGATTCGTCTCGGATTCGGCGTGTTCCAATGTCCGCAATGTGGCGCCCTTGAGGAAGGAACGGAACGACTCAAGCAGCTCCCGCTGCCGCCGCGTCCGCATATACTCGTCAAAAAGATGTTCTATATGCTGTTTCCAATACTCGCGGTACACCGTAAACCAGTCCTCGCCGCCGCTTATAGAGGAAGGGGTCAGGCTGGTATTGCGGTTCGCCACCTTGAGTATAGCGGTCAGAGGGACGGTTTTGTTGAATTCCCGTATAGCGGCGAGAGAATTTTCCGCAGTAGAAAGAAGAATCTTACTCTCGTTCTGCACGTCAATTTCCTCATTCCGCGCCTGTTCTTGCAGCACAAAGACGAACATAGATTCAAGCAGGGCGATGGAAGGCGGCGCTTTTAGGGAATAGAGAATGTTGTTCAAAGAAGCAAGCTGGTCGCGCACCACACTTACAGAGCAGGACATTCCGCCCGCCGCCGCGTCGTTAGCAAAAGCGTATAACACGCGGTCAAACAAAAAGAAGGACAGCTCCTTCAGGCAGCTCAAAGAACGGGCGTGGTTGTACATTTTGTTCCGCTGGTCTTCATTTATCGCAGCGAAGGCGTCTTCCATCAAACCGAGCGCCGTCTGTTTCAGCTCGTTATCATTTTTGCCCGGGAATTTCATGGCAATTTTCGCGGGCAGAATTTCCTCGTCAAGCCTTTTATGCACCGCCGTCATCTCTAATGATCCCAAAAAACCATAGAACGCGCCCCGATCTTTGTTGATACTCGCGTCAAACGCCTCTTTGAAGAAGCGTACGTTCTCTTTTAGGTCCGCGAGCGCTCTGTGGAACTGGGGCATAAGAAGGAGCTGCCGGTAACTGAAATAGCCGGGATACTTGGAGTCAATGTCCTGCCCGATTTTCGTCACGAGCCGTTCCTCGAAAACCTTTATAGGCGGCTTTCCTTTGAAGAAGCCAATGATGACAAGAAATACATGCTCATACCACGGGAGCTTTTGAAAGCGCGACTCGATGGTCTTTTCAGATGTTTCACCCAGGCTTTCATACAAAGGTTCTTGAGAAATATTTGACTGACCTGCAAGTTTTTTGAGAAGATCGTTTCGTTCTTCAACAGAAAGCTCAGAAACCAGTTTGTTAAATTTTCTATTTTCCGCCATAAATCTACTATACGCTCTAAAGAGATTCTAGTCAAGAGATAAATCATTTCTTTTTGAGAGAGTAAGGGCGGCTTTTTTAAGCGTTTTGTTCCACAACCAAAATACGCACAGATAACGAGAAGATTGTCATAGTATAAAACTTTTGGAAAAGAAAGAGCGCAGGTAAAATATTCTAGCCCCTAGGAGAATCGAACTCCTCTTTTAAGATTGAGAATCTCATGTCCTAACCGATAGACGAAGGGGCCGGATTTATAAACCACATAATGCAAAAATATGCAAACAATTTTTTATAGAAAGTAAAAAAATTCCCCAGGGAGGATTTGAACCCCCACAAGCAGATCCAGAGTCTGCGGTGCTACCATTACACAACCGGGGAATGGTCTTTAATACGACCTCAGCATACCAAAAAACAAAAAAAGTGTCAAGAGGCGCATGAAATTTTTTGCGTCCGTTTTTATCGTTCCCATAGCTATGGAAAAGACGCGCCTAGCCCCGTACGCCCCATGGGCTTTTGCGGATAATCGTCTCCTTGCGGTCATAACCCACGGACACAATGTCTATCGGCGTTTCACAGAACCGCTCGATGAACTCGATATATTCCATCGCCTCCACCGGAAATTCTTCGTAGGTAAGGCACCCGGACAGGTTTTTCTTCCAGCCTTTGAACGTACGCAGAACGGGTTTCGCGGCGTTGAGCGCCTCCACGCCAGCAGGGAAAGTTTCAACAACAGTATCTCCCACGCGGTAGGCGACGCAGGCTTTGATCTCGTCAAGCGTATCGTAAACATCAAGGTGGGTCATCACAAGGGCGTCTATCGAATTGGTCAGGCAGGCATAACGCAGAGCCACAAGGTCGAGGTAGCCGCAGCGCCGGGGGCGTCCGGTGGTTACGCCGTATTCGCGCCCAGTTTCACGCACGAACTTACACAAAGCATCTTCCGAATCGCCCGCGAATTCACTGGGGAAAGGTCCATTGCCAACACGGGTGGAATACGCCTTGAACACGCCAAGTACCTTGTCAAGCGCCCGCGGTCCAACACAGCCGCCCACTGCCGCGCCCGCAGCGCAGGACATACCGCTTGACACATACGGGTACGTTCCCAAATCAAGGTCAAGCAGCGTCCCCTGCGCCCCTTCAAAGAGGATTTGCGCGTTTTTGTGGTGGAACAGATAAGTGGACAGGTCTATGGACATCGCTAGAAGCCTGTCAATGTAGGGAGCGAGATAGTCGCGGTCGCCTTGATCCAGCTCCACCATTTTTTCCTTCCACATAAGGTCGGCGATGCGGATACCGTCGCGGTCGCTTTTCATCGAATAGGTGATGCCAATGCCGCGTCCAGTAGTACCAATTGGCTTTTTCCGCGCCGCATCCCGTTCCTTGTCGATCTGTATGTAACGCGGCAGAACAATGTGCGCCCGATCAGATATGAACACCCTGCCTGTGGTGTCTATGCCGCGTTTTTCGAGCATATCAAGTTCGGCGAACAGGGCAGTGGGGTCTATAACCATGCCCGCGCCCAGCACGACCATTTTGTCGGGGTACAGCACGCCCGACGGGATCAGATGCAGAGCGTACTCCTCGTCGCCTATAACGATGGTGTGTCCGGCATTCGCCCCGCCTGCATATCTCACGATTATCTGCGCCTCATTCGCCAGATAATCCACAATTTTACCTTTGCCTTCGTCGCCCCATTGTGCGCCGATTACAACTACTTTCATTGATGCCTCCGATTGGAATATCCAAGTTTCCACTATTATTATTCGAATATCAAAGTTTTCGATTCGATTATCCATATTATTAAAGAAAATTCAAGCATGGGTATTGGGTAAGAATTGTTCCCTTGAAAATGTGAGGTGTCCGTCACCTCTGTACTGATTCAAACGTTGCCTAACGAGAAATCGCCGATAATTTTGTAGCTTAGGCCATCGCGGACTACTTTCAGGTCGCGTTCTGGGAAGTATTCAGAGAGTTTTTGAGCGATAAAACCAGCGGTTACGGTCAGCAGATAATCAAATTGTTCAGGAGGAACATGTTGTAAGGTCGCTATGCGCAGATGTATGAAGTAGCCGCGCCCATGGACAGAGCCGAAGCCAGGCGTGAAGTTTGGGCTTACCTCAAAAAGTCCGTCCATTTTTGGATTGCAGGTCGCGCCCCGCGCTGGACGATTGGGGTGCCGGGGAAACACATTTCCCCATTCATCTTCAAGGAAATCGTCCGCCTCGCGGAACAGGTCTTCCAGCTTATCCGTAAAAGCGGTCAGTTTTGGGTGTTGATAGGACATAAAGTAAAAGGGCGCGAATGTGGCGTTACCCGCATCCGCGCCGCCGATTAGCTTGCCTTACTCAAAGCAGCCACGGCTGCTCCGAACAAGGATGCCTGTTCCACTGGTGACACCATGTAGTTAAACGGCTTGTCCCGCGTCAGCACCTCGTGCAGGCAGGATTCCAGCGCCCGGCGCATACCCTTGTAGATCATGTAGGTCGTGCCTTCAACGGCGATGCGCACCGGCACGAAGGGATCGTATCCAGCGGCGGTCTTTTCAACCACGGCGGCAAGCACACCAGCGGAAAGCCGCGCGCCGCGTTCCGTAACAATGGACGTGAGGAAGGCGAGAGAGGCGAGCGCGGAACGTTCGTCGGGTCCGAACAACTCTCCGATGATCCCTTGCCGCGCAAGGGGCGCGTTCATAAACTCGTTAAGGAAACGGGTCTGCAAGCCGTTCCACGACAAAAATTCATCAGATTTCGCAAACTTCAGTACGCCATCCCGTACCGCCTGCTTCAATATATGGAAGGTAAGCGGACCCAGATACGCGCCCGCCGAAAGTTTTTCAAGATGGAATACATTCGGATTCTTCGTAGAAGCGTCAAATTCCCTGTCCAGAATCCCCATATAGCGGTGAGCGAATCCGCCTGTCTCGCACACCACAATTTGCGGCTTTTCCGCGTCAAAAAAATCGATCTTCGGGATGCGTTTTTCAGGGTACGCCATATTGAAACCCGTTCCCAGAATGAAGCCAACCACTGGACCCGCTTCCACGCCATAGGTGTCCGCGCCCCTGAAAAGTCCGCCGTTTTTGGGAATCTGTACCACGCCGGAAAGCAATGTCGCAGCAGTATCATTGGCGAGCACGATTTTTTTCAGCGCCTTGGTACTGGGGTTTATTCCTCGTCTGATAAGCGCCTCGCGCAATCCTGCGCCAATCGCCTTGCCTATGACATCAGGCGCGTCAACTTCTTTACTAAAGCTCAACAGCACACCGTCCATATCGGGCGTCATATCCATTGGATAGGAAAAGGTGAAGCCAATACCGTCCACGTCAGGGCGTTTTTCCAGTAAGGGCGCGGTAAGGGCAGCGAGCTGGTCAAAAAACTCCGTAACGCCGACTTTGCCTTTGGTGCCGGGCATAGGCGCTTTTTCGGCGGCTTCCGCGGACGCTCCGCCTTCCGCGTTAAAGCTGACAAGCGCGGCTCTGAAGTTGGTGCCACCAGCATCCAGCGCGACGACGGTTTTACCCGCAGGCACCTCGGACACCGGGCTCAAATATGCTGGAAGCATGGGCAGGCTCGACGACTGCCCGCGGAGTCCCCGCTCCATATCGACCAGCACGTCCCGTTTCAGCGCGAACGGATCCACTGCGTTGTAGTGGAACCCGTAATATTCGGCGAAGTCCGCCAATTCATTTGGGTTGAACTGCATAGAAATCTCCTCTTGGTTCAATCTTATTTTGAAGATTATTATGGAAAACAACCCGCTTGACAAGAGGTGTAATACGCACCGCGTACAGCCGCCTGCATTAGACTGGTTTTGTCTTATCCTTCAAAGCGATCAACAGCGAGCTAATATGCTCGTACATTCCCATCAGTTTCTCGTATTCCTTGTCCGCGCCCATCAAATCGCCCTCATCTTTTAGCTTGATAATAAGTCTTGCTTGATTATGGAATGTATGGTGTATGTCCTCCAAGGCATTAAGTTCTTCTAACATCTTAAATTTCTGTCCGTTGTCTTCCCCATAAATCCACTTTCCCAGATCGCAGTGTTTGTAATCTTCAGGATCAATCTTAAACTTCACATCGCTGCCGTTTAAGTAATCGCACAGATTGGTGATCCACACGCGGTGCTTCGCTATTATCATATCGTAGTTGAACGCTAGTTTCTCGACCTTGAAACGAGAAAGTTCCTGCTCAACTGTGTTGATGTGCTGCCTATTCTGATTGCTCATCAACATCACTTGGGTAACAGAATCGTTTATTTGACCCGTACTGTCCGCCATATCCTCCATACAGTTAGCGATTTCTTCCGTTTCGACGGCCAGTGACCTGCCTTCATCAACCACGTGGAGGCTTTCGCTCAGCATCTCGTCCGCGCTCGACTTTACCTCGTCCGCACGTTCTTTCAGCGACACAACCGTCTCCAGAATCTGGTGACTACCTGCTGTCTGCTCGTCCATAGCCTGTTTTATGCCGGAGGTCTGTTCAGAAACCGACCGTATGTTCTTCTCTATCATGTCAAACCGCTTCAAAACCTCGCTCGCTTCGGCGGAAACCTTGTCTATCGCTCCAGTGATATTTTTTAAAAGCGTATTGATGGTCTTACTCTGCTTGCTTGAGTTTTCCGCTAGACTGCGGATTTCATCGGCGACTACCGCGAATCCCTTGCCCGAATCGCCTGCGTGAGCGGCTTCAATGGAGGCGTTCATAGAAAGCAGATTGGTCTGCCCCGCGATTTGAGCGATAACGCTGTTAATTTTAAGCAATCCTTGGGATTCCTGGGCGATTTCCTGTATGTCCGTTACTATGTGGTTTAAGCCTTCTCTGCCCACGACAGACGCCGAAGACAGATCTTTCACAGATTGGGAATTTTTTTCAATAGACGTGGTAACGGACTGGATATTTGCAAGCATCTCTTCTATCGCCGCGCTTGACTGGGAGACTTCGGCGGCTTGATCTTCCGCCACGCTGTTGAGGTTCTGCAAGGTGTTGATGACTTGATCCATAGCCGCGCTGGTTTCCGACACAGATCCGTTTTGCTTGATCACGCGGTTTCGTACATTCTGTATGGCGTTGGTGATAGTTTTTACTTTTATATTTGCCTCGCTTATTTGGGAAGAAAGATCGTTTCCTATAGCGAAGAGGGAATTATTCTTCTGTTTGATGATCGTTACCATGTCCTTGACCTGCGTCATACTCTTGTTGAGCGAATTGCTCATATCGCCAACTTCGTCCTTTTCATGAATATTGATAATCTGAGTAAGGTCGCCGTTGCCGAATTCGGTGAGGGATACTTGAACGAGTTTCAGTTTATTCGTGATCCAGCGGGAAATGATAAACGCGGATGCTATGCCGACTGCTATGGCAATCGCCATGATGATTATAATAAGGATGGTAAGATGTTCGACACCTTCTTGCAGCGAGTCTTCGGCGGTAACGACCGATAAGGTCATATCAAATCCTTCTGTGCTCGACCATCCGCAGAGCCACTGCCGTTTGTTCTGGGTGAATTGGGTAACTCCGCTCTCTTCAGCGACGATTTTCCTGACGGCGTCATCAGCTGATGAAGTGAGTCCGGCAGAACGGTTAAGCAGCGTTTCCGTCTCCTTTGACATAGCGGCGATGTTGCCGTCGCCGTCATATATGATCGAGGCGCTGTCGCCTTTGCTGTGTATGTTGTTTACGATGTCCTCAAGGAAGTCCATCCCTATCACAAAAAGCAACACGCCAACAATAGGCTCAGCGTCATCGCCCTCATTGCGGAATGGTACCGCCCATGTAATAGAAGATGTATTGGAAGATGTGTCTGTGATGATGTCCGATATAGCTGATGTTCCGTTAGCCGCGCTTTGAAAAGAGAGTTCCGTCGAAATATTTGGAAGCGTCCTTCCGTCAGGCACGGATACGGCGTTTCCGTCAAGGGAAGCTATGATTATTCTTTCAATGCCTAGTATTTTGGGATAGGGCGCGAGCGCAGTGAGCTGGGATTCGAGGTCTCCATTTGTGATACGCCGTATCCGGGCGACTTGTTCGTAAATTTGCAGTCGCGTGTTAAGCTCAGAGGCGACATACTGCGCTCCCAATCTTGTTTGGTAGAGCATCCACTCATTGGTGTTGGTATAAATAATATTGCGCGCCGTAAGGCTTGCCACAATACCAAGTGCAAGTGAAATTAACAGAATCAGCGCGCTGATGATTATGATCAGACGTTTACTAATAGACATACATACTCCTTTTTCAGATTTTCATATAATAGTATGAATAACTCGTTTTGTCAATAATTTTTTTTGTTATGTAACATACAATACCTTTTATATAAGGCGATGAGCTACTTTTCGCTTTTTCGATCTGGACATATTCTTCTTTTCCGCGTAATATAAAGTATAGAGGGGGCTGTGCGAATGTACAAGGAGTGTGCTCGATATTCCGGTACGCAGAATTTCGGTGAATGTGTTGATTATTTTACCTCCTTCTGTTATACTGCTTAATTATTTTTATCTGCAAACTGTTTTAAAGATGTTTCTTGAGGAAATTTCCTTAAAAAGACGCTGATTTAAAAGAGCTTCTTAAATAAAGAAGATTCTTTGAAAAACGTTGATGTAAAAAAGAGGGGGAATTAGTGGAGTATTTTGTCGAGCAAGCGCCAAGTTACACAGAATGTCTCAATAAAATTCGGACAAAATATGGGGAACGGGTAACGATTCTCTATCATAAAAATATCCGAATAGGCGGATTTTTGGGTATAGGCGCCAAGGACGGGGTAGAAATAACCGGTTTTACCGCGAATAACGTTATGAGAAATCTGAACGTGGCGACAAACGCACCCCTTGCGGAAGCACGCAAGCCTCTTGACTTTAACGAGGAAAAGAAGCGCCTTGTTGAGATGGGCAACGCGGTTAAAAAGGAAGACCCGACCCTGCTCAAGGTCCTTGATGAGGTAAAGTCTATCAAGGAACGGCTGGATACATCCCCGACGGAACGCGTCGTGTCATACGCCGATTCAGAACATTCCACTCTGACGCGCCTTAGGGAAACCCTTGAACTCAACGATTTTTCCCAAAGTTATATACAGAATATCATAGAACGGTGCAAGCGCGAGATTTCCCTTGAAGGACTGAATGACTACGATGCAGCGCAGGACAGGGTGCTTGAATGGATAGGCGACAGTATTCTTGTCTATAAAGAGCCGAAAATGCATAAGCGTCCGCGCATTTTGGTGCTGGTGGGTCCTACGGGCGTGGGAAAAACCACGACAATAGCCAAACTCGCCGCCATTTACGGCATAGGCGGGGCGAATAATCCGCCGGTTGCCGTGCGTATGATCACCATTGACGCCTTCCGCATAGGCGCAAAGGCACAGATAGAGGCGTATGGGAGCATTATGGAGCTGCCCGTTTCGTATGTGGAGGACTACGACGATTTAAAGCGCGTCATTGCCCAGTATTCGGACGATGTTGACCTGATCCTCGTGGACACCATCGGGAAAAGTCCGCGCGATTCGGTGAAACTAGGCGAGATGAAGCAGCTATTGGACGCCTGTGGTCATCAGGCTGAAGTGCATCTCGCGGTCGCAGCGACAACCAAGTCCAGCGATATAAAAGAGATTCTGCGCCAATTCGAGCCGTTCAACTATCGCTCAGTCATCATCACGAAACTGGATGAAACTATACGCATGGGCAACGTGATAAGCGCAGTTTCGGAAAAGAGTAAACTGGTTTCCTATATTACTGATGGTCAGAAGGTGCCAAGCGACATCCAAAAGGCAACAATCGTGCGGTTCCTTATCAATTTGGAAGGTTTTCATGTAAAAAGATCAAAAATAGAGGAGCGTTTTCCCGGCGACGAAGCGGACGAAATTCAATGGAAGCGCTGATTGAGAGGCGCTCGCGGTCTATGGAATAGAAGTGCGTTTTCTTCTGTTTGGGGAAAACGCTAGACTTTCCTTATAGCTTAAAAACACACACATTAAGAGGAACAAATTTATGGAAGATCAGGCAGAAAAACTGCGCGAGCTTATGCGGAAGAAAGGCGAGTCGCAGGACGCCGCGTCTAATCCGGTTAAAACCTGGGATCAGCAGCAAAAAAAGACCCGCATCATTACCATCACAAGCGGGAAGGGGGGCGTCGGCAAGACCAACATCTCGGTCAATATGGCGATAGCTTACGCCCGTCTTGGCAAGAAAGTAGTTGTCATGGACGCCGATTTAGGGCTTGCCAACGTGAACGTTATGTTCGGACTTATTCCCAAGTACAACCTATACCATGTGATGCGGAAACAGAAGACCATGAAGGAAATACAGGAAGAGACCGAATACGGGATTTCTATAGTGGCGGGCGCGTCCGGTCTTTCAAAAGTCGCCAATCTCACGGACGACGAGCGGGAAAACTTCATCAGAGAACTTACCACATTGTCAAACGCTGACATTATTATAATAGATACGAGCGCGGGCGTGTCCAAAAACGTACTGGACTTCATCGTTACGGCGGATGACGCAATCATCATCACCACGCCCGAACCCACCGCGATTACAGACGCCTACGGCATAACCAAGATTATCGCCACCGAGATGATGGATAAAATGGACATAGGTTTGAAGCTTGTGGTCAACCGCGCCAAAAGCGCGGAGGAAGCGAAAAAGGTTGCTGATCGCATGATAAGCATCGCAGGGCAGTTTTTGAACCGTAAGATTGAGTATTTGGGATTTATCTATGATGACTCAGTGGTGTCGCAGGCAGTGTTGAAACAGATGCCTTTTACGGTCATAGACCCCAAGAGTAAGGCGTCTCTGTGCGTGCAGCACATTGTGGAGCGCATGGAAAAAACCGATATCCATGAAGGTACAGGCGGTTTTCCTTCCATGATGAAGCGTTTTTTCAGCCGTTCATAAGGCTTGGTGCGGGAGATCGCTATGTTGAATCTGCATATAAAGACAAGCGGCATTGTTGCGCTGGCAGCGTTTTTGCTCTCTTTTGTCATAGGACTTATAGGCAGGGCGAGTTTTCCGCTGCTTCTGCTGCGCCCGCTTCTGTTCGCGGCGCTGTTTTTTATCCTCACCGAGGGGATATATTTTGTCATAGCGCGTTTCCTGACCGGCAGCGAGGATGCGGCGTCTGGATCGCATGTGGATATATCGGTAGAGGACGAGTCGCTTTCGGATGATGCGCATGAGAAGGCGCTTGACGGAGATTTTTCGTCTGTTCCGCCAGTCATGGCATCAGACGCGACATCTTCCGACGACACTAGCGACGCGGAAGTTGATGAGAACATATCCGTGTCCCCTCTGCACCAGAGTGTTCCTGCCGCTGACAGTGCGGAAATTGACGACGACATATCCGCATATCCTTTACACCGAGGCGCTCCCGCCGCTGACAACGCGTCGCTGCCGGATATGGACAACATGGCAGGGGCTTTTTCAGAGAATCCAGAGGAGGAACCGCCCTATGAGCCGCCTGTGCGGAGAACTCCTGACCGGGCGGCGGCCGCAGCACTAGGAAAAAATATTGATCCGCAGAAAATAGCGGGCGCGCTGAAAACTATGTTAAACCGGGAATGAGGGTGAAGATGGGGAATATCCCTCTTGAAAAAAAAACGGAGGATGAGTTATGGGTGGAGTACCGCAGTACGCGGGACTCGCAGATCCGAGAATCCTTCATCATGCAGTACGCGCCGCTTGTGAAGTACGTGGCGGGCAGGGTCGCCGTAGGTATGCCGCCGACGGTAGAGTTTGACGATTTGGTGGGGTTCGGCGTGTTTGGGCTTTTGGACGCGATAGACAAGTTCGATCCGGCAAAAGGCGTCAAGTTCAAGACCTACGCGGTAACGCGCATACGCGGCGCGATTATCGACGAGCTGCGCGCCATAGACTGGGTGCCGCGCTCGGTGCGGCAGAAGGCGCGGGAAATAGAGGATGCTATTGGCACGCTTGAGGCGCAGCTTGGAAGGATAGCGACCGATCAGGAAGTCGCGGGATCTCTTGGATTGAAGGAAGAGGAGTATCTGAAACTTCTCACTAAAACTTCGTCCACGACCATGCTTTCATTGAGCGACGTGTGGTTTTCGGGCGATGAGAACGACAAGGTTTCCATAGGTGAGAGCATAGAAGCGCCGTCAAGCCTGAATCCTGACGTTATCGCCGCGAAAGCCGAAACGCGGCGGGTGTTGCGTGAATATGCGAAGGAATTGCCGGAAAAAGAGCGGAGCATCGTGTTTCTGTATTATTATAAAGGATTAACTCTAAAGGAAATAGGCAAAGTGTTAGGCGTTACCGAGTCGAGGGTTTCACAGCTTCATTCAAAAGCCATCGTACATCTGCGAGCGAAGTTGACAAACGCGCGGCGGGGCATCGTATAAGGAATGGGAGGCTATTGTGATAGATTTTGTCGAATTACAGCGGCGCATGCAGCAGCAGCTCAATGTTGACAGAACGATACGCACCGTTACTGTTGTAGGGGACACGCTCCAAGACGCGCTTTCTGAGGCGGGAACCCTGCTTGACCTGCCGGTGCGCCACATAGAGTACGAAGTACTTGAACAAGGCTTTGCGGGCTTTCTGGGACAGGGAAAAAAGGAGTGGAAGCTCAAAGCCTACGGCATGGTTTCGGAGCAAAATACCGCTACCCGCACTGGCGGCGTGAACGCGGAAGAGGAAAACGCGGCTGCCGTCATTATACACAAGGACGGCGAGGTCTTTGTGCGTCTGAGTACGGACGGCGCCATGCTCAAGGTAACGCCGCCTGAAGGGAGAGGCATGAAGGCGGTGGAAGGAACCGCGATGGATATGCTTAAGCAGCGCAACGTCAAGCAAATAGACGAGAAGCTGGTACGAACCATTGTGTCCGCTGCCAGCAGCGAGTACGTCAAGGTAGGAATCTTTGAACGCAACTACAGCCATGACACCAGTATGCGGCTTGAGGTTTCCGATAACGATATGAAAGCCTTACTTGTTGTAGAGCCGCCGGGCGCGGGCGGATGCGACCTTGACGAAGACATCATTCTCAATTTTCTGCGGAACAACCGCGTGGTCGCTGGCATCAAAAACGATGTTATCCTGGATTTTGTGGATCATCCCGTATACAAAAAACCCATACTGGTCGCCGAGGGACAAAAGGAAGCTAACGGGCGGAACGCCTATATGGAGTACAGATTCGAGACGAATCCGAACAAGGTGCATCTGCGCGAGAACCGTACTGGCAATGTTGACTTCAAAGACCTGCAAATCATACAGAACGTGGTTGAAAATCAGCCGGTTGCTGTTAAAATTCCGGCGGCTGAGGCAATCAAGGGCAGAACCGTGCGCGGCGAATTCATTCAGGCTAAGGACGGCGTGGATATTCCGCTTCCCTTGGGAAGAAATGTGCACGCGGCCGAGGACGGCATGACGATCCTTTCGGACATCAACGGGCAGGTAATGCTCGTCAACGGGCTGGTCAATGTGGAGCCGGTTTTTGTCGTGTCAGGCAACGTGTGCCTCAAGACGGGCAACATCATCTTCCTTGGCACCGTTATTGTCAACGGCAACGTGGAGGACGGCTTCTCAGTGAAGGCGGCGGGCAACATAGAAGTGCGGGGTACGGTGGAGCGAGCCGAGCTTGAAGCCGAAGGCGACGTCATTGTGGCGCAGGGTATAACCGGCAAGACTACCGGGCGCGTCAAAGCGGGCAGGTCTGTATGGGCGCGTTTCATAGAAAACGCCATCGTGGACGCGGGCAATATGGTGGTCGTGTCGGACGGTATCATCAACTCGCAGGTGGACGCCTATAAACGCATCGTGTGTCGGGGAAAGCGCGCCCGTATCGTGGGCGGCAGACTCCGCGCCTCGGAGGAGATCAACGCGCAGATTATAGGCAGCTCCGCGAGCGGCACCGAAACTGTATGCGAAGTCGGCATAGACCCAAAAATCAAGGAAGCCCTTGATCAGCTTTTTGCAGAAAAAACCGTCAAGGAAAAGGAACTCGAAACCGTGCAGACCGAAATTCAAGGGCTTATTAACATAAAAGCCCAGCGGAAGTCTCTGCCGGAAGATAAAGAGTACATGCTCAACGAGTTTATGGATCAGCGGAATACGCTTGTATCCGAATTGCAGAAAATCTCCAAGGAGATGACGACGAAGCAGGAGGAACAGAACTCGCTCAAAGCCCGCGGACGGGTGTCTGTGTCGAATATGATATACAGCGGGGCGAAGATCGTCATACGGGACACTGTTGAAAACATACGCAACGAATATCGTTCCGCAACGTTTATATTGGAGGACGGTTTCATACGGGCGGTGAAGTATGAAGAGCCTGATGAGGAAGCTAAAAAAGCCGCCCCCGAATTCACCGAAACAGACTAGGAGACGTGTATGGCACTGCTTCCGCTCGATCTTCAGGTTATGTTCAGCCAGCTTGACGTTGTGGGAAAATCCCAAGCGGCGCTCAAGGAAGGCGCGATTATCCAGCGGACCCTGCAAAATGCCAAGATGCAGGAAAAAGCGGATGAACATATTCAGGAGATAAACGAGGCTCAGAACACTGGCGAGGGCGCAGAAGGTGTGAAAGACCGCGGAAACAAGAAACAGAACGAGGGCGGATCATCGCGACACGGCGGAAAACAGGAATCAAGCGCTCAGGTTTCATCCCTCGCTGCCCCCGAATCTTCCGAAATGTTTGATCCCCAAATGGGTAAATTTGTCGACCTCAGCGGCTAAGCAATGCTTGTAAATGCCGCTTACTGCAGTAAGCGGCTACTTTTCTAAACAGGATTGTCTTTAAAAAATGAGTATAGAGCTGATTATTGCCATTATAAACGCAGGCGCCTGCGCTCTTTTCTTTATCTATTGCAGGGCGTATCTCAAGAAACGGACAGGACAGGAGCGTATCCTCGCGGAATTTAAAGAGGAAGTGTCCAAGCTTGTCGCGGAAATAGATATGGCGACCGACCGAGACGTAAAGCTCGTGGAGGATCGAATCAAGACGCTCAAGGGATTGTTAGATACCGTTGATAAGCGCATTGTGATGTACGACGAGGAACTGTCAAAACGCCGCGCCCACGAGGAAGCTTACGCGGAGCTGGGTCGCCGCCGCGTTCTTGAGCCACCTCTCCTTGAAAGCGGATTGGAAGGCGGGAGCGCCCAATCCTTGCTGAACAGACCCGCCCGCGAGCCGTATGCCGACCCGTCGCCGCCCCGCGCCCCGCAGGAAGAACCAACGGAAACCGCGGCGGACAGCGGCAACGATGCCGTCCCCGCCGCCGAGCAGTCGCCGGAAGACGAAAGCCCGGCGCAGCGCAGGGTGCGGATTGCAGAAATGGCGAAGGCAGGCTTCGCGCCTCGGCTCATAGCCACTCGGCTCGGCATGAGCATTTCCGAGGTAGAGCTTGCCATAGCTATAGCCGAACGGCGTTTATCTTGAATGAAGCATGTTTCCCTTAGACCTTTAGATATATGCGTAATCTGTATTTCCGTTGCTGCCGTCGCTTTTTCGACTTTTGCTGTATATGCCGGATCGGGCGCGAGTGGACGAGTGAGCGTACAGGGCGCGTATTCCGCGTGGGTTTTCCCGCTGGATGCGGAAGAGATGCTGCGGGTTCCGGGACCCCTTGGCGAGACCGTGATCCATATAGGCGGCGGCGCAGCGCGTATTCTGTCGTCGCCCTGCGCGAATCAGACCTGCGTGGCGCACGGCGCTATCCATGCTGCCGGGCAATGGGCGGCTTGTCTGCCGAACAGAGTCATCGCGGCGGTGGAGGCGGCGCCTCTATCGGACGGAATTGATGCGGCGACATGGTAACACTGTCGCCCTTTTGGGCGCTCTCTGTCTTTTTCTGTCCACCATCGAATACCTTATCCCCAAACCACTGCCCTTTATGCGGTTGGGCATAGCCAATGTTCCGCTTATGCTTTCACTCGATATCTTTATGGGCGAAGGAAACTCGCGGCTGAAAAAGCTCTGCCGCGCCGTTCCCGACTTTTTTCTGCTGGTATTGATCAAGGTAACCGGGCAGGCGCTTGTTACCGGCACGCTTTTTTCCTATTTGTTTCTTTTTTCGCTCGCTGGTACAAGCTGCGCCGCCTGCGTTATGTTCACACTGTGCAGACTGTGCAGACTGTGCGGGCAGCGTATCAGCTTTATCGGCGTAAGCGTCGCCTCAGCTCTCGTTTCCAATGCAGCGCAGCTTTCCCTTGCCTATTTTTTCATATTTGGGAAAAGCGTCCTCTACACAGCGCCGCCCTTTTTGGCGGCAGGTCTCATAACCGGCGCCGCTCTGGGCGTCTTTTGCGAATATTTTTCCCTCAATTCCCAGTTTTTCAGATTTTTAAAGATAGGGGAAGAAGGCGGGGCATCTGTATAATCGGAACGGCGAGGCGCGTTATTTTCAGAAGAACATCTTCCTTTTCCTTTAAGAGTTTAA
>QMCE01000016.1_pt1 | contig 76498 bp, 65 predicted proteins | sample 1821851 | NCBI WGS metagenome assembly QMCE01 (sample SAMN09453174, study PRJNA476694) | Termite gut metagenome, whole genome shotgun sequencing project. | isolation source: worker | host: Odontotermes sp. | place: South Africa:Pretoria | collected 2016-01-28
GCGGCCGCTCTCTTGCGAAGAATAAAAAAGATCCCTCGCCGCTGGATCTCTCCCAGGAGGAGTTGCTCGGCAAGATACAGGCCGTTATGGAGGATTCGGCGGCGATTTGCGACCCCAAGTTCTCGATAAACGTTTTGGCTGTACTCCTGCAGTCGAACTACCAGTATGTATCGCAGGTGATCAACAACGGACTGTCCAAAAACTTCCGCTCGTTCCGCAACGAATACCGCATACGCGAGGCGCAACGCCTCTTTTCGGAACCCGACAGCGGGAAGTTTACTATCGAATCGGTCGCGCAGCAGGTCGGTTTCCGTTCACGCAGCGCCTTCAGGGAGGCCTTTATGGAGGTGACGGGCGTCAATCCCACATTCTATTTGCGGTCGCTGCGCGACAAATCGCACAAGAATCCCAAATGACGGAAAAAGATGATTTTGGCTGTAAACGTTAATTCCGACCCAAGATAACGACGGTAAATGTTGTTTAAGGGAGTGTAGTTTTTATTTTTGTCGAATACGATCCGAGCCATTTCGGATGGCTTGGATGCGTTGCAGTAATCTGCCGACACTTAAAATTATTAACTCCTAAATTAACTTCATCTATGAAAAAACTTTTTAATTTCCTTGCAATCGCATTTGCCGGTGTTTTTACAATTGGTATGATCGCCTGTACGGAAGTCGTTATTAACACCGCTCCTGCCTCTCTCGAGTTCGATGCCGACGGCGTTGCTGTCACAGGAGCGTCTGTAACCGTAACTGGTTCCGATTGGAATGCAACATCGACCGAGGAATGGATTACCATAACTCCGGCTTCAGGTGCGGATGGCGGTTCGTTTACCGTATCGGTCACCGCCAACACCGGTGCCGCTGCGAGAAACGGCTCGGTCACGGTAACGAGCACCTCGGGCGACGACACGAAGACCGTTGCCATATCGCAGGCCGCTCCGGAGGCAGCTTCTTTGACCGTCGATCCCGCTTCACTGGAGTTCGATGCCGACGGCACAGCTGTTGACGGCGCGTCGGTAACGGTAACGGGTTCCGCTTGGAGTGCAATATCGACAGACGAATGGATCACAATAGACTCGGCTTCGGGTGCCGATGGCGAATCGTTCACCGTATCGGTCGATGCCAACACCGGTGACGAGGCGAGAAACGGCTCCGTTACGGTAACGAGTACCTCGGGCGCCGGAACGAAAACCGTCGACATATCGCAGAACGCACCTGTCGTCGTAGACGTAACGGGTGTGGAGTTGGATGACGACAGCGCTCACCTGATCATGACCGACGAGGATAGAAATACCATGACCCTGACGGCTACCGTACTGCCCGCCGAAGCTACTAACAGGGGTATAAGCTGGTCGAGCAGCGCCGAATCCGTAGCCACGGTTGTCGATGGTCTCGTGACGGCGGTAGCTCCCGGCAACTGTGTCATTACGGTTACCACCGATCAGGGCGACTTCACCGAAGATTGCGCAATAATCGTAACCGAACACGGTTTTATCATAGCGGAGGCCAACCTGCCCGGAACAATGGACTGGGATTCCGCACAGACAGCCTGCCCCGCGGGGTGGCGCGTACCTTCGGGTGAGGAATTGCAGTGTATGTGCAGGACATATCACCACGATGCAGGGGAAGGCGCGGATCCGTCGTGGCCGATAGACCTTTCTTATTGGAGCAGTTCCACGGCGCCGGGCATATTTGGCGGCGAGACCGGAGCGAGGGTTAATTTCTATACTCTGTCCGACCCCGACTGCACGATAGCAGGTGCTATGATGAACTCGCAGCAGTCGTATGTACGCTGCATACAGGACGTGGAAGAATAAGCTCTAAAAAAGGTCTATATACGCCGTGACCGGGTAATGGTGCGCATTTTCGCACCATTACCTGTGATCGTTTGAATTTAAGCATACATTGATAATTATTATGAAAAAACTTTCTGTTTTACTGTTGTCGATGCTGGCATTGGCAATGACACTTGTGTCCTGCGAAGAAGAACAAGCAACGAACTACAAGCTCGAAGCCGCTCCGGGGACATTGAGTTTTGCCGCCAAAAACGCCGTTGTCGGCAAGGTAACCGTTACTGCCGAGAATGTAAATTGGGCGGTGGAGAAGAACGACGAGGCTGACACATGGTACAGCCTTTCAACCGATGGCGCCGAAATAATCGTCGAGGTCGACGACAATCCGGACACGGAACCGCGCTCGGCCAAATTCACCGTCACCAGCGATGTCGAGTCGGTTCCCTCTATTGAAATTGGGGTGGAGCAGAGTGGAAAGGTCGACGATGGCGACGATCCGCTCGATGTCTCTACCGAATCTCTCGCTTTCGACTATACCGGGGGGGAGCAGGAAGTCAACGTTACCGGTGCCGGCTGGAGTGCGAGCGTCGATAAGGAGTGGGTTACCATCACTCCGGAGTCGGGAACCGACGGCAAAATTACAGTCAGCGTAACCGCCAACGACACCGGCGAATCCAGAACCGCCACCCTTATCGTCACAAATGCGTCGGGCGAAAAGAGGGTCGGCATAGAGCAGGGTGTTCCGGGCGAAGTGGTCGTCACCCCCGGGAATCTTAACTTTACGGCGATGGGAGGGACTCAAAATGTGACCGTTTCAGGCCCCGACTGGAGTGCGGCCGTCGATAAGGAGTGGGTTACCATTACTCCGGAGTCGGGAACCGACGGCACTATCGAAGTCGGCGTAACCGCCAACGACACCGCGACAATTAGGACGGCCACCATTACCGTAACCAACGCAATGGGCGAAAAGAGCGTCCGGATCACCCAAATGGGGGCAACCGCACCGACCGTGGATCCTTTGGCTCTTTGGTATTCCTATGTAGGCGAGACCAAGAACGTAACCGTACAGAGCATACCGGGATGGACGGTGGAATCCGATCAGTCGTGGCTCACGGTGAACAAGACCGGCGAAACAGGGTTTACTGCCTATGCCGGCGCCAATGACGGAGAAGAACGGAAAGCCGTCGTCACCGTTACCAACTCTGTCGGTACCTGGGAGGCTTACGTAACCCAGGCAAGCCCGTCGGGTGTCGAGTTAGGTATATGCGACCCGGTGTTCCATGGTACGCAATTCGGATACGATACGGGGCACTTCGGTCTGTCGTTTTACTCCGGTGACGACAGGTGGGAGGCTACGCATTACGGATATATTATGGATGTCGATCTTATAGCTCCGCTGCCTGCTTATGACGGGGAATATCTCGAGATCGCCCCCGGAACCTATAATCTGACCTCTACCCCCGGCCAGTATACGGTTCTTATCGATCCAGCGGCTACGTTCACCATATTGAAATACGAGCAATATCCCGACTTCAGGATAGTTACTTCCATATATCCCACCGGAGGTACCGTCGTCGTCGAAGGCGATCACAACTCGTATCACATGACCTTCGATCTCGACCTGCCCGGAAATTTAAAATTCAAAGCCGTTTTCGATGGCCCGATACCGGTAAGGAGGAACGGATGGGAGCCTCCGGCACACAACGATCCTTTCGATGCCGGAAATGTTACCGGAGCGACGATGGATATCCAATTTCTCGGCCGTAACGGGCAATACCCCGTTCATGTGTGGGATGTCGATGCATATTCCTCCACTGTTCGCCGGGAGAACGGCGTATGGGTAGGAGACGGTTACATATTCTGTACCCGGCTCGGCTCCTCGATGGAAGGCGATGGCGCTTACCTGCCCGACTATACGTATGGAGTTCATGACAACAACGAATTTATCGGCAGCGCTTTGCTGGGATTCGACGATTTCGGCTACGACGAAGGAACATGGATGTACAAACTGGAGGGAGGCGTGATGACCCACAGGATACCAATACAAAGAGGCACGATTACCACCACCCATAGCGGTAATACGTACACATTGACAGTCAATGGTATCGACAGAACCGGCGCCCCCGTTAAAGGAGTATTTACCGGTACTCTGATCAACCAATAGGCCGGGATGACGCTCTTGGCCGGCAACGGTGGAAGTGAAGAGCGAGTACGGTAAATCCCGACAACCTCTAATGATCCCCGCCAAAAACGGCTGCCTTCAGATGCGAAGGCAGCCGTTTTTATAAAGTGGAGTCCTTTTAGAGGTTCTTTCGGACTCTATTTATCGTTCCATGTGTAGGTAAGCGCGCCGCTGGGACAAAGGTCTACCACACCGGCGATCTCCTGCGAAGTGGCTCCGTGAATGTCGATCCACGGACGTTTGCCGACATTGAATACCGAAGGCAGGTTCGAGACGCACATGGCTGCGTGCCAGCATTTTTCGGGCTGCCATATTACGGTGATCTCTCCGTTGGTGTACGTCTTTGTCATAGGAATTTCCTGTTGAATTTATTGATCGTCGTCCTCGTCGTCGGCCGTGTCGATGATCTCGTCGGCGCCTTTTATATCGTCGTTGTAATATTCCTTGTCTTCCTCCTCTTCGACCTTGTTGTCGATGTTGACGTCTATTTTAACCAGATAGCTCGTATCTTCCGTTTCATACACCACGGCATAGAAGAAATCTCCGGGGCCCTTGTCGATCCTGATCATCGATTCGGTGAATCCGGCCGGATATTTCTTTTTCACGGCCTCCTGCAACTCTTCAGGTAAATTGTGGAAACTGACCACAACACGTTTCTTTATGTTTCTATCTAAAGGCATGGTAGTAATATAGTCTGCTAAAAATTCCTGCAATTATAAGCAAAATTTGTATTATTACAGCGCCTTCAAAAAATTTTTAAAAAAATATCGAGTCCGGGCGCAACTTTGCCCTGAATTCAAGAGGCTTTAGTTATATTACAAGCAAAATTCGTACCTTTATACGGGAAAAATCACAATAAACGGAAATGCTGGAAAAGATAGAGGAACTGCGCCGCCTGCTCGACGAATACAATTACTGCTATTACGTCGAGAATTCGCCGTCGGTGAGCGACTACGATTACGATATGCTGCTTAAAGAGCTTCAGACCCTCGAAGAGCAACATCCCGAATATGCCGATCCCGGTTCGCCGACACAACGGGTGGGCAGCGACATAAGCAACGAATTCGCCACTGTACGCCACCGCTATCCGATGCTGTCGCTGTCCAACACATATTCGCCCGAAGAACTGCACGACTTTTACGGGCGTGTGGTCAAAGAGGCGGGAGAGGTGGAATTCGTCTGCGAACCGAAATTCGACGGCACCGCCATATCGCTGACCTATGAGAACGGACGCCTGCTGAGGGCGGTCACGCGTGGCGACGGCGCTCAGGGCGACGATGTTACGGCCAATGTCCGCACCATTAAAAGCATACCGCTCAGACTGCGGGGAGCCGACTGGCCGGCTTACTTCGAGATGCGGGGCGAAATATATATGCCGCACGCGGTTTTCGACCGACTTAATATGGAGCGGGAGGAGGCCGGCGAACAGCTTTTTGCCAATCCGAGGAATGCCGCCGCGGGGACGCTCAAACTCCAGAACTCTTCTATTGTCGCTTCGCGCGGTCTGGATTGTTTCCTCTATAATATGGCGGGCGACAATCTTCCGGGCGGCTCGCATTGGGAGAACCTGCAGAAGGCGCGCGACTGGGGTTTCCGCATATCGGGCGACATGGAACTGTGCCGTTCGTGGGAAGAGATAGAGGCATTCATATATAAGGCGGACAGGTTGCGCCGCGAGTTGCCCTACGACACCGACGGGGTGGTGGTGAAGGTCAACCGCTACGACATTCAGCGCCGCCTGGGATCGACGGCCAAAGCTCCGCGCTGGGCGGTGGCATATAAGTTCAAGGCGGAACAGGCGCTTACAGAACTTCTCTCGGTGGCCTACCAGGTCGGACGCACGGGCGCGATCACCCCTGTCGCCAATCTCGATCCCGTGCAGTTGGCCGGAACGACCGTCAAACGCGCGTCGCTTCACAATGCCGACCAGATAGCGCTGCTCGACGTCAGGCTTCACGATATGGTCTACGTCGAGAAGGGCGGCGAGATAATCCCCAAGATAACGGGTGTGGAACTTTCCCTCCGGCCGGCCGGTAGTAAGCCTATGGAATTCATAACCCATTGTCCCGAATGTGGTGCGCAGTTGGTCAAATACGAGGGCGAGGCCAACCATTATTGCCCCAACCAGAGTCATTGTCCGCCGCAGATAGTGGGGCGCATAGTCCATTTCATCTCCCGCAAGGCGATGAACATAGAAGGCATAGGCGAGGAGACGGCCGCGCTGCTGTGGAAAGAGGGGCTGATAACCAATATCGCAGACCTTTACGACCTTCGCGCGCCCGACGTCGCACGCCTTCCGCGCTTGGGAGAGAAGTCGGCCGACAATATGATAGCCAGCGTGGAAGGTTCGCGCAATGTGCCATTTGCAAGGGTGTTGTTCGCATTGGGCATACGTTTCGTGGGAGAGACCACCGCCAAGAACCTCGCATCACACTTCGGAGATATCGATGCGATAATGAACGCCTCGACGGAAGAACTCACTCAGGCCGATGAAGTGGGGGAGAGGATAGCGGGCAGCATCAAGGAGTATTTTGCCGATCCGGAGAATACGGCCATGATCGTCCGCCTCCGCGAGGCCGGACTCCAATTCGCCTCCACGGAAGAGGGACGGCTTTCGGACTCGCTCGCGGGACTCGGCATAGTTATTTCCGGTACTTTCGCACGCCACAGCCGCGATGAGTTGAAAGAACTTATTGAGAGGCACGGCGGCCGCAACCTTTCGGCGGTGTCGGCCAATGCCGACTATTTGCTGGCAGGGGATAATATGGGGCCTGCAAAACTGGCAAAGGCGACGAAACTCGGCGTAAAGATCATATCGGAGGATGATTTCGAGAAAATGACGTCTACCGCCGCAGTTCCTGCCGATGCCACCACTACCGTTCCTGATGACGCCGTTGCCGCAGTTCCTGCCGATGCCGTCGTTCAGACTGACTCTATCGTTCAGGCTGACGCGGAGGATGTACCGGCACGGCAGGGAACACTGTTTTTTTAGTTTGGAGTTTTATTTAGCTTGGAGTGTGGAGTTTTGGTGCAAACTTCGTTTGCGGTTTTATTATTCATAATTAAATAACTACCTTTGTATAGACAAAGCAAGGCATAAACAGATGAACTCTTTTTTAAAAGGTTTGGGAGTGGCGCTCGTGACGCCGTTCCGCAGTGGAGGGGAGATAGATTTCCAGGCGTTGGAACTTCTTGTCGATCATGTGGTCGAGGGCGGGGTGGACTACCTCGTGGCTTTGGGCACGACGGCTGAGACGCCGACCCTCTTCCCCGAAGAACGCGACCTGGTGCTCGACTGTATCCGCAGGCGCAACGCCGGACGCCGTCCGATCGTCGTAGGGATGGGTGGCAACAATACCGCCGGGCTGATCGCCTCCATAGGCAAATGCAATCTGGATGGTGTGAGCGCCATACTCAGCGTGACCCCCTACTACAACCGTCCTTCGCAGCGCGGCCTTTACGAACACTATAAAGCGGTCGCAGGAAACTCGCCGCTCCCCATCATACTGTACAACCTGCCTGTAAGGACGGGAGTTAATATGCTTCCCGAAACCACACTGAGGCTGGCGCGCGAAGTGGATAATATCGTCGCCATCAAGGAAGCCTGCGGCGACATAGCCCAGTTCGAACAACTGCTTGCCGGAAGGCCGGAGGGTTTCCGGGTGATCTCCGGCGACGACAATATGGCACTCCCGCTGATCGAAAGAGGCGGAGACGGGTTGATCTCGGTCGGGGCTAACGCTTTCCCGGCATACTTCGCCGGCATGATAACCAAGACTTTCGCCGGGAACAAGAGGGAGGCCGACGGAGAGTGGAAGCGTATATCGGATACGGTCAGGGCGCTTTCCGAGGAGGGCAACCCTACGGGCATTAAAGCCGCACTCAGTGCTAAGGGTCTTATAGAGAACGTATTGAGACTGCCGTTGGTGGAGGCTTCTCCGGAACTGTACGCGAAGATATCGGGAGCGATAAAGAGGAATGCCCTTTGATATGAATAAGATAATACTGTCGTTGCTGATATTCATGTCGCCGGCCGCCTATTCCCAGACCGCACCCGACAATGAAGATATATTTGTCAGGACGGTCGATCCCGGCTCGCCTTTCCATCATCCGGCGCTCATGATGAGATACAACGCTGGCGACACCTCCCTTACGCAGGAGGATTATCATTATCTCTATTACGGCTACGCTTTTACGGACAACTACCGTCCTTTGTCCGGCATACCGGCCGAAGATATGATACTGGAGGTTTTCGCGGCGCTTCCTGAGGGTGGAGAACCTGACCGCGAAGGTATGCTGAAAATAATAGACTACGCGGGCGAGGCGATGAAGTCGGATCCGTTCAGCCCGAAGAACCTTAATTTTCTCGTCTATGCCTACGGTGCAATAGGCGACTCCATAAACGAGCGCATAAACCATGACCGGATGACCAAAATTTTGGCTGTCATAGAGGCTTCGGGTACGGGTGAGAGCGAAAAGTCGCCGATGCACATACTGAGGTTTTCCCACGCGGCCGATCTGCTTACCGCACGCGGACTCACGATAGCCAAGCGCACGGTGATCTCCAAGACCCAGGAACTCATAACGCTCAACAGGCGCGACGGCAGGAACCGGGGCTACTATTTCGATTACAGCCGCATATTCTGGAACAAGCCCGAAGAGACGCCCAAACCCGCAAGGAGATGGAAGATAAACGACTGGCCTTTGAATTAAACCGGTAAAATACCATAACTAAATATAAAACATGAAATTCTTTATCGACACTGCGAACCTGGAACAAATACGCCTTGCCAATGAACTCGGAGTACTCGACGGCGTAACCACAAACCCCTCCCTGATGGCCAAAGAGGGGATCAAGGGCGAGGCGAACATTCGCCAACATTATATCGATATATGCAATATCGTTTCGGGAGACGTGAGCGCCGAGGTGCTTTCTACCGATTACGAAGCGATGATCGAAGAGGGAAAGACGCTGGCCGGGCTTCACAATCAGATAGTCGTCAAGGTGCCGTGCACGGCCGACGGCATCCGCGCGATAAAATATTTCAGCGGTCAGGGCATTCGCACCAACTGCACTCTGGTATTCAGCACGGGACAGGCTCTTCTGGCTGCCAAAGCGGGAGCTACCTATGTGTCGCCTTTCGTCGGCAGGCTCGACGACATAAGCAGCGACGGAGTGGCGCTCGTGGGCGAGATAGTCGAAATGTATAACTACTACGAATTCGAGACCGAGGTCCTTGCCGCCTCGATCCGTTCCACGCAGCACATTATAGAGTGCATGAGGGTGGGGGCGGATGTAGCTACGTGCCCGCTGAACACGATAACGGGACTGCTCAACCATCCGCTGACCGACAAGGGACTTGAAACGTTCATCAAGGACGCGGCAAAGATGGAAAACTGACGACCGGACGCGGTGTTCGAACCGGCGAATGAAACCCCATACACTTACAGTGTATGGGGTTTTTTATATGGCAACTGACGACCCTGCAATATACAATGGAAAATTGAAAATGAAAAAATAATTCATTGCCGTCGGCTTTAGCCGACGGAACAGAGACCGACCAAATCAGGGCTTTAGCTCAAAAAATAATAAAGCCCGCAGAAAGGGAAGTAATCATACGTTTATTCGTCATGAGGGTAGATACCCGAGACAATCCGGCAATATATGGAAAGACCTGACTACTTCACCTCTTGGCGCAGGTTTATCAACTTGTGCCGGGAAACAAACAAGCGGGCGCAAGTTTAGCGTGGCGTAACTTGCGCCAAGTGGAGAAGCCGGCGGCAACGGATCGAGGTGTGACGGTGTTTTTGCCGATACGATCGGCATATCCCTCATTTCAACAACCCTAAACCGACTGTTCGTTATTACTGAGGTCGGATATTACTTGTGTCAGATATGCTTCCAGCGATTCATAATTGGGCCATAAGCCCATTTTTTTCCTGATCTTATGCCGCTTATTGAATATGGAATTGGCATTGGTGTAACCGAATAATATGCCGATCTGATTATTGTTGAACCCAAAGCATATCAGACAGCACAGGCTGAGTTCATCGTTGGATAGCGACGGATGGAGTCTCTTGAGGTGGTCGACTATGCCATAATATCTGTCGTTGACAATCTCGTGCAGTTCACCGAAATATTCATCCTTCTTGGCCTGTACGACCGCTATGCGTATTTTCTTTTTGAATTCGTCGGGATTGTTCTCATACAGGAACAGGTAATCGACCAATTTCTGAATATGGAGCATCTTATTGGTCAATACTTCCTGTAATCTTGTCTCCTTTTCGACCTGCATATCGAGCATAACTGACAATTTGTCCTCCAGATCGGCAAAATCACCCATTTGCGATCTTAACCCGTCTATATCGGCCTGAAGGTCCTGGTTCTTTTTCCTGCGTTTGCGTGCCTCCGAGATCATAAGGCCCAATACCACGGATATTCCGAACGCTCCGAGCACGATCTGGTAGGCTGTTTGCCTGCGGTATGATTCGTACTCGTTTTCAAGTTCCTGCTTCGCGTGTTTCTTCTCCACTTCCTGTAAAATGACATCCATTCTGTTTTGATTCACGGTATCCATAAGATATATGTAATCGTTCAGATGATCGTAAGCCGTCGAATGCCGTCCCAATTCATGGTAATAATCGGATATCATATAGAGCAAAGCCGAGCGCTTTTCTATTTCGAGGCCAGGATTAAGGCGGATATACTTGCGCAGATAGTCGATCGCGGCCGCAAAGTTCTCTTTTTTCGCTTCGATCTGGCTTACGAACGGGTAATGGTTCAACGGTATTTCGCCGTCGTTGTATCTGCGATACGTCTTAAGTAATATCGATTCGGCCGACAGCACATCGTTCAATTCCTCCAGATAGATGTTGGAAATAGTCAGAACATTATTCATTATACCTTCGGTGTCCCCCAATTCTATATGCAGGTTATTGGCCTGCTCCAATGTGTTCAACGCTTCGGCATATTCTCCCTGAAGCAGATAATTGGTTCCGACAAAGCCGTAAGTGTGAGCCAGATTCAGGGAGTCATTGCTTCGTGAGAAATGCCGGACGGCTTCATCGAGCGACAAAGCGGCACGGGAGTAATCCTTGTCGCGGTAATAGAGATATCCGATACGAAAAGACAACATACCCTGCCAGTAATCGCCGGTTGCCGTTGTAAAATAGGGCTTTGCCTTCAGGTACGACTCCAACGCCATTTCGGGTTGTTCCATACCCTCATAGACCCGGCCGAGATAGAAGGAAGCTATTCCGAGCAATGAATCGGGTGAGTCGTGTTCGGCATAGTAATCGAGCGCCGACAGTATGTCGTCCGGCGATTCATGCGCAATGCCCGACCTGTCGTTGGCGATAGTTAACAACAGAGCGTATTTCGCCCGGTTTTCCGCTCCGGAAACATCGCCTGCTTCGATATCCTTCAGAAGCAGGAGCGCAGAATCCGGGTTCGAAAAAACAATGGTTTCGGCTTTACGGATGGCGTCGCCGCGTTTTTGACAACTCCACGAAAAGGCCATTCCCATAACAAACGACAGTATCACCGTCACCCATTTAATCACTTTCCTCTGCATAATATGCTTTTTCCAGACATCGAAGATAGTGCTTTTTTGCCGAATTACAGCATACTTTTATTTAAAATAATGACTTCCGGATACTTATGCGGGTTTGTCGGATACCGGCTTAGGGGCTATACAAATATTGTTGTTCTATGTTGTTGTTTAACAATGTATTTGCTTGCGGGCGGTTATATAAGAAAAGGTCGAAAATGTAGTGCGGAAACGATTCCATGCACTATCTTTGCATACGAGGGAAATCATTATTATTAACGCTAAAATATTACGCTTATGAAAACTTCAGGCCGGATCATCCGTTTAATTCTTATTCTTGTTTTATCAACCTTGTGTTTTGAAGCGTGGGCTGAAGGAGAAGGTGAAGGTGAAAAAAAGAAAGAAAGAAAGAAGACCAGGACCGTCATCCGGCACTTTGTCCTTAACACAGGAGACAGGCCGCAGCCGCAATCGGTAGAACCCGTGGTCGGTGAGTCGGATCTGTCGGAGGGTTACCTCGATCTTCAGTTTACGGCTGATTTGGGTACGGTCGTAATAACGGTCACCAACTCCTACGGAAATGTGGTCGACCAGCACGCAATGAATACCGATATCGTTAAAGGTGCAGTCCTCAACCTTCCGGATCCGGACGATACCTATGAATTGGTAATAGAGGGCGGGCAGTATCTTGGTCTCGGTACCATTTTCTAATGAACCCACTGTAATTGAACCCCCTCATAGAAAGAAAACTGATTAGGAAATTTTTAAGGCTGTTACGGTAGGGGAAATAATTCCGTACTATGATATCCAAACAAGTATTGCATCTCCAAAGCTATTATTCTAACTTTAAGTTAGTGGATAGGGTTTGCTACTCGTGTCTGGAGATGCCCACGGCGCTGTCCCGTTAAAAATAGATTTACGAAGCCGTAATCTGTTTTATAACGGGACAGTTGTTTTTGTTGTCTTGTTTAACAAATCGCACGGGCGATGTTAAAAAAATGCCAATTTATTGTGTCGCTAAGTATTTATAGTTATATTTGTGCCATCTAATACAATAGAACAGGTGGATACCAATAAGACCGATCATATTGTAGACATATTATCCAAAGACAATAATCGGGATATTGCTCTTATACAAAGAATGTGCGAGGGCGATATGTCTGCTTTTGAACAGGTTTACTATCGCTGGAACAAACAGGTGTATGCTTTCATGCTCAAAACCACCCGTTCGATGTCGGATGCCGAGGATATAGTACAGGAGGTATTCATACGCCTGTGGAAAATGCGAAATAATATTGATCCTCAGAAAAGCATTCAGTCCTTGATCTTTACAATTGCCCGCCGGATCGCAGTGGATCTCTACAGGCAGAACGGCAAGTTTGCCGAAACACTCGCCAATGAATCCGGCGAAGAGTCGGGGAGATCGCCTCAGGAAATACTCGAGGAACAGGAGATGGATCTGCTGCTCGGAATAGCTATCGAGAATATGCCGGAAAAACAGCGCAAGGTGTTTTCCCTCTATTATGTACAGGATCTGTCCGCCAGAGAGATCGCATTGCAATTGGGGCTCTCCTACGACAATGTCCGTAAACACATCTACAACGGCAAACAGCAGTTGCGCGAGATGGTCTCCCTTATGATTCTACTTTTCTTAGGGCAATTATAGAGCTTGTCTGGAGTTTTCCGCTCTTGCTCTATTTATTGTGCCGGTCGATGTAAACAAGTCTGAGCCGGCAGAATCCTATTTCTTAAAGGCGAAGTAAACAGCTCCTATCAGACAAAGGAACGACCATATGTGATTAATTCTGAAGGTCTCCGTGCGGAAGAGCAGCAGTGCGAGAATTGTGAATACCGTAAGCGATATAACCTCCTGTATTATTTTTAGTTGAAACAGCGAGTAAGGCCCTCCGTTGTCGATAAATCCGATACGGTTGGCCGGGACCTGCAGGCAGTATTCGAAAAATGCCAACCCCCAACTCATCAGTATCACTGCGAACAGAGGAATGGCATCGCCGCCTTTCATTAGTTTGAATTTCAGGTGGCCATACCACGCGAAGGTCATAAAAACGTTTGCCGCTACAAGCAAGCCGATCGTGTAAAGTTGTTTTATCAGCATTGTATCAGGGTTATGTCGTTTAAGAGGTTGTTTGGATTTTGCGCCCGAAGACAAAAAGTGCGAGAATCGCAAATTTCAAACAACATCTAAGTAATTGCGGTGCAAAATAAGCGAATTATCGTCTGATTATCTCTCAAAACGGGTAAAAGTTTTTGTTCTTACGTAAAATAATGATATATTTGGGACTAAATTCGATAGCCATGATGCAGGACATACTGGATCCGGCTAAAAAGGTTGTGAGTTGGTTTATCGTGCGGGATGTGTGTGAGTGTGGTTTGGTTACCGGTTAGTAGTACACAAGTTTCTAAAATCTGGTTCATCCCGCCTGCCCGGTCCACCTGCGGCTATCGAATCGAAGAGGCTGTCCATAGGACAGCCTCTTTCCTGTTACACGGATATTGACATTGTTTCAGATAACGCCGGATAATGTTCCAGAACAAACTTCCGCCCCGAAAGTCGAGTAGTCTTTCGGGGCGGTCGTCTGAAAATTACGGTGCTGTTTAAACGTCGACTATCAGGGGGCGTTAAGGTCGTTAGTGGTAATATATCCGGGCGCCTCGAGCGTCATAACATTGGTATTGCGATTTCCCGTGCGAACGGTAAAATATGCCGCATTCATGTTGGTAACGTTCATGGTTATCCTATTGCCGTTTTGAGTTAAATTAGTAATATTATTAGAGTTACCCGTTCTAAGAGTAAGAGTACCTCCTTCGACGACGAACGTAACGGTCACAGGATTCTGGGCTGAGACGCCGGAGTTATCCGCGAGTTGGAAATTCACCCTCAGATCGGTATTGTTAACCTCTCTCGGTTTGCGTGCGGTGGTACCGTTGGTGGTCGTGAACCTTGCATTCCTGAACTCATAAGGCCTTGGCGCGGAAATTTCGACGCTATTGAACCCAGGAGCGGAGATAATTGCGCTCGGAGTACTTGTCGCGCTGTTGTCCGTCTGGAAATGGACAGTAAGCCGCACATCCCCCGCAGCCCTGGTAATCGGCTTTTGAACGGTGAGTCGATAGGGGTTGTTGCCCTCGAGCCCCGAGGGATTACCTGCCAGCGGCACAAGGTTCGTGGTGTTGAACGTGACCTCGCACTCGTCGTTCTCTTTCCAATAATCGGCGGGGATCGTGAGGCTGACGTCGACAGGCGTATTCGCAACTTTGAGCGGTGTAGTCATCGACACATCCATAAAACTGTAATTCCCGAACCTGACATTGGCATCGTTGAACCTGTCCGCCGCAAGAGTTACGACCTCTTCGGTTCTGGTGGAATTCGACACGAATTCGATCGTGTGTTCCGCCTGTTTGTCGTCTCCGTCGAGACGGTACGGAGCGTTGTAAACATACCAGTAGTCGCCATTCCCGTATTCGATCGACAGTCCCGACGCTGCCGTCGGTGTGAGCTTCCTGGTGTAAATGCGTATAGGAAGCGGGAAAAGGCTCTCCGAAATGTTGTCGGGCATCTTGAAGGTTATGCTCACGGGTGAACCTATTGTTGTGGGAACGATACGGTTCGCAGGATATGTGCGCACTATCTCGAAGTCCATAACAGGCCTGAGCAGCAACCTTATCGAACGCGAAAGGATTCCCTTGCTTATGGTTATCTCGGCCTCGTTGACACCGCTGGCGGGTACCGTGGCCGTGCGACCCCGTATCACTCCGTTCTGGGCGGTAAGCGACCCGTCGGCTACGACAAGCCTGCCCGGAGTCTGATCGAGAACGACGTCGTCGAGAACGTTGTCGACGGTGCCGTTGCCGAACTGGTCATAAGTGGTATACGAATACCATATTTCGAACTCCGCGCCCGATTCCATATAGGTAAAAGTGGTGCCTTCGACTTCGAGCACATTCACACCGTCGGAGATAGAGGGATATGCCTTCGATACCGTCGATGCGTTGATATTGTTCGAGGCGGCACCATTGATGGCGTCGCGCAGATTGTCGTTGCCGTCGTTGGACACTTCATCGATATATACGGTATACCGGCGATTCCGTTGCAGGTCGATCAACTGCCTATCTTCGTTGCTGACGATGTCGATCTTGTAATACGACGGTTGCGGGCTGCCGTCGAAAAATCCCTTTACTATCACATAGGCGGGTGCCGTCGCCGTTGAGTTCTCGCGCTCGTATATCTGCCTTAAAGTAGACTCCGGTACGAGATCATCCTCGGTGATGGTGTTTACCGGCGTCCCGTCCGGCGCTTCCATAACGAAGGTGTCTCCGAAGCCCGTACCGAACACGCCTTCGGTGGTATTATATGGAGCGATGGAGCCCTTGTCGAAATAATTACCCACCACGAATTCGACATCCGTAAGACTAAGCGGCTTGTTTTGTGTGCGGTTGACGACAGTGATCTGCGCGATGTTGCGCAGCAGGTGAACCGTACCTTCCGGAAGCGGTATGGAGGTATTGGGAACGTTGAAGCCGTTCTCGAGAATCACCCTCTGCCAATAGGCGATCCGGCCGTTTTCGACTGTCATTCGCGGTATTATGGAACTTTCCGGAGCGCCTATATTTTCCGTATCGTTAAATCCGTCGAAGTCGTAATTGGCGACGAAATGCAATATCCTCGCCCTGGGATTCCCTTCACCGTCGTTGGACACGGGAATACCGCTGAAAGTATAATCCGAATAGTTGCCGTTACCTCCAGTCAGGATACCCTTATAGCGGGAGAGATAAGTACCGTTCTGGCTGAACACCATAAGCCACAGCCCCAGTTGCCCGTCGATGGTTTCCTCGCCGATGGCTTCGCGTGTCTGGGCAGTGGGGACATTGACCCTTACGCTCAGAGTAACGCCATCGCACGGTTCTCCGGGCCTATCGACGGAATATTCCCTTTGACAACCCGCTGCCAATGCCAGAAGAGGGACAGACAACAATAATAATATCTTTTTCATATGACTTAATTTCATAATATTCGTATCTGTTTAATTACTGCTGGTAATGGTCGGATCCTCGTCGTGCGGGAATACACGCCAGGTATCGCGGACGCACCTTACGGGAACATTTCCCGTACCGGTGATCACTCCTGTCGTTTCCGTGTAGGATCTATACTGCTCGGCATTGATCTTGTATCCTGCGGTGGAATTGGGCTGCTGCTGGGCTGTCCACCAGGTAGTGGCGTCGACGCCAAGCAAATTCTTGATCGCACTGTTGGGGTCGCGCTGCATCATGATGATCAGAGCGAGTTCCGCGTAAGTCGGTACGCGCCATGTACCGGCAGGGTATTGCGACTCCCTGTACCTTTTACACCTATCGGTAGCGGTCACCCACGAAATTTCGCCGGTCGCCCCTCTGCGTGAAGCCATAACGAACTGCGGAGATACCACATGGTTCATAGCGGGGTCCGTAACATAATGCGGGAGATTCCTGCCATATGGATCGGCGGCCGGTATGGTCGGGTCGCCCACCAGCATCGGCCTTGCATCGGCAGCCCTTCCCAGCCATATGGTCTGATCCATGACCGAAGTTATATTAACCTCGTAGAAGTTGAGATTGGGGGCGTTGCCGGGACCATTGGGGTAATTGGCTCCCCAGTTGGCGCCCGCGGTTCCGGTAGGAGTATTGTACGCTCCCGATTGAGGCCAGTTGGCCTGACCCGGCCTGCTGCTCGGGTCAGAGAAAGTAACCGTAACGAATTCCCTCGGTTGTATGGAGAGTGTCGCCCTTGCTTCCAGGTTTGCGGCATTTCGGAGTGTCACCTCTATTTCCAGAGGTACGTAGTTGTTAGGCGTCCATGCCTGGATGCCGAAACTGTCGGAGCCCTCTTCGTGGATCAACATCAACCGGGGATCGTTCATATAGTCTATAACACGGCCCTGAAGATTGACGGTATTGTCCGGATTGGTATATACCGTACACATCGCCTTGGTGATCTCGATCTCGGCCGGAAGCGACGATATGAAATTCCAGTTGTATGAATTTTCGGACGTTTTCGCGTTGGGGCTGTAAATGAACAGGTAGTGGTATTCAAGTATGGAGACCACCACCTCTCCGGTTTCCCAGTCGATGATGTCGAAATTGGCCAACAGATCCACCGCATCCGACGGATCGAAGCCGCCGAGAACAGATATGTCCACTTTGAATTCGTAGACGAAATTACTCCTTATCCTGTTCTTGTGGTCTCCGGCATTTCCGACCGGCCTGATGTACGAGAACGGTATGCGGTAATAATATGTTTTCGGAGTCTCCGTTCCGACCTCCAGCCAATCGACCTCGAGAAGTATGTAAGTCTCCTTTGTTATATCCTGATTCCAGTCGTTGGGGTATGAGTAGAAAGCGTTAGCCTGATCCATTAAAAACGCCGTATTGTCGCGCGTCAGCGTCTTCTTTGCATTCCTGTAATCGCCGCCCTCCTCTTCGCCGCCGGCCGCCGCCGCGAAAGGAGAATCGCCGTCGACATTTGCCTTGTCCAGATAGTTGAACATATTTACGCGCGCTTCCATGGCGGTGAATTTCGGAAGCCCCGTGATCTTATCGGTAATGCCCGCGTTGATGATATTCACCACGACTTTGGCTGCGGTACGCTTGAGAATTATCTTTTCACCGAGCAGTGTGGTCTGGTCGGTAAGGTTCATCGTCATGCTTGTCCGGCCGGTCATAATGAAGTCCGCAGGAGGCGTACTTGTATTGAAAACCCGGTCGTCGGCATTCTCTATTGCCTGGTTCTTAACCTGATCGAACGTCTTTCCTGCGAGTGAAGGCGCATTCGCAGGATAGTTGGCCACGAGATAGACGATACATTCCTCTCCTTCCAGAACGTCATTGTAAGTTGTCTCCGGAATGGATATGGTCACCTTCCTCACATCTCCCTGCTGATTATCGTCGATCCTGAGCTGCGAATTATTGGGATAATAGAGGCATTCGCCGTCGGTGTCGAAAAAGAATATGTCCAACCTGTTGATCGCTCCTTCGTTTCCCATGACGTCCTCGATAGCTCGCGTGGCCGTTTCCGTCGTCGACTTGGCCAAAACGAACTCTATCGTCTTTCCCTCGGTGTTCTCCTCCGTAGTATAGCCGTACTCACGGGAGCACGCAATGAGCGACAGGAGGCCCAGGGAAAATATTATACAATAAACCGGTTTCATATTATCTTTCGTATTTAATTACATATCTGTGTCCCAAACCTGTCGATTCGTCACGGTTAAGGTCCCATTCTTCTTCTGAGGTCACGTTGCTTATGAGTATATAAAGTTCGGTCGTGATATTATCCGAGTCGAATTCGCGCACGGGACGGATCACTATCGGATTATCGAAACTGTCCCTGGTCGAGCCCTGGGTTATTCCCGCGAGTTCGAAGTCCATATCATTGGTTAGGTATGCCCGCCATTGTGCGCCTTCGGGATTGTTGAGCTGGAAATTCATCGTTGCGGAGCCCCTGAAGCCGACGAGTACGATATTGGGTCTTACGGCACCCGCATCCTCGAATCTGGTCCCGGCTGCCCATGCACCCGTAGCGTTGATAACATCGCTGATATCCACACTTCCGCCGTCGGAGACGACATCCCAGTCGCCCACTTCGTACTCGATGTAGGGTGTGTATTCGAACTCGCCGCGCTGGGAGATCGTGATATTCAATCGGTAGTGTTTGTTGCGCACTATATCGTCGTACTCGGGTCCCGACTGCGATCCAGTGCCGTCCCCGAGCAGCGGCATCGAGTATTCGACCTCGCCGCGGAAGATACCGCCCGCCACGGTATAGTCGGCCACAATGGAGAGCTTCGTCATATCGCCCCTGTTGGACATAAGGTATTCCGGCATTATGTACGCTTCGACTACGGTATTGTAGTCGCCCGCCGCCTGATTGGCAACGAATTCGACATCGTTGGTAAGATCGGGTGTCAACTCCGTGAAAGCGCCGGCATAGTTTTGCGGTATCACATACGAATACTCCGGCACTCTGGAAAGCGTGGCGCCCGTTATGGTAAACGCATCGGTGGGGTTATCCGTATTTTTCCGGATATTAACCGTAAGTTTCGCAGCCGCGCGATGAACCTGTACGTTCAGCTTGTCGATCCAGCCTTCTTCCCCGTAGTTTACCTCGCCGGGATTGGGAGTGGTGTCGTCGTTGTCGTCAGCATCCCTGACCTGAACGTCGCGAACGATACCGACACAGATCATCGATTCTTCGGTCATGCCCGATATGTCCGTCGCCCCGATCTTTATCTTTTCGAGGTCGGATATCCTGTAAATGGCGTTCAATTCCGCTGTCAGCGATGCCGACCCCTCGTTGATGATCACATAGAAATCGTAACTTCCGGGGTACAGTCCCACATGGAAATTACCTGCGGTGGCGTCATCGTTATTATCGATGAACTCGAGGTATCCGTCTCCGGCAGACCGGTTGAAAGCCACTATACCCGACTCATCGACGGCAATTATCCTTATAGAGTTCAATCTTACTCCGTTCATGATCTCTCCTACGGCAGCGAACGTCCCGATCCTGACGGGGACGATCCTGGAGGCGGATGTATCCTTATCCTTCAAAGCACTCTCGAACGAACAACCAGCCGATAAGACCAGAGCCGCCATAACTAAGAGTAACTTTGAGTTTGAAATATTTTTCATATGTCCTGTATATTATTATTTTATATTTCTCAGATAATTCCGGGAGTAACATCTTCATTGCCCCAGCCGGGTATCGTAACTTCGACCTCCGTGTCGCCGAGGAACTCTATCAGGAGTTGAATAATGACATCTTTCTCCGGGTCGTCAGTTTCGGGATCGAAGTGCTCCTGCAGCATCGTGGTGTAGACTGTCGCGCCCGTTCGGGGGTTGACTATATTGATGACCGTATCGTAGTCGCCCACCTTTTGATAGAAACCGTGTACAGCCGCCAGCGCATAATACTCCTCCTTCCCGTCGTACTCCACCGTGACCATTTCGCTCTGCAATTCCGCCGTCACGAGATCCCTGTCGATCGGTTTCATGCCTGTGAAGGAGAGTCCCTGCGGGATATTGGCCGTCTGAACTACCGGGGTTTGCGAACCTTCGCCGTCGTTGAAGTTCTTGACGAATACATCCAGACGCCGGTGTGCATGGCGGAAATCGAGCGTGCCCTCATGGCCGTCTTCGCTCACCGTCATGATATATTCGCCATCTTCGTTACCCTGTCCGGTACCCATACGCGACATCGATACGGAATTGGGGGCGTAGTACAGCGCATCGCCGCCGTGCCGTATCTTTCCGTCTACTATATCGTTGTAGGTCACCACAGCGTCGGCTCCATCCTTGTAGTTGAAGTCTATGTCGAGATGCGAAGTGTGGCTGCCCGTATTACCCCAACTTACCACGCGGTATTCCCCCGGAGGAAGGTTCATTCTGACACCCTTGAACGACAGGTGGTGTGCGCTGGTCGTGACGACCTCCCTGACGAGTTCCCCGCCCTCGTCGTATACCGCAGTTACGGCCGTGAAAACGTTGTCGAGGAACGTACAATCGACGTTGTCGGCCGGCAGACGGAAGTTCAGCGTAACGTTGTCGTTGTTAAGCGGAGGGCATAGGCTTATGTCGTCGGAAAAGCATCCCGTCAGCACGAGCATCGTGAATCCCGCCATTATGATCTTTACACTTTTCATATCTTGCTATGATATTGTTTTTATATCGCTTATATATATCGTAGGCGTCTTCCGTATCGCAATGGGACGGGGTTGCCTTGTTGTTTCCGTTTTAGGGGCTCCTCTCCCTGTCCGCGGCCGAAATACGGCCGGCAGGCATCGAGGTGCAGTTTGTTGCTTTTGTTGCTGTTTGGTGCTGTTCGTGTTGAAAATCTGTGTTTACCGGTTTTTTAATTAAGCGGCGGCCGGTACCGGTAAAGCCCGGCCGCCGCTTTGTTGTTTACGATCCGTATAGATCGGATCTACATATTAGAACTCGTAGCCTACATCCTGGGATACCCAGTTCATAATGTTGACGTCGACTGTAATGTCTACAAGACCTACGTTGGGGTTCGGAGTAAGGTGTTTCTCAGAGAACGAAAGTTCTACGATGCGATATACATTACCCTGCGCAAGGTTGGAGATAATTGCTCCACTTGCATTTTTGATATTCCTTACGGTAAAGAATCTGACATCCTGATATGTTTCGGTATCCTCGTTTCCTTCGGCGTCGAGAACGACAACATTTTCCACCTTAACTACGATAGTAGGCATGGGAGCTGCGTCTGCAGCGGCGAGAAGATTGTATCCCCATACGGCTTCGGCAGGATCTTCACCATCTCCGGGTTCAGGTATTTCGACAGCCGGAGTGTATGTGTAGTTGTCTTCTGTATCCCAGCTTTCCGAGCTGTTATCCATCAAATACTGTGAATGGGTTCCGGGATAGTCGACAGCGAGATTAGTGCCGGGAATGAAATTGCCTTCGTCCTTGGCGCCGTTGAGACCGGTATTAGTGTAGTAGTTGTCAACGTAGATACCCAGAAGATCGTAAGTTACGATGCGCGATGCCGCGGGGTTCGTCGGGTCTTCGATATCGTTGGGGTAGTTACCGACGATAGAGCCTATCTCGAAACGGGCAACAATGGGCTTAGCCTCGATGCTTGCGGTATATGTATCGTTGGCTCCATCTTCACCTACGATATGGTTCTGCAGACCGTTGCTTGTGCCGTAGATAGCTACATCGGCTACATCCCTCTGATTGCCAAGGTCGGCTACGGTTACGGCATGGAATTCCGTGATGTCGGCGACATTGTATCCGATCGGAGAGTTAGCTACGAAATAAACATCGCTAACGACCTCGGGAAGATTGACGAATGGGAGGCCTTCCGAAAGAGCGTCGATACCTACTGTACCATCTTCAATTGTAGCATCGTTTCCGGGAACAATGCTGTACATACGAGTGATCTTGGTTCCCTCGGTGAAATAGAGAGCGCCTTCACTCATAATAACCTCATCGCCGTTCTCTACGTGAAGACCGGGCGCTTTGGTTATATCTCCCCTGGAGATCTTAATGCTTACGGTCTTCAGATTACCGGTACTGTCGACACCCTGTTCTTTCGAGCAACCTGCCAGCATTGTAGTAAGAGCGACGCAAGCTACGAGAGCTGATTTGAAAATTGTTTTCATGTTTTAATAAATTAATGGTTAATAAATAGATAGATTAAATAATTTGTTTTTAAATAATTATGATTTAAGTTGTTTTAGTTTTTATCCTCGTTTCCGTAATAGACCTTTATGTATGCAGCCTTACGCAGTTCGGGGAAGAAGTTCCTCAGCATATAACTGTATGTCCGTCCTCCGTCCAGCTTCCTGAGTTCGATCTCACGTGCAGCCCTGCCGTTGGCGTCCGCGATAGGTACATTGTCTATGATGTCGATGACCGCCTTTTTATTGGCGAGATCGGACTCTTCCACCATCAACCTCAATCCGTACCAGTCTTCCACGCCGTTATATATATGTATGGTTTCCTCGCTGAGCGTGCTGTTCTGTACTATATATTTCTTCAGTACCGATGCACGGTTCCATGCGAGGCGGTCGTTGAACTGGAAAGCGCCCTCCGGCGAAGCAAAACCGGCTATGACGATGTGTTCGATACGGCTGTCGGGAGCTTCCTCCAATTTCCTGATAGCCTCGATCAACTGCCTTAGCGTTTCGGCATTGTTGCCCCGGTTGTGATCGAGACGCGAACTGCTGACCGCAAAGTGAACCTTCAGAGCGCCTTCCCGGTCGTCGTCGAACATCAGTTCGGGTGCGTTGCTCTCGAATTCCGAAGCATGGAGCACGAACGGCATCTCCCTGGCAAGCAGGTCGCCCGTCGTTTCAGGAACCGGCACCACAGGCACCTCGACGGGAGGTTCATTACCGGCTTCGATTATCGCCACCGGTGTGGGCAGGTCTATATTCTCGGCAAGCAGGTCGGAGCCCGACATATCCCCGTTGCAACACCCCATATCTATGATCTCCACCTCCAGATTCGCTCCGTTCATCCAGCCTTGGCGGGGTACGGACGTACTGTAACGGAACTTGTCGCCGCCGCGCACCACCACGGGGTTTTCGAACACTATCGTCTCGCCCGACACCCATTCGTGTCTTTGTTCCGCAATGCTCGCACGATCGCTCCGGACGACCACTTCCGGTAGATCCCAGCGATAGTCGCCGTTCACCAGATAGGGGCGGTATACAATGGTATGCCCGCTCTTTGCCACGCGCTTTCCGATCGAGACATCGAACTCCACATATACGGTATCGTCCCTCTGTTCGATCAGCCGGTTGCCGGTAGTGATCTTCCCGGCATCGGGATCCGCCGCGGCCGCACTCGCGGAGAACAGTGCGAGCGAGATTATCGTAAGTATGATTATCTTTTTCATATTCAATTTAATGCTTCGGATTATTTAATCAGGAATACAAGACTTATGGCGGCATTTGTGGGGCCGAAATACCATTTTCTAAGCGGTGTCGGACTCTCTTTGTCCGGACCGCACCAAGCACAGTCGTAACGGTCGTATGTCATCCATATGACACCCGCGCCGATCGCGAACTCCACTCCCCAGCGTTTATGAAATGCCCAGTTGTATCCGTAGGTGACGCCTGCGCCGAAAGCGTGTCCGTCGTAGCGGTATTCCTTATCGAAGAGCAGCGGTACCTGATAGGTGCCGGCGTTGAACCTGCCGTACAGCAGGTGTGCGCCGAAGAAATGTCCGTCGAAACGCTCGCACAGCCAATACCTGAATTCGGGTTTGATGATCATGTGTACGAGCTTACGGTTACTCTCCTCGGAGCCTTTCCAATTCCACGGATTGTAGCTGCCGCCTATTTCGAGCGAAGTTCTTTTACCCAGACCGAATTCGAACGAGAGGTTCGGAGTGATAGCCCCGGCATCCCACGTACCCAGCGCGATCCCAAACCCGTAGAGCAGGTTGGTCTTGAGCGCGAATCTGGGCGTCATGCCCTGATTTATGGCATATTCGGATGAATGGATCCGGTACGATTCCATGGGCATAGTAATCTCGACCATTTCCGGCTCTCTTTGTTTTTCTATCTCTCTATCATTGCCCTCCAGAACCACTTTCTTCGGGCGCAACCCAAGCGACTCTCTGAATTGCGACAGGGGTGTGGGCACATAACCGTCGGCGGGAACAGGTATTCTACTTGTTTGGGGCGGGGTTTCCCTGATGAAAACGATCACATTACCGTCGATAACACCTTCGATATCGGTTCCCGCGGTGATGAGCTCGATGACCTGTCCCAACGGGAGTTGCCGCGAAGGCAGTGCGACGATACCGGCAGGATCTATCTGATCGGTACGGTATGCGACTCCGAGATATGTCTGCCGGCGTATCTCCTGAAAAATGCTCGACACGGACATCTGCGTATCGGGCAGATCGAGCATCTGCTGCTGGGCGCCTGCCGTGAATATAGTGGCGAGAGTCGCCACAGCGGTCATAAGTATCGTCCTTAATCTAAATTTATTCATATAGATATATATGTTTTACTCTTTACTCACGGGACACATATATCGTGTCTCCCGATACGTGGAACTTTGCTTTATCCGAAAATCTGTTCAGGATCGCGATCGCGCCTTCGATCGATGTTTCGTGGGGCATTATACAGCTGATGTAGCTGTCCATGACAAGGTCATCCTCTATAACAAGCTTCATTTCAAAATAATCGGCCACTACGGAGAGTGCATCCACCGCGTTGGTGTTATCGAGACTGAGGTCGCTGCCCGTAATTCTCATTATGGTGCCTGGTTTGGCCTGCGAGTACTCCAGCACTGTCGAAGTCGTTTTATCCAACAGCAATATTTGTCCAGGAGTAAGTTCCTGACGGTAATCGCCTTTCTCGATCTTAACGCTTCCCGACAAAAGCACGATCTCCGCCTCGGGGACATTTTTGATAGCCCTGATATGGAATACCGTGCCGAGTACCGTCACATTGAGCCCCTCGTTATGTACGGAGAAAGGATGTGCGGGATCGTGTGTTACATCGAACAGCGCCCGGCCGTCGAGATCGACCCTGCGGTCGTAACAGAAATCATCGGAATATTCCAGCCTGGAACCGTTTTTGAGAGTAACGTCAGACCCGTCGGGAAGAGTGAACTTCTCCTGGCCGCTCTCGTGATCAGCATAAAGTACGAAGCGCTCTGTCGTTGCCTCCTCATCATTAAATAAGAGGAACGCCCCTCCTGCGATCAGAACGGGAATGAGTACCGCCGCAGCTCTCAACATGAACCTGCGCCCGTTAAAAAATGCACGGACTGTCGCTGTGGCGTGGTATTTGTTTTCATCGATACCGAGGAGTTCTGCGAGTTTTTGAAATTTGGTTCTTTCCTTTTTAGTCGGCATCGAGGTGTCGGCCTTGATATTCCTCTCCGCCCATTCGACCAAAGCCTCCTCTTCGATACCATCTTCGGGAATATTCAAAAACCAATAGCGCAACCGCCCGCGTAATTCCTTGCTGAAATTACCGTCGGCGATCGCTTCTATGAGTTTCTCGGCTACCTCCTTTTTTTTGATGCCTTCCTTCCTCTTCATGTGCTACAGGTTTACGGCTTTACTTAGACAGACTCTTATAGTAATACGCGAAAAAGCGAAAAATGGGAAAATCATTTTCCCATTTTTCGCTTTTTAATTTATACTACGCTTATTGTCAGGTCATTAAATCAGGCGCGCTGTTTAGTTAAGCAAATATAATTCATGCAACCTCTTAGAATCTGTACTTTGTCCAGGCGAAATTGGATGCAGCGCAACCGTTGTTGCTGCCGCCTATGGCTATGCCGGGGTAGTCGGCTGCGGACTGGGTCGGGTTGCCGTCCTCGTCTTTTGCAAAGGCGAACTCGCTGTCGGCTGCTGTTTCGAGTGCGCTGGTCAGGCTGATGGCCGTTGCGGTATTGGCCAGACCGTCGTTCAGATTGATAAGGTACTCGGCGCGTCCAGTTCCTTTTACAAGGGCGTTGGTGATGGTTGCCTTTGCTCCGCGGCGGATCCTTATCACCTGCTGCATACGCCTCGTGTCGTCGTCGGCTACGTAGTCGTTCCTCAGGTCGAATGTTATGTTCTCGACCCGGAAGTCGGACTGGTGGGTGTCTCCGGCAAATTTGCCGTCGAAGTTACCGTCGGCTTCGATGCCGCTCGGGTCGCTTTCTCCGGTGCTGAAATTCTTCTCCCATATGCCGTAAGCGTTCTTCAGTTTGCCGCTGTAACCTTGAGTGAAGTCGAACATATCGTCGTCGGAGTTGACCACCAGCAGGTTGGTAACATCCACCGAACCGCCGAAGAACTCTATGCCGTCGTCGGCACCGTCGATAACGAAGATGTTCCCTATCGTGGTTCCGTTGCCCACGCCATTGAGAGTAAGACCGTTGTGCTCGACATTGGCGCTATTCTTGGCTCCTGTGTATTCGAGAATAAGGTAGGCTATGCTTCCCGAATTGTCGTCGACTTTGTTGCCGCCGTACTCATAGTCGTTATTGATCTCGGTCTTGGCGGTTGGGTTGCTGCTCGTGAGGGGGGCGTAACCGTTGATAATGAGGCCGCCCCAATCGCCGGGTTCGGGATAGGCTTCGGCCGAGGTCATCATTACGGGAGCCTCTTCCGTACCGTTCACGTTGATCTTGCCGCCCTGAAGTACGAGAATGTAGCTGTCGAATCCGTTGTTGGCTCTGATAGTGGTTCCGGCGGGGATGTTCAGTATGCCGCCTTCTGCGACCAATAGCGGATTGGTGAGGGTGTACACATCTTCGGCAACGAGGTTCATCTCTTCGTCGACGGTTCCTTCCAGATGATCGGGATCTTCCCACACGTTCCCCGTGGCGGGAGGTACGACGACTTCCGGTTCATTGTCCTTACACGATACCATACCTGCGGTCATAATGGCAACGGCGGCCATCGTCAATACCGTTAAAAATTGCTTTTTCATTTTTGAATTGATTTAAAGAGTGGTTAATCTGTTTGTGTCGTTTGTCGTAGTTACAGGTCGAAACCGATACCAAAGCTGAAGTCTATCCCTTTCCGGTACTCGTTTAGCACTATTTTGTCATCGGTCGTGGCGAGCTGGCGCGTCAGACGGTAGGGCGAATTCAGGAGATTGCCGGCTTTCATCTTAAGTGTCATAAATTTATTTACTTTGAAAGAGGCGACCACGGAGAGTTGTATCACGCCTTCTTCGATGATATCGTTGTACCCCTGTGAGCCGAGCGTGTGGATGCGTTTGCTGAACCAGCCGGCAACCGCCGATGCGGTGAATATCCTGTCGCCCGAAGTAAAGTTGTACGACAGGTCGCCATTGACGATAAATGGTGCGGCGCCTTCCAACTGCGTAATTCTGTGCGGGGTATTCGGAATGGCGAGATCCAGCGCGCTGTATATGCATGAAGCATTGAGGCCTGCCGTGAGCCTGTTGCCGCGGAACGAACCGGAGGCTGAGGTCGAGGTAAAGATATTTTTGCGTATTTCCAGTTCCACTCCGGCGACGTCGGCCTTGTCGCTGATGTTGTCGTAGGTGAGCAGGCCGGCCGAATTTCCCTGGTCTATACGTCCGATAGGGTTGGTGATGCGTTTATAGAATGCTCCCAGTGAGATCAATTCGGAATTGCTCACATACCAGTCCCACTTCAGGTCGAGATTGTAGTTGTCAGACGGCTTGATATCCATATTGCCCTGGCTTGCGAACCCGATATTGACGTACAGGTAATCCGATATCTCTTTCGACTGGGGCAGGGTATAGCTTTGGCTTGCGGCCAGACGCAGGGAGTGCTCATCGGTCAAGTCGTAGCGGAGGTTGATTGAGGGCAGATAGTATATTTTCTCTATGTTTCTCTCTTTCGACTTGTGGTTGACCGTCATGTCGATATAGTCGGTCTGGAATCCGAGTGAACCGGCAAAGTGGCCTGAGAATCGATGCGTTGCCTCGGCGTAGGCCGAATGGATGTATTTATCGACAGTGTAGCTGTCTTCCAGTACTTTCGAGGGCATATAGAACTTTCCGACGGGAGTGTCGCGCTCGCGGCCGTGGAAGCTGTTGCCGTTGTTGTATATGTCGTCCAGCTTTACGTCGAGCGGGTAATGCCGGCTGCCGGAGCGGAATCCGCCGTAGCTGTATTCGACGGCCTCGAAATCGTCTTCGACCATACGCCCCCTGTAACCGAGGGTGATGTTCGATCTTTCGATGTCGACTCCCCCCTTCAATTTATAGCTTACGGAGGCTTTTATGTTGAGATCGCTCTCGTTAAGTTCCGAAAAGAATCGTCTTTGGCGGTTGCTGCCAGTAAATGTGTAGAGACCGTCGCTTTGCAGGGAGAGGTTGTTCTCGCGTCTGTCGGGTTCGGTTCCCCTCATGGAGTTATAGGCAACTCCGGCATTCAGGCGCCAACGGCTGTGGAAATTCCACTGAGATATGAATTGGTGTGTCAAAAGCAGGTTGTCGTTGCTCTGCTGACGCCTCATAAATCCCGACATCTGATCGTAAGCGTCACCGTAACGGGGATCTTTCCCCGTGTAATCGCCCACATACTGCTCGTTGGCGTGGATAAGCATGAAGTTATAGGCAAGCGAGAGTCGTTCTTTCATCCTGTAATTTATGTTGGCCGACACGAGTTGGCTTATGTCGATGGTCGATTTCTCGCCTGTCTGGTCCTGATAGATGTTGTCGGCCGTATCGGCATTTCGGACCGTCTCCTTCGTGAATGAGTAACCGGTGCTATGGGAGGCGACGGCGAAGAACGTGAGGGGATTCCCTCTTTTGCCGAGATTCCAAAGCTTTCCGCCCGATATGCCGTAACTGTGGTTAAGGGGCAGTTTCACCGTCGAGGGGTCGAGGCTGTTCGCGAAATCGAACTGTCCGGGCGTCGGTCTGGTGTCGTTGCTCGCTCCGAAATAGCTCACTCCATCCTGGTTGCGCAGGAAGTGGGCGCCGACCGCTTCGGTATTCAGACCTGCGTCGGCGCTTATCGAAAAGGCGCTGCCGCCCACGAGTTCCTTGGTGTTGATATCTATGACGGCTCCTCCGGCATCGCCGTTGACCGCCGTATCGAAGACCTTGTGTACATCTATGTTGCGTATCACGTCTGAGCCGAAAAAGTCGAGGGCTATATTCTTATACTCCGGATCTTCCGACGGCAGGGGGAAGCCGTTGAGGAGGGTGGCGTTGTAACGGTCGCCCAAGCCGCGGACAAATACGTTTTTCACGCCTTCCTGCTTCGAGATGCCCGAAACCTGCGCCACGGCCGCCTGTGCATCGCCTATGCCTTTGCGCGACATTTCCACCGCACCTATGGACTGCGTGGCGGGCAGCGACTCCTTTTGTCCCGACAGGAGCGCGCTTTCGCTCTCCCTGTTTATACGGGCTACCACCACCACTTCACCTATGTCGATTCCTTCGGAGCGGAGGGGAATGGGTATCGCCAGCTCTTGGCCGGCCTCCACCGTGACAACCTGCTTGAATAACTCGTAGCCTAAATAATAAGCGATTATAGAACACTTACCGGGAGTGATATTGGATATGGTGAAGCTGCCCTCGAGGTCTGTCGCCACACCGAGCGATGTCCCTTCGATATAAACAGCCGTCCCCACTAAAGGTTCGCCTGTTTCGGCGTCGATGACCGTTCCCCTGATGGAGCCTTTTTGTCCTGCTGCCGAGGCTGTGGAGACGATCGTAAACAATACGATTGAGAGATAGAACCTGATTTTGCTCACGGATAAAAATGTTTTGTTTTCCTGCCGCAAAGGAACTCCATGAGTGTTACGGCGCGATTACGAACGCGATATTATTCCGTTAAGCGCTTCGTGGCGGCCGTCTGCCGTATATCAGGCCACACTCCAAACTCCAAACTAACTAAAGCTCTACTTTCTCAATTGTGTTTCTTATAACTGAGTATCGCCCAGATATTGAAGACTGCCGCCATGACTACGAGCGCCAGCATTTGTACCCACAGATCGCCAATGCCGCTGCCTTTCAGGTAAACGTCGCGCATCACATCGACAAAATATTTGGTGGGTGTGGCCGCGGCGATGGCCTGCGCCCAGGCGGGCATACTCTGAACAGGGGTCAGCAGGCCGCTCATCATAACGAATATGATGATGAAAAAGAACATCACGAATATGGATTGTTGCATGGTCGAGGAGTAGTTCGACGCGACCAGTCCCGCGCCCGTCATGGTCAGGATGAAGAGCAGTGCGAAGAAGTATATTGTCGGCAGACTGCCCGCCGGAGTGAGCCCATAGAGTGCCCAGGCTATCAGGAATCCCAGCGAAAGGGCTGTGAAGCCGATGATCCAATAGGGTATCAGCTTGGCCACTATGAATGTGAACTTGTCGACGGGGGTTACGTTGATCTGCTCGATTGTCCCGACCTCTTTTTCCGACACTATGTTCACAGCCGGAAGAAACCCGCACAGCAGCAGTACTATTATCATCATCAACCCCGGTATCATGGTGAACTTGTAGTCGAGATAGGGATTGTGCATATTCAATACGCTTATGTTCACCTTCGGCACTGGGATTATCGCCCGGTCATTCGCAGTCCGATGCTCTTCAGAGAATTCGGCGGTCAGCGAACTCATGTAAACCTGTCCGAAATTGCCTTTTATGCTGTTCACGGCGTTTACCGACACCTGTACGGGCGCCGTACCGAGGTTCACGAGGTCGTTCTCGAACCCCGCCGGTATTTCGAGTATGAGGTCGGCCTTGCCGTATTCGAGTTGCTCCATGCCTTCGCTGTAACCCTGTACCACCGAAACGAAGTCGAAGTATGTGGAATTCGCTATTTTTTCCGACAGGCGGCGCGACAGGACGGAAAAGTCGTTGTCTACCACCGTCACCTTTATGTTCTTTATGTCGAGGGTGGCCGCCCACGGCATGATAAGCATGACCAGCAGCGGGAAAAATACGACCATCTTCGGCATGAACGGGTTGCGGAAGAACTGTTTGAACTCTTTCTCGAGAAGGAATTTCAGTGTCATATCACTCCAGGCGGTTTTTGAACTTTTTAAGGCTTATGGTCACGAGTGCGGCGGCCATAACGCACAATATCGCAGTCTCCCTGAGGGCGTAGGTCAAAGACAGTCCCTCTATCATCAGTTTGCGCAGGGCGGAAATGTACCATGTGGGCGGAAGCAGGCTGGATATAGCCCGAAGCGCTGCGGGCATACTTTCCACGGGGAATATCATACCCGACAGAAGCATCGTCGGCACCATGAGCAGCATACCCGAAATAAGCATGGCTACCACCTGTTGCCGGGCAATGGTCGAGATAAGCAGCCCTATGGCGAGCGTGGTGAATATGTATATCAGTGAAATTCCGAGCACGGCCGCGATGCCGCCCGCTACGGGTACGCCGAGTACGAATATCGACAGCAGGAGTATGGTGGTCAGATTCACGCACGACAGGGTGAAGTAGGGCACCATCTTGGCGAAGATTATATATATGGGGCGAATAGGGGAGACCAGCAATACCTCCATGGTGCCCGTCTCCTTTTCCCTCACTATCGCTATGGCGGTCATCATGGCGCATATCAGCATAAGGATCAGACCCATTATGCCCGGCACGAAATTGTATGCCGACTTCATCTGCGGGTTGAATAGAAGTATCGTATTGGGCACTATTCCATGCGCTTGACTTTCCGGCACAAGCTCCTGATAATAGCGCGACACCACCGCGGCCGTGTACGAAGCGTAGCTTTGAGCCATATTTGCATTGGCGGCGTCGGTGATGAACTGTATTCCCGCTCCTTCGGGGTGGAACAGATGTCCGGAGAAGTCGTCCTCGAACGCAACGACCATATCGAATTTCGAGGCTTTGAAACCGCTTTCGATATCGGCGGGCGAATCGAGATAACCCGCAAACGTAAAGTATTGGTTCGCATCGAGCCTGTCGACTATCTGTCTCACAGTGTTGTCGTGACCGGAGGCGAGTATGCCGACATTGATATTGCGCACCTCGGTCGACAGCGCAAAACCGAAGAGTACGATCATCACGACAGGCATTCCGAGCAGAATAAGCATCGACCGCCTGTCCCGCAGAATGTGGTAGAACTCTTTCTTTACGAATGCCGCGAATTGCCTCATTTCAGTTTGGAGTTTTTTTAGTGTGGAGTGCGGAGTTTGGAGTGTGGAGTTTTGGTGCAAACTTCGTTTGCAGTTATATTATAAATTGATTAGCTCTTTATTAATATATACGTGCGAAGCACACCATAACTCCACATTCCAAACTTCAAACTTCACACTCATAACTACTCTTGTCGTTTTGCGTTGCGTGCGAGGCTTCTGAAAACCTCGTCCATGGATGCTGCACCGAACCGTTCCTTCAGGCGGCGGGGTGTGTCGAGGGCGTCGATGCGGCCGTCGACCATTATGGAGACCCTGTTGCAGTACTCGGCCTCATCCATATAGTGGGTCGTGACGAATACTGTTATGCCACTGTCGGCGGCTTCGTAGATCATTTCCCAGAACTGTCTCCGCGTGGCGGGATCGACCCCGCCCGTGGGCTCGTCGAGGAAAACTATCTCGGGCGAATGGAATATCGACACCGAGAAGGCGAGTTTCTGCTTCCAGCCCAGAGGCAGCGACCTGACGAGTGTGTTGCGCTCGCTTTTGAAATCGAGCTTTTCGAGAAGCGCCTCGGTCTTGTCGGCTATATCCTTGTCTTTGAGCCCATAAATGCCTGCGTAGAGGCGGATGTTCTCCCACACTTTCAGGTCTTCGTAAAGGGAGAACTTCTGGCTCATATAGCCGATATTGCGTTTTATCTTTTCATGTTCCTTTGTTATGTCGAATCCCGCCACCCTGCCTTCACCCGACGTGGGCTTGCTCAGGCCGCACAGCATCCGCATGGCCGTGGTCTTTCCTGCGCCGTTGGCTCCGAGGAAACCGAATATCTCACCCTTGCGGACGTCGAACGATATACCGTCCACCGCAGTGAAGCTACCGAACCTCTTTGTAAGGTCTTTGGTATATATGACGATCTCATCCTTCATTTGCGCGCCAATTCCATGTAGCAGTCCTCTATTCGCGGTTCCACCGGCTCGATCACGATCTCTTCATGCCCATTGCCGGCCAGGTATTTTTCGAGCCGGTCTTTGTCGAATCCCTCCAGCGTGGTGGAATGGTGTCTGTCGCCCGACACATAGCAGTTGTCGATGAGCGGCCAGGCTCTCAGGTCGTTAAGCAGACGGAACATATCTGCGCAACTTGCCGACCATAGGGTTTTGCCGAAGCCTTTCATTATGTTGGCCGGAGTGTCGGTGATCATGAACTTGCCTCCCTTTATGAGCGCTATACGGTCGCAAAGCGTGGCCTCGTCCATATAGGGCGTCGAGACCACGATGGTCAGCCCCGAACGCTGCAGTTTCCCCAGCATATCCCAGAACTCCTTGCGCGATACGGCATCGACCCCCGTGGTGGGCTCGTCCAGATAGAGTATGTCGGGTTTGTGTATGAGTGCACAGCAGAGAGCCAGCTTTTGTTTCATGCCGCCCGAAAGCTTACCCGCCCTACGCTTCCGGAACGGCTCTATGTGCTTGTATATATCCTCCACCAGGTGGTAGTTCTCCTCTATGGTGGTGCCGAACACCGCCGCGAAGAACGCAAGGTTCTCCTCGACGCTCATATCCTGATATAGCGAGAAGCGCCCCGGCATATAGCCTACGCGCTTGCGTATCTCCTTGTAATCGTTCACGACGTCGAAACCGCCCACCGCCGCCGTGCCGCTGTCGGCCAGGATCAGCGTGGCCAATATGCGGAAAAGCGTTGTCTTCCCGGCACCGTCGGGGCCTATAATGCCGAATATCTCGCCTTCCCCGACCCGGAGGCTCACTCCGTCGAGCGCCTGCACCGTTCCGTAGCTTTTACGTATGTTGTCGGCTCTGACCATTTATTATTTGAAAATTTTCAAATTAGTTTATTATGATCTGTCCGTACATACCAAGTTTGATATACCCGTCGTTCACGACGCTTACTTTGATAGCATACACCATATTGGCGCGGTCGTTGGCAGTCACCACGTTCTTGGGTGTGAATTCGCTCTTTTCGGATATCCACGTCACGCGGCCTTCGTACTGCCTGAGATTGCCCGCACCGAAATCGGCGATCACCTTCACCTGCTGTCCGAGCTCTATCCGCGATAGCTGTCCGGCCGTGAGATAGGCTTTCAGGTAGACATCGTTCATATCGGCCACCTTCATCAGCGGCCTTCCCTGCGGGGCGAGTTCACCGGCCTGCGCGTATTTGGCAAGCACCGTTCCCGAAATGGGGGAGACTATGCGGCACCGCGAGAGTCGGTCGTCCAACTGCTCCACCTGAACGTCCAGGGCGTCTATCTGTGCGTCGAGACTTGCCAGACCGTTGCTTATGGCGGTTTCCTGCGCCGCGAGCTGTTTTTCGAGCACGGTTATCGCCGACACTATGTCGTCCAACTGTTTCCCGGTGGCGGCATTCGCCCTGAGCAGGCTCTCCACACGTGCGCGCTCCTGCCGGGATTTTGCGAGCTGCTCCCTGTATGGCGCGAGTTGCGAATCCATATCCGGACGATTGCTCTCAATGGCGGCTATATTGCTAAGTAACTGTCGTTTTTGTAACGACAACTGAACAGTATCTATAAATCCGGCCACGCTGCCTTTTTCGAGTACGTCGCCCTCCGAAATGTCGAACTCGACGATGCGCCCCGGAACTTCGCCCGACACTATTACCTCGGTTGCGTCGAATGTCCCCATGGCGTCGCCCTTCATGGTGCCGCCGCCGCACGATACCGCAATGAGTCCCGCGGCCGCTATTACTGCTGTTCTTTTCATAACTATTTGTTTGTCGTATATTTCAGGTCGTATATGTTCTTCAGTAATTCTATCTCATGCACGGTCTTGTTCCGCCGCGCCGCATTTTCGGCGTTCATGTCGTGCAACAGGTCGTTGACCGTTTTCGTGCCATTCTCTACTGCGGCCTCTGTGCGCCGGCGTATGGTTTCGCGGAGCCGTATGATTTCGTCGTCGTCCTGCATCACCTTCTGCATATTCTCTATCGCAGCGCTTTCCCGCGTGCTTTTCAGGCTCATATTATAGATGAAAGTTTCCCGCTGTGCATCCAGACGTGAATAGTCGATCTCTATCTGCCGCATACGGTTCCGCCTGGTGTACAATCCGCCGATGTTCCACTGCAGTTTTATACCCGTCACGAAATATGGCGCCCAGCGGTTCTCGCGCATATCCTTGAAAAGGTTGAGCCCCGGATTGCCGTAAGCCCCTTGGAAGAAAGCGCCTATCTGCGGCATGACGCTTGCGTTTACGCCTTTACGCTTCGCCGCGAGCAGGTTTTCCTGCGCGTCGAAAAGCCGCAGTTCGGGTCTGTCGAATTCCGCGGCGGCGGGTATCTCGCCGGGCTCCGGCTTCACCAGTCTTACATTTTCACCTATCTCCATACCCGTCATTATGGAGAGCATTGTGCGGTAGGCTGTTTGGCCGGCCTCGAGTGTGGAACGTTGCTGCCGTGCGCCGAGCAGTTCTACCCGAAGCATATCCATATCGTTCTGCTGGGCGATCCCGTTGGCGGCACACGCCTCGACCATGGTGTAATTGCGGTTCAGTTCGCCGATAAGGATATCGACCTGCGCCATGTTCTCCTGGAGCAGGAGCAGACCGAAGAATATGCCGTCGACCCTCTCCCTGAGAGCGTACATATCGACTTCCCAACTGCTCGCCGAGAGTTCCTTTTCGGCTTTCGCGGCGTGTACCATAGCCCGTGTAGCCCCTCCGTCCCATATTATCTGCTGCACCTCTATCGCGGCTTTGTACTGGTCTTTGTGAAGTCCCTCGATATTCATGCCCAGATATCCGAGCACGTTGTCCACCCATCCGGGGATTTCGAGATCCATCACTTCCGACTGGTAGGTGGCCTGCGCCGACAGCGATACCTGCGGAAGCCAGTTGCGCCGCGCGTTGGCCATGTTGTAGTCCGATGTCTTTTCGATAAGGCCGTACTGCGATACCAGCGGATAATTGTCGTGTGCCATCTCCCGGCACTCCTCCAGAGTAATCTCCTGCGCGCCGCACATTAGCGTCACAAGCAGCGAAAGCAATAACAGAATCGTGCGTTTCATATAGTTCACCTGTTTATCTTTTCATTTATAAGGAGTTTGCTCCATTCGGGGATGAGTTTTATGCGCTCCCTCATCAATTTACGCATCTCCTCGTCGGCCACGATGCCTGTACGTATCAGCAGCGGGGCGACTATGTAGGGGAAAAAGGCCATGCTCAATATGTTGAGCACGAAGTGAACGGGATTTATGTCCGGCTGCCTTTCTTTTATTTGCTTCAGGATGGACGACTCTATGATATCCGAGGCGGGGATCAGTTTCACGAACCTGCCGTCCTGCCGGTAAAGTTCGCTGAAAATGAACGCCGGAAGGTTGTGGTCGGCCGATATCACCGTAAGGTAGCTGTCCACCATGATATCCAGCTTCTCCTCCAGCGGGATGGTCTCGTCGGTTATGACGGGCACGATATTGCCGAACAGAGCCTGGACTTTTTCCTGCATGATCTCCAGAAAAAGATTTTCCTTGCTTTTGAAGTAATAGTTCATAAGGGCGAGGTTCACACCGGCAAGTCCGGCTATGTCGCGTATTCGCGTCGCCTCATAGCCTTTTTGCATGAACAACTGTCTCGCAGCCTCCTTTATCTTCTCCTGTGTTGCAGCGTCTTTCATAGGTATAACAACCGTTTACGGCACAAAGTTAAAACACTTGTTTAACTTAAACAAGTGTTTAATTGGATTATTGCACGAAAAAGGGAAAATAATTAACCTGAGTCCGGAATAAGCGCAGCTTATTCCGGACTCAGGTTAATTAGAATGGAAGCCCCGCAACAGGGGCTTCCTCTCTTATATCCGCCGATCTTTCAATGACCGGACATTCTTTTCACATCGCCGCCGCTCGACCGGTTTATATCGACGGTCTTGGGATTGCCGCGGTAACGTATGTCGGCTCCGCTCGACGCGCTGGCCTCGATATTTTCGGTGGCGTAGAGTTCTATGTCCGCTCCGCTCGACGCGCTGGCGGTCACGCTTACGCATTGCAGTTCGCTGATGACGATATCGGCGCCGCTGGAACTGCTCGCACTGCACTTATCCGCCTCGCCTTTAAGTTCGACGTCGGCGCCGCTCGAACAGGTGATCACCACCGTTTTGTAATGCACCGTCGCTTCGATATCGGCGGCGCTCGACGCGGACACTTTTAGGGTCTGGCCTGTAAACAGGTTTCGTCCCTTTATGTCGGATCCGCTCGATGCGGATAGTTCCTTCACTTCCGGCATAGTCACAAAAACGTCGGTCTCCCTGTTGCCTGACTTTACCGATCCTTTATAACCGATATGGAGAATGCCTCCTTTTACGCGAAGGTCCATATGCTCCATGGTCTTGCGGTCGGTCGTCACCGTTACTTCATACACAGGTCCCATGGTGATGTGAACATCGATCCCTGCCGAAGACGATATTCCGTCGAACCCTTTCAGGTCGAATGTTTCGGTGATCCTGTTGCCCGACGGCCTGTCGTTTTTAGCGTTTGCCGTGCTTACGCAGCATACCGCGGCCACGCAAAGCAAGAGAGAAAATAGATTTTTCATAATTGACATATCTTTTAAATGATTATTAATATGAACGCTTTTGTCCGTTCCTATCGATATGACGAATCGGTACAAAATATATAACAGTTTAGACGAGAAACTGTCAATTACCTAAAGTATTTGCCCGAATAGACCGCCGTATTGCCTGCGCCGTCGGTGACTGTCAGTTTAATGTCGTGGGTCTTGCCTTTACCGGTGAGGGCGTCGTCGAAATAATGGATTAGGTGGTTTTTTACTACGTCGTGTTCGAGTATCACCCAATGGCCGTCTATCTCGGCACGGTATGACGCCACTCCCGAAAGGTCGTCGCTTACGGAGAAGATAATATAACGTGCTTTCGAAAGGTCTGCTCCGCTGCCGAAAGAGGGGGCTATGCCGGGTGCCCGGGTGTCGGCGGCCACGCACCATATTCCAAAACTACCCACCTTTGCAGTAACATATCCGTTATCGTATACTGCCGCAGTAGCCGCCAGTCGGCGCTCGCCGTTGCTATCTCCATTGCCGTTCACACGGGCGAGCACCACCTTGTCGCGAATCGTTTCCGGCACATCGGCTTTTATGGCCAGAGTGAATGCCGAATGAATGGGCACATCGTCGGTATGTACCGCATAAAACGGCGACAGCACCGATACGCTCTGGCTTTTCACTATCGCCGGAGCTTCGGGAAGTTCGCTTTGGGTGTATAATATGGATTCATAGAGCGTACGCGCCGGTATGGAAACCGACACTCCACCGGAATTTTTCGTGAACGGGCGTCCGGCGTCCAGCACTTCCGCCCCTGTCGGAAAAAGCACCGTATCCCGGTACGATTCCGGAGTGTACTCGATGCCGAAACCCACCGTGGACACATTGCCGTTATCGTCGGCCACTTCTATCTCGACCATGCGGTCTTTGCTGGGATCTATCACTCCCCTGTCGCGCACATTCCTGTAAAACGGCAATCCGAGACCTCCGTCCTGTACGGCAAGTCGGATTATGTCGTTTTTCGACGCCTTGCTTTCCGCATACATACCTATCGTTCTGGCATATCCGGTCTGGGCGAAGGTGAACCCGTCCACCACATATTCGAACATTACCTCTCCGTCGATCTTTTCCGTTACGCGGTAGATGGTCATATTGAAGCCGACGTTGTTTTTGCGGTCGTAGGCCTCGATGGAGAAATAACCCGCTCCAGGCGCTTTTACCTTATCAGGCAGGGTGTATGTGTTACCGGCGGCCTTCGCTGCCCGATACTTTCCGGCAAGTGTGTGGAACGGTACTCCCGCCACCGTGTCGACGACATAATAGCTTACGGCGGTGATCGTGGGCGCTATATTGTCGTCTATCCTGTATATGCCGAGACTCAAGGGGTTAAGCGTGCGGCCGGCCACATCCCTCACTTCGAAATGGAGGTGGGGACCGAACGAACTGCCCGTATTGCCGGAGTGGCCGAGAAGCTGCCCTTTCTTTACCGGAAACCGGCCTTGCGGCGGGTAAAGGTCGACGGCATTGGACTGCCGCCTGTAACGTTCCGATCTTACATACTCTTCGAGTTCGGGCGTGAAATCGCGCAAGTGGCAGTAGACGGTCTGAACCCCGCCGGCGTGCTGCACATAGACCGCTTTGCCGTTACCCCATGGGGCTATCGCTATGCGGCATATATAGCCGTCGGACACGGCTCGAACTTTAACGCCTTCGACCCCGCCAGTGCGGAAATCTATGCCGGAGTGAAAGCGGGTCAGGCGCAGTTCACCGAAACCGGATGACAATTGCGGCCGCTGCTCCTGCTGGAGCGGCAAAATGAAACCCTCGTACTGCCAGGCGGTCGTGAAACCGTCATATTTCTGCGCGGCAGCAAGCCGCGGCAACGCCAGAGCCGCAGCCAATACCGCATATTTCAAAAAAAGCCTTAACATTAACCTTATTTTAGAGCTTGTTTGGAATTTCCCGCTTTCGCTCTTTTTTGCTCTTTTCATACCGTATTTCACCTAAAACTCGTTACATAGGAACCGCTATGCGCCTCGTTTCAGGCAAAAAGCGGGACGAAAATAACTAAAAAATAGCTTCGGCGGAAAAATCCAAACAAGCTTTAAATCTCAAAATATTATTTTCACATACTCCGGATACGACACTTACGACTCACGGTATCGTCTTTTCAGCCGCGGCTACTACCTCTTCGTATCCGAATCCTCTCGAAAGGCCGTACCTGATCAGTTTCGCGCGGCGTTCGTAAGCCGAACCGCCTTTGACGGAAGGCTCTTTGCGCTTGAGTATCTCCAGCAGCCTGCCTCCGCCCGCTTCCTCCTCCATGCTGGCAATTGCCGCGGCGGCGATGTCGGACGGTATGCCCTTGGCGGATAATCCGGAACGTATCTTATGCATCCCCCAACCGCCGAAACGCACCTTGTCTCTCACGTAAGCCTCCGCAAAGCGCCGGTCGTCGATAAATTTCATATCACACAGACGGGCGAGTATTTTCTCCCTGTCGGCCTGCGCAATGCCCCAACTCCGCATGAGCCTTACGGCGTCGCCGCTCGACCGTTCCGCTTTCGACGCGTAGCGCATAAGGGCGCCGAGCGCCTGTTCGGGAGTCTTCTCCCTGCGGGCGGGATATTCCTGTTTTATATTTTCAGGCATTTTACCATCCTCGGTTTATCGTTTATATCGGCGCGGCACTCGACTCCGGAAAATCCCTGCGACCGCATCAATTCGCATACCTGAGCCGCATGACCCTCATGCACTTCGAAATAGAGCGCTCCGCCCGGCCGCAGCCACGAAAGAGCCTTGAGTCCCGTCTCCCTGTAAAATAAAAGCGGGTCGCCGTCGCTGACGAACAGGGCTCCGGCGGGCTCGTGATCCTTTACATTAACTCTCATCGAATCGCGTTCCCGAAGCGGGATGTATGGCGGATTCGAGACGATTATGTCATAAATGCCGGCGTATGGCAATATCCCGGCTATATCTTCTGCGGGCGCGAGTATGTCGGCCTGCACGAAATAGACCTTAACCCCGTTGCGCGCGGCATTGTCGACGGCTATGGCCAAAGCATCGGCGGAAATGTCCAGAGCGACAACCTCCGGGCACGGCAAAACCCCGGCCAGCGCAATGGCGATAGCCCCGCTTCCGGTGCCTATATCGAGGATATTCGACCCCGTCCGTCCGCTATGGTCACGGCATATCCACCCGACAAGTTCCTCCGTCTCCGGTCTGGGGATCAGAACGCCTTTAGCGACGCCTATCTCGAAACCGCAGAACTCCGTCCTGCCCAGCACATATTGAAGCGGTTCTCCGGCTGCAAGGCGCGCACAAACGTCCGCCATGATACGTTCATCGTATCCGGGTATGCCGGCATCAGGATCGGCGATCATTGCGGTGCGGCCGATACCATACAGGCTTTCGGCAACGGCGAAAGCGATAGCCCTGGCCTCGCGGGCTTCGTAAATACCATCCACCGCTTTCGCTACGCGGCCTATGAACTCCCTGCGATTCATCACGACAAAAATAGTTATAAAATGAGACAATCGGTAAACTTGGAGATGTTTTCAAATACATATGGCATTTGTCATCCGGCAGAAATATGAAACATTTATTTAGAGGTTGTTTAATTTTAATCAATAAATTGTTCCATTTATAAATTTTTATTATATTTGTGTATGCCAAGACAGCTTACACCAGAGGAAAGAGCCATAATCCGCGCTACTGAAGAACAGGTAGCCAGGGAGATGGATGAGCCCGGCAGTATAAAGCCCGGTAAAAAGGTGCTGGACGGATGGCTGATGTTCATAGGGTTCTTCGTGGTGCTGTTCCTCGCCGCCGGTTTGATATTGAGTGTGTTTAATTGACATATCGTTAACCTTTTTTAACCTAAATCTTTAAAATTTTAAAACTATGGGTAAAATGTTTAGAATTGCAATGATGCTGATGAGTATGTGCGTGTTGTCGCTGTATGGCTGTAAGGACGATCCCGAGGTTCCGCAGCCGGCCGGAGATGCTTCGGCGACAATAACAAAAGGAGAGGTCGATTACTCGACGATAGAAGTCACCGTCACTCCAAACGAGCATACAAAATCATTCTCCTATGCAATAGGAACGGAGGCCGACTTGGATGCATTTAAAGCCGGCACACTCGAAGGCATTATAAATAAAAATGGTAAAGAGGCCGTAACTGAAACTTTCTCCGAGCTCACTGTCGAGACGGAATACACGATTTTCGTGCAGTGCGTCAATAACGACGATATAACAGGAGAGGTTGCCACTTTGAAAATTGCCACTCTACCCTTACCCGCTAATGCTTCACTTGCGATAGAGTTGACCGCCGTACATCTTAATGAGATATCAGCTAAAATAACCCCCGATGAACATACCGTAAAATATTCGTATGCAATAGGTACCATAGAAGATCTTGCTGCTTTCGAGGCGGGAACACTCGAAGGCATTCAGACCGTCGAAGACAATACGGAAGCTACATATCAGTTCCCCGAACTCGATTCTGCTACTGAATATGTAGTATTTGCGCAAGGAACCAATAGGGCTGACATTAAAGGTGAGGTGGTTTGTTCTTCCGGCATGACCCTGATAGACATATTCAATGTTGAGGTTTCCTACGATGCCATGAACCTTATGTACTGTACTGTCACTACCACTCCTATGGATGCCGTGGATCATTATTTCATACTTTCAGCCGGAGAAGATGTTTATTTTGAATTCGTTTATATGTATGAGGAGTTCTTCGGAATGACCGAAGATGAAATGATACAGGAGTTGGGTATGGAATGCACAGGTGAGACTACCAATGTATTCGGACTTAGCGGCGAGCCGAATTTCAAGCAGATGATGGTGATCGCCATGTATGACGCTGCTGGCGAATTACAGGGCATACTGTATGATAAATTTACGACGCCTGAAATTACTCCCGGATTACCTTTGCCCGAACCGGTCAGCATAGTGGTCAGTGAGGAAACAGCCACTTCCGCGCGTGTAGTCTTCACGCCTGGCGCCAATACGGCAGGTTACTTCCAGCTTGTCTTTAAAGCAGCCGATTACGATGAGGTCATGGATGATCCGGAACTTACCGAAGAGGATAAGACCGCAGAATTGAGGTCGTTCCTGCTGTTTGCAAACTATATGATGATCGAGGAGGACGATTACGTATGGCCGGGTCTGATCCCAGATACAGAATATGTCGCCCTTGCGCGCCCGTTCAATGATAACGGCGAAGCAGGATGGGGCGATTTCACGGCAGAAAGGTTCGCCACCCTTGCTGACGCTTCGGCTCCTCAGGCAAGGCCGTCGGGAAGAGACTCCAAAATAGTAAAGTCTCTCACAAAGGAACTTCTCGAATCGATGAAACGATAGCCATCATGTCACGATATAAAATATCCCCTCATCGTTAAGGTGAGGGGATATTTTTGCTTATATGCATAGTCTCCTGCCTTCTGTATATCTAAATTCCGGATTTTTACGTTATCTTTGTATCCGCTCCTGATGGATGTTGGCGTATAGCGTCAATGTTCATCGCGGGCGGATACCTTTCGGGGCTGACCGGTTTTGACAGCAGGCAGAGTCTGGAAGTAAGCATGCCGAGCGTTGTATGGGAGCTCGTAAATATCAACATTCAAAGCAAATAAATGGCAATAATAGCTATGCACTCGCTGCGTAATCTTACCAAGTAAATTACCTTAATTTCCGGCGCCAAGGCTGCGTTGGGAACGAGTACTCCGCCTCTATCACCCGCTTCTTGTGGTTCTGGCAACGGAGTATCATCAATGAGAAGATAGCCGTGGGGAGTGTTCGGGCCCTTAGGCGAAGATCAACGGACTGGGCTCCGCGCTGGGTTGCCGCCTGCCAGGCACGGAGAGAAGGATCAAACGGCGGATAAGCATGTAGAAAGCCTTCGGGTTCCTTGTTTGGACGAGGGTTCGACTCCCTCCAGCTCCACTTTTAGACTTTTCAGTTTTGCGCAAAACACCGTAAATCAAACGATTACGGTGTTTTGTCGTTTTGGCGGATATGCAAAAAAGAGCGTTTTGGAGCGGTTAAAACGGACAAAATCGGTGACAGTTTCGCATCGCCGGAAAGTGTCACCGAATGGGTTTTAATTCGTTGATTTTCAATATTTTGCATGGTGTATTTCCCGTCTGCATTTTGTACGTTTGTGGTCTAATTTAAAACGTTTAAATGTATGGAAAGAAACACGTTTAAAACCTTGTTTTATGTGAAGAAAACAAGGGTCGCAAAGAACGGTGAAGTGCCTGTTATGTTGCGAATTACGGTGAACGGTCAGAGAGCCGAAACATCCGTAAATCTTAAGGTCAACCCGAAGTTTTGGAACGCGGTTGCGGGGAGGTCGATAGGTGACAGTCGGCGCGATTACGAGGTGAATGCTCGCATCGACACCATCCGGGCGCGGGTCATGCAGATTCATCGGCAAATGGAACTGGACGGCGAGCCTATTTCGGCTCAAAAGGTCGTGGATAAGTATCTCGGCCGGGTGGACAAACAAAAGGCGGAGGCAGAGGTGATGTTGTTGGATTTGTTCCGCGAGCACAACCAAAAGTGCCGCGCTCTTGCGGGGAAGGGCATGGCCCCCGCCACGGTAAAGCGTTACGAAACCTCCCTGCGCCACACTGAGGCGTTTTTGCAATTCAAGTTCGGCAAGGCCGACATTCCGGTCAGTGCAGTCGATCACAAATTTGTGACCGATTATCAGTTCTACCTGCGCTCTGAGTGCGGTTGTTGCCACAATTCAGCGGTCAAATATGTGAAGAATTTTGGCAAAATTATCCGTATCGCGCTCGCCAACGACCATCTGGCGAAAGACCCGTTCGCCAATATCCGTTTCAAATTCGAGGAGACCGATCCGAGCTTCCTTGAGGATTGTGAGATTCGGTCGTTGATGGATAAATCCATTGAGATTGAGCGACTTGCGCAGGTGCGAGATGCGTTTGTCTTTTGCTGCTTCACTGGATTGGCCTTTTCAGACATCAAGGGTCTGAAAGCTGAACACATCGTTCGCGATAACAATGGCGCGTTGTGGATAAGGAAGAAACGCCAAAAGACCGGAAATATGTGTAATATTCCGTTGCTCGATCCGGCGCGGGAGATTTTGGAGCGGTACAAAGATCACCCCAAGTGCCTGAAAAACGGCGTTTTGCTGCCCGTACTAAGCAATCAAAAGATGAATACCTATCTTGTCGAACTTGCTGATATATGCGGAATTAACAAGCCTATTTCGAGTCACACAGGGCGACACTCCTTTGCTACCTCAGTGGCTCTGGCGAACGGAGTTTCCATCGAAAACGTCGCGAAAATGCTCGGCCACTCCGATACGAAGATGACCCGCCACTATGCGCGTGTGCTCGATAAGAGCATCATGCGCGATATGCAGGTGGTTAATGGGATGTTTGCCAAACCGTCGCTGGAACCCGCGCCTGCGCCTGAACCGTTACCTGTTGCGGATTCGGTAACTGTTACCCATGCCGCACCTATCCCGAAAATAATTCCGATGCCTGTGCAATCGCGCCGCCAAGCCAGTCGAGTGAACTAACCTGACACAGTACGATGAAGAAACGAGAGATTATAACCATCACCGATGAGGGCGCGATAGTCGCCCCGCAGAACCCGCATAGGGTAAGGATGACCATAGGGGAGATAGCGGCATTGTTGGGGATTTACTATCCGACCGCCAAACGGCATATTCGCGCCATCGAGAAATCGGGTATCGCCGACGGCGACTATTCAATGTGCTGTATAGCTGATGGGCACGGCGTTCACCCCGAATTTTACGGCTTCGAAATGATAACCGCCGTCGCCTATCGCGTCAAGTCGTGGCAAGCGGACACGTTTCGGCGGTGGCTTATGGAACGGGCGACGCAACCGCAACACCCGCCAATCTCGGTGATCGTTCCGATGAGTGAAGAACGATTGCCCAACTGATCCGTGGTTCAGCAAAAACAAATGAGTGCCCGGCTTTACACTGCGGGCACCCATTGTTTTTACAGTTGTCGAGGCGGAGCCGAAACCGGAACCCGTCAGCACTCCGACTCGGCGATGATTCTCGCAGTCTCTTTTTTGTGCGCCAAGCGATTATACTTTTCGCCTCGGCACATCCAACAACTGCACGGCGTCCGCATCGATTTGTACCGTGGACACCAATTTGCGTTATACAAGTCGATCCAGCGAGGATTCATGACCCATTCACCGTTAAGAGTAAAATCGCCACCATAGGAAGCGAAAATCCTCATCTTAGCCGAGTAGAGGCGATTCCTATGCTCAATCCCCCAGCGTTTGTTTCTGTTTTCCATCATCACGTTCAATTATTGTTAGCATGAACGTGTGATGAATTATGAGTGGAAATGAATAGCGGATAATCGGTTTCATAAGGTCTATTTTAATCTGATTTTCAACGATTCAAGTAATTTGTCTTTGTGGTTGCGCACATCTTCCGGTGAGTAGATCGGTATTCTCTCGCCCACGCGCCCCGTGGTGGTATCCACGAAGGCCACACTATTGTCTTTGAGGTAAATACGGCACACATATTTGTCGTATTGATCCAAATATATAGACCAATGTCCTCCCCGATCCCAACCTCTTAGATAGAGCCTCGACACATCTACATGCCGCTCCAGAAGCCCACGTACAATATTGAATATGTCTGCCACGAATGTAGGGGGCACCAGTTCAGTCTGCATAGTCTTTTGTACAGATTTCATCTTATTTATTTTTAGGTTATCAAGTTTCATTCAATTTCGCCCATCGGAGTGATTTGATTCAGAACAAATGTTTCGAGGCGGGATTGTTTGTAGTCGAACCACGCTTGGCGGTATGGGCTGCCGTCGATAACAGATTTGAAGTTTTGGAACGGTTTCCGGCGGGCGATGGCTTCAGAAAGACGGTGTTTTGCCGGGTCACCGTCGGGGATGCAACTCTCGATGAAACCCTCCATAATCTTGAACGACTCCCATGACTCTGGCGGGTCGATGCGCACGCGATTCGGCCAGCTCTCAACTTTATCGTACATCTCCTTATCGCTATTTTCGTCATCCCGGTACGAGTCGTAGCTCTCGCTCAGCACGCGCTCGAATTCATGCGTGTCGGTGTTGAGGAAATAAATCATGCCCATATCGATTCCTTCGGCGATGTCCTTAATCAAGTCGGCGGGGTAGTTCGAGGTACTCATGATTATCGCGGCTTTATTATCTGGTTTCGCAAAGGTAATCATAATTCTGACACGGTGCTTGTCGTCCCTTTGCACGCTTACCCCTTGAGACTTGGAGGGGTCTCCACAGGGGCAAGCGAGCGGGAACGGCTCCAGTGGCTACTTGAACGCCTCACGATAGTTCGCGTCGAGCATCCTCTGAATGTCGCTCTCGCGATACAAATTTTTGCCGCCCAATTTCCTCATTGTTGTTTCACATATCTACTTCCGCGACGAAAGGCATCATCGCGGTTTTACCTACCTTAATCGCTGTCAAAGCAACCCATTATTTTGATACGACAGCACTTTTGTACAACAGCACGACAGCAAAAATTTGGATAGCCGATTTGGTTCGACGCACGGAAGAGGGCTTTTTATTTGAGGAAAATGGCAAGGTATGTTGATTGCCGCAAAAAACATTTTTTGCAGCACCCAACCCTTGCCCTCCGGGGGCGGCGGCTACTCTCCGAAGTCGGTTGCCGTGGTGAAAATCGACGGTGCGGCGCGGGAATTTGTAACGCGACTGACGGCATTGCACGGGCAATTCCGCTCCGTGGGAGTCATTCCGCGTAAAAAATAATTCGTTGGCACTCTAATAAATGTAAAAATTTTCTACCTTTGAAGATTAGTTTAGTATAATGGTGAATTATGGCCTCGTTTCAAGATATATTGACCCAATTTCGCACGGGGTCTGCAACGGAGAAGGAGAAAGGAGCACGTTTCGAGCGGCTGATGCAACTATGGCTCAGGACGGAGCCGTTTTATGCCTCCCGTTTCAGCGCGGTCTGGCTGTGGGAGGAGTTCCCGTTCCGTAAGGATTTCGGCGGGCAGGACACGGGCATCGATCTGGTGGCGAGGACTACACACGGAGCGTATTGGGCGATACAATGCAAATGCTATCAGGAGTCGGCGACGATAAACAAGGCGGAGGTCGATAGCTTTCTGACCACGGCGGGACGCTCGTTTACCGACGAGGGCGGCAAAACGACCAAATTCGAGCATTGTCTGTGGATTTCCACCACCAATAAATGGGGCGGCAACGCGGAGGAGGCGATTAAAAACCAAACCCCGAAAGTGTCGCGCGTCTCGCTGAATCAACTGCAAAACAGCAGCGTCGAGTGGGATAAGTTGATGCAGGGAATGTCGGGCGTACAATCGCTCAAACCCAAGCACAAACCGCTCGAACACCAGCAAGAGGCCATCGAAAAGGCGAAAATACATTACGAGGAAGAACAGGCCGAGCGTGGAAAGTTAATCATGGCCTGCGGAACGGGTAAAACTTTCACCTCGCTCAAAATCGCGGAAGAACTGACACACGGCGAGGGCCTTGTTCTGTTTTTGGTTCCGTCCATCGCCTTGTTGGGTCAGACGCTGGAGGAGTGGATTACCCATGCCGAGCATCCGATTAACCCGATCTGCATCTGCTCCGACCCCGAAGTGAGCAAGCGCAAGAACAAGAACGAGGACACCGACAGTTTCAGCGTGGTGGACTTGGCTCTGCCAGCCTCGACCGACACCGATTCCATCATCAGGCAGTTGGAACAGGCGAGGGCCGATTCAGGGATAACGGTCGTGTTCAGCACCTACCAATCCATCGAGGTTATTCACAAAGCGCAGGAAGCATACCGCAAGAAATTCGGCGAGAATAAGGGCGTTTTCGACCTGATTGTCTGCGACGAGGCACACCGGACTACGGGCGTTAAGCTCTCCGACGAGGACGAATCGGCGTTCGTGAAGGTGCATAACAACGACTTCATCCGGGCGAGGCGCAGGATGTACATGACTGCCACGCCGCGCCTGTATCAGGAGGAGGCGAAGAAAAAAGCGGAGGACAACGCGATGATCCTTTGCTCGATGGACGACACCGCGCTGTATGGCGAGGAATTTTACCACATCGGCTTCGGCTCGGCGGTCAGCAAGGGGCTGTTGTCGGACTACAAGGTGTTGATTCTGACCGTCAACGAGAACGACATGACCGCCTCGGCGCAGAGGATGGTTGCACATGACGAGACCGAGATTCCGGCGGGCGATGTGAACAAACTGATCGGTTGCGTCAACGCGCTGAGCAAAGAGATTGTCGGCGACGAGGGTACGGTCAAGGCCAGTGACCCCGAACCGATGTGTACGGCGGTGGCGTTCTGCCAGAACATAGCCGTCTCGAAAAAGATTACGGGCACGTTCAACCAGATGAACGACCTCTATTACAAGACCCTCTCCGACGAACAGCGGCAAAAAATGGTGGTGGTGGAGAGCGACCACATTGACGGCACGATGGCCGCCACCGTGCGCGGACAGAAACTGTCGTGGCTGAAATCCGTGCCGAAAGGGGCGATGCAGTGCCGTGTGCTGACGAACGTGCGCTGCCTGAGCGAGGGTGTCGATGTGCCGTCTCTGGATGCGGTGATGTTCCTGTCGGCCCGAAATTCGCAGGTCGATGTGGTGCAGTCGGTGGGTCGGGTGATGCGCCGCGCTCCCGGCAAAAAATACGGCTACATTATCATCCCCATCGTCGTTCCGTCGGACGTGCAGGGCGAAAAGGCCCTCAGCAACAACGCCGATTACGCGGTGGTGTGGACGGTGCTGAATGCCCTCCGCGCCCACGACGACCGATTCAAGGCGACCATCAACAAGATTGAACTGAACAAGCACAAGCCCGAAAGCATCATCATCGGCGGGGCATCGCACGGACGCGACGACAACGACGGCACCGAGACGGTCGGAGCCGCGAGTGCCGAGGCCGCACGGCAACTCGCCATCGGGTTCGACAATATGCAGTCGCTGCTCTACGCCAAGCTGGTGGAGAAGGTGGGCGAACGCCGCTACTGGGAGCAGTGGGCCAAGGATGTGGCCGACATCGCCGTACGCCAAATCGAGAGCATCCGCCGACTGGTCGAGGGCGACAAAAAGCACCAACGGGAGTTCGAGAAGTTCCTCAAAGGGTTGCACAAGAACATCAACCCGTCGGTTTCGGAACAGGACGCCATCGAAATGTTGGCCCAGCACCTCATCACCCAACCTGTGTTTGAGGCGCTGTTCGAGGACTACTCGTTTGTGCGCAACAACCCCATCTCGCAGTCGATGGAGCGGATGCTCGCGCTGCTCGAAGAACACAAGGACGAGAAGGACACCGAGACGCTGCAAAAATTCTACGACTCGGTGCGCGAGCGGGCCAAAGACATCGACAACGCCGAGGCCAAACAGAAGATTATCGTCGAGTTGTACGACAAATTTTTCCGTACGGCGTTTCCGATGATGGTCGAGCGGTTGGGCATCGTTTATACTCCGGTCGAGGTGGTCGATTACATCGTACATTCGGTCGATGCCGTTCTGCGGCGCGAGTTTGACCGCACCTTAGGCGACGAGAACCTGCACATCCTCGACCCCTTTACGGGCACGGGCACGTTCATCACCCGCCTGTTACAAAGCGGCCTGATTTGGCCCGAAGACCTGCGGCGCAAATACACCCGCGAGATTCACGCCAACGAAATTGTCCTATTGGCCTACTACATCGCCTCGGTCAATATCGAGAACGTGTTCCACGATTTGCAGGGCGAGGGTAATGATAACTATGTGCCGTTCAACGGAATATGTTTTACCGATACGTTCCAATTAGGTGAAGATGTTGAAGAAGACAACGAAAGCCGCGAGGCTTACGCCGACGTTTTTCCTCAAAACTCCGAACGTGTAAAGGATCAGCGCAAAACACCGCTCCGGGTAATCATTGGCAATCCACCATATTCTGTTGGACAGAAATCGGCCAACGATGATGCACAAAATCAACGTTACCCGATTCTTGAAAAGCGAATCGAGAATACCTATGCAAAAAATAGCGACGCGACTTCTGTAAAGGCATTGTACGACGCATACATTAAGGCGTTCCGTTGGAGTAGCGACCGCCTCGACCCGAAGAACGGCGGGGTGATCTGTTTTGTGAGCAACGGCGCGTGGATAGATGGGAATGGTATGGACGGATTCCGCCACTGCCTCGAACGGGAGTTTTCGGCCATCTATGTATTCAACCTGCGCGGCAATCAGCGCACGAGCGGCGAGCTATCGCGCAAAGAGGGCGGCAAAATATTCGGTTCCGGCAGCCGCACGCCCATCAGCATTACGCTGCTGGTGAAAAAGCCCGGCCACAAGGGCAAAGCCACGATTCATTACCACGATATCGGCGACTACCTGAGTCGCGACGAGAAACTGGCAATAGTTAAGAAGATGGGCAGCGTAGCCGACCCCGCCATGCCGTGGCAAACGCTCACCCCCAACGAACACAACGACTGGATCAACCACCGCAACGACCGCTTCGGCGAGTTTGTACCCCTCGCCCCGGAGAAGAAATTCGACCCGGCGGCGAATAGTATTTTTACGACATATTCTTTGGGGGTTGCTTCTGGTCGTGACTCTTGGGTCTACAATTTCTCCAAAGAAAAAATGATAGGCAACGTACAAAAAACCATCAATAATTATAATGGAGAGGTTGATAAGTTCGATGTTGCGAAATCGAATAATCCCAAAGTATCGATGGAGCAAATCATAGATTTTGATCCTCAAAGAATAAGTTGGAATAGAAATTTCAAAGAAGACGCAGAAAAGGGGAAGAAATTTTCTTTTAGTACGACTTCGTTATATGTTTCGCAATATAGGCCGTTTTGTGTTCAGCAAATGTATTTCGATGGCGACTTGAATGCGATGCTGTACCAAAATAAGAAACTTTTCCCGACACCAAACACCAACAATCTTGTTATTTGTCTGTCGGGCATCGGTGCGAGTAAAGATTTTTCGACAATAATCACGGATAAAATCCCCGATTTGCAATTAATGTTCAACGGGCAATGTTTTCCCCTCTATTGGTATGAGGAGATTCAGCAGGAGAAGACGCTGTTCGATGCCGAGGCCGGGGACGCGGGCGGCAAATACGCCCGCCGTGACGCCATCAGCGACTTCGCCCTGACGCAGGCCCGCAGGATGTACGGCCCGAAGACCACCAAAGAAGATATTTTTTACTACGTCTACGGTTTTCTGCACAATCCCGACTACCGCACCGAGTTTGCCGCCGACCTCAAAAAGATGCTGCCGCGCATCCCGCTCGTCGGCGACTCGACTGTCTTCTGGCGCTATGTACAGGCCGGACGCGACCTCGCCGACCTGCACCTGAACTACGAAGAGGGCGGGAGGTTGTCGGAAGTCGTCGTGATGTACAATCCGCTGACCGTCACCGACGCGCTGAAACAGATCGGCGCCCAAGAGATGGAGTTTTTGAACTATCGGGTCGAAAAGATGCGTTTCCCGTCGAAGAACGACCGCTCGAAAATCATTTACAACTCGCAGATCACCGTCGAGAACATCCCCGCCGAGGCGTATGACTACGTTGTGAACGGCAAATCAGCCATCGAATGGATCATGGAGCGCTACGCCGTCACCACCCACAAGGAGAGCGGCATCACAAACGACCCCAACGACTGGGCCCGCGAACACAACAAACCCCGCTACATCCTCGACCTGCTCCTCTCCGTCATCGCCCTAAGCGTCCGCACCGCCGAAATCGTCAAAGCATTACCGAAAGTGGAATTTTAAACAACTACTATCATGGCTGTATATAATGAGATATTAAGCTGGTCTTCAAACAAACCTCTTTTTATTCGAGATGCGATTAGACGACTTCTTGTGAATCGCACTTTGTCTGACGCGGATATAGAGGAGTTATTTTTAATTCTGAAAAAAGAGTCTGGATTTTCAGGTATAACGATTATGGCTTTACCAGCCTTAAGTTCTCATATTCCCACCACATCCACACTGAATAATGGCTCTACAAAATTATTATCTATTAAGAAACCAATCAATCTCTGTGCTTTATACAAAGATGCCGAGTTGAAGTTTGCCAAAGATGGCTTAACATTAATTTATGGAGATAATGGATCTGGGAAATCGAGTTATTCCAGATTATTGAAAAAGACATGTTGGAGCCGAGATAAAGATGTCTCGTTAAAAAAGAATGTACACACTGGCGACACCTCTCCTCAATCGGTCAAACTGACATTTGAAGCGAATGGAAGTGAAATAGATTTTGATTGGCAAGTTGGATTGGATACACACGCCGCTTTGAATTCGATATACGTCTTTGATAGTAAGTGCTCTACTATATATATCAATAGTGAAAACCCATCCGAATATAAGCCTGCTGGAATAGATATACTCGATTCATTGATTGTATTGTGTGAGCAATTAGACTCCAAAATAAATAGTGAACTTCGGAGCCTCACGACAACAAAGCCCATATTGAACGCAAAATATGCTAATACAGATATCAATAGTTGGTATGGCTCTATTGAAAACGCAACAAAAAATGAAATAGACGGTAAATTGCTTTTTACAGATGCTCTTTCTGAAAGAAAAAAGGAAATTGCAGGGTTGTTACAAGTAAGCAATCCTATCGAACGAAAAAACACTCTTTCTCAAAAGGGAACAAGATACGGAACCTTCTGTAGGGGGATAACAGAAATAGAATCTAATTTTATATCAGAAAAATTAGGCAGCATTAAAAGTGCACGAAATGACTACCTAACAAAAAAAAGTGCGTACGAAACTGCAAAAAATGAACTAAATGGGAACGATCCCTTACAGGGAGTCGGCTCTGATACATGGAGACTATTATGGGAAGCCGCAAAAAAATATGCAATAACGGAGATTCATCCCGAATCTCCAAGTTATCCGAATCACGATAAAAATAAAATTTGTGTGTTGTGCCAGCAACCATTAAATGAGGATGCTCAAAATCGTTTGCTGCGTTTTAATGCGTTTGTCCAAGATCAAACAAGCAAGGCGTTTGGTAGTGCTAAAAATGTAATTCAAGGATTAATCAAATCAATAGAATCTATTTCTGTTCCTGTTTCAGACACATGTGATGAATTGCAATTGGAAATTCCTGAGTTCGAAGAACTTTTTTCGCAGTTCTGTCAACAAGTAAAGTTTGCGAAGAGTACTATATTAGGTTATTTGAATTCTGATGAAGGCGATATTACTTTGAGTATAAACACACTGTCCTCTCTTATTTACCAAAGAATCCTTGATATTGAAAAAGACATTATTGCTGTTGATCAAATAATAACGGATCGAGATAAAATAACCAAAGAGCTATTGGAAATTGAAGCGTTGGAATTTCTATCAAATAACAAGGCTCTAATTGAACAATATTGGCAAGAATGCCAACTCAAGAATCAACTAACTGGTAGTAAGTCTAAAACAAAAACCAACTCCATTTCTTTAGAAATAGGGAAAATTTTAGAGTCGCAAGCAATTATATTACAACACAGTGAGTTTATAAGACATTTAAGTGATTTAAATCCTGCGATATCCGCGAAAGTTGTCATTAGAAAAACACGAACATCACAAGGACAAACATACCAAAAATGTAGCTTTGCATCAATCACTGACTCTTTGGAGAGTATTCTAAGCGAAGGAGAACAAAAAGTTGTTGCCTTGGCGAATTTCTTGTCGGAATGCACGATAGACGGAGCAGTAAATTCTATCGTTTTTGATGACCCCGTAAACTCCCTCGATCAAAATTATAGGGAAGCTATTGCAAAGAAGATAGTTGAATTATCGATGGACAGACAAGTTATAGTATTGACACATGATTTGTATTTTCTGCGACTATTAATGGATGTCCATAAAGAAACAAAACATAATGAATGTAATATCATTGGACTAAGTCAAGTAGGTGGAATATCTGGTATTCCATCTGATGAGATCCCCTATTTAGTAAAGAACGCGCAACAAAGAATAGACACCATCGCCAAAGGCTTAGATTGCATAAAGGCTATATCTATAACAGATGTAGGTCGTCGTAACTCAGAGTTAGATAGTGTCCGCCAAAGGATGAGACTTTTGTTAGAGCGAACTATAGAAGAGATTATCGTAAACAAAACTATCGAGCGATTTAGCAAAAATATACACTTGAGAGCAGGTAATTTGTCTGGCATTGTGGTTACGCAAAAGTGTGATGTCGATTTCTTATTGGGATTATTTGGTAAGTATTCTCTTCCGTTGCACGATGGGGGAACAGGAACAATACCTCAACTACCAGACGAATCGGCTATCCGTCAAGACCTAACTGACTACAAAACATGGAAAGATGCTTTCAATGAGAGAATAAAAACATATAAAACAACTTACGGAATATAGTAATATCATCATGAAACTCCTCCACACAGCCGATTGGCATCTTGGGCAGACGTTTTTCGATTATGATCGGAAAGCGGAGCGCCTCGCGTTTCTGGACTGGTTGAAAAAACAGGTTCGGGAACACGGGGTCGATGTGCTGTTGGTTGCGGGGGACGTGTTTGACAGTCCTAATCCGTCGGCAGAATCGCAGAAGATGTATTATCATTTTTTGCGAGAGGTTACGACCGAAAACCCCGATTTGCAAATCATAATCATCGCGGGAAATCACGACTCTGCGGCCCGACTCGAAGCCCCCAATCCGCTTTTGGAGGCGATGAATATAACCGTCAGGGGTGTCGTAAAGCGCACTCCCGACGGAGAAATCGACTACAAACATCTGATTGTGCCACTGGACAAAGGAGGCCATTGTCTCGCTATACCTTACTTGCGGCAGGGAGATTATCCCGAATCGGCCACTTATGCTGAAGGCGTGCAGGCAATGTATAAAATGCTTTTGGACAAGATCGAAGACCGGAGCAAGCCCGTCATTGCGATGGGGCATTTGCAGGCCACAGGGTCGGAAATATCGGAGAATGACCGCGCCGAACGTACCATAATCGGAGGGTTGGAGTGCATCTCTCCGGAGGCTTTCGACGACGGCATAGCCTACACCGCCCTTGGGCACTTGCATCGTGCGCAACGGGTTTCGGGATGGGAAAATGTACGGTATGCCGGTTCGCCGCTTCCGATGTCGTTTGCAGAGAAAAACAACAAACAAGGAGCAACCCTCGTCACCATCACCGACAAAACGGAGGTCGAGCGATTGGAATTCGACTCCCCTGTAAAGTTAATCAGCATACCCCAAGAACCGTTGCCATTAGCGGAAGTCATCGCCGAAATCGAAAAACTTCCCGAAGGAGAGGTGAATGACCGTTCACCGTTTTTGGAGATTAAAGTACGCGTGACCGAACCTGAACCGTCGCTTCGCTATCGGATCGAGCAGGCGTTGGTCGGTAAAGCCGTGCGGCTTGCTCGAATTGAGCGCTCAACTCCTCAATCCGAGGGAACGGAGCAGATTATAAGCTACGAAATGTTGCAGAAGATCAATCCGTTGGATATGGCGGCAGATATTTTCAAGCGGAAATATGGCGGAGAGGATATGCCTGAAACGATGAAAGAGTTGTTGCAAACGGTAATCAGGGAGGTTGAGCGATGAGAATATTGGCCATACGGGGCAGGAACCTCGCCTCTCTGGAGGGTGAATTCGAGGTCGATTTTACGGCAGAACCGTTAAAATCAGCCGGTATTTTCGCTATTACCGGCAGCACTGGTTCTGGGAAATCGACTCTGCTCGATGCAGAGAGACCCCCGCAATATTTTGCGTCGCGGCACGGCAGAGGGCTATGCCGAGGCCGATTTTGTGTCGCTCGCCGGGGATAAGTACCGCGCTCGTTGGGGCGTCCGCCGGGCACGGGACAAGGTGGACGGTTCGTTGCAGGATGTGAACTATCGTGTTTTGAACATTACCTCCGGCGATGAGTTGCAGGGTGGGAAGATGGATTTATTGGCGCAAGTCAGATCGTTGATCGGCCTGACTTTCGATCAGTTTACCCGTGCCGTGCTGTTGGCGCAGGGTGATTTTGCCACGTTTCTTAAAGCCAGCAAGAGCGAGAAAGCCGAACTGCTCGAAAAACTGACGGGGACGGATATTTATTCCCGCATATCCATCCAGATATATGAGAATACCCAATGTGCCAAAAACGAATTAACGTTGGTTGAGGAGCGCATAAAAGGTGTTGAATTGTTGTCTGAGGAGCAGGTTGCCGCATTGACTACGGAGAAAGCAGATGCCGAAAAAGAGGCCAGGACACTCGATGCCGAACTGAAAATCCTCTCCGAAAAGCGGCAATGGTTTCTGACGAATGAGCAATTGACCAAGAGCGTTGAGACGGCACAAAACGAATTGGCGCAGAGTAAAACCGCTATCGAGGATGCCCAACCCCGTTTCGATTATTTGACGCGAGTGGAGGGGGTACAGGAAATTCGGGACGCATTCAGGCAATTGGAGAATGCCCGAAAACAACTGTCATCCGATGAAACATCCCTCAAAGAGCAACAGGAACAAAACGCGGCAAACAGCGAACGATTGACTCAGGCAAAAAACTATTTGGAGAGTTGTCAGGCAACTAAGAGCCAACTTATGGCAGAGTGGCAAAATGCCGATCCTCAGATTAAAGAGGCCCGAAGGCTCGACGTTCTGATCGACGGTATTGCCAAAAATCTCTCTGACATAGAAAAAGAGGTTTTGCAAACTGCTGAGCAGAAAGTAATTTGCGAAAAAAGCATAGAGGTCTGTGGGGATAAAATCGAATCCATCAAGAAATCGCAGGAAGAAATAACCCAATGGTTCGATAAATACAAACACTACGCGGATATTATTCCACGAGTCGATCTTGTTATTGCTTATATTAATGATTCTTTGTCTGCCGCAAAACAGGCTTCTCATAACCATAGATTACTAAATGAAGCTAGCGAGTTATTGAAAAAAGAGGAGGAGCAACTCGCCGTTCAGCAGGCAGAAGCCAAGCGACTGAATGATATACTTCCAACCGAGATTGTAACTCTGCGGACAAGATTGGCAGATGATGAACCTTGTCCGGTTTGCGGCAGCCTCCATCACCCAATCAAGGCGGTGAATGTAGAAAGTCTTGAAGAAGTTGAATTAAACAGGGCTAAGGCTGACGCAGCCCGCGAGATAGACCGGCTTACAAAGAATATCGGCGACCGTAAAGGCGAGATAATCCGATTGCGATCTCTGATTGACAGCTACAATGAACAGCATAAAGCAGCTTATACAAAACTGACCGAGACCATAAATTTGTTACCCGATTGGGAGATTAAATATAAAAATGCCTCGCTTGCCAATGATTTGACGGCCATTGCAAAGAACTGGAAAGCCAATGAAGAACAACGGAAATTATTGGCAGAACAGCATGCCGCGACAAAGCAGGAGCAGACAGCGTTGTTGCAACGATTGGTGGAGTTGACCGACAGCCATAACGAAAAAAGTGCCAAGCATACAGCGATTTCTTCCGAATTGGGCGAATTGAAAGCCAAGCGGGTGGCGATTTTGGGCGGCGTAAACGCAGATGAAGTTGAAAAATCATACCAGGGAAAATTAGACGTAGCAAGTAAGCAAGTTGAAAAAGCTACCGAAGTGCAAAATAACCTCATTGCGACAAGCGAAAAAACCGCGGGCATAATTTCTCAACTGACCGACAGTATCTCGCGCCTCAAAAAGAACGTCGATGAGTCGGATAAAAACATTTCCGATTGGCTGTCGAAACGGATTGACAGGCTGCCTTGGGAAGTATTGATAGAGTTGCTCACCAAAGACAGCGGTTGGTTGGCAACGGAACGGGAAGCGTTGGGCGGTCTCAGAAATGCAGAACTGACATCGAAAACGAAACTGGCAGAACGCCAGCATCAGTCGGCTGAACATCAACAAAAGCAGATAAAGCCCACGGAGGAGGAAACCGGGGATTTTCTGGCGGCGGCCATCGAGGAGAAAACTAAAAGCTTCAACCACAAGCGAGAGCGGATTACTGAGATCGGAGTGTTGTTTACCAATCATGCGAAAGGTCAGGAACGCATCCGGTTGTTTGAAAAAGATCTTGCCGAAAAGCGCATAGCCGCCGAAAATTGGCAAAAACTCAACGAAATGTTCGGTTCGGCCTCCGGCGATAAATTTAAAGTGTTGGCGCAAGGCTACACGCTCGATGCGTTGTTGGGCTATGCCAATACGCATCTCAAAGACATTTCGCAACGCTATATGTTACAGCGTGTTTCGCCGGATTCGTTGTCGTTACAGGTAGTGGACTTGGATATGCTTTCGGAGATTCGCTCGGTACACTCTTTGTCCGGTGGCGAATCGTTCCTGATTTCACTATCTTTGGCGTTGGGGTTATCATCGCTCTCGTCGAACAGGATGCGTGTGGAGTCATTGTTTATAGACGAAGGATTCGGATCACTTGATGCCGAGACCCTGCGCGTAGCAATGGATGCGTTGGAACGCCTTCAGACACAGGGCCGAAAGATAGGTGTTATCTCTCATGTTGCCGAAATGACTGAAAGGATACCGACACAAATTCAAGTCATCAAAACTGTGAATGGCAAAAGTAGAATAGAAATAAAAGGATAAAAATATGCCGGAAAAACAAAACATAGAGTACAAGGCTTCGTGGCACGACGATTACCTGAAGTGGATCGGCGGGTTTGCCAACGCACAGGGCGGGCGGATTTATATCGGGCGCGACGATGCCGGGGCGGTCGTGGGCGTGGAGGACTACAAGCGGCAGATGGACGAGATTCCCAACAAAATCAAGAACAATCTGGGAATCACCGCCGAGGTTAATCTGTTGCAACCGTGCAGCCATACTCCGTGCCGATTTCGTTGCGCGGGCGGTACTATTACCGAAGCGGGAGCGTGAAACAGGAGCTTACTGGCGCGGCGTTGAACGAGTTTTTGTTGAAGCGTGCCAGACAGACTTGGGACGATGTAATTGAGACTCGTGCGACATTTGAGGATATTGACGAAAAAACAATCCGGACGTATCTGCGCAAGGCGGAAGAAGCAGGGCGATTGCCCGACATCGACGGCCTCACAACGCCCGAACTGTTGGAAAAGTTGCGCCTGACCGAGAACGGCGGGATTAAACGCGCCGCCATCGTGCTGTTCGGCAAAGACCCGGGGCGGTTCTACCCGAACACATTTGTCAAGGTCGGGCGGTTCGACAACGACGATTTCACCATCCGTTTTCAAGAGTTGGAGGACGGCAATATTATTCAAATTTTGGAGGGCGTGCTACGGACGCTTGACCGGAAATTTTTGATCCGCAACATCTCGTTTGAGGGCATGAATCGCATCGAGACGCTCGAATATCCGGTTCCGGCCCTGCGCGAAGTGCTGTTGAATGCGCTAATCCACCGCAATTACATGGGTGCGCCGACGCAAATCCGGGTGTACGACAATAAAATGTTCGTTTGGAATGACGGCGGATTGCCCGAAACCATCACGCTGCAACAACTTACGCAGTCGCATTCGTCGCACCCGCGCAATCCGGTGCTGGCGGGCGCGTGTTTCCTCGGCGGCTACATCGACTCGTGGGGTAGCGGCATTATGAAGATCGTCAATTCTTGCAAGGAGGCTGGACTCCCTGCGCCCGAAATGAAAGAACAGGAGGGCGGTTTCATCGTCACTCTGTTCAAAGACCGCTACACCGAGGAGCAGTTGCGGCAGCTGGGGCTGAACGAGCGGCAGGTTCGCGCCGTGCTGTATGTCAAGGAGCGCGGGCGGATCACGAATCGGGAGTATCAAGAGATAAATGAAGGTATAACCGACCGAACGGCCCTGCGCGATTTGGATTCCATTGTGGATAGCGGAGTTTTTCGACGCATGGGCGACCACAAGACCGCATATTACGAGCTGTCTAATGTCGGATAAAATGTCGGATATGTCGGATAAATGTCGGTAAGGAGTTGGTTGAGGAGCACAAATTGTTCAAGCAACAGGGGATAAGTGTAGGGACATATTACGAACTTTCGTAGCGGGTAAAAAGCGGGTAATTGCCGGGTAATGATTGTGTGTGGGATTATTTTCAACTCCATAACGCCATAATAACGCCAATAGAGAAATAATAACGCCAAAATATTGGGCGAATGCCGTCGGATTGGAAAATATGCATACCTTTGTGTCGTACTTAAATGCGGCGCAGAACGGCGCAAAGCCGAAAGGACAAATTCGGTGACACAACGATTTACGACATTTTGACAAACTGACAATAAGGTGGTTACGGCGAGGTTCGGAATCCTCCAGCTCCACCGAGACAAGTGTTGATGTTGAGTAAAACCCTGAATCTAAGTTGTATTCAGGGTTTTGTGTTTTCCGGGTGAAGGTAAGGAATGGCGATTTCGGGCATTTTTGCCGCTACCTTAATTTAACCTGAATTCGGGATAAGTACAGCTTATTCCGAACTCAGCCCTATCCCGGAGCGGCCGTAGGCCGCGACCACTCCCTCCCCTACGATTAGGAGAGGGCTGGGGAGGGGTGGTCGAATAACCTGGCGGCTTTTTAAAAGCCGCTAACGTGGGCTCGGGATAAGAAAAATAATAGCTATAAAACATGGGAGTAGAACATTTTTTATTATCCCGAACTCACGTTAATTTATGGATTGCTATTAAAATTTCTGTCTGACAAGGCCATATTATGCAATATGGAAAAAATACATTACCTTTGTGCCGAAGACAGCGCGAGTTTATTCGATCTTTATCATCTTTGCTTTTTATCGGGCGCCGTTCCAAGCCCGTCTATTACATCGTTGAAATCGACCCGTATAGCTTTCCTTGTTTCGGAAGGAGGTGGACTATGACAGTTAACGATGACAACAGGATGAAATCATTCTTTATAGGAAAATACGAGATTAAACTGCCCATCATACAGGGCGGAATGGGTGTGGGCGTATCGCTCAACGGTCTGGCCGCAGCGGTCGCCAACGAAGGCGGCATCGGGGTCATATCGGCAGCAGGGCTTGGATTGCTATACCCGGAGTACAAAAGCTCATACCTCGAAAAGTGTATCTACGGCCTAAGGGAGGAGATTCGCAAGGCGAGGGGAAAGAGCCGCGGCGTTATCGGTGTCAATATCATGGTGGCGCTGTCGAATTTCGCCGACATGGTGCGCACCTCCATCGAGGAGAAGGTCGATGTGATATTCGCCGGGGCGGGCTTACCGCTCGACCTGCCGTCGTTCCTAACCAAAGGCAGCCGGACGCAGCTCGTTCCCATTGTGTCGTCGTCGCGTGCGGCGCGGCTGATATGCGAGAAGTGGTCGGCGGGGTACGGCTATCTGCCCGACGCCATCGTGGTCGAAGGTCCCAAAGCCGGAGGGCACCTCGGATTCAAGCGCGAGCAGATCGAGGACGAGCACTTTTCGCTCGAACACCTTGTGCCGGAGGTCGTCGAAGTCGCGAACAGTTACGCAGAACGAAAGAAGATCCCCGTTATCGCGGCGGGCGGCATTTCGACGGGCGAGGACATCGCACGGTTTATGTCCCTCGGGGCATCGGCGGTGCAGATGGGGTCGATATTCGTGCCGACCGACGAGTGCGACGCGGCGATGGAGTTCAAGAAGGTTTATATCAACGCACACGTAGAGGATATGCGCATCATCCAGAGCCCCGTAGGTATGCCGGGCAGGGCTTTCGACGGCGAGTTCATCCGCAGCGTGGCCGACGGGAGAGAGAAACCACGCTCCTGTCCGTTCCACTGCATCAAGACGTGCGACTACACCAAAAGTCCATATTGTATAATCAAAGCTCTGTACAACGCGGCGCGCGGCAACATGAAAAAGGGTTACGCCTTTGCCGGCGGCAACGCATATCTGGCCGACAGGATACGGAGTGTCAGGGAGGTGGTCGAAAAACTAAAAGCCGACTTCTTCCTTGCAAAAGCCGCATTGTAAGCGGTATATAGAGCTTGATTGGAATTTCTCACTCTCGCTCTTTTTTACCCTTTTCGTCCCATTTTTCACCGGGGACTTGTTACATAGAAACCACTATGCGCCTAGTCTCCGGCGAAAAATGAGACAGAAATTACTAAAAAACAGCTTCGGCGGAAAAATCCAAACAAGCTCTTAACTGAATTAACGAAATTTATGACATTTAACGAATTGAATATCGCGGAGCCGCTACTTCGGGCTGTCCGCGAAAAAGGATACGATGTACCGACACCTATTCAGCAACAAGCTATTCCGGTAGTCGCGCGTGGATGCGATATTTTCGGTATCGCGCAGACGGGCACCGGCAAAACGGCGGCATTCGCCATTCCGATACTTCAAACCTTGTGGGAGGAGAAACGACAACTCCCGCAGCAGGCCGCCACAGGCCAACAACAGGACGTCGAAACCGAACAACCCACACCACGCAAGGATCGCCGCGGCCGCCGTCACGGCAAACAGCAACAGGGGCGCATTATTCGTGCGCTCATACTTACCCCCACGCGGGAGTTGGCATTGCAGATCGACGAGTGCTTTACCGACTACGGCAAATACACCGGCCTGCGCCACACGGCCATCTTCGGCGGAGTGAAACAGGGGGCGCAGACCGACAGGCTCGGCGGCGGGATCGACATTCTGATAGCTACCCCCGGCCGTCTGCTCGACCTTATCGGGCAGGGCTTCATCGATCTGGGCACCATCACCCACTTCGTACTTGACGAGGCCGACCGTATGCTCGACATGGGTTTCATCGCCGACATCCGCCGCCTGCTGCCCATGCTCCCGCAGAAGCGGCAGACGCTCTTCTTCTCGGCCACTATGCCCGCACCGATAGTCGCGCTTTCGCGCAATATGCTGCGCGAGCCGGTGCGCATCGAGGTCACACCCGAATCTTCGACCGTCGATGCGGTGAACCAGAGTATCTATTTTGTCGAAAAGCCCGAAAAGAAAGGACTTTTGGTCTCAGTGTTAAAACGGGAGAGCGACAAATCGACACTCGTCTTCTCGCGCACCAAGCACGGAGCCGACAATATTTCACGCATCCTCAAAAAGGCGGGCATCGCGAGCGCTGCGATCCACGGCGACAAATCGCAGGTACAGCGGCAGAGGGCTTTGGCCGACTTCAAGGCCGGCAAGGTCAAGGTGATGGTGGCTACCGATATAGCCGCGCGGGGCCTTGACATCAAGGAACTCGGTATGGTTATAAATTACGACCTCCCAGACGTGGTCGAGACTTACGTCCACCGCATCGGCCGCACGGGACGCGCCGGAGCCGCCGGAACAGCCCTGACCTTCTGCTCGCAGGACGACCACATGATGGTCAAAGATATTCAGAAACTCGTCGGGAAACCTATCGACATGGTACTTCACCAGGCATAATAAAAAACTACTTAATGGCAGGATCGCAATCATTCGGAAAAAGAGAGAACGAAAAGAAGAAGCAGGCCAAGCGCCTCGAAAAGCAAAAACGCAAGGAAGAACGTCAGGCATCGTCGATACTCCACCCGAATTGCGTGAAAAACAGGAGGTGAAGCTCGAAGACGTGGCCATCGCGACTCCCAAAAAAGAGGAGACGGATGCGGAACCGCTCAGGGGTCGTGTAGAGCATTTCAACGCCGACAAGGGCTACGGTTTCATCAAAGACCTCGCCTCGACGGAGAAGTATTTTTTCCACATATCGGCCGCTCCGTCGGGCATAGCCGAGGGAAATATCGTTACCTTCGAACTCGAACGCGGCACTCGCGGCATGAACGCCGTCGGGATTGCGATTGCTCCGGCAACAAAATAGGATTTCAATTACTTACATAAAAACAAAAAAGATGAACATTTACGTTTCACACCTGAATTTTCGCACCAATAGCGACAGTTTGCAGGAACTTTTCGAACGGTACGGGGAGGTCTCCTCGGCCAGTATAATCACCGACCGCGAGAGCGGCCGTTCACGCGGATTCGGCTTCGTTGAGATGCCCAACGACGAAGAGGCACAAAAGGCTATCGAGGCGTTGAACGACACAGAGTTCGACGGCATGAAGATCACCGTGAACGAGGCTCGCCCCAAAACGGAGCGCAGCGACCGCGGCGACCGCGGAGGCTACAACCGTGGTGGCGGTGGTGGTTTCAACCGCAGCGGGAACGGCAGGAATCGTTATTAACGGTCTGTCGAAACAGCCGGAAGTTTTCACATAAAGGTCGCTCGTGCGGCCTTTTTTTATTATAGCTTGTTTGAAGTTTGCGACAAGTCAAAATTCACACCGGCTATGGATAATGACGAATCACTCAAAGTCGATGAACATATCCCGGAAGTTGAGGATCATCGTGTCGAATTGCGTTAAGATATCCTGTCCGAGGTTGCCGTCGATCCCACGGGTGAACGAATATTCGTCGAGGGTGATCGGCACCTCCGCGAGAACGCCATTTTTGGAACCGATGCTGAACGGAAAATCGGTCACTATCTTCACCCTCCCCTCCGTTACACCTCCTGCAGAGCCCCGGTGCGAGGTAGTATCGCGTCCGGCAATATCCACCGCTTCCCTATGGTTGTCGTAATACTGTTTCGACAACTCCGTATGGTTGGCCCCTGTGTCCAAACCGAGTACGAGCGAATCCGTGTCCGATATCAACTGCACATACGGATCGAGATCCTTCATGAAAAGATTCGAGAACTCTCTGTGCGACGGTTGAAATGGAATATGAATCCGGCCGCTCTTTTGCAGGTGCATCTCCTCCATAGCCAGGATCACCGGAAAGCCTATGATTCCACGAATGGCGTAATTAATCTGCGGGAAAGTCATCGTTTCGTCGGGGACAAGCAAAAACACGATGTTTCTCACCAACACATCACCGAAGTAGAGGCTGTCGGCCACGGCCAGAGACGTTTGCACCGTCTCCGAGCCGCTCGTGCCGACCTCCACGTCTGCGTCGTAAACCCTCATTCCCATCGCTTGTGCGACAGACAGAGGAACGGTTGAAAGCCCGGCTCGGCTGTCGAATACAAATTTTTCCGCAACACCTCCGCTATTGACCGGAACCAACAACATATTGAATGCGTCGCGCGCGGCATCTATTGTCACATTCCTGCCGGGTTTCTCCACCGTGGTCGGAGGAACATCCGCCACCGCCGACCAAAGGCCGTGCATATTGACATAGCCGGCAAGGGCTGTGCTGTCCCGCACCGGGTTTTGCCTGTCGATCAGTTGGCGGTAGGTTTCCGCCGCCTCCCTGTAACGGTTCAATCTGATGGAATTACCCGCCCTTAGCGCTAACAGCTCCGAAACCAACTCTTCCGCCGACTGCACGGACGACAGGGCGAGCAGATCATCTATTGCGGCGTTCGACTCCTCGCACCGGTTGAAGGCATGGTCGAGCAATGCCTGATAATAGAGCGCTCTCTGCTCGGACAGTGCATCCTTCGAGTGGGCGAACTCCTCCCGCAGGCCGAAATAATCGTTGCCTTCCAACAACTCCTGCAATTTCGCATCGTTGCCGCTCTTCTCGCATCCCGCGAGCGCCGCCGCAACTACAACCATCGCGAGTGCGGCACATATTCTTATTGAATTTTTCATATTTGTAACAAGGTTAATTGTTTTTCGGTGCAGCCTGCGGAATATCAGGCGCGGGAAATCATATCGCGAAGATAATAAATAGTTTTTATTTAACTTTGTTCTCAAAAGTCGGAATATGACAACGGATAAGATTATAGCGGGAATCAGGAGCCTCGGCATCCCGGAACTGACAGGCGTCGAATATCTGAACGAACTTAACGGTGATTACATCAACCTGGAGTGCGTTTTGCCAAATGGGGAAACGGGGAAAATCCTCGACGATAACAAAAAATATTGGGCGACACAGGTCGAGATTCCCGGAAGCGAGAAGTGCTATGGTATTGCCGCCGACGAGCGGATGATAGCCGTGTTTCGTTATGGTTGCGGCGGCACGGACAGTGAACTCGTTGCGTGGGTTAAAATATAAAATGAATTAATATGACCACTGATTTCACCCTTCGCCCGTGGCGCGAAACAGACTTGGAGAGCCTTATGCGGTATGCCGGCAATCCGCGCATCGCGCAGTTTATGACCAACGCTTTCCCGCATCCCTATACCGAGCAGGACGGGTTGGAGTTTTTAAAAATGGCGGTCGGCAACCCCGGCTTGCGTGCTATCGACGTGGACGGCGAGGCGGTCGGTTCGATCGGGGTTTTTCCGCAGACCGACATTCACGAGCGGAACGCCGAGATGGGTTATTGGCTCGCCGAACCGTTCTGGGGGCGCGGGATCATGACCTGTGCGGTGCGCAGAATGGCGGCGCATGGGTTTGCGACTTTCCCCGATGTGACCCGCATTTTCGCGCGTCCGTTCTCGACTAATCCGGCCTCGCACCGGGTGCTTGAAAAGGCTGGTTTCACGCTCGACGCGCGACTGAAAGATGCGCTCTACAAGAACGGAGCGTATATGGACGAGATGATTTTTGCAATAAGAAAGAAATGATGATCTGGAGGAATTGCTTTTGGTTTTTCGTGCCTGTGATGGCGCTCAATGTGCTGCTCACCGGCCGTTTGCCTGAAATGTATCTGGTGCGTATCGACCATCCCGTCGTCGTTGCCGAACAGATAGTGCGAATCGCGCTTATGGTGTTGTCGTTTCTGATGGTTATCGACATGAAAAGCCGCACGGGAAGGGCGGGTATCTGGATATATGCCATCGGTCTGCTCTTCTATTTCATATCGTGGATGGTGCTTTTGCAACACCCCGCCACCGATAATCCGATCGTACTCCTGTCGGGGTATTGGACTGCCGTCATTTGGCTTGTCGGCATCGGTCTGGCGGGCGGCAAACTGTGGATTCGGCTACCTTGGCGCAGGTGGATATTCATCACCATTTCGATACTGTTCGGAGTGTTGCACACTTATCACGGCTATATTTTATTGATATGAACATCGAAGAATTTCGCGAGCATTGCCTGTCTGTAAAGGGGGCGGAGGAATCGACTCCGTTTCTGGACCGTACAGTTTTGGTATTCAAGGTAATGGGTAAAATGTTCTGTTATATGCCTCTGGAGCCCAAAGACGGTCTGTTCAGGGCATATATGAAATGCGACCCTGATCGCTCGGCCGAATTACGCGAAAAGTACAATGGGGTGAACGCCGATATGTTCAAAACGCTGATGTGGAACTGGATAACGTTGGAGAGCGATATACCCGACGTCCTTATCGAAGAACTCGTCAGGCATTCGGTGGACGAGGTGATAAAGAAGTTGCCCAAGAAGAAACAGGAGGAGTATCGGAACCTGTGAAGCATCTTTTCTCCGAGCCTTACCCTTGCCTCCATTACGGCATACACACGTTCTTTTTGATAATTAGGTTACTGTAGTCACTGCTCGAAGAAAGCCCATAGATTGTCGCCGGCGGGTACCGGGGCGGTGATGAGCACGGGTTCCTTTTTTACGGGATGGATGAACGACATCGACCGCGAGTGGAGCGATATTCCGCCTCCCGGATTGGAACGCCTGGCGCCGTACTTGAGGTCGCCGCGTATGGGGCATCCGATCTTTGCCAACTGACACCGTATCTGATGGTGGCGTCCAGTGATGAGTTCCACCTCCAGCAGTTTATAATTGGAACTTATGCCGGCAAGCCTGTATTTCAGCACCGCCTCCCTGCTGTCGCCGCGGGGGGTGGGGTAGGCTCGCGAAAGATTTGTCTTACCGTCGCGTACGATGTAATGCTTCAGCGTGCCCTCTTCTTCGGCGGGGGCGTCTTCCGTGATTGCCCAATAGGTTTTGGCTATCTCGCGGTTCTTTATCATCTCGTTGAGGCGGACAAGCGCCTTGCTTGTCTTCGCGAAAAGCACCGCGCCGCTCACGGGTCGGTCGATGCGGTGAACGACGCCCAGAAAAACCTCTCCGGGCTTGCCGTCGCGTTTTTTGATATATTGTTTCACCTGCTCTTCGAGTGAGGTGGTGCCGTCGGGGTCGCTTTGCACGAGGTCGCCGGCGTGCTTGCCGACCGCAACGATATGGTTGTCCTCGTATATGATATCTTCGGGGCTGAACATTCCGTGGTCGTCGTTTACAGTTCGAATGTGAACGGAAGCAGATAAGATACGCTGTCTACGGCTGTCGCGCTCGACGTGCTGCACATTATCAGCCTTATGGGGCTACCCTGCCGTTTCTGCACGTCGTTGAGCACCTGGCGGCATATACCGCACGGATAGCACTCCCTTTCGCCCGGCACGGAAGCTACGGCCATGATCACTATGCGGTCGTCCGGGGTGCTGTGCATATGATGGAATAGCAGGTTGCGTTCGGCGCATATTCCGGCGGGGAACACCTCGCTCTCCTGATTACTGCCCGTGACTATCCGGCCGCTTTCCAACAGAGCCGCCGCCCCAACCTTGAAGTTGGAATATGGCGAGAATGAGCCCCGGCACGCCTCCCGTGCCGCCTCCACGACCCTCAGTTCGTCCGCCGTCATCTTATCCGGAGAATCGTAATGGTCGTAGGTGAATTTGAAATCACTTTTCATATCTCTCTTATTTGTCGGTTATCAATTATCAGCTGCCGGTTGCTTTAATGCTCTCAGCATATGTCTTTTGCCCAATGCGCCCGGAAGACGTTCCACCCTGAAACCGGCTTTGCGCAAAGCCTGCTTTACGCTTCCCCTGGCCGAATAGGTGACCAACACGCCGTTCTCCGCCATTACCTCGAAGAGTTTCGAGAATATCTCTTCCGTCCATAGCTCCGGTTGCACGTCGGGGGCGAAAGCGTCGAAATAGACGATGTCGTATTCTCCGCCCGGCCTCCATTCGCCGAACTCCATATCTGTAAGATCCCTCTCGATCTTGGTCAGACCGAACGAAGGGGTTATCTGCCTGCACTCATTCCACGGAGCGGTGTGCAACTCTATGAACATGGGGTCGTCCGTATAACCGAGCGAGGCCGCCGTCGCGATCTCCACCGGATAGAGTTCCACCGCGTGATACTCGACCGTCAAACCGTTCTCCTGCGCGTAAATAAGCGTTAACCATGCGTTCAATCCGCTTCCGAACCCCATTTCGAGTATGCGTATATGGGTGCGGGCGACTTTCCGCAGTCCACTCTCTATGAATACGTGGAGCGATTCGCCGAGTGCGCCCCGCAGGGAGTGGTATGTCTCTCCCGTTACGGGGTGGCGCAGTGTCGGCGACCCGTCGGCCGTCGGTTCTATTTGCGGTGTTATTCTCAGAGCTTGTTTGGAGTTTTCCACCGAAGTTATTTTTTAGAAAGAGCGAGAGTGGAGAACTCCAAACAAGTTATCACTATTCAAGAACGAACTGCACGTTCACGGAGTGGGTGATCTTCAGGTCTTTGAAGTCGAGCGACGTTTCGGCCACAGACTCCTTGGCGACCATCCCCCTGGTGACATAGGCGTTGTCCGCGGCATAATAGACAGGGCCGCCGGAGCTGTATTCGTTGATCTGGAAGGCTTTGCCTACCGTCTGTCCGATCGCTTCCGCAAGCGCTTTGGCATTCGCCAGAGCTTTACGCATGGCATCGGCGCGAAGCTCCATTCTTATCTGCTCTATATCCGAGCGGGTCGCCTTTGTTACGGCTGCATTGGAAATACCCAAGTCGGCCAGTATCTTGAAAACATTGGCCAGAGTGGTGGCGTCGCCCACTTTGAGAGAATACGTTTTAGTGGTCAGCACACGGTCTTTCCTCAGGATGTAGGTCTGAAGATCGCCCGCGATATCCCCCACGCGAAGATCTTTCTCCACGTCTATGCCGAGGTTGCGGAGCGCCTGGATCATTTTCCTCTCCTGTTCGGCGACGGTCACTTTGCCTTTGGTGGAGTTCTCGTCTATCGTGATGCTCAGGTAGATCTCATCGGGAACTATCTGCCTTTCGGCCGTACCAGTTACGTTTACGAAACTCTGGAACGTCTGTTGCTGTGCCATTGCCGCCGAACTCACCATGAGCATGACGGCCACGATCAGGATTTTTTTCATAATTTTATCGGTTTATGTTTTTCATTCAATAGATGCCACATACCGGCCGATTCCATAACCGGCGATGCTATTTTTTTCCTCCGAAGAGCCTTTTCCAGAAACCTTTCCTTGGTTTCTCCGCGGCTACAAGCTTCTTGTCGACCTGCGCCGTAACGGTATCCGCATCCTTTTCGTCGAGACGTATGGCGCCGAACTCGGTGGAGAACACCGGGTTCAGGTAGTATGTTTGCGAGAACATATCGGCGTGCAGTTTCGAACGGTTGGTAGCGAAATAATAGAGGCTGAACCTCAGCGCATACCTGTCGCTCTCTATCGCTCCCGCCTTGGCCAACGGAGTGTCGGGATAAACCGTGTCGCCCGGAGCCACCATCAGTGAACCGTTGTCCAGAACGCTGTAAACACCTATCGTGCCATCGGTGTGCTGCACATATATGGAGTTGCCCCGGTCGATATAAAAAGCCTCTTCCGGAGTGACACCTTCTACCGGCGGGTAGAACCCATTGACCATTATCACCTCTCCTGCACGGGTTGCAAATATGGTGCCGTCCTTCGACAGCGGGAATTCCCACACGGTGAAATCCACGAAATTGCCGCGCATCATCCCCGCCTCGTAATTCGAAAGCCGTTTCGGAGAGGTAGATATGCCCGCGTTGAACGGCAGGCGGTATATGAAATCGGGCTGCACAGCGGGGTTCAACTCTCCCTGAAGCCAATTGTAATAATATTCGGCCTCGACCGGTTCGGATGCATCTTCTGGTTCGAGAGTAAAGAACTGTCCGCTGCCTGTGACCGTAAACAATTGCTCGGCGGCGACCGCCGCGTTCGCGACGCTGTTGAATTTAAGTTGGATGGTAAATGTGCCGAATCCGTCGATGTCGGCAAAGAATCCGAGCGAATTATCGGCCAGCAGGCGCGAGCTAACATTTACGGAAGGCTGCTCCGCCCTGCCGAATGTCGTGATGCAGGCCAAAGCCGCGATCAGTACTATTAACTTCTTCATATTTATAGTATATTTTTAGATTTTTCCATTTTCCATTCTCTCGAGCCTCACCACGTTCTCAACATGATGCGTATGCGGGAACATATCGACCGGCTGCACTCCCGTGACGCGGTAACTGCCGCTCAGGAGCGAAAGGTCGCGCGCCTGCGTTGCGGGGTTGCAACTTACGTATACTATCCTTCCGGGCGCCGCACGGAGTATGGTGGCTATCACATCGTCGTGTACCCCTGCCCGCGGCGGATCGAGTATGATGACATCCGGGCGGCCATTGGCATCTATGAAGGCATCGTTAAGGACATCCTTCATGTCGCCCGCGTAAAATGTGGTGTTGCCTATGCCGTTCAGCGCGGAATTGGCCTTTGCGTCCTCGATAGCTTCCGGCACATATTCGACACCGACGACATTCGCGCAGCGCGAGGCTATGAAATTGGCTATGGTACCCGTGCCCGTATAGAGGTCGTATACCGTTTCGTCTCCCTGCAGAGAGGCGAAGTCGCGCGCCACCTTGTAGAGCTCGTAAGCCTGCGCCGAATTAGTCTGATAGAACGACTTGGGGCCTATCTTGAAACGGAGCCCCTCCATATCTTCGAAAATATGGTCACGGCCGCTGTAGAGGTGGGCGTCTATGTCCCCCGTGGAGTCGTTGAGCTTGCCGTTCACCATATACATCAGCGAAGTTATCTCCGGGAATTTTTCCGACAGGTGTTCCATCAGGGCGTTTATTTTATCCCGTTCGTCGCGTGCGAATACCACTACGACCATGATCTCGCCCGTGGAGGATGTTCGTATGACAATGTTGCGCATCAGGCCGCTGTGTTCGCGTATATTGTAGAACGGATAGCCGTGTCCGGTGCAGAAACTTTTGACTTCGAGCCTTATGGCGTTCGACGGATCGGGCTGCAGCCAGCATTTTTCTATGTCGAGTATCTTGTCGAACATATTCGGTATGTGGAAACCGAGCGCCGGTTCCGGGGCGATCTCACTCCCCGAAGCTATCTCCTCATATGTCATCCACCGGCGCGGCGCGAATGTGTACTCCAGCTTGTTGCGGTAAAATGTCGTCTGCGCGGAGCCGATTATGGGAGATATCTCCGGCAGTTCTATCCTTCCTATGCGGGTGAGTTGGTCGACTACCTGCGCCTGTTTGAATTTCAACTGTTCGGAGTAGGGCAGGTTTTGCCATTTGCAGCCCCCGCAAATACCGAAGTGGGCGCAGAAAGGCTCTTCGCGCAGCGGCGACCGCTTAACATACCTGACGACGGTGCCCTCCATGAAGCGGCGGCGCTTGCTTCGTATCTGCACATCGACCACGTCGCCCGGAACGGTCATAGGAACGAATACGACCACATCGTTGTGCCGTCCCATGGCTTTGCCCTCCGCGGCGAGGGTCGTTATTTCGAGCCCCTCGATCAGGGGATACTGAGCTTTTTTTCTTGCCATATTATTATTACTGCAAGAGGCAAAATTAGTCAAAATATCCGTGTTTTTCGCACGCCTGCGCCGATAGTCCGTCAAAAGAGGTTATCTTTGTAGTCAAAGACAACAAAAATATGAATATCGCCCAATTGACATTCAACCCGTTTCAGGAGAATACCTATGTGGTGTGGGACGACACGCGGGAGTGCGTCGTCATAGACGCAGGCAACTACTCCTCGCAGGAAGATGCCGCCCTCGTGAAATTCCTGTCCGAAAAGAACCTTAAGCCCGTCATGGCGCTCAACACCCACGGCCATGTCGACCATATGCTTGGCGTGAACAGGATCAAGGAGGAGTACGGAGCGTCTTTCGCCATCCACGGCGCCGACAGGTTCCTTATCGAGACCGCTCCCACGCACGGTTCCATTTACGGATTCAGGGTCGGGGAGGTGCCCGCCATAGATGTGGATCTCGACGGAGTGCCCGAAGTAAAGTTCGGCAACACCGTTCTGAAAGTTATTCACACTCCCGGCCATACCCCCGGCCATGTATGTTACTACGAGCCGGAGTCGCGGACGCTTTTCAGCGGCGACACGCTTTTTAAGGAGAGCATAGGCCGGACGGATCTGCCCGGAGGCGATTACGGCTGGATAATGCGCAGCATCATCGACCGCCTGCTTCCACTCGGCGGCGATGTGAAGTTCTATCCGGGGCACGGCCCTTCGAGCACCATCGGACATGAAATGCTCTACAATCCGTTCATTACCGAGGTGCTGAACGGTGATGTAAAACCGGAATAACCATGAGGATAGATATACTCACCGTAGTGCCCGAACTGCTCGTCTCGCCTCTCAACGAGTCGATACTAAAGCGTGCCCAGGCAAAGGGGCTGGTCGAGATTGCGGTACACAATCTGCGCGACTACTCGACCGACAAGCATCGCCACGTCGACGATTATCCTTTCGGCGGCGAGGCGGGCATGGTGATGAAGCCGGAGCCAGTATTCGCCGCCATAACGAAACTGAAGGCGGAACGCGATTACGACGAAGTGATATTCACCACTCCCGACGGGAAGCGGTACGACCAGCGTGAGGCAAACCGTATCTCCACGCTGGAGAACATTATAATACTATGCGGTCACTACAAAGGGCTCGACCATCGCATTCGCGAACACCTCATAACGCTCGAAATATCCATCGGAGACTATGTTCTGACGGGCGGCGAACTTGCCGCGGCGGTTATCGCCGACAGTGTGGTGCGGCTACTGCCGGGAGCTATCGGCGACGAAGAGTCGGCGCTGACCGACTCGTTCCAGGACAACCTGCTCGCCCCTCCGGTCTACACCCGTCCTGCGGAGTTCAACGGCTGGCGGGTTCCCGACATTCTCCTCTCCGGCCACGACGCCAACATAGCCAAATGGAAAGAGGAGCAGGCTTATGAGCGCACGGCACGGCTGCGGCCGGACCTGCTTGACTAAGTTTGGAGTTTAGGTCTGCTTTGCACAGATTTTAAATAACCTGAGTTCGGGATAAGCGCAGCTTATCCCGAACTCAGACCTGTTCTGGAGCAGCCGTAGGCTGCGACTACTCCCTCCCCTACGGTTAGGGGAGGGCTGGGGAGGGGTGATCGAAAACCTTGGCGGCTTTTAAAAGCCGCCAAGGTGGGTTCGGAATAAGAAAAACCATTAGTAATAGCCTGTAAAACAAGACAATATGTGATTTTTCTTATCCCGAACTCACGTTAAATCATTCACCGCGTCCCGAATATCAGGCTGCCGATGCGTACCATATTTGCGCCGCACTCCAGAGCGAGAGGGTAGTCGGAGGTCATTCCCATGGAAAGGGTGTCGAATTCCGTGTCGAAATATGCCTCTTTGAGTTCGTCGAAAAGCTTTTTCAGGCCAGAGAATTCGCCCCGCACGATGCCTGTGTCGCCGGTGAGCGAGGCGATGGTCATTAATCCGCGTACCCTTACGTTGGCGTACCGGAGGTGTTGCCCGGAGGCGAGATACTCCCTCAGCTCCGCACCGTCCCAACCGCTCTTGGTCTCTTCTACCGCGACATGAACTTCAAGCAAAACATCAATTGTGCGATCATTTTTCTTTGCCTCCCTGTCGATTACTGCCAACAGTCTGTCACTGTCGACCGACTGTATCATTTCGACGAAAGGGGCTATATACTTCACCTTGTTGGTCTGCAGATGGCCGATCATGTGCCACACGATATCCTTGGGCAGGAGGTCGTATTTCGCTTTCAGTTCTTGCGGGCGGTTTTCGCCGAAGATCCTTTGTCCGGCATCGTAAACCTTCATTATGGTTTCCGGAGAGTGGGTTTTCGAAACTGCCACGAGCGTCACGCTTTCCGGCAGTGAATTTTTGAGTGCGTTAATATCCATGATGCAACAGTAAATTGTACCGACCCTGCAAAAATAAATAAATTTGCTTTATATTTGTAGATTGTGAACACATATAATTAACTCTATAAGTATTATGAAAAAACTTTTGTCGACACTGCTGTTCGTCGTGGCCGGTATAGGCGCCGTCAATGCCTGTACGAATTTTATCATAACCAAAGGCGCCTCCACCGACGGCTCGGTCATGGTGAGCTACTCGGCAGACTCGCATCTGCTGTACGGAGCGCTTTACAAATACAACGCACCCAGGAAGGATTACAAGCCCGGAACCGTCATCCCCATATATGAGTGGGATTCGGGAAAATACCTCGGCACGATCCCCCAGGCCGCCAAAACATACTCCACGGTGGGCAACATGAACGAGCACCAGCTCATCATAGGGGAGACCACCTACGGAGGCCGCGAGGAACTGTTCGACCCGGAAGGTATCATGGACTACGGTTCGCTTATATACATAGCCCTCCAGCGCGCCAAGACTGCACGTGAGGCTATCGACGTCATAGTCGACCTGGCCAACACATACGGCTATGCGTCGAGCGGCGAATCGTTCTCGATAGCCGACAAGGAGGAGGCCTGGATATTCGAAATGATAGGCAAGGGAAGCAAGATGGTCGACGGCAAGAAT
>QMCE01000087.1_pt1 | contig 76448 bp, 75 predicted proteins | sample 1821851 | NCBI WGS metagenome assembly QMCE01 (sample SAMN09453174, study PRJNA476694) | Termite gut metagenome, whole genome shotgun sequencing project. | isolation source: worker | host: Odontotermes sp. | place: South Africa:Pretoria | collected 2016-01-28
TCGCGGAGGACACCCTTGGCCTTGGCTAACACTTGCCGCTGCCGGCCGTGTTCCGGACTTTAACCGTAGAGACTGTGCCCATGCCGGGCACACACAAGCAAACTGAGCCGCCTCAACCGAGGCGGCTCATGTTTTGATTTCATTTACCCAGCGTTTACCTCACATCCGCTGTAAAGGTTTCTCTTAATTACTTTCGTCGGGCAGACCTCTACGCATTTGCCGCAGTTGGTACATTTGGCCGGGTCGATACCCGCAAGGTTCCTGTCAATCGTAATAGCGCCGAACTCGCAGGTCTTCTCGCAGCGCTTGCAGCCGATGCAGCCCGCCTTGCAGACCTTGCGCACGAACGCGCCCGTGTCTGTGGATGAACAGGCCACGAATACCTCTGATGACGAGGGCAAGATCGCGATTAAATGGTTGGGACATTTGGCGGCGCACATACCGCAGCCGGTGCAGAGGTCTTTGTCGACTACGGCGACGCCGTCAACGATAGAGAGCGCGCCGTATTGGCAGACCAGAACGCAGTCCCCAAAGCCCAGGCAGGCGTGCGAGCAGCTGCCGCGACCCTGGAAGAAATAGTTGTTGCCCTCGCATGTCTGCGGGCCCTGATAATCCATGATATATTCCGTGCTACCGTAGCGGCCCGAGCACTTGACTACGGCGGATTTGGCTACAACTTCCTCAAACCCGCCGCCAAGAAGCTCGCTTAATTGCTTGGCCACGTTGCTGCCGCCCGGAGTGCAGAGGTTTTTTTTCGCGTCCTCGTGCACCAGCTTTTCGGCGTACTCGTCGCAGCCGGCAAAACCGCACGCGCCGCAGTTGGCGCCAGGCAAAAGCGCGCGCGCGTTTGTTACGCGCTCGTCCACCGGCACCGACATGAACTTCGCCGCGACAGTAAGCAGCACGCCGAAAAAGATACCGACGCCCGCCACAAGAATTACGGGTAAGGCTATGGTCATTTTAAGACTCACTCCCAATACTAAGTTAGGTCAATAGACAATCAAAGCACCCGCCGGTTGCGACCGGCACGCCCCGCAGGGCCGGGTGTTTTACACTCCAAACAATCCTTCAATAACTCCCGAAAACCCCATAAACGCCACGGAAACAATCGACGCCGCTATAAGCGTTATCGGGATGCCGTCAAAGGATTTAGGCACCTTTGCGCCCTCCATGCGGCCGCGCACGCCCGCGAACATAACCATCGCCAGCAAAAAACCCAGCCCGGCACCTATTGAGTTGATGATAGAGTCAAAGAAATTGTAACCCGAGTCTATATTAAGTATCGTCACGCCCAGCACGGCGCAGTTAGTGGTAATAAGCGGCAGGTACACGCCCAGCGAACGGTGCAGCGCGGGAACGTATTTTTTGAGCACGATCTCAACGAGCTGTACAAGGCCCGCTATGATGAGTATAAATACGATAGTCTGCAAGTAGCCGAGCTTAAGCGGGTCCAGCACCAGCCGCTGGATAGGCCATGTGGCGGCAGTGGCCATCGCCATAACGAAAGTAACTGCAACGCTCATACCCAACGCGGAGTCAAGCTTTTTACTGACGCCCAAAAACGGGCAAATACCCAGGAACTTGGCAAGAACGAAGTTGTTTACCAAAATGCCGCCCATCAGGATAGCGAATATTTCCCTCACGCCTTGCTACCCCCTTCCAGCTCACAGGTTTTACGCCCGCAGGCGGTACTCATCGGGCAGCCTTCACAGCCGAACGACTTGCGCTTTACCGCCCTGCCCTTGGAGAAATAATTCAGCGCCGCTATCATGCAGCCATAAACGAAGAACCCGCCCGGCGCGAGGATCATTATTATCATGGGGTCAATCACACCGGACGTCAGCTTAATCCCGAACCACGTGCCGCTGCCGATGATTTCGCGGATACTGCCCATTATAAGCAGCGCCATCGTAAAGCCCAGCCCCATGCCAATGCCGTCAAGCGCGGAATCAAGCACCGAGTTCTTGTTCGCGAACATCTCAGCCCGGCCCAATATTATGCAGTTGACGACTATTAACGGCAAAAACAGCCCCAGTGCTTTGTCAACGTCCGGCGCGTAGGCTTTGACTACAAGCTGCACTATCGTTACAAACGCCGCTATCAGCACTATGTAGCAGGGGATTCGCACTTTTTCCGGAATGATATTTTTAAGCAGCGAAATTGCTATGTTTGAGCAGACAAGCACGGCCGTCGCCGCAAGACCCATACCTATCCCGTTTACTGCCATCGTGCTCACGGCCAGCGTAGGGCATGTACCCAGAATCAGCACCAGCACCGGGTTTTCCTTGAATATACCCGCAAGCAGTACCGAAAGCCTTTTATTTTCTGTCAACTATGCCGCCCCCTTTACAAGCTCATAGGCTTCTTTTGCCTGTCTGAGCGCGTCCTTAAGCGAGTTGGTGGTCCTTGTGGCTCCCGTTACTGCGGCCACGCCGGCGGGGTCTGTCTGGCCCAGATACCCCGCAAGGTAATCCTCCTCGGCCACCTTGGTGCCGAGTCCCGGCGTCTCTTCGTGGTCAAACATCTCTATACCCGTAATGCCGCCGTCAAGATCCATGCCTATCATGTAGGTGACGACCCCGCCAAAGCCTTTTGCGCCGGATTTGAACACATAGCCGTTGTCGGCCGTGTACACCTCGGTTACGCCTTCGGGCAGGGCAAGTCCCTCTATTTGCCCGAATTCCTCGGCGCCTGGCAGCACCTTGACTATGGCTTCCTCCAACCGGACCCATTCCACTTCGGCAATCACGGGTTCGGTGGTCTGGTAGGTGAACGCCAGCAGCAGCGTCATCACAAAGCAGATGCCAAAAAGAATCACCGTAGGGCCGATTAGTCCGTCTCTAAATTTACTCATTTTTTGTAAGCACCTCCAAACGCCTTATGGGTGGTGAGGCTGTCTATATGCGGGGTAAGGATATTCATCAGCAGTATCGCGAAGCTCACGCCCTCGGGGTACGAGGCCCACAGCCTTATTACCACGGTGATTAATCCGCAGCCGACGCCAAATATAAGCTTGCCTGTCTCGGTGGTCGGTGTGGTCACGTAATCCGTCGCCATGAACAGCGCGCCAAGTATCAGTCCGCCTGCCAGCAGCTGATATAACGGGTCGGCCCCGAAAATCCACGAGAGCACGAACACCGTGCCCATAAAGGCAAGCGGTACTGTGGGGGTGATTACCTTGCGGACTATAAGGTACAGGCCGCCCAAAAGCAGGGCCGCCTTGCAGGTTTCGCCCATCGAGCCGCCAATTTGACCGATCAACATCTCAAAATACGAAAAGCTTTCGCCCATCACCGAGGTTGTCGGCGTGGTCATGGCGTCCACTCCCATTGCCAGCGGAGTCGCGCCCGTCGCGGCGTCGGCGCTAAACGGAAGCCTCCAAGTAGTCATGTTGCCGGCAAAGGAAACCAGCAGGACGATTCTGCCAACTATCGCGGGGTTAGCAAAGTTCTTGCCGATTCCTCCGAAAAGCTGCTTGACTATGACCACCGCCACAAAGCATCCCACGGCCGCCTGCCACAGCGGCAGGGAGACCGGCAGGTTAAAAGCCAGCAACAGGCCCGTTACGGCGGCGGAAAGGTCGCCCACAGTCTGCGGCAGCTTCAGCGCGCGGCGGTATGCGTACTCGAACAGCATGCAGGCCGCGACGCAAACGGCGGCCAGCAAAAACGCGCGCGCTCCGAAAAGCCAGACCGAAGCGAACAGCGCCGGCATCAGGGCGATAAGCACATCGGCCATGATAGTCCTTGTGACGGTCGGGGCGCGAAAATGCGGAGAGGAGGTTATCATCAAAGTGTTCAAGCTATCATCACGTCCCTTCTATTTCTTCGCCTGAGCAGCTTGCGCGGCGCGGCGCAAACGGCCCTTGGCGAGACGGTGGACCTGCACCAGATGCCGCTTGGCGGGGCAGGCGTAAGCGCAGCAGCCGCATTCCATGCAAAGGTTTACCTTGTAGTGGTCAAGCAGGTCGTTATCCTCTTTGTTAAAGGCGTCCTCTATGCGCAGCGGCATCAGGTTGTACGGGCACGCTCTCACGCAACGCCCGCAGCGTATGCAATCTGTTTCAGCGTAGTACTCCACCTGTTTTTCGTCAAAGGCCAGAAGCGCATTGTTGTTCTTAACGACCGGATAATTGGAGTCGTATATGGTTATGCCCATCATAGGCCCGCCCATGATAACTTTTTTGGGCTCCGCCTTAAAGCCGCCGCAAAAATCGAACACCTCGCTTATCGGCGTACCTATGAGCACCTGTACGTTCATCGGATTTTTTATGGCTCCGCCATCTATTGTAACTCGCTTTGATATCAGCGGCAGGCCGTCCCGCAGGTATCGCGCCATCTTTGCCACGGTGGTTATGTTGCTCACCAGCACGCCCACGTCGCTGGGCAGCTTGCCCTCGCCGACTACTCGTCCCGTGCACTCGTAGATAAGCACTTTTTCAGCGCCCTGCGGGTACTTTGACTTAAGCGTCTTGACGCTTACGCCGGGGTTATCCTTGAGCAACTCGTTCAGCTTGGATATAGCCTCCGGCTTGTTGTCCTCGACTCCGATGATACAGTCTTTGATATCAAGATACTTCATCATGGCCGCTATGCCGTCAAGGACGTCGCCGGCTTCCTCCATGATAGTTCGGTAGTCGCTTGTTATGTAGGGCTCGCACTCGGCGGCGTTGATAACGATAGTATTAAGCGAAGACGGGTCTTTGGGGTTAAACTTTATGTGCGTCGGGAAGCCCGCGCCCCCCAGCCCAACAAGCCCTCCCGCCTGAATGGCCTTTACAAAATCCTCCCGCGTGTTTATCACGGGTGGCGCAATGTCCGGATGCAGCTCCTGCAGGCCGTCTGTCTTAATGACCACGGCCTTGCTCCTCACACCGTTTGGCATGACGATCTCGTCAATCTTCTCAACCACGCCCGAAACGCTGGAGTGTACCGGCGCGCTTAAAAAGGCGTCCGAATTGCCCAGCACCTGTCCGACTTTCACCTCGTCCTTTGGGGCGACCAACACGTTGCAGGGCGGACCCATGTGCTGCGACATCACGATAAAAACACGCTCCGGCGTCGGCATTTGAACGGTTGCCGAGTCGCGCGTGTTCTTGCGGTGGGGTACCCTGACACCCTTTAGGGATTTGTCAAATATGCTTGCCACTTTTTTGACCTCCATTTGTCCCCCGGCCCTTTGCCGGAGGCCGTGAAATCCGGAGGCGGCGCCGTCCGGCGCGCCTCCGGTAAAAGCCGGTTATTCTTTGTCGTCTTCGTCGCCGCGGTCTTCACCGCAGCCGCACTCGTCGGCTATCGCGCCGTCAAGATCAAACTCAAGCGGCTCTCCGCAGTTGGGGCAGTCTATTTCCCCTTCGTCGAGCATGTCCTCGTCAAGGCAAATAATCTCGCCGCAGCTGGGGCATTCCACCTCGTAAAGCTCGCCGTCGAACTCCTCGTCCTCTTCCTCGTCGTCTTCTCCGAATATCTCCTCGTAGATGTCTTCGAGGTCCTCGTCCATGGTCTCCATCTGTTCGCCCAAAATGTCAACGCTGTCCTCAAGGTCGCTGACAGATAGAGCGATCTCGTCAAGCACGTCAACAATGGCGAGTATCACCTTGCCCTCTTTCGTGCTGTCATCCAGGCCAAGACCCTCGATAAGACCCTTTATATACGCCACTTTTTCTCCGGTTTCCATATTTTTTTCCATCTTTGTTTCTCTACGCCCTTTCCATATATTCTCCGGTGCGGGTGTCTATGCGTATCTTGTCGCCCTCGTCAATAAAGAGCGGCACTTTTATTTCCGCGCCGGTCTCCAGCGTCGCCGGCTTTGTGACATTTGTGGCGGTGTCCCCCTTAAAACCGGGGTCTGTCTTCGTGACGACAAGCTCCACAAAGAACGGAGGCTCTACTCCGAACACGGAACCCTTGTAAGAGAGGACCTTGACGTCCATGTTTTCCTTTATAAACTTAAACCCTTCGCCCAGCGTACTTTCGCTTATCGGCACGTTTTCGTAGGTCTCTTTGTCCATAAAATAATATAGCCCGCCGTCGTTATAAAGATATTCCATATCCTTGCGTTCCACAAAGGCGGTGGGGTATTTGTCGCTGGGGTTGAACGTGCGCTCCACCACAGCTCCGGAAATGACGTTGCGGATCTTTGTGCGCACAAAAGCCGCGCCTTTGCCGGGCTTGACATGCTGGAACTCAATAATCTGAAAGACGTTTCCCTCCATGTCAAAGGTTACGCCGTTGCGAAAATCTCCTGCTGAAATCATAAGATGAACCCTCCAAATCCATTACATAACAATACTTAAATTAGTTTACATGAAAAAGAGAAATTTTGCAAGTGTTTGAACCACGGTAAGTCTAGTTTCACCATGAATTTTGCCTATATGACACAATTATAAGACTATCAGCCCTTTTTCTGATTTTGTAAGATTCTCGCAGCCGTCAGCCGTCGCGACGACTATATCCTCGATCCTCACTCCGAATTCGCCCGAAATATATACCCCAGGCTCGACGCTCATCACGGCGTTTGCCGGCAGGATAGCTTCTGTTTGAGTAGAAAACCTGGGTTCCTCGTGGATCTCCAGCCCCAGTGAATGCCCCAGACCGTGTCCGAACAACCCTTCATACTCAGTGGCGTCAATAATATCACGGGCGGCTTTGTCTACCAGGACACACTTTGCGCCCGCGCGCACGGCTTCAAGCCCCTTTTGCTGCGCGCGCAGTACAAGCCCGTAAACCTCCCGCTGCTTTTCGCTTACAAACGAGACTCCGACCATGCGGGTCATGTCGGAGCGGTAGCCGTTTACCGTCGCGCCAAAATCCATGGTTACAAAATCTCCCGCCCGCACAGAGTACCCGGACGGCTGCGCGTGCGGCTTTGAGGAATTAGCGCCCGCCGCCGTTATATACGAAAACGCGGGGCTTTCCGAACCCAGCCGCCTTGTAAACTGCTCCAGCTCGACCGCTATTTCCAGCTCGGTGACGCCCGGCCTGATAAAGCCGAGTATATGCGTGAAAGCTTTGTCGGTAATCTCCTGCGCCGCACGGATGCTATTAAGCTCGTCCGGGTCCTTGACCATACGCAGGGCCGCGACCGCTTTGCTCAGTGCCTCGTCAGACACAAGCTCTGTTTTGGGCAAGTCTTTTTCAAGCCTCGAAAACGCTCCAAGCGTCATACTTTCGCTTTCGACTGCCGCGGTCTTTGCTCCGTTTGCCTTAAGCCAATGCGACAGCTGCTCGTATAACTTGTCCTGAAGTACGACCTCGCAGTCCCTTATCTGTCCGGTCGCCATCTCGTAGTACCGGCTGTCTATAAAAAATGCGGCTGCTTCGCGCGTCACCACTAGCGTTCCGGCGCTGGAGTCAAAACCTAAAAAATACCTGCGGTTTACCTGCGAGGTTATAATCGCGGCGTCAGCGCCCTGTTCAATGCCACGGCGCAGCTTCTCCAGGCGGTGCTTCATGCTTTTTTACCCTTTCGCCGAATATTTTTAGTATTGGCCCTGTAGTTACTCAGAATTACAACCTCAATGCGTCTCTTAAGGCGGAAAAACGGTCCGCTTTCGGGTTCTATTGGCTTTAACAGTATAGTTTTAGCTCCGAAGATGTTCCCGCCCAAAACGTCGGTGAATATCTGGTCGCCCACCACCGCAAAACGCCGTGCCGGCAGCCCGAGCCTTTTGGCGGCGCGGAAAAATCCGAGGGGCAGCGGCTTTAACGAACGCGCGACGCAATCCTCACGCAGGGCGGCGGCAAAGGCGCCCACGCGGCGGCCGCCGTTGTTCGAGGCAAGGCACACGCGAATGCCGGCTTCTTTCATCAGCTTAAGCCACTTAAGGACGCCGGGCGCGGGCTCCGGGTGGTTGTGGGGCGCAAGCGTGTTATCCACGTCCAGCAGCAACGCCTTAACGCCGAGCTTTCGCAAAAGCTCCGGCGTGATATCGCTCACACGCTCCAGCATTATTGTCGGGTACAGTAAAGACACTATTTTCCTCCCAACAACGGTATTTTGCCATATTCCAGTTTCGCCGTTCCGCTATTTTCTATTCTCTGTTTTCCAGCTACAAAATGGGAAAGGCGAGCATTTGCCCGCCTTTAAACCTCATTGTTATTTGAACTTGCGCTTGCGTGCGGCTTCGGACTTTTTCTTCCTTTTTACGGACGGCTTTTCGTAGTGCTCTCTTTTACGCACTTCCTGAAGCACCCCCGCTTTGGCGCACGACCTCTTAAACCTGCGCAGCGCGCTGTCTAAAGATTCGTTATCCTTTATGCGGATTTCTGACAATTTAATATCCCTCCCCACGCCTGACGGCAGGAGTAATTGTTTCTACCAAATTATTATATCCAAAATGCGCCAAGATGTCAAGAGGCGCTGCGGCAGTTTACACCACAAAGTTTACAAGCTTGCCGGGTACATATATCTCTTTTTTGATCTGTTTTCCCGATAGGCCGCCGCCTCAATTTCAAGCCGCGCGCGGATCTTTCCGCATATTTGCAGTACGATCTCCACGACGTCGTCCTTGCACTTGGCTTCATCGTACCCGGGCCATTTCTGCGCCGTGATCTTTGCTTTCGGCCCGCCAAGAGCCTGCCGCTCAAAGAGCTCCTCGGTTATATGCGGCGCGAACGGGTTCAGCAATACCAGAAGCGTCTTAAATTCACCCCGTGTAATCCTCTTTTGGGCATATATCTCGTTGATAAGCGCCATCATGGCCGCGATCGCGGTGTTAAAGCCCAAGTTCTCGATGTCACCGCTCACCTTTTTGATAGTCCTGTGGAAGCTCGCGTCAAGTTCGGCCGAGTATTCGTCGCCCTTGACAAGAATATCCTGCAGCGCCCATATTCTGTCCAAAAACCGCTTGCAGCCTTTGATCGACGAGCTGCTCCACGGGGCGGCCTTTTCAAAGTCGCCCATGAACATTTCATAAAGGCGCATGGTGTCCGCGCCGTACTGCCGCACAATATCGTCCGGATTCACCACGTTCCCGCGGGATTTGCTCATCTTTTCGCCGTTTTCACCCAGGATCATCCCGTGGCTGGTGCGCTTTTTATAAGGTTCGGGCGTGGGCGCGACGCCGATATCGTACAAAAACTTGTGCCAAAACCGCGAGTACAAAAGGTGCAGCGTCGTGTGCTCCATGCCACCGTTGTACCAGTCGATGGCAGTCCAGTATTCCAGCGCCTCGCGGCTCGCAATCGCGTCCTTGTTGTGCGGGTCGCAGTAGCGCAAAAAGTACCATGAAGAACCCGCCCACTGAGGCATGGTGTCGGTTTCGCGTTTGGCGGGGCCGCCGCATTTGGGGCAGGTGACGTTCACCCACTCGTCCAGCAGCGCAAGCGGGGACTCGCCGGTCTCGCTGGGCTTGTAGGATTTTACTTCCGGCAGCACCAGAGGAAGCTCGCTTTCCTTAAGCGGGACATGCCCGCATTTGTCGCAGTTGATAATCGGGATCGGCTCGCCCCAGTATCTCTGACGTGAAAACACCCAGTCGCGCAGCTTGTAGTTGACCTTCGGCACGCCCTTGCTTTGCTCTTCAAGCCAGGCGATGATCTTTGCCTTGGCGTCCTCGACCGAAAGACCGTCCAGCATTCCGGAATTGACCATAACGCCCTTGTCACAGTCCTCATAGGCTTCTTTTTCGATATCCCCGCCTTTGACTACCTCGATGATTGGCAGTTCAAACTTTTTGGCGAATTCCCAGTCGCGGGAGTCGTGGCCCGGCACGGCCATTATCGCGCCCGTGCCGTAGGAGATAAGCACGTAGTCGGAGATGAATATCGGGATCTCCTTGTCGTTTACGGGGTTTATACCCGCAACGCCGACCAGCCTGACGCCGGTCTTGTCTTTGGCGACCTCGGTGCGCTCAAAGTCTGACTTCCGGGCGGCCTCGTTCTGATAAGCCCGTACTTCGTCAATGTTTTTGATCTTACCCGCCCATTCTTCCAGGATCGGGTGCTCCGGCGAAATGACCATGTAGGTCGCGCCGAACAGCGTATCCGGCCGCGTGGTATAGACCTTTAGCTCGTCGCCCGCCGTCGTGCCGAAGCTCACCTCCGCGCCGGTGGAGCGGCCTATCCAGTGGAGCTGCTGGGCCTTTACGCGGTCTATATAATCCACGGTATCCAAATCGTCGATCAGACGCTGGGCATAGGCCGTAATCTTAAGCATCCACTGGCTTTTGACCTTGCGCACGACCTCTCCGGCGCAGCGCTCGCATACGCCGCCCACAACCTCCTCGTTGGCAAGCACCACCTTGCAGCTGGTGCACCAGTTGACGGCCATCTCTTTCTTGTAGGCAAGGCCGTTCTCAAACAGCTTGAGGAATATCCACTGCGTCCATTTGTAGTATTCGGGGTCTGTGGTGTTTACCTCGCGGCTCCAGTCGAAGCTGAAGCCCAAAGACTTGCACTGCCCCTTAAAGTTCTCCACGTTGTCTTTCGTCACCTTGGCGGGATGTATTCCCATCTTCATGGCGTAGTTTTCCGCGGGCAGACCAAATGCGTCCCAGCCCATGGGGAACAGCACGTTGTAGCCTTGCATGCGGCGCTTGCGCGCCACGATATCCATGGCGGTATAAGGGCGCGGATGCCCCGCGTGGATTCCCTGTCCTGAAGGATACGGAAATTCAACCAGCGGGTAGAATTTGGGCAGCGAATAGTCGTTTTTCGCGTAAAAAACGCCTGTCTCGTCCCAAATATCCTGCCACTTTTTTTCTATTTGAGTAAAATTATAGTCGACTTTTGGCAAATTGGTCAGCCCCTTAAATTAATTGACAATTGACAGTTGACAGTTGACAATTGCGGTATCGCTGCGCGATATTATTTGAATTTGTCCGCTTGCGGACTTCTTCACTGTCCATTGTCAATTGTCCATTGTCAACTTTACTATAGGCGCGTCCGAGTACAACCGCTCCAGACAATAGAAATCTCGTGTCTCTTCTGTAAAGATGTGTATTATCACGTCATAATAATCTAACAGCACCCATACCGCCGTGCTTTCGACTCTCGCAGGCCTGCGTCCGGCGGACGACAGCTTTTCCTCTAACTCCTCCGCAAGCGCCTTCACCTGGGTGGTGCTCGTCCCGGAGGCCACCACAAAATAATCTGCAAGGGAAGTCACGGCCTTCACCTCCAACGCGGAGATGTCCTTCGCCTTTTTGGAATCCAGCAGCTTTGCCGCAAATTTTACCAGCTCAAGTGAGGTCATATATTGTTCCTTTCGTTTATTTTCGACCAATAGTGATTGTACGCCTCCCATGCGTCGCGGACGATCGGTGCGCGGCTGAGTACCCGACTTCCCAATTCAAACGCGAGTATCTCAAGCATACAGCGCTCGGGGTCCCGTTCCGACAACGCGCGGTAATACGGGACGTCGGAATATTCGCGGTCGTCGCTTGTAAGATCCGCCAAAAACACCGTCTCGGCCAGCTTGCTCATGCTTGCGGAGCCAGTCGTGTGCTGTCTTACCGCAATGAGTATCCCTTCGTCGCGTATCCCAAGCTCGCCCTCTATCACTATGCTTCCGGCGACCGCGTGCCATAGCTGAGGCTGCGCCAGCGTGAGTTTGTCTAGCAGTATACCACGGTTTTCGATTATTTTCAACTGCTCGTCCTTTTTAAGACTATGACAGCAGTCGTGCAAAAGTCCCGCCAGCGCCGCGCTTCTTTCGTCTTCGCCATGCGTTCGCGCGAGAAACGCGGCGCGTTCTTCAACTGCCAGGCTGTGCAGGTAACGCTTTTCGGTAAGCCTTTCCTTGAGCCAGGTATAATACTCACCTGGCATAGAGTCTGTTCCTCCTTATATAATCCAGTACGGCCGGGTCAAGCAGGCCGGAGACATCCTCGCCCGCTTTCATCCCCTCGCGTATCATTGTTGAGGAAAGCGGCATTGGCTTCATTTCAAGTATCTTGCAGCGCGCGCCCTTTATCCTGAGCATGTCCGCCTGCGCCTGAAGCGCCGCGAACTCACCGAACTCGCGTTCCGCCGCGCATATGGTCGCCATCTTGTATATCTCCTCGGGATGACGCCAGTCCTGCACTGTGAAGAACATGTCGGCGCCCATCAGCAGGAACAGCTCCGAACCCGGATGCAGTTCGCTTAAATACTTTAACGTCCTGTAGGTATAGCTCTTGCCCTCGTTTAAAATCTCGTAGTCGCATATCTCAAAATGCGGGTAATCGCGGATTGCGAGTTCGCACATCTCAAGCCGCTGCTGTGCGTCGGCCAAATGCTTTGACGACTTGTGCGGCGGTATAAACGTGGGGACAAAGACCAGTGTGTCAAGCTTTAAGCCCTCGCAATATTTTTTTGCCAGATAAATGTGCGCCTTGTGTATGGGGTTAAAGGTGCCTCCCAGAATCCCCGTCTTCATGCTCCGTCCTCCCAGCGATTTATTTGCGGCTATTATATCATGTTTACATAACATAATATCGGCCATCGCCGAAAGGCGGGCCAACAAATCTTTTTTAATAGCCGTTTTCGGCTATTATATCACATCTGTCATGTGTAGTACACAATCTACAGACCGATCTCTTCCTTTAACCTGGACGCAAACTCGCGTAACGCCTTGCCGCGGTGACTTACGGCGTCCTTTTCTTCGCCTGTAATTTCTCCGAAGCATTTGCCCTCGTAAAGAAATATCGGGTCGTAACCAAAGCCCCGCTCACCGCTTGGGGCAGCCGCTATCGCACCCTCGCATACTCCAGTCACGGCGAAAGACCTTTTTTCGTCGAGCACACAGCATATGGCGCAGACAAACCGCGCGGTACGGGCGCTCGTACCGACGTTTTTAAGCTCGTCCAAAAGCGCGGCGGTTTTTACGGGCTGCGCCGCGCCGCCGCAGTATCTGGCCGAGTGCACGCCGGGACGGCCGTTCAGCGCGTCCACGCACAGGCCCGAGTCGTCCGCGACGGACGGCAACCCTGTAAGGTGATAGTATTCCTGCGCCTTAATCCTTGCGTTTTCCGCGAAAGTCTCGCCGGTCTCCTCAACGTCAATACTTACGCCGAGTTCCCCGGGAGAGGTCAATTCTATGCCCAGCGGCGAAAGAATTCGCTCCAGCTCCCGCAGCTTTTCCTTGTTATGCGTCGCGGCCAGCAGCTTCAAGACGTCACCTCATCGTCTTTTTCCGGGAACAGCGCCTCCGCAAAGGCTTCTGCGTCAAACTCACGCAGGTCGTCCACGGCTTCGCCCACGCCGATGAACTTCACAGGAACGCCTAGTCCCTCTTTTATCCCGATGACCACGCCGCCCTTTGCCGTGCCGTCAAGCTTTGTGAGGATAATTCCCGTAAGACCTGCAGACTCCTTGAACAGCCTCGCCTGATTAAGCGCGTTCTGTCCCGTCGTGGCGTCGAGCACAAGCAATGTCTCTATATCGGCCTCTGGAATTTCGCGCGCGATTACGCGGCTGATCTTGGCGAGCTCGTCCATTAGATTTTTCTTGTTGTGCAGCCGGCCCGCGGTGTCGCATATTATAACGTCGCGGCCGCGCGCGCCCCCCGCGTGCAGGGCGTCGTACACCACGGCTGCGGGGTCGCTACCCTCAGTGTGGCGCACGAGCTCCACACCCGCGCGCTCCGCCCACACGCCCAGCTGTTCAATCGCCGCCGCGCGGTAGGTGTCTGCCGCGCAGAGCAACACGGATTTCCCCTGCTCCTTGAGCTTTGCGGCAAGCTTGCCTATCGTAGTCGTCTTGCCGGCGCCGTTGACGCCGATTACAAGTATCACCGAAGGCTTTGTGTCCATCTTTAATGCACAGTCGCCCTTTAGCATGTCGGCTGTTACCCCGCGTATCATCCCCACCAGCTTTTTAGGGTCGGTTTCTCCTGTGCGTTTTATCTCGTCTCGGAGCCTGTCGCAAATGCGCGTTGCCGTAGCTGTGCCGACATCCGCCATTATAAGCTGGTCAAGCAGCTCCTCCAATAATTCTTCGTCTATCTTCGTAAAAGAGTTGACTATGCTCTCCATGCCCTGAGAAATATTCTCACGGGTTTTCTTGAGTCCTTCGGATATTTTTGAAAGCAATCCCATTATTGTCTCCTTGCATTATATATATCAATCATCAATATATATAATCGGCTGATTTATTTATATATTACTTAACATCAAATTTAATGCTATACTTCTCTGATCCCCAGCTTCAATTCAACCTCGGCGACGTTTAGGTTCAGGAGCTTGGATACGCCCTCCTCCTGCATGGTGACGCCGTAGAGCACGTCTGCCTCCTCCATTGTACCGCGCCGGTGAGTTATCGCGATAAACTGCGTGTTCCTCGACATTTGCCGCAAATAGGACGCAAAGCGCACCACGTTCACGTCGTCGAGCGCGGCTTCGATTTCGTCCAGCAGACAGAACGGCGCGGGACGCACTTTTAAAATCGCGAAGTAGATAGCTATTGCGACGAACGCCTGCTCGCCGCCGGAGAGCAGCGTAAGGTTCTTTATAATCTTGCCCGGCGGCTGCACGAATATCTCAACTCCCGACTCAAGCACGTCCTCTTCCTGTGTCAGGCTGAGCTCGGCGCGTCCGCCCCCGAACAGCTCGGCAAACACCTTGGTGAAGTTTTCCGCTATCTTCGCAAAGTTTTGCGTGAATATGTCGCGCATTTCAGCGGTCAGTTCGTTTAGGAGCTTTATGAGTCCGTTTTTTGCGCTCTCGACGTCCTTTATTTGCGCCGTCAGAAATTCGAACCGCTCGCTCACCTGTTTATATTCTTCTATCGCCGCCACGTTTACAGTCCCCAGCGCCTTGATCTTGCCGCGCAGCTCGCTCAACCGCCTGTTGGCCTTGTCTATACTTTGCAGCGGCTTTGCCAAAGCGGCTGCCTCTCTGCGGGTCAGCTCGTACTCGTCCCAAAGCTTGGCCACGATGCTGTCGAGGTCGGCTTGCAGCGAAAACCTGCGCTCGTCAAGCCGCGCAAGCTCGCGCGAAACCTTCTCACGTCCGGCCGCAAGCTCCTTTTCCCGGTTGCGCAGGGCGGTCGTCTCGCCCTCGATCTCCGTTCTCTTAGCCATCAACTCCGCGATCTTGCCGTTGTCCTTTTCTATTTCGGCTTTTTGCGTTCGCCTTTGTTCGGTGGTTGCCTCTATTTTGACCAGAAGCTCCGTGTTCGCGGCAAGGTATCCGTCCCGTTCGGCTTTAAGTTGTTCCATCCGGCTTCCGGCATTCTCGGCGACCTCGCGCAGACGCGCAATCTCCTGCTCCAGCAGCTCGTGGTCTTTCTCCGCCGTCATCTTGTCCAGCTTTTGCTCGGAGAGCGCCTGCGAGGCTGTCTCCACTCCTGTTTGAAGCGAATTCCTGCGCCCGCTGGCGGACTCCAGCTTTTCGTCGATACCCTTGAGCTCCGCCCCAAGCTCTTCCATAGCCTTGGCGTATCCCGCCTCGTCGCCTTTAAGCTCCTCCATGCGCTCTGTCAGTTGTTTTAGCTCCTTTGCCGCTAAATCGCGGTTGCATTTTGCCTGGGCAAGTTCTTTTTCCAGCGTCTCTAGCGAGAACCCGAGCCGCATTTTCTCTTCGCGCGCGGTCTTTTCCTCCGCGGCAGCCCCCGCTATCTGCGCGTCAAGGGCCGCAAGCTCCTCGGTCAGCGTCCGGACGCCGGGCGCCAATGCTTCAATTTCGGCGTTGATACGCTCGGTTTCTGTGTTTAGCCGCTCTATCTCGTGGCGTCTGCCGAACGTGCCGGCGCTTTTCACGTTTGAACCGCCGGTATAAGAGCCGCCCGCGTTTATCACCTGCCCGTCAAGGGTGACCAGACGGAACCTGTAACCGCGCGCTTTCGCTATTCTGGTGGCAGCCTCAAGATCCTCCGCTATAGCCACGCGCCCAAGCAGGTGACTTATGATCCCCTTAAATCTGTTGTCCACACGCACCAGACCCGACGCCGCTCCGATGAAGCCCTGTGTTCGCTTAAGCTCGCTTTCAGGCAGATTCCCGCCTCCGCTAACTGAGGTCAGCGGCAAAAATGTTGCCCTGCCCGCGCGCGCACTTTGCAGCATGCGCATCGCGCGCTTTGCTGTATCTTCGTCTTCGACGATTATATTCTGCATAGCGGGACCCAGGGCCGTCTCAATAGCGGTCGCGTATTCGGCGTCGACGTCTATCAGCGAGGATACCGCGCCATATACACCTGAGATCGCCGAGCGCCTCGCCTCGCCCAGTATGTACTTGACGCTGCCGACAAATCCCTCCATGCTCGCTTCCATGTCCTCAAGCAGCTTGGCTTTCTGGCGTTTTTGCACGGCTGATTGACGCAGCGTGTTCATTTTTGTGTTACGCTCTTCGAGCTTCTCGGCCTTGCCCCGGCGTTTTATTGCAAAACCGCCGGCCATGTTTTCAAGCGAGGATATTTTGTCCTCTTCCTCTTCAATTTGCAGCCAGCACTCAGCGATAGCCTTTTCGTGCCCGTCCACGGCGGCGTCATGCGCCCCACGGCTTGCGCCGAGCGTCTCCAGCCGTTTTAATCCCTCTTCAATAAGCCCCGCGCCTGCCGCCATTTCAAGCTTAGCCTCGTTCGCGGCCTCATTCAGGGAATTACGCCTCACGGTGTAGCCCAATATCTCCTCGTTAAGCCTCGCCTGAAGCTCCCGCTGCTCCTGCATGCGCTGCTCGGCTGCAGAAATCTTTCCGTCGAGGTATTCAAGGTTCTTCGCGCTTTCTTCCAGACTGGCGCATTTTTGCGAGATCTGTGCGGCAAGCTCATCCGCGCTTACGTCGGCGCTCGACATCTCGTCTTCGACCCTTTTTGCATTCTGTTCGTTGTGGGCGATATCGTTTCGCAAAACCGCGATCTCGGCCTCACCGCGAGAAACCGCCTTCTGCCGCTCGCTCAAGCCCGCACGCAGCGTTTCCGCCTCCAGCAAAAGCTGCTGCGAACGTGAAAAGGCCTCGTTAATCTGTTCCTCAGCGTCCTGCGCCTGCCCTTCCAGCCGCTCGTAGTCGTTCTTGCAGATGAACACCTTGTTTTCCTGCTCCGCTATCTGGGTTTTAAGCTTTTCCAGCGCGACTATCCAAACGGATATTTCAAGGGATTTTTTCTCCTCAGAAAGCTCTAAAAACGTTCTGGCCTTTTCGGACTGTTCACGCAGAGGCCCCACACGGCTTTCAAGCTCAAGCAGTATATCGCGCAGGCGCAAGAGGTTGTCTTCGGCCTGCCCCAGCTTTTTTTCGGCCTCCTCCTTGCGATAGCGGTGCTTGGCGATCCCCGCGGCCTCCTCGAATATTTCGCGCCGGCCCGAAGGCTTTGAAGACACGATCTCGGCGATCCTGCCCTGCCCGATAATCGAGTATCCGTCGCGGCCCAGGCCAGTGTCCATAAACAGCTCGTGTACGTCCTTAAGCCGCACCATAGCACTGTTTATGCGGTATTCACTCTCTCCTGAGCGGAACAGCCTGCGCGTTATCGTCACTGAGTCTTCCTCTATATTAAGCTCGCGCCCGGCGTTGTCTATGGTCAGCGAGACCGCCGCGTACCCCACCGGTTTTCGGTTCTGCGTTCCGCCGAATATAACGTCCTCCATCTTGCTCCCGCGCAGGGTCCTGGTGGATTGCTCACCCAGCGCCCAGCGCACGGCGTCCGCGATATTGCTTTTGCCGCTACCGTTAGGCCCCACCACGGCTGTGATGCCGTCCCCGAAGCTCAGCCGCGTTTTTTCCGGGAACGACTTAAACCCCTGGACCTCAATCGAGCTGAGACGCATCAGCTTTCACCGTCCTTACCTTCACCTTTAAATGTTCCATGCCCGCGTCCGCAAGCACCCTTGCCTCAAACCCCATGTCTTTTAGCTTTTTAATGTTCTCGCGCTTTTGCCCCGTCATTCTTGACACACAGGCGGGCGAGACTAAAAGCTCGAGCTCTCGACCTCGAAAAACGTTTCTTTCTATTTCATCCAACGCTTCACGCAGCATCAGCTTGCTTTCGCACAGCTCCCGCAAAGCGGGATGGTACGGTCCCGCGACAAAGCTTTCTTTTAGCTCCGGACTGTCGTGAAGCCCTACCCTTATCACCTTTATGCCGTTTTTTAAAAAGTCGCTGAGCAACCCGGCGCACTGGCTTGTCGCTTCTTCCACATCAAGAGGTCTGTACAAGCCGTCATTGTACAACTGCTCCAACATAGTGCCCTTTAGCACTAAAACAGGATAAATCCTAGCTGTATCTGGTGTTATATCTATTATGCTCTGTGCTGTGTGTCTAATGGTATTTGGAGTATCCTTATACAGTCCTACCATCATCTGCAGGCCAAGCCCGAACCCGGATTCCCTTATAAGCCTTGCGGCTGCTTGGGTGTCTTTCGCGGTGTGTCCGCGCATATTCGCCCTCAAGACCTCGTCGCTCATGCTTTGCGCACCAAGCTCAATATCTGTGACATTGTAGCGCTTAAGTATCTCGAGCGTTTCTTCGTCTATGGCGTCGGGCCTTGTAGATATCCTTATCCCCCTGTAGGTTCCGTCATCTATAAAACCCTGTACCGACTTAAGCAGGGAAATCATATACTCCCTGTCCATCGCGGTGAAACTGCCGCCAAAAAAGGCGAGTTGGGCCGTTCCTCTCTTCATGGTCTTTGCGGCTTTTTCCGCTGTCTCTCGCGCCTCTTTTGGCGAGGGTGGCGCGGTCTTGCCTGAGATCATGCGCTGGTCGCAAAAGCTGCATTGCTGCGGGCAGCCCGCATGCGGGACAAAAATAGCTACACTCATTCTCCCATCAATTCCAACGCTTCCTTCGCCGCCATCTGCTCCGCCGCTTTTTTGCTCCTGCCCACACCGCGGCCAATTACATTGCTATTGAGATGCACCTCGACCTCAAACCGTTTGTCGTGGTCGGGACCGGACTCCTCTACCAGCAGGTAGCTAAGTATTTCCTGCGGGTTTTTCTGCACTATCTCCTGCAACATCGTCTTGTAGTCGTTCAGGTTCTTTTTCTCGGTTTTCCTTGTAGCGGCTTCTATAAACGGCAGCACGAATTCACGCGCGGCCTCCATACCGCCGTCGAGATAAACGGCCGCGATAACCGCCTCAAAAGCGTCGGCAAGAATCGAAGGCCTGCTTGTCCCACCGGTATTGTGCTCGCCCTTTCCCAGCAGCAGATAATCGCCTAGCGCAATTTCCTTAGCGAACCCGCAAAGGGATTTTTCGCAAACCAAATTTGCCCTCAGCTTGGTCAGGTCCCCCTCCGAAAGCCCGGTGTTGCGGTACAGGTAATCAGAAACTAACACTGACAGCACCGCGTCGCCCAAAAACTCCTGGCGCTCGTTGTAGACGGTTCCCCTGCCCCGCTCGTTCGCGTATGACGAATGCGTGACCGCCGTCTCCAAAAAAACCATATCCTTAAACCTGTGCCGCGTTTTCTGCTCAAGCCCTTTCAATTCTGGCTTGCCCGCGCCTTTGTTACTCACGAGGGACCTCCCCTTTCAGCGCCGCTTCTATTTGCTCTGACATATTGCTTTCGCACATGTTGCGCGCCTGCCGTATCGCGTTCTTGAAGGCCTTGGCATTCGAACTGCCGTGAGCCTTTATGACGGGCTTTTTTATACCCATCAACGGCGTGCCGCCGTACTCGGTGTAGTCGAGCTTTTTGCGGAAAGCCGCGACACGCTTCTTTAATATCAGCGCGGCAATTTTGCTTGTCGCGCTGCCGAGCAAAATATCCTTTAACTCAAGCGAGAAAAACTTCGCCATCCCCTCCATGTGCTTAAGAATGATATTTCCGGTAAAGCCGTCTGTCAGCGCGATATCGCATTCGCCGAGCGGCAGGTCCCGCGCTTCTATATTCCCTATGAAATTTACGGGCGCTTTTTGAAGGAGCTTGTATGCCTCAACCTGCAGATCGGTGCCCTTGTTCGCCTCGGCGCCTATGTTCACCAGCCCGACGCGCGGGCTTTCAAGTCCCATGAACAGACGCATATAGGCCGTTCCCATCACCGCGAACTGCACCAGCATGTCGGGGCGGCATTCGCTGTTAGCGCCGATATCCAGCAGCATGTGGCAGCCCTTAGCATCGGGGAATACCGGCGCGAGCGCCGGGCGCTTGACCCCTTTTATACGCTTTACTATAAAGGTCGCGCCCACAACGGCCGCGCCTGTGCTTCCGGCCGTGACAAATGCGTCCCCTCCGCCGTCGGCAAGGTGCTTCAGCCCCACAGCCATCGAGCTGTCGGAATAGGCCTTAAGCAGCGAGGTAGGCTCGGCTTCCACTGGAATGACGCTGCCGGCCTGCAGAAATTCCATGCCCTCAAGGGGTATGTTCTGCGCCTGCGCAAGACTTTTTAGCGCGGCGACATCGCCGCAGACCACGGCGCTGACCCCGTATTCCGCTACGGCGTCGGCCGTGCCACGCAGTATCTCCAGCGGCGCGTTGTCGCCGCCAAAGCCGTCTATAATGATCTTCAAAACAATCACTCCTAAATAACTGTTTATGGCGTAGCCTGTGTGATTGATGTTATATGATATTTTGCTGTGCTATACACTCTTTAAACGCTTTTAACGCTCTTGCGGAAAGCGCCTCGTATTTTTCACGCTTGTCCTTTATGTTTTGCAGGAGCGGGGGTAACAGGCCCATATTTGCGCCCATCGGCTGAAAATCCACGACACTTTCCTCGCAGACATACCTGCACAGCGCGCCGAGCATAGTGACCTGCGGTAAAACAAGCGGCGACACATTGCCAAGGCGTCTCGCGAGTTGTTTGGCCGCTACGATACCGCTCGCGGCGGATTCCATATAGCCTTCGACCCCGGTTATCTGCCCCGCGAAAAAGACGCGCGGCGCCGATCTCAGCGAGAGATCCGGACTCAACGCGCGGGGGCTGTCTATAAACGTGTTGCGGTGCATAACGCCATATCGTGAGAAAACCGCGCCTTCAAGGCCCGGTATCAATGAAAACACGCGCTTTTGCTCCGGAAACTTGAGGTTTGTCTGAAAGCCAACCAAATTGTACAGCGTTCCGGCGGCATTCTCACGCCTTAGCTGCACGGCCGCCCACGGCCTTTTGCCTGTCCTGGGGTCCGTAAGCCCCACAGGCTTCATCGGCCCGAACCGCAGCGACTGTTCCCCGCGCTTGGCCAGCGTCTCCACAGGCATACAGCCCTCATACACATTCGGCGCGCGGTCTATATCCTTTAACGGCACGGTTTCGGCCGCAATAAGCTCCGTGTAAAAGCGCCCGTATTCCTCCCGCGTCATGGGGCAGTTTATATAATCCGCGCCTCCGCGATTATAGCGAGCCGCAAAAAACACCCGCTCAAGGTTGATCGACTCATACTCCACAACAGGCGCGGCCGCGTCGTAAAAGCTCAAGGACTCTTTTCCCAGCAAAGCCACGATCTCTTCGGCAAGCTTGTCCGAGGTGAGCGGGCCGGTGGCGACTATCACATAGCCCTTAGGCAATGCCACCGCCTCCCGGCGTTCAACCTGTATCAGCGGATGCGCGCAGATCCGCTCTGTGACAAGCTTTGCGAATTGCTCTCTGTCCACCGCCAGCGCTCCGCCGGCCGCCACGCGGCACCCGTCCGCGCAGGTGAGCGTCAGTGAACCCAAGAGTCGCATTTCCTCTTTTAACAGACCGCTTGCTGAGCCCTGCCGCTCGGCCTTAAACGAGTTTGAGCACACCAGCTCCGCAAAGTTCTCGTCGCGGTGCGCGGGCGAAAATTTTACCGGCTTCATTTCAAGGAGCATTACCGGAATGCCCGCGTTGGCAAGGCTCCATGCCGCCTCGCAGCCCGCAAGCCCTGCACCTATCACTGTAATTGCTGTATCGTGTGTATCTATCGCCATCTACCATTCTCTATTCGCTAATCATTTTGCTCTACAATATAGCCGCAGCCTTCTTTGAGGCAATGGAGCCTTCCGCCCCGTCCAGGCTTTTTGAACATTGTCGCCCCGCATTTAGGGCAGAGATCCGAAACCGGCTTTTCCCATGTTGTAAACGTGCATTCCGGGTAACCCTCGCAACCGTAAAAGCCCTTGCCGCTCTTACCCTTTTTTGCGAGTATCTTCTTGCCGCAAACAGGGCATAGGCCGCCGGTCTCCTGCACTATCTTTTTTGTATTGCGGCATTCCGGGAAGCCCGGGCAGGCCAAAAACTTTCCGAAGCGGCCTATTTTTACGACCATCTTGCGCCCGCAAAGGTCGCAGACAACGTCGGTCTCCTCGTCCGGCACCTTTACGCGGGTGCCCTCCATGTTCTTTTCAGCAGTCTCCAGTGTCTTCATAAGGTCTTTGTAAAAGACGTCGAGTATCTTCACCCAGTCGGTCTTGCCTTCCTCGATCTCATCAAGCTGGGTCTCCATGTTTGCGGTGAAGTCGGCGTCCACTATCTTTTCAAACTGTTCCTCCATGAGCCCGGTCGTCACCTCGCCGAGCGCGGTCGGCTTAAGCGCCTTGCCGTCGCGCTCCACATACATGCGCGAGATGATCGTCGTGATCGTCGCGGCGTAGGTGCTGGGCCTGCCGATCCCGCTCTCCTCAAGTGTCTTTATTAGCGACGCCTCGGTGAATCGCGGCGGCGGCTGGGTGAAGTGCTGGTTCGGAGCAATCTCTTTTACCGCAAGAGCGTCCCCCGCTGCCATCTCAGGCAGCGCGCCCGCGTCCTCGTCGCTTTCCTCGCGAACAAACTCCCAAAGCTTTGTGAATCCGTCGAATTTAACCGTGTAGCCCGAGGCGGTAAAACCGTATTCTCCCGCGTTTATCTTTACAGATACCGCGTCCAGCAGCGCGTTTTCCATCTGGCTTGCGACAAACCGCTGCCATATCATCCTGTAGAGCTTGAACTGGTCGGCAGTCAGGCTGGGTTTTACCTTTTCCGGCGTCAGTGACGGCATGCTCGGACGTATGCACTCGTGGGCGTCCTGCGCCGATTTTTTGGATTTGAACACGCGCGGAGACGCCGGAAGATACTGTTTTCCGTAGGTCTCCCCAATAAATTTGGCGGCTTCCGTAAGCGCTTCGACCGAGATTCTCAGGCTGTCGGTACGCATATATGTGATGAGACCCACGGCCCCCATGCCCTCGACGTTTACGCCCTCGTACAGTTCCTGCGCGGCTTTCATGGTGCGCCGGGCCTGAAAGCCCAGTTTCTTCGCGGCCTCCTGCTGCATAGTCGAGGTCGTGAACGGCGGCGAGGGGGATTTTTTCCTCACCGACTTTTTGACGTCCGCCACGACAAAGCTTTCGGCCCTAATCTCGTCAAGCGCCGCTTTTGCCTTTTTTTCGTCTTTTATCGCAAGCTTTTTTCCTTTGTACGTCATAAGCTTCGCGACGAACGCTTTCCGCGACTTTTTGGCTAAAAGCTCAGCGTCGATCGTCCAGTACTCGTCTGCTTTAAACGCCCTGATCTCTTTTTCGCGGTCGACGATAAGGCGCACCGCGACCGACTGCACACGCCCCGCCGAAAGCCCCTTTCGCACCTTGCGCCACAAAAACGGACTCAGCTTGTACCCGACGATCCTGTCTAGTATCCTTCTCGTCTGCTGCGCGTCAACGAGGTCGACGTCAATTTTACGCGGGCGGCTCATCCCGTCCTTGACGCCGGTCTTGGTTATCTCGTTAAAGGTGACGCGGTTTTGGTCGTTCAAATCCAGCCCCAGAAGATACGCAAGGTGCCACGAGATCGCTTCGCCTTCGCGGTCCGGGTCTGTGGCGAGATAGATTTTATCGCTTTTCTGCGCTTCTTTTTTAAGCGCCTTGACGACTGCCTCTTTCCCCTTGATGATATCGTACTTAGGCTCGAAATTGTTTTCAACGTCCACGTTTATTTTATTCGAGGGCAAATCGCGGACATGCCCGTTGGACGCGAGAACTTCAAAACCCGCGCCGAGGTATTTTTTGATCGTCTTCGCTTTCGCGGGCGACTCCACAATTACCAGCTTAGACATCGTTGTGTGGCCTCCAAATAGAAATTAGAAAATAGAAAATAGAAAATAGTAGCACGAACAAGCTTTTTGCATATTTTCATATTCTATTGTTCTGTCTTTATGCAGATTATTCTTTCTCTTCTTCGGGAACGATTCCGAACTTCCTGCCGGGGTACCCTTGAATTAAACCATATATTTCTAATTCCGTCAACGCGGAAAGAATATCGGACACCCTGGCTCCCGAAACCGCCGCGACAATTTCCTCAGCGGTGACGGCTTCGACCGAAATAGCCTCATACACCGCAAGAGTCGTCTGAGAAAGTCCCGGAGGAGGCTTACGCCTTGCCGCGTCCTTTGGAATCTCCTGCGGTAAAAGCTCTGTGTTCACACGGTTTTCCTCGTCGTTATCCTTGATCGGCTTGCGCGCGCCGTGAGAATCCGCGTCGCTTTCCGCCTGCTTATATGGCTCGTATACATTTCGCTTGAAGCCCAGATTGGCATATTCGTCAAAAACGTCCTGGGCGCTCTCCGTGAGCTTCGCGCCCTCGCGGATGAGCCTGTGCACGCCTTTCGAACGCAGCGAAAATATCCCGCCCGGCACGGCAAAGACGTCGCGTCCCTGTTCCGCCGCGTGATGGGCGGTCAAAAGCGAGCCGCTGTTTATGTCGCCCTCCACGACCACGACCCCGTGGGAAATACCTGATATGATGCGGTTGCGATACGGAAAGTTCCAGGTATTGGGCAAGGTGCCGAGCGGATACTCGGTTATGACCGCGCCGTTTTCGCATATCATGCGCTTTACTTTCGCGTTCCCCTTGGGGTAGTCCACGTCTATTCCGCAACCAAGCACGCCGACGCTCAAGCCGCCTGAGTCTATCGCCGTCATGTGGCATTCGGTGTCGATCCCGTGGGCGAGTCCGCTGACCACGACGGCGTCGCCTCTTACCAGTCCACGCGTAATAAAAGCGGCCGCCTCCTTGCCGTATTCCGTATGACGCCGCGAACCAACCATCGCGATGGCGAGCTTACCCTTGAGGCACGCCAGGTCGCCTTTTACATAGAGCACGGCCGGCCTTGAATATATCTGGCTTAAAAGCTCGGGATAATCCCTGTGGTCCTGCGAAATTATACTCACGCCCTTTTTGAGCGTGACGCGCTCTATTTCCACCGCGCGTTCAAAGCATGCGTCGCAGGCGTTAAGCTCCTCTCCTGTCAACATGCTGATTACGCGGTTCCGTGCCTTTATGCCGTCATAAATCTGCTTTGGGTTTTCGAAATAATCCATCATGAGCTCCGCCCGGCGGGTACCAATGCCAAAGGCGACCTGAAACCAGATCCAATAAACGTCTTCACACACCGTATATTTTTGCTCGTCCATCTCGTTTCCCCTTACTTGTCGCCGGCCGTTTTAGTCGGCCGTTCGTTGCCCGTATGCCATCTCCCACGCGAATATCCCCGCCGCCGCCGCCACACAGAGCGAATCCGCTCGCGAACCCGGAGCGATCGGGATCTTAACGGCAGCCGTACAAAGCACGATCAAATCATCCGGCAGCCCGGCGCCCTCGTTACCCAAGAGCACGGCACAGGGCCTTGCAAGGCTTACCGCGCGCAAATCCTCCGCTCCCGGCGTAAGCGCCGCCGCGAAGACCTTGACCCCCGCGTTTTTAAGCCGCAAAACCTCCTTGCGAATATCGGGGACGCTCCACGCATTAAACCTGAAAACCCCGCCCATCGCGGCGCGCAGCACCTTTGGCGACCAGATATCCGGACATCCGGCGCAAACGGCTCCGCTCAGTCCGAGCGCCTCTGCCGTGCGTATTATCGTTCCAAGATTGCCCGGGTCCTGTAAGCCGTCCAACAGCAGGTATCCCGCGTTGTCAGCGGGTTCGGGTACCGGCCGCTCAGGCGTCTTAAACAGGGCAAAGAGGCCTTGCGGACTTTCAACGTCCGCCATCTTTTCGGCGACCTGCCCGTCTATGACAAAAGCCTGCTCCGCCGCGGCCAGCAATTCTTCTACCTGCGGCCACTTTTCCAACGCACGTTGCGTCGCGTAGACCTCGGCGGCCTGCAGTCCGCTTTTCAGCGCGTCCATACACAGCTTTACGCCCTCCGCCGCGAAGAGCCGCTCGGTCTCCCTCTCCCGTCTGCTGCCCGCAAGCTTCACGTATCGCTTAACGCGCGGATTCTCCCGTGATTTAATCGTCTCCATACCGTTCTACTATTCTCTAAATTATTAACAATTAATAAACTAAACGCCCGTCTCCGTCATGGAGATTCCGGGCGTAATTCGCGCTATCTCGCGGCCTTGGCTGTCTCGACCAGCGCCGTGAACCCCGCGGGGTCGCTGATCGCGATCTCGGACAGCATCTTTCGGTTTAGCTCAACGCCCGCTTTCTTCAGGCCGTTCATGAATGTCGAGTAGTTGACGCCGTTCATCTTGCACCCTGCGGAAATACGGGTAATCCACAGACGGCGGAAGTTCCTTTTCTTTTGTTTTCTGCCTATATATGCGTACTGGCCGGATTTGTACACGGCCTGCTTGGCCATCTTAAAAAGCTTGCTCTTAGCGCCGAAGTAACCCTTGGCGAGCTTAAGCGTTTTGTTTCTTCTCTTGCGGGTCATTATAGCCCCTTTTATACGAGCCATGGTTTGTTACCTCCGTTTATAACGTTATATAGTTGGGAACCTCTTTATTTGTACGGGATCAACAGCCTGATCGACTTCATGTTCGTCACGTCGGCATAGGCGGCCTTTCTTAAGCGCCTTTTTTGCTTCTGCCTCTTAATCTGGGTCCCCAATTGATGTCTCTTGTAAGCGTGGGCGCGTTTAATCTTGCCGCTTTTCGTCATCTTAAAGCGCTTTTTCGCCCCGCTGTGGGTCTTAAGTTTTGGCATGTTCGGTGTTCCTTTCCAGTTTATTTAGACATATACTAACCGCCGTTTTTTAGGCGGAAAGATTTTATTAATTTTACTTCGCCGCCTGCTTTGAAGTAATGAACATGATCATGCTGCGCCCTTCAAGCTTTGGCAGCTTATCCACCGCGCCCAATTCAGCGCAAGCCTCGGCAAACCGCTTCATAAGTCCCTGCCCCAGCTCCGGATGAGCCATTTGCCTGCCCTTGAAGCGTATCGACACCTTGAGCTTGTCGCCATCGTTAAGGAATTTTTTTGCGTTCTTTAGCTTGGTCTCGAAGTCATGCGTGTCAATGTTGAGCGAAAGCCGGATTTCTTTTGTTTCTATTATCTTCTGGTTTTTCCGCGCTTCCTTTTCCCGTTTTGCCTGCTCAAACCTGTACTTGCCGTAATCCATGATCTTGCATACCGGCGGAGTGGCCTGCGGGGCAATTTTGACAAGGTCCAGGTTTTTTTCGTCGGCCAAACGCTGCGCGTCCGTCAGCGGGAATATACCCAACTGTTCTCCGCCCGCGCCCACAAGCCGCACCTGCTTGTCGGTTATCTCCTCATTGATAAGCAATTCCTTTGTGCTGATAACAAAACACCTCCATTACAACTGTTATTGTTCGTTTAATGCCGCATAAAAGCGCGGACACGTAAAACGTATCCGCGCAACAACACATGACAAAAAGCCTTTGGATATTGACCACGGCTGGCCTGAGCCGCCGGGTGAGAACGGATAAGTTCTGCTTTATTATTCTTTTCCTTAATAGGATAATACCACGGTCTTCGCTGTTTGTCAAGCCCTACACCAGATTGTTGAGCGAATTGGCGCTCATCATCTCGTCGTAATCGTACGAGGAGGTGTTGGTCCCGTATGCCAGCTTGGCGGCCTGCAGGGAGTTAAGGCTGTCGAACATACCCTGCATATTTAGAATATTGCTGGAACCGGAAGTGGACATGCCCAGCGAGCCTGTTATCATGCTCAGCAGATTGCCCTGCATGGTGTACTTGTTGATCGCGAGCGAATAGCTGGCTTTTCCCGCGGCAGACATGCTCCCCAACAGATCCTGCAAAGAACTGGCCGTGTCGGATTCTTTTAGCGTGGACTTCGCGTCGTTGTAGGTTGGCTCCTCGATAGTCACCGCGTCGAAATAGACGTTTAAAAGTTCGTCGAGATGCAGCGCGTCGTCCTTTTTCATTTTTTCCTGGCCCAGCGGGTCGATCACGCCGTCCTCATTTGCGTACTTTTCAAATATCTCGTCAATGTTAAGCGTCTTGCCTGTAGCCTTGCTGAAAGCGTCCGCGAAGTTGCCGATCTCTTCCCTGCTCCAGACGCCGTCGGCGTTTTTGTCGAGCAATGGCTGAAGCTTGCCGTTGTAGGCGTAGGTAAAGGACTCCACCGCGTCCATGGCGGCGTATTTGCGGTCGTAGATCGTCATTGAAGAAGGACCGTTGTCGGTTGTCGAGATCGGGTTTTTGCTTGTGGAGGACGAAGAAGACTCACTCGCGGAGGCCGCCGCTTTAAGCACGGAAAATCCCAGCGCGTCGTCGTTCATCATCTGCTCCTGGGCCTTTGAGCTGATACCGTACACCGACGAGCCGTCCTCGTATTTGATGGTCGTGGCGTATTTTTCCATCAGCGCGTCCACGTCCAACTCCTTGCCGGTGGCTTCTTTGTAGGCGTTTGCGTACTCGCGGAGTTCGTCCTCTGTCCAGGCCGCGTTATCATCTTTGTCCAGCTTGGCGCGCGTCGTACTTCCGTAGGAATAGGTGTAGGTGTTTAACACCCCGTTTACAGACATGCCTGCCATAATGTTTGCCTCCTTGCCGTTATTTTTAGTAATGAATTGCCGCGACCTCTTATCGTGGCGCTGCATCACATATCATTATATAATCTTTATCGGCTTTAAACAATGAAAATTAAGCTGTGATATCAACCGAACATTACTGGTTGTTTTTGTGAAATATTGTTAAATATGGTTCAAATTTTCCCCAATCCGGAATCCGTGAGATATGCGTTTATAAATCCGTCCAGCTCGCCGTCCATCACGGCCCCAATATTGCCCGACTCAAAGTTCGTCCGGTGGTCTTTCGCCATCGTGTAGGGCATAAAAACGTAGGAGCGTATCTGGCTGCCCCAGCCTATCTCTTTTTGTTCGCCCTTTATATCCTCAATCTTTTCCAAATGCTCGCGCTGCTTTATCTCGGCCAGCTTGCTTCGCAGCATCTTCATTGCGACCTCGCGGTTCTGATGCTGGCTGCGCTCGTTCTGGCAGGCGGTTACAATGCCAGTAGGCAGGTGCGTTATGCGTATTGCCGACTCCGTCTTGTTTACATGCTGGCCGCCCGCTCCGCCTGAACGGTAGGTGTCTATCTTAAGGTCCTCGTCCTTTATGACGATCGTGGTGTCCTCGTCAATCTCCGGCATTACGTCCACCGAGGCAAAGGAGGTGTGCCGCCTGCCGGATGAGTCGAACGGCGAGATTCTCACCAGCCTGTGCACCCCGGCCTCGGAACGCAAAAAGCCGTAGACGTTCGCGCCCTCTATGAGGATAGACGCGGATTTTATCCCCGCTTCCTCCCCCGGCAAATAATCGAGCACCTTGTACTTGTGGCGGTGGCGCTCGGCCCAGCGGGTGTACATGCGGTAGAGCATCTGCACCCAGTCCTGCGCCTCCGTGCCGCCCGCGCCCGCATGGAAAGTTAATATGGCGGATTTGCCGTCGTATTCCCCCGTTAAAAGTGTGGAGAGCTTAAGGCTCGCCACCCGTTCCCCCACCTGCGCCACGCTTTCGGCGACTTCTTCAAAAACGCTTGCGTCGCCGGTCTCCTCGGCGATCTCTATCAGCGTAAGCGTGTCTTCGTAAAGCGACTCAAGCTCCGTGTAGCTCGATATCTTGTCCTTAACCTGTCTTATACGCTGCAAGACCGCCTGACTGGCTAAAAGATCCTCCCAAAAATTCGGGTCGGCAGATCTCTCCTCTAGCTCCTTTAGCTCCTTTAAAAGCGCATCCACGTCCAGCGCGGCGCGCAGCTCCTTTAACGCAGGTTCGCTCTCCATGAGCTTGAACCGCTGTTCTTCAAATTCAAGCATTATATCTCTCCTGTTTACAATTAACAATTGTTAATATAGTATATATGCTATCGGCAAAAATGTAAAGGCCGGTCCGTCTATGGTGTTCATAAATTATGTCAAAATTATGCGATGCCGCCTTGCGTTTTTGCTGAGTAACAGGTATAATGTTTTAATGGCTATACTTAAACTACATGGAGTGAGCGCATGTCTAAGTACGCAGGAATAAAATGCCCTGTCTGCGGCGTAAAATTCACACAGGCCGACGATGTTGTCGTCTGCCCGGTTTGCGGCGCGCCGCATCACCGGGCATGCTACGCTTCAAAAGGCGAATGCGCGTTTGCCTCAGAGCATATTACCGGCAGAGAGTGGCGTCCGCCTGAGCTGGTACCGGAGCCTGGCACCGCTCCCCGTGAAGGCGCATCATCCACGGGAACCTGCCCGCGATGCGGCTCTAAAAACGTTCCCGGCGTCATCTTCTGCCAGATATGCGGCAGCCCGATGTCTGAGCAGGCACGGAACGCGCAGGAAAAAGAAGGCTCTCCCGACACGGGATACAGCTTTTACGGCGCTTTCATGCGCGAGTTTTCCACTTCCCCAAACCAATATGGCGGGCTTTCTCCCGACGACGTCATAGATGGCGCGAGCGTGCGCGAGCTCGCCGCCTATGTGGGCGAAAACGCCGAGTACTACCTGCCCCGCTTCAAGCTCATGAGCGAAAACGCACGCATGCTTTCTATTAATCTTTCGGCGCTGCTGTTCTCCTGCCTGTTTTACTTCAGCCGCAAAATGTACGCCGTCGGCGCGTTTTTACTGGCGCTTTCCGCCATGTTCACATTACCGCAGTCTATCTTTTCTTTCGGCCAATTATTCCCGGAGCTTGGAATCAGCGCGGCGGTCGCCGAACACTATGGCAGGATTGCGAGCACAGTCAACATGATCTACATGTTCACTTCGCTCGGCACCGCCCTTTTCGCCAACCGTTTCTATTTTCACAAAGCCCTCAGGGACGTCGCGAAAACCCGCGAGACTGTTGGCGTTTCCGACGAAGCCGGGTACTACAGCGCGCTTTCAAGGAAAGGCGGGTTCAGCAAAGCCGCCGTCGCCGCAGTCATCGCGGGAGTGTTCACGGTCTATTTTATCGCCACCAGCGTCATACTGAATTTTTTACTTCCTATGTGAGGTGCATAATGAAAATCAGAAAAGCAGTCATCCCCGCCGCAGGTTTCGGTACAAGGATGCTTCCCGCTTCCAAGGCCAGTCCAAAAGAGATGCTAAACATTGCGGACAAGCCTGCTATCCAGTATATAGTTGAAGAAGCCGTCGCTAGCGGCGTCACAGATATTTTGATCATTATAAGCCGCGGCAAGACCGCCGTGGAGGATCATTTCGACCGCAGCCCCGAGCTTGAGGCAAAGTTGCTCGAGGCCGGCCGCGAAGCCGAATTGCATGCTATACAGCGCATATCCGGCATGGCCAAGCTGCACTTTCTGCGCCAACAGGAGATGCGCGGACTCGGCCACGCGGTGATGCAGGCCCGCGCCTTTGTGGGCGGCGAGGCTTTCGCCGTGCTCTACGGGGACGATGTAATCATCGGCGAAACCCCGGCCTGCGGCGAACTTTGCGCCGCCTACGAAAAATACGGACTCGGCGTCGCCGGGATAAAACCCTGCGCGCCCGAGCAGCTGAGCCGCTACTCCTCTATGAAGATATCCGGTCTCGATGGCGAGAGCAGGCTCTTTAAAATAACCGATATGATCGAAAAACCCGCGCGCGGCAAAGAGTTTTCCAACTACGCCATACTGGGCCGCTGTGTTTTGCCGGGCAAGATATTCGAAATACTGGAAAACACAAGGCCTGGCGCCGGCGGGGAAATACAACTGACCGACGCCATGCGCGAGCTTGCGGTCACCGACGGTATGGTTGGCGTTGAGTTTTCCGGTAAGCGCTACGACGCCGGCAGCAAGCTGGGGCTTATGCAGGCGAATGTCGAGGTAGCCCTCACGCATCCTGAAATCGGCGCGGATTTTAAAGCATATCTCCGGGAGCTTGCTAAAACTCTTGACTAACCCGAAAAACAATGCTATAATTTTTAGCGTGTCCCGCAAAACCGGTTAAACGGCCGTGCGGGCGCTCCTTGCCGCAAACGCAGAGATTTGCGGTCATATGTCCAAAAGGAGGTGCAAACAATAATGGCAAATATTCAAACACGCTACGAAACTGTGATGATCTTCAACACGAAGCTTGGCGAAGAGGGTATCCAGAAGCTCGCGGAAAAGTTCAAGTCGCTGATCGCGGACAACGCGACTGTCGACAAAATCGAGGAGTGGGGCAAGCGCAGACTCGCTTATCCGATCATGGACGAGCTCGAGGGATATTATATCCTGGTGGAGTTCACCGGCAAGCCCGACTTCCCCGCCGAGCTTGACCGCGTCTACAAGATCACCGACGGCGTACTGCGCTCGATGATCATTCGCAAGGACGAAGACGACGCCGCTCCCAGCCCCATGATGAACGAAAAAGAGACCGTTCCCGCCGCCGAACCGGTTGCTGAGGCAGACGCTGAGCCCGCAGCCGAGCCCGTCGCGGAAGATGCTCCGGCTGAACCCGCGGCAGAACCCGTCACGGAAGAGGCTCCGGCTGAACCCGCGGCAGAACCCGTCGCGGAAGAGGCTCCTGCTGAACCCGCGGCAGAACCCGTTAATGAAGACGCCGAACCCGAAGCGCCGACAGAATAAGGAGGTGCCGTAATGTTTAACAAGGCTATCGTCGTGGGCAGGCTCACCGCCGACCCCGAACTCAAGCAAACGCCTAACGGCGTCTCTGTGACCTCGTTTTCTCTTGCGGTCAACCGGGCGTTTACCCCCAAGGGAGGGGAACGTCAGACAGATTTTCTGGATATAGTGGCATGGCGGCAGACTGCGGAGTTTATCTGCCGGTATTTCGCAAAGGGTAGGGCGATTTTGATCGAAGGCTCTATCCAAACCAGAAGCTATGTGGACAAAAACGGCCAAAACCGCAGGGCTTGGGAGATTGTCGCCGACAGCGCGCATTTTGTCGAAAGCAAGAGCGCCGCTTCGCCGTCTACTGCTCCTGTGCCTGCCGAAGCCGCTGCCACGCAGCCCGCTCCCGCCTATTCCAGCGGCAATGTCGAGGATTTTGCCGACATAGACGACGACGGAGATCTACCTTTCTAGTCATTAGAAAATAGTAGAACGGTCTTAGCAGTAAGACTGTTTGGATGAACCAAAACTCACACAGTTTGGAGGTGGCATATTGGAAAGAAACGACAGAGGCCGTGAGGACCGCGGCGACCGCGGACCGCGCGGCAACCGCAAAAGCCGCAAAAAGGTATGCTCGTTTTGTGTTGACAGAGTTTACCATATAGACTACAAGGATGTTCCGCGCCTGCGCCGCTATCTGAGCGAACGCGGCAAGATCGTCCCGCGCCGCGTGACCGGCACCTGCGCCCGTCATCAGCGCCAGCTCACCGTGGCTATCAAGCGCGCGAGGCATATCGCGTTCTTGCCTTTCGTGAGCGAATAAGAAACACTTTGAGGGGGTAGCTGATACTCCCTCTGTTTTTCCCGGCCTCCGTTTATTAACGGAGGTTTATTTGTTTTTGTTGCCAATTTGTTTTCATTTATGGTATACTAATATAAACTTTCGCGTAATTTTACTATTCTCTATTCTCTATTTACTCGTTTTACTACCAGGAGGACATCGTGGGAAGGCCATGGTACTTTAATATGCTGGCGGCGCTCACACTGGCGCTGCTGACAATACACGCGCTGAGCAATTATATCTTTGCCAAAAGCTATCCTCTCACTATTTCATACTATTCGCAGGCAGAGCCTGTACCCGAAGCCGAATCCGTGCCGGAATCCGTACCGCAATCAGCTCCTGAGCCGGAATCCGGGCATGTATCCGAGCCTGAGCCTGAAGCTGAACCCGAGTCCGAAGTTGAACCCGAGCCGGAGCCCGAATCAGAGACTATTTCCGTGCAGTTTCCGGTGAACCTAAACCTGGCTACGGAGTTCGAGCTTGAGCTTATCCCGGGAGTGGGAGACGTGATGTCTCAGAGGATCTTGCAGTACCGTGATCATCTCGGCGGTTACGAGAGGCTCGAACAGCTCATGGAGATAAGCGGCATAGGCGAGGCCACATACACAAACATTTCGGCGTATCTGACATTAGACAATGAACAATTAACAATTAACAGATAACAATTAACAATGATGGTATCGCTTCGCGATGTATCCAAACAACCATTGTTAATTGTTCATTGTTAATTGATAATTAATAAATTGGGGTGATGTTGTGATTAAGATTGAAAACCACCTTGGGAAAATCGAAGTCTCTAACTCTTACTTCGCCAATCTGGTGGGTCACGCGGTGTCGGAGTGCTTCGGCGTCGCTGGGTTGTGCAGCCATAATCCGGCGCAGGGGCTTTGGGACCGGTTTCGCGGGATAGAGCCGCGCGACAAGGGCGTCCGCGTGAGGATACGCGGCGGCAGACTCGGCATCGAGCTTCGCATCGCCGTCACGTACGGCGTCAATATCTCGGAGATCGTCAAAAGCATCGTGCACAAGGTGGCTTACACGGTTGAAGCCGCGTGCGGCCTTTCGGTCGCAAGGGTGGACGTTTTTGTCGCCGACATGAAAGTTTAGGAGCGATTATCAGATGTTTACAGGGGCGATTCTTCGCGACGCTATGATAAGCGCCGCAAATAACATAGCCAACAACCGCAAGGCGGTGGACGCGCTCAACGTGTTCCCCGTTCCCGACGGCGACACGGGCACAAATATGTCAATGACCTTCAGCAACGCCAAGCGCGAGTTGCAGCTACAGCCGGACGGCGTCACGGCCGGCGACGCCGTACAGGTGGCGGCGGCGGCCCTGCTTAGAGGAGCGCGTGGAAATTCGGGCGTGATACTCTCCTTGCTGTTCAGGGGCTTTGCGAAGGGCTTGCACGGCAAACGTGAAGCCGCCTCCCGCGACCTTGCCGTGGCGTTGGCTGAAGGCGTTGACGCCGCATATAAGGCGGTTATGAAGCCCACCGAGGGCACTATACTGACAGTCGCTAAGATGTCCGCCAAAAAGGCGGATGAGGCCACGGCCGCCAATCCGGATATACCGCCGACGGAATTGTGGGCGCTGGCAGTCGCGGCGGCAAAGGAAAGCCTTGCCGAAACACCCGAGCTTTTGCCGGTGCTTAAAAAGGCCGGCGTGGTCGACGCCGGCGGGCAGGGGCTTGTGCTGGCGTTTGAGGGCATGCTCAGCGTATTTAGCGGCGCGGGAATAATAGAGCCGCAAAAATCCGCCGTTCCGGCCGCGCAGGCGGAGATGCCCAGCGAGCGCAACGCCGCCGGGGAATACGAAGGCGAGATTACCTTTACCTACTGCACTGAGTTCATCGTACTCAAACAGCCTGAAGGCTCCTCCGCGCTCACGCTTAGGGCATATCTGGAGTCTATCGGAGACAGCGTAGTCGTCGTTGAGGACGAGGAAATTATCAAATGCCACGTGCACACCGACAACCCCGGCAACGCGCTCCAAAAGGCTCTGGAGTCGGGAGCGCTCACCAATCTTAAGATAGAAAACATGCGCGAGCAGCACGCGGCGCAAAAGCGCAGCGTGGCCTCTAAGAACGCTTACGCCCCGCAGAAGTTCGCGTACGCGGCGCCGGACCCCGAACGCGAGTACGGCTTCGTGGCGGTAGCCGCGGGGGAGGGTGTGGAAGCCCTGTTCCGCGATTTGGGCGTCGATCATGTCGTCAGCGGCGGACAGACCATGAACCCCTCTACAGACGATATCCTCGAAGCCATTCATGCTACTCCAGCTAAGACCGTCATAGTTTTACCCAACAATAAAAACATCATCATGGCGGCGGAACAGACCGTCAAGCTTGCCGACCGAAAGGTTTACGTACTGCCCACCAAGAGCATACCGCAGGGCATGAGCGCAATGCTCGCCTTTTCGCCGGACGAGGCTCTGGCGGAAAACCAGCTAAACATGCTGAGGGCGGGCGAGCGCGTGGGAACGGGGCTCGTCACCTTCGCCGCGCGGGACTCCACCTTCGACGGGCATAAAATAAAGAAAAACGAGATACTCGCCCTTGAAAACGGCAAGCTCTCGTTCGTGGAAAAAGACGTACCCAAGGCCGCCGGGAAGCTCGTGAGGTCGCTTATAAAGCGCGACAGCGGCTTTGTGACCTTGATTTATGGCGAAGGCGTGACGGACACCCAGGCCGAAGAACTAAAGGCGTCGCTCGCCCCGCGCCTGCCCGACCACATGGAGCTAATACTCATCAACGGCGGCCAGCCGGTGTACTATTATATTATTTCGGTGGAGTAGGGCTGATGTTAGGCCGGTTTCTTTCATTGACATATTCAACTACTCCACTAACTCCAACTCCCCTTCTGGAAAAGCAAACAATGCTATTGTCTTTCCATTTTCGTCGCAAAATTCTACTTCATAATGTCCGCCGTCATAGGCCTCCAAAATTGTTCCGATATCCCCTTTTTTTATTCCGTCGTCAATGTATTTATCAGTAAGCAAGCGAACTACCTTATAAGGATGCATAATTTGAATCCCCTCCTTGCCATTCTCCGTTTGCAAGAATGCCAGCAATTTATTATTTGATAATTGTTGATTTTGAAATACTCTCCGCACAACGCCTTGACAATTTGGATAAATCTGCTATAATAATAAGTGACAAGGCGACCCCGGCGGTCAGCCTGCAGATTACATGAGTAACCGCACGCTTACGACGGCAGGGCGGTTACTTTTTTGCGTTTAGTAACGCAATGACAAACATTCCGAAGTACAACATCAACGTTAAAACTTCGTATGTAGCCACGGCCTCACCCCCTTTCGGGCAGCTTGGCCGACCGCCTGTAATCGCCTTGTCTTGACAAATTATACCACGTTAAGATTAATTTGGCAATAATTAACTCTTGTTCTCCCAATATAGAAAGCCCGTGCTACCGCGCCGCACAGGCTTTCTTTCTGTTTATTCCTATTTATTTCTTTTCGTTTTTGCGCCGCTTTACGCATTCGGTCAGCAGAAATTCTATCTGCCCGTTCAGCGAGCGGAAATCGTCCTCCGCCCAAGCCACAAGCTCTTTCCACAGCGACGCCGACAGCCGCAGGGGAACCTGCTTTTTTTCCTTGTCTATATCCGGCATCCTATATCACCGCCCCGCGGCGTCAATACAGCGTGCCGCTGTTGACGACAGGCTGGGCGTCCTTGTTGCCGCAAAGCACCACCAGCAGATTGCTGACCATAGCGGCCTTGCGCTCTTCGTCAAGCTGCACGATGTCGTTTTCGCTCAGCTTGGCGAGCGCCATTTCCACCATGCCGACAGCGCCCTCAACGATCATCTGACGCGCGTCTATGATAGCGGAGGCCTGCTGCCTTTGCAGCATCGCGGCGGCTATTTCCGGCGCGTAGGAGAGATGCGTTATCCGCGCCTCTATGATCTCCAAGCCAGCGATATCCACCTTTGACTGGATCTCGGCGCGCAGCATATCCGCAACCTCCTGGCTGCTGCCGCGCAGAGAACGCTCGTTTTCGGACGGGTCCGCGTCGTAGGGGTACAGCCTCACGGTACCGCGCAGCGCGGAGTCGCACTGGATAGACAAAAACTCCTTGTAGTTGTCCACGTTGAATACGGCTTTCGCCGTGTCCACTACGCGCCAGATTACTACGATACCGATTATGATAGGATTTCCCAGCGCGTCGTTGATCTTCTGCCTGTCGTTACTGAGCGTCAAATCCTTTAGCGAAATGCGCTTGCTCATAGCCGCGGCGGCAATCATCGCGTTGTTTGCCTGTGAAACGGAGGACGTATTCTCCATTGCGGCCGTAACAGCCCCGGCCCTGCCCGCCGCCGGGTTTACCGCCGTGCAGAACGGGTTTACGAAGTAAAAACCCGCTCCCTTGAGCGTGCCCACATACTTGCCGAAAAGCGTCAGCACCAACGCCTCGTTGGGCTTAAGCACCTTTAGTCCCCCGTAGATGATTGGCCCGGCTATAAATGTGTAGAGTATCCCGATTGCGAGCAGCCATCCTCCCCAACTCGCCCCGTCTTCGAGAAATATGATCCCGAAGACGAACGCCGCAAGGCCCGCAAGCATTGCCAATGTGTTCAAAATCAGGATTCCCATGCCGTTTTTCGCCTTAACGACGACCTCTTGCACGTTTCTGTTGCTTTTATCTGTTGTCTCCATTTCTTCTGTCTCCTTTGATATCATTTTGATTCCATTCATATATTAACATGATCTTTCAGACTTGTCAAGCGTTTTTTACAATTCTCTATTTTCTATTCTCCGCGTTCTACTATTTTGCGGACAAGCATAGAATAGAATGGGGAGGTGGCGGTCTTGGTATGCCGTATTTCTGATCTTCGCTACAAGGAAGTTGTGAACGTCCGCGATGGAAGCTGTCTGGGCTGCGTGAACGATATTGAGGTCGACACCGTGACGGCCCGGGTCTGCTCGCTCATTATCTACGGCAAATGCAAGCTGCTGGGCCTTTTCTTCCGGGAGGACGACATTATTATAAACTGGTGCGACATAGAGGTCATCGGCGAGGACACCATACTCGTGAACATGAACTGTGACCGCGTGACTCGCCGCGCCCGCCAGAGCCTGTTCGGCAGAATTTTCGGGTAAGAGCATTTTTTTTACGATTAACTCTTTTCCTTTGTGACAATATTTGATATAATTGGTCATGGGCAATCTAGTTTAAGGAAAAGGGTTCATAAATGGTATTTTCCAGCGTGCTCTTCCTGTTCCGCTTTGTTCCGGCAGCATTCGCTATATACTATATACTCCCGCGCCGCTATAAAAACGCGGCGCTGTTTGTGTTGAGCCTTGTCTTTTACTCCTGGGGAGAAATTCGCTTCTTCCCCATCATGCTGGCCTCCGCCGTCGTGGACTATATCGCCGGGCGCGGAATTGAGCGGCAAAGGGCAAAAAACCGTTCGGTAAAGGGTTTTCTCGCGCTGTCGCTATGCTTTAATTTAGGTTCGCTTTTGTTTTTTAAATACACAAATTTCTTTATAGGCAACATCAACTGGCTTTTCGGCCTGAGCCTGCCGGGCCTCGACATAACCTTGCCACTGGGGATAAGCTTTTACACATTCCAGACCATGAGCTACACTCTGGACGTTTACCGCGGAGGGGTGAAGGCCGAGCGCAATTTTGTGGATTTTGCCACGTACGTGACACTGTTCCCGCAGCTCATCGCGGGGCCTATAGTAAAGTACACGCAGGTGGCGCAGGAGTTAAAGGAGCGAAGGCTCAGCCTTGCGCAGATACAGTCCGGCGTCGGCGTGTTTATAATGGGGCTGGGCAGCAAGGCGCTTATTGCCGACAACATGGGCGCCCTTTGGGCCGCTGTTGAGGAGATCGGCTTTGGCAATATCTCCACCGCGCTAGCGTGGATGGGCACTGCCGCTTTCGCTTTGCAGATATACTTTGACTTTTCCGGCTACTCGCTGATGGCTATCGGCCTGGGGCGCATGCTGGGCTTTAACTTCCCGCAGAACTTCAATTACCCGTATATCTCACGCAGCATAACCGAGTTTTGGCGGCGCTGGCACATGACGCTTGGCTCGTGGTTCCGCGAGTATGTTTACATACCGCTGGGCGGCAACCGCGTCAGCAAGCCCCGGCAGTATATGAATATATTCGCCGTGTGGTTTTTGACCGGTTTTTGGCACGGCGCAAGCTGGAATTTCGTAATCTGGGGGCTGTACTTCTGCGTGTTCCTGTGCATTGAAAAGGCGTTTCTGCTCAAAAGGCTCGAAAGCTCGCATATACTGCCGCGTGTTTATCTGCTTTTCCTTGTGCTGGTGAGCTGGCCGATCTTCGCGATAACCGACTTTGCCCATCTGGGCGTCTTTTTCTCGCGGCTCTTCGTTTTGCACGGCGGCGACGACTGGATATATTACCTGCGCAACTACGGCGTGAGCCTTGTTCTGGCAGTGGCGCTGGCCACACCGCTGCTAAAAAAGCTTGGCCGCGCGCTGCCACGGGTCGTGACTACCGTGTTCCAAATCGCAGTGCTTTTAGCCTGCACGGCGTATCTGGTGGATTCGACGAATAATTTTTTCCTGTATTTTAGGTTCTAGAACCACCCCCCGCCTGCGGGCGTACCCCTCCGCGGAGGGGAATAGGAGTATCCATCCGTTCTAATTCCCCTCCTGTGGAGGGGTGGCGCGCCAGCGCCGGGGTGGTCTCCATCGCAGGGCAATTCGCGTCAGGAGGCTTCACCATGCGCAAATTCAAATTTACAAATTATGCGCTGCTCATTTTCTTTGCGGCGTTCATATGGGGCTTTTCGCTGGTGGATATACTCACGCCCGGCAGAGAGTATTCCGAGATAGAAAACCGCTATCTCGCGCAGGCGCCTGCGTTTTCGCTGCGCACGCTGCTCAACAACTCCTACACCGAGGACTTCGAGACCTTCACCAACGACCAGTTCGCGGGCCGCGACATGTGGGTGATGTTAAAATCCCTATGCGAGACGGCGCTTTTAAAGACCGAAAATAACGGCATAGTCTACGGCAAAGAGGGCTATATGTTTGAAAAGCGATACTCCTGCGACGCGGAGCAGCTGGAGACAAACACGCGGGCCGTGCTGGATTTCGCGGAAAAATTCCCCGGCCAAAGCATTTCTCTTATGATCGTTCCGACCTCCGACCAGATACTTACCGATTTTGTTCCGCGCGGGCTAAACAATCTTGACCAGAAGCCGCTCATTGACGAGCTATATTCCCGCGCCCAAGCCGCAGGGATAAATACGGTAGATGCTTGGGGAGCGCTTTTGGCCGCACGCGATAAGCATTTGCGCAACCTTTACTACCGCACTGACCACCACTGGAACGCCAACGGGAGTAACCTTATTGCAACGCGTTTCGCGAACGTTCCCGATTTTAGCGTGAGAAGCTTTGTCCACGCGGCGGAAGGATTTTACGGCACCTACTACAGCAAAGCCAAACACGTCTTTACCACGCCAGACACTATACTCGCTTACCCGGTCCCCGTGCAATCCGTGACAATAAACGGCAACCCCGTCGACGGCCTGTACGATTTTTCAAAATTCGAGACGCGCGACAAATACGCCGCGTTCCTGCACGGTAACAACGGCGTCACGGTAATAAAAAGCGGAGAGGAAACCGCGATTCAAGACGGCAAAAAAATACTGATGTTCAAGGATTCGTTTGGCAACAGCTTCGCGCCGTATCTGTGCTACGCCTACGACGAGATAACGGTCGTGGACTTGCGCTATTTCTTCGAGGTGGAAGAGCTCATGGCCGCAAACGACTACGACGAAATATTGCTACTCTACAGCTTTCCGTCGTTCTCGCAGGAGGCCAGCGTAGTCAACTTAAGGCTGTGATCAAAACGATGATCCACAAATGCAGCGGATAGAATATATAAAACAGATATTTAGCTACGGGGCCGTCCGGCCCGCGTTCCCCGTTGTAGAGCATTATCGGAAAAACCGCGAAGATCATAAAAAACTGCGTAGCCAAATAGCCGTAAACAAAATAATTTATAGTATATGGCAACGCTGAGCAAAAAATATAGCACATATACATTAGAGCGCGTTTATTGCGCAGATAATAAAATATAGGTATTATGATTGCAAATGCGTGCCCGCCCTCAAAATAATTAGTCGCGGTCCACGCAAGCAGCAGCACCGCGCCAAGATTTAGCGCGGCCTGTCCGCCGGCAAGCGCGCGGTCTGCAAAAAAGATAATACCCGCGCCGGCTCCGAGCGTCAGGAATATGTTGTTTGTTATCTCTATTCCCGTAAACGCGGTCAAAGCCGTGTTGACTGCCTGCATGACGGCGCCTGCGGCAAACAGGCGCAGGATATATTTAAGGCGGTTTTTGGTGTGGACCATTCCCTCGGCCACGAAATACGCAAACACAGGCGCGACAAGGCGCGCCGCATAGTGCCACAGCTCAAGTTCCGCAGTTAACAAATACTGCCACAAATGGTCGAGCACCATGAGGACAAGCATTATCATCTTAAGCCAAAAGGCGTTTAACCCAAAGCGTTTCTCCGTCATGACACACTCCCGTCTTTCTACTGTTCTATATTCTCTAACGACTTATATTATTTCAAAAGTCTGTTTTTCGGGCGAACAAAGTTCGCCCCTACGATATTATTATTGATAACGCCACATGCAGGGGCGACCTGTGGTCGCCCGCAAGTTTCGCAACTAACTATCTCCAGCTACAACAAGGGGGTTCGGGATGTCCGATTACACAAAAAGCCTCACCGAGCTATTAAAAAGCTACAGCGTGGACACGGCAACGGGGCGCACCTCGCGCCAGGCGGCCGCTGCCTTGCAGAAGTACGGCGAAAACAGTCTGCCGGGCCATGGACGCGCCGGGCTTAAGAATTTTTTGCCGCGCGTTATGGGTACGCCTGTACTAGTTCTCGGCGTCGCCGCCGCCGCCTCTTTCGTTTCGGCTCTTTTGGGCGGCGGCAGAAGAGGCTACATTGATTCAATAATAATTACCCTGCTTATAATTGTCAACGGCATCCTTAACTTTTTGCCGGAGTACCGCGCCAGAAAATCCTTTTCCGAGCTCAAAAGCATGTCCGCGCCCGTGGCAAAGGTCCTGCGTAACGGCGAACCCGTGGCCGTGCCGGCTGAGCTTGTAACCCCCGGCGACGTATTACTGCTGGAGGCCGGCGACCTTATCCCGGCCGACGGCCGGCTGTTGGAGGCCTCAAGTCTTGTGTGCGACGAAAGCGTCCTTTCCGAGCTTTACTATGACGATAATTTGCGCGAGGACGGCGCCGAGGAAGGCGAATCGCCGCCGGAAAAGGATCCGACCGCAGAAGTCGCCGAGGGCGCGGCTATTCCCGAGCGTTTGAATATGGTTTATTCCGGCTGCACAGTGACGCACGGACGCGCACGTGCGATCGTCACCGCCACGGGCGGACGCACAGAGCTCGCGAGGATGTCAGTCCTGCCGGAGGAGACAGACGAGCCCACGCCCACGCAATTCAAACTGACCATGCTGGGGCGCAGGCTCTCTCTTCTGACTCTATGTATCTGCGCCGCAATTTTCGTGTTGGGCATCATAAGGCGTATTGAGCTTGCCACCCTGTTCGTGACGTCGCTGTCCCTTGCGGTGGCGGCCCTTCCGGCGGGGCTTGGCGCGGTCGTCACGGCGATTTTGGCTCGGGCCGCGCGCGACATGCTAAATGAAAATATAATCGTGCGAAAGCACGCGGCGATCGAGACCCTGGGCGCGACATCCGTAATATGCTCTGACAAAACCGGAGTCCTTACCGACGAGCACATGACCGTTACCCGAGTGTGGACGCCCGGGGTAAAGATCCTCGAGACAGGCGAGGGCGCGCCCCTGCCCGAGAGAGCGCGGCATGTCCTCAGACTTGGGGCGCTTTGCAGCAATGTCGATCCGCTTCACGGCGACCCCACCGAGGACGCGATCATCTCGGCCGCATCTGCCGCCGGCATGGAAAAGAACGAGCTTGACCGCGATTTCCGGCGTGTGGCCGAGCTGCCGTTCGACTCCTCCCGCGGGCTCATGACTACGGTCCATGAGGTCGGCGGCAAGCTTATTTCCGTTACGAAGGGCGGCTGCGACCTTGTGCTTCAGCGGTGTCCGAACGCCGACAACGTAAAGGCCCGTGACGTTAACCGGCGGCTGACTAAAAACGCGCTGCGAGTTATCGCAGTCGCATGCCGGGAGCTGGACCGTCTGCCGAAAGAGTTAAACCCCGAGGAGCTTGAACACGGCCTTGTGTTCATGGGGCTTTTGGGGATGTCGGAGCCTCCTCGCGAAGAGACTGTGGATGCGCTTGAGCGGTGCAGGGCGGCGGGTATAAAAACCGTTATGATCACGGGGGACAGCGTCAGGACCGCTGCCGCGGCGGCGGTGCGGCTTGGAATAATAAGCGACGAGTCGCAGGCTATCACCGGGCCAGAGCTTCGGGAAATGCAGGATTGGGAGCTTGAGGAAGCGGTTGGGCGCTACGGCGTGTTCGCGAGGATACGCCCGGAGGACAGGCTGCGAATAGTCAGGGCATGGCAGGACAGCGGAGAGGTTGTAGCCATGACCGGCGACAGCGTGTACGACGCACCCGCGCTTATAGAGGCCGACGTCGGATGCGCCACCGGCGGCATAGGCAGCGACGCCGCAAGGCAGGCCGCCGACATGGTGCTTATGGACAACAGCTTTTCGGCTTTGGAGTCCGCGGTGGAGATTGGGCGCGCGGTCTCGGATAATATCAAAAAGGCGGCGCAGTTCATGCTGGGTTCAAACCTCGGCGAGATTCTCGCCGTACTGCTCGCGATGCTGTTCGGTTGGGGGCTGCCGGTCCTTGCGGAGCAGCTTTTGCTGGTGAACGCCCTGACCTGCGTTTTCCCCGCTATAGCGCTGGGCGCCGAGAAGCCGGACAAGACAGTCATGAGGGTCCCCCCCCCGCCGAGAGACGAGGGTATATTCGCGGACGGAGCCGGCGCTCTGGTGATCATGCAGGGCGTTACGCTCGGTATCCTGACGCTGGCAGGCTACGCGGCGGGAGCCTTTGCCCCAATCTCCGGCGTACTGCCTCCAACAAGAGAAATTGGCGTCACAATGGCCTTCTTGGTGATGGCACTGTCTCAAATCTCGCAGGCGTACAACTGCCGAAGCCGGATTTCAGTTTTTAAAACCGGCATATTCGGCAATAAGTCCCTTAACCGGGCGGCTCTTTGTTCGCTTGCGCTTGTCCTCGCGAGTTGCCTCGTCCCCGCGCTTGCAGGGCTGTTCGGCCTTACCAGCATTTCGATGCTGCACTGGCTTGTCGCAATCGGACTTTCGCTCGCGCCGCTCTGCTCGGCGGAGATATTTAAAATGATTTCAGGCGCAAGGAGGTTATTACACTGAAGCTGGTATCGTGGAACGTTAACGGACTTCGCGCATGTCTTACTTCGCGCATGTCTTGGAAAAAGCTTTATGCAAAGCTTCACGGGGCTTAACGCGGATATTTTCTGCGTTCAGGAGACTAAAATGCAGCAGGGGCAGGCCGAGTTGGATCTGGCAGGGTATTCGGAGTACTGGAATAACGCGGAAAAAAAGGGCTATTCCGGCACGGCGGTGTTCACGCGGGAAAAGCCCCTGTCCGCCGTACTCGGTATTGGCGTTCCGGAGCATGACCGCGAAGGCCGCGTGCTGACGCTGGACTACGGCGGGTTTTATCTGGTCAACTGCTACACGCCGAACTCCCAGCGTGAGCTTTTGCGCCTTGCGTACCGCATGGAGTGGGAAGAGTCCTTTCGCGGGTATCTTACTCGCCTCGACACGGAAAAGCCCGTAATCCTGTGCGGGGACCTAAACGTCGCCCACGAGGAGATAGACATAAAAAACGCAAGATCCAACCGCCACAACGCGGGCTTCACCGACGAGGAGCGCGGCAAAATGACTAAGCTGCTCAGTTCCGGCTTTGCGGACACGTTCCGCGAATTGAACCCTGAAAAGGCCGGCGCATACACCTGGTGGTCCTACATGGCAAACGCGCGGGCGCGCAACATCGGCTGGCGCATAGACTATTTTATTGTTTCCCGCCGTCTCATGCCTCAGGTGCGGGACGCCCTGATCTACCCTGAAATATACGGCAGCGACCATTGCCCGGTGGGGCTAATCGTAGAATAAATAGACCGCATATTCCCCCCCGCTGACAGCAATACTAAACCAGGGGGTGTTGCGGTTGATTATCGCGGTGGTCGCAGCCGATGAAAACACCGGAGGCGGCAAAAGATTCTGGAACTCGCTCAGGAACATACTGGGTCGCGGTTTCGACGTCATAAGCTGCGTGAGCGGGCGTCTGGAAGTACAAAAAAAGAAAACGGCGGGCACACAGCTCTTTCTCACGGACGGGAAAGGGCTTGAGTTTGTTTCTGCCGAAAACGCCGTCGTGATCATCAGAGACGCCGGTTGCCTTACCTGCCGCACACAGGGCGACGGAGTCGCGGTGGTGGACGCGGGCCGCGAAAGCGCCGTGAGGCTCGCGGCCGAGACCCGGCTCGACGCCATTACCTGTGGGCTTTCCCCGCGGGACACGATCACTCTTTCCAGCATAAAAGAGGACAGCGCGGTGATCGGTCTGCAACGCGGCGTCGCCTGCTTCGACGGCTCTGTCGCCGAGCCTCAGGAGATCCCCGTAGCCTTTAGCCACGGCGCAGACAGCTTTGCGCTAATGTGCGCGGCGGCGCTGTATATCCTTTCCGGAAACATAAATAAGCTGCACGGGCTAAAAATATAAATCCAAAAACTTGCATTTTTCCCGCTTTACCACTATAATTAGTTAATACTAAAAAATCATGACAATGACAGGGGGAGCGAAAATGAATTCCAGCCAAATTCAAAACCTTATTGCTATGGCGGTTTACATGGCGGTGGTCATCGGCATTGGCCTCGCGTTCAGCAAGCGCGCCAACAGGAGCTCCGAGGACTATTTCCTCGGCGGGCGCAGCCTGGGGCCGTGGGTTGCAGCCATGAGCGCGGAGGCCTCCGATATGTCCGGCTGGCTGCTTATGGGCCTGCCCGGCGTGGCCTACTGGGCGGGTATTTCCGAGGCCGCGTGGACGGCGATCGGACTCGCGGTGGGTACATATCTAAACTGGCTCATAGTCTCCAAGCGGCTCAGGCGCTACAGCGAAAAGGCGGGCAACGCCATAACGCTGCCGGAGTTTTTCTCCAACCGCTTTAGAGAAAAAAACAAGGTGCTCATGAGCATTGCGGCGGTGTTTATACTGGTTTTCTTCACCGCGTACGCCTCAAGCTGCCTTGTGGCCTGCGGCAAGCTGTTCTCCACTTTGTTTGACGCGCCCTATGTCTCCATGATGATCCTCGGGGCAGTGTTCGTGCTTTTCTACACTCTGATAGGCGGCTTTTTGGCCGAGAGCGCCTCCGATTTTATGCAGGCTATCGTAATGGTTATAGCTCTGGTGCTCACGGTTTTTATGGGAGTCTCCGCCGCCGGCGGGCTTGGCGCGGTGGTTGAAAACGCCAAGAGCATCCCCGGCTTCTTTGACTTTTTCGGGGTGGCAAACCCTGTAGTTGAAAACGGCCGTCAGGCGGTGGCGAACGGCGCGCCCGTGTTCGGCGAGGCTGGCAGTTATGGCCTGTATACGATACTTTCCACCACGGCGTGGGGGCTGGGGTATTTCGGGATGCCGCAGGTGCTGCTGCGTTTCATGGCTATCCGCAAGGAAAACGAGCTCACCAGCTCAAGGCGCATCGCCACGGTGTGGGTCGTAATATCACTGACCGTTGCGGTGTTTGTCGGTACGCTGGGCAGGGCGCTGTTCCCCGTGGACTTAACGACCGCGTCGGAAGCCGAAAACATCTTCATCGTGCTTTCGCAAAACCTGTTCCCGCCGCTGTTGGCCGGGTTCGTCATGGCGGGAATACTGGCCGCCACAATAAGCTCTTCAGACTCTTACTTGCTCATAGCGTCTTCATCGTTTGCCAAGAACCTCTACCAGGGCGTGTTTAAAAAGGACGCCAGCGACAAAGCCGTCATGTTGGTCTCACGCATAACGCTGCTGGTCATAGCGCTGGTGGCCATCATCATAGCGCTTGACGAAAACAGCGTCATCTTCACCATAGTCTCCTTCGCGTGGGCGGGCTTTGGCGCGACCTTCGGGCCGCTCATGCTGTTCTCGCTGTTCTGGCGGCGCATCAACCGCGCGGGCGCGATCGCCGGTATGCTTGGCGGCGGCTGCATGGTATTCTTCTGGAAGCTTGTGTTGCGGCCTTTGGGCGGCATGTGGAATATCTACGAGTTGCTGCCCGCGTTTTTATTCTCGTGCGCGCTCATAGTTATAGTCTCGCTTGCGACGGCCCCGCCCTCAAATGAGCTGACCTCTGAGTTCGACGAAGTCGCCGCGGGAACAAACGCCGGTTAATATTGTCACAAAGTTAACATTATACGGGGGTTGACGCATAAGGGTTTTAAAGCCCTGACCGTCATCCCCATATTGTTGCCATCATCCGGGGTTTGCATTAACTAAAATACTAAAATATTTTTCAAAAACCTATTGACAAACCTTTTCCATCGTGTTATATTATATCACAATTACAAACAATAAATGCGATGAAGGGAACTTAAAGCCTTTTGCCCGAAGCACAGAGAGGACAGGCTAGCTGCGACTGTCCGTGACGGCAAAAACGCCCACTCGTCCCGGAGCAGCAGGCGGAACGTGTCATCTACACTAATATGCCGTGCCGGAGGCCCGCCGTTAAAGGGGACGCAGTATCGGTTTTAAACCCGTACTGTTGTGGAGCGCGCGATAATTATCGCGAATTCAGGTGGTACCGCGAGGAATGTTTCCCCGTCCTGATCAGATTAATCAGGACGGGGGTTTTTTATGTCAAAACACAAACTATCAACTGTAAACTGTCAACTTTCAACTATTTAAGAACAGGAGTGTTGTTTTATGAAGATCGCATTCTCAACCCTCGCCTGCCCGGATATGGGATGGGCTGACATCGTTTCAATGGCCAAGGACATAGGCTTCGACGGCATAGAGGTGCGCGGCGTGGGCCGCGATATTCTGGCATACAAGGCCGCCCCGTTCAGGAACGGCCGCCTTGCCGACACCGTTAAAAAAATGCAGGCAATGCGTCTTAGCATCCCCTGCTTTTCCACCGACTGCTGCCTTAAAAACCGCGAAAACGCCGATGCCAACACAAAGGAGATTACCGGCTATATAGAGCTCGCGGAAAAGACAGGCACGCCCTATGTGCGCATTCTGGCAGACCGCGCCGCCTTTCCCGAGGGCGAGGTCGACGACGAGCATATCATATCTGAGCTTAAAAAGCTGGCGCCCGTGGCCGCAAAGCACGGCGTAACCCTGCTTGTGGAGACCAATGGCGTCTACGCCGACACCGCCCGCCTGCGCCGCCTGCTTGAGCGCGTGGCCGACGACGCCGTGGCCGCGCTGTGGGACATGCAGCACCCGTACCGCGTAAACGCCGAGTCGGCGGAGACGACCATTCAGAACCTGGGCGCGTACATCAAGCATATCCACGCGAAAGATTCGGTTATGAAAGACGGCAAGGTCGCATACTGCATGATGGGCGAAGGGGATCTGCCGATCCCCGAAATGATGCAGGCGCTTCGCTCGATAAACTACGAGGGATATGTCTCGCTGGAGTGGCTGAAGCGCTGGACCCCGGACATCGAGGACGGCGTCGTCGTGATCCCGCAGTACGCCTGGTACATGAGCCAGTTCGCCGACAAGGCCGCCGTCACGAGCCGCCTGTTCGACAACAACGCCGGCACGGGAAAGTATATCTGGGAAAAGGAAAGTCTTATCGACCTCACTTTCCCGCAACTGCTTGACCGCGTGGTCGAAGAATTCCCCGACCAGTACGCTTTCCGCTACACCACGCTTGACTACACACGCACCTACGCCGAATTCCGCGAGGACGTGGACATGTTCGCGAGAACGCTCATCTCGCTGGGAGTGAAACGCGGCGACAAGGTGTCTATATGGGCCACCAACGTCCCCGAATGGTATATCACATTTTGGGCCGCTACTAAGATCGGCGCTGTGCTTGTGACCGTAAACACCGCGTACAAGATTCACGAGGCCGAGTACCTGCTGCGCCAGTCCGACACACACACACTGGTAATGATAGACGGCTACAAGGATTCCGACTACAACGCCATCATCCACGAAATCTGCCCTGAGCTAACCTCACATGATCCCGCCGAGCCGCTGCACTCCGCAAGGCTGCCGTTTTTGCGCAACGTGATAAGCGTGGGCTTTTCCGCTCCCGGCTGCATGAGATATGAGGATTCTCTCGCCTATGCCGAAAAGACCCCGGTCGAGGTCGTGTACCACCGCGCGGCGACCCTCAACCGCCACGACGTCTGCAACATGCAGTACACATCCGGCACCACGGGTTTCCCCAAGGGCGTCATGCTCACGCACTATAACGTCGTGAACAACGGCAAGAATATCGGCGACCGCATGGATCTCTCCACCGCGGACACCTATTTGATACACGTTCCCATGTTCCACTGCTTCGGCATGGTGCTCTCCATGACGGCCTCTGTTACCCACGGTACCACAATGTGTCCAATTCCGGCGTTTTCGCCCCGCCTCGCGCTGGAAGCCATCAACAAAGAGAAGATCACCGCTGTAAATGGCGTGCCGACTATGTTTATCGCCATGCTGGAGCACGAGGATTTCGCAAAAACTAATTTTGGCAACATGCGCACCGGCATCATGGCGGGCAGCCCCTGCCCCGTCAAGGTGATGGAAGAGGTTCTTGACAAAATGCACATGAACGAAATAACCATCGTCTTTGGCCAGACTGAAAGCTCGCCCGGCTGCACTATGAGCAGCGCGGATGACAGCATCGAGGTCCGCACGGCCACGGTGGGGCGTCCTCTTCCGGGGATCGAGTGCAAGATCGTCGACCCTGCCACCGGAAAGGACCTGCCAGACGACGAGGTCGGCGAGTTCGTGGCGCGCGGCTACAATATCATGAAAGGCTACTACAAAATGCCCGCCGCCACCGCAAACGCGATCGACGAGCAGGGCTGGCTGCACACGGGCGACTTAGCCAAGCGCCTGCCGGACGGCAATTACCGGATAACCGGCCGTATAAAGGACATGATAATACGCGGCGGGGAAAATATCTACCCCAAGGAGATAGAAGACTTCCTTTACACCCATGAAAAGGTCCGCGACGTCCAGGTTATCGGCGTGCCCGACAAGCAGTACGGCGAGGAGATCATGGCCTGCATCGTGCTCAAGGAGGGCGTTAAGGCCGCCGAGGACGAATTCCGCGGTTTTGTCCGCGAGCACATGGCAAAGCACAAAGCCCCGCGCTACGTGCGCTTTGTCGAAGGCTTCCCCATGAACGCGGCTGGCAAGATTCTCAAATACAAAATGGTGGAAGAGGCTATCGAATTTTTGGGGCTTACGGATATAGATTAAAAAAACCGCCTATCAGAGCGGTTGACACAAATGGGATTATTTGCTATAATGTAGGCAGTCGGGCGGCTCCTTCGCACAGGGCGGTCGCTCCTCCATTACAAACTGTCCTTGTACGGAAGCGCCGCGCCTGATTCTGGGTGCGGCTACTTCTTTTTGGTGTTAAGCACCAAGTTGACAACCGCAATTATAAGCATAAGTAACCCGTAGACTTCCAACTCTGTCATGCGGCTCCTCCTTTCGGAGGAGCAACCACACCACCCGCTGCCTAGAGTAATATTATAACATAATTGGTAAATGTACGCAAACGAAAGGAGGGGAGAACTTTATTTGCTTTAAAACGCCATTTTCTCTTGAAATAATTACCTGGTTCAAGTACAATAGTCAGTAAGACACGTCAAAATCCATTGGTATCCGAGGTGATTTTGTGGACGCATGCCTATTGTGCGGAGCAAGAGCGATTATTAACCGTCAGGAGAATTCCAGCCGGACAATCTACAACTGCCAGAACTGCGGCGTATATGTGGTCAGCGACCCGGAGGAAAAGCGCGTCGAGCGAAACGGCGCGAAGATTGCCGCGTATTTCATGCGGCGCAAGCTGAAAAACGAAAACGACGCAGTTCTGATCTCTTACCAGAATGCCAAGCTCGACAAGGAGTATTTGCAGCTCACGAGCGAACAGATCATTAGCTTTTTCCCTAAGACTTTCGCCGAGCAAATGGACATGGCTCTGCTTAACCTGGGGCTGAAGTCGCGCTTTCACGGCGACGCCGTAAAGCTGGCGGACATAAACACTGCTGCCCTGCTGTACGTTACCGACAAAAGCGAGACCGCACTGTTCTATATGCTGCGCGCCTTAAAGGACGAAGGGCTGGTTACATACGACCAAATCAAACTTCCCTGCGGCGTGGTCGTGACACCAAAGGGCCATGAGCGCATCGCCGGGCTTCGCGGCGGCGGCGAGCGCGGCGTTCTTTATCTTTGCGCCGCGGAATCCGACTCAGCCGTCCCGCTGCAGAATATCGCGCAAAAGCTCGCGGCGGGGCTGGGGCTTTCTCTCAGGCTCTTTTCGTCCGCGCGAGCCGACATGAAAGTCGGCAACGAGTTGGTCGCCGGGATCAAATCCGCGCGAGTCGTGATATGCGACTTCACTGAGCACGCGGGCGGCGCGTACTATGCCGCCGCTATGGCGGAAGCGCTTGGCAAGGTGTGCGTGGCTTCCTGCCACGCTTCCGCAAAGGACGGCGTCGGCATCGACTCGGCGCAGCTGCCAGTTGTCTTCTGGAAAGACGAGGACAAGGCTTTTACGGACATATTGCACGCGATTAAAGCGAAGATGTAAGTATTGTCTGAAACACCCGCCGACTGCGGTCGGCACCCTCTTTGACAAAGAGGGCAGGGATTGGAAACGTATCCTTTCTCGCCCTCTTTAGTAAAGAGGGTGGCCCCGCGGGGCCGGGTGTTTTGCTTGTCATAATTAAATTTAGAGTCTTAGCATTCGGGAGTAATCCGGCGAAATCCGGCGATAATAAGAGCGGGCTGAATATATATTAAATTTGCACTTGACAAGCCGGCGGCCCGAGTATATACTATAAAAGTTGATTCCCAACAGATTTGTGATTGGGAACTTGAATTCTTCGGGAGGGTACGATAAATGTCAACGACAATGCCAAAAAGCGGCGAAATCAGCCGTAAATGGTATATTCTCGACGCCGCAGGCAAGCCTCTGGGCCGCACCGCCGTCGTCGCCGCCACGCTTTTGCGCGGCAAGCATAAGCCTCTCTTCGCGCCTCACGCTGATTGCGGAGACCATGTCGTCATCATCAACTGCGAAAAAGCCGTGCTGACCGGCCGCAAGCCTGAGCAAAAGTTCGCGCGGCATCACACAGGCTTTATTGGCGGCTTAAAAGAAATCCGCTACGACGCCTTGATGAAGCAAAGACCAGAGCGGGCCATGATGCTGGCTGTCAAGGGTATGGTGCCCGACACGACAATCGGCCGCAAGGCGCTGACCCGCTGCCGCGTATACCGCGGGGCCGACCACAAGAATCAGGCGCAAAAGCCCGAATCCTGGGCATTTTAAGGGGGGTAGGAGTAATGTACGACGAAAAAACTTATTATTACGGCACGGGCCGCAGAAAGCAATCCGTCGCGAGAGTGCGTCTTTACCCCGGCACCGGCGCTATTACTATCAACGACCGCGATATAGACGACTATTTCGGGCTGGAAACGCTCAAGCTCATCGTCCGTCAGCCGCTTAACCTCACCGAGACCGTCTCCCGCTTCGACATTGTCATCCGTGTTAACGGCGGCGGCGTCACCGGTCAGGCGGGCGCGATACGCCACGGAATTTCCCGCGCGCTGCTGGTCTACAACGAAGAGACCAGGCCCGCGCTCAAAAAAGCCGGGTTCCTCACGCGCGACCCCAGAATGAAGGAGCGCAAAAAATACGGCCTCAAGGCGGCCAGAAGGGCTCCGCAGTTCTCCAAGCGCTAGTTGTAACACAAACCCTCGAAAGTATCACGCTTTCGAGGGTTTTGTCAAACTTTATGCGGCGGTGAGTACTTTGCAAAATGGGCCTATAAAATACGGCGGCTCGGTCAAAAGCGACCGCGCCAGGAGCATCCGCGCGCTGTTTGAGCGGTATTACGAAAATAAAATCGCCGTAGTCGCCCTGGAGCAGCAGAGCAGCTATGGCAAGACCGTGCATATAACCGCTAAGGTCGACCTTTCCGGGATGAGCCGCAACACCCTGCGCTTTTACAGCTTTGATATTAAAAGCAACAAGTTCATCCCCATAAACCCGCCACCCAAGTTTTACGTGGACGAAAAAAAGGCCCTGCACTTTGAGACGAATTACGCCGGGGACATAGTCATAACAGACCGGCCGCTTATTCCAAAAGCAAGATAATTGATTAAGCGTTTTGGAGGACGGCTATGACAAAAGAGGAAAAGGCCGCCTACATGATTTCCTTTACCAGCGTCTCAAGCTCTTCATAACGTGCCAATCCGCAGGCGCGGCGGCGTAAGGCCGCCGCGCCTTTAAGCCCTTTTAAATACCATGCCACATGCTTTCTGGCCTCCCGCATGGCGACATACTCGCCCTTGTAGTCGCACGCCAGCTTAATATGCCGCAGCATAACAGACATTCTCTCGTCCAGTTCCGGTTCTTTCAGGCGCTCCCCGCGGGAAAGATACGAGTCTATCTGCTTAAACACCCAGGGTGCGCCCAAAGCGCCCCGGCCTATCATTACAAGGTCGCAGCCTGTGGCTTCGTACATCCTTAGCGCGGTTTCAGCGTCCGTGACGTCCCCGTTTCCAATTACAGGGATATTTACCGCCTGTTTTACCGCCCGGATGATGTTCAGATCCACCGGCGGCGCGTAAAACTGCTCCCGCGTCCTGCCATGTACCGTCACGGCGGCGGCGCCGTTCGCCTCGGCTATCAACGCGGCTTCGACAGCGTTGACGCTGTCACCGTCCCAACCCTTGCGGAATTTTACAGTGACCGGCAGCTCCACGGCGGCGGTCACAGCGCCGATTATTTCCCCCGCGCGCTTCAGGTCCTTCATAAGCGCCGCGCCGCTGCCTCCGCCCGCTATTTTGGGCGCGGGGCAGCCCATGTTTATATCTATGGCGTCGGGCCTGTAGTCAAGCGACATAACGGCGGCCTGTGCCATGGTCTCAGGCTCCGAGCCGAATATTTGAACGGCGGCGGGTCGTTCCGAGCCGGAAACCGCCAAAAGCTCCGCCGTTTTTGAACTGTTAAAGCTCATACCCTTAGAGCTTGCCATTTCACCCACAACATAGCACGCGCCGAACTGCGCGCATATCTCGCGGAAGGCGCGGTCGGCCACGCCGGCCATAGGAGCCAGCGCGGCGGTCTTTTTCAGTTGCAGCTTTCCGAGATGCAAATATATTCCCCCATTGTTTAAGCGAGAATGTTCTGTTGCAATTATTGGCTGATTGCTGTACAATAAAAACACCGGACGACCTCCGGTGGCAAACGGTGAGATTAAAAACGGCATCTGCCGGATGGTTACGCCACCCTTTTCTTCGAGTGATACTTAGAAAGGAGTGGTCGTATGGAGATTGCGTACATAGTCGTGATGGGCCTCGTCGCCATAATCGCTATACTCGCGAACAGAAGTACGAAAAAATAACCGCCAGCGCGTCACAAACGTAGCGGTTATTTTTCTGCTATCTGTGGCGTAACCGTCGTAGGTCTCGCCCTTGCTTTTATTATAGACCGCATGAACCATTTTGTCAATACTACTTATGAGGTGACGCTACCATGAAACTTCTCGCCGTAGACGGCAACAGCGTGCTCAACCGGGCATATTACGGAGTAAAGCTGCTCTCCGCCAAGGATGGCACGTTCACAAACGGCATTTACGGCTTTTTGACGATTCTTCTGCGTATTCTGGGGGAAGTCTCGCCGGATGCCGTGGCCGTCGCTTTCGACACGCCCGCCGCAACCTTCCGGCACAAAAAGTATTCGGGGTACAAGGCCCAGCGCAAGGGAATGCCCGCTGAACTGGCCCAACAGATGCCGATCTTAAAGGAGCTTTTGCGATATCTCGGCTATAGGACCGTAGAACTGGCAGGCTTTGAGGCCGACGACCTTTTGGGCACGTTTTCCCGCGTGTGCTGCGACAACGGCGAGCAATGCGTCATCGCCACGGGCGACAGGGATTCCTTTCAGCTTATAAGCGACTGCGTGAGCGTAAGGCTCGCCTCCACGAAAATGGGCAGGCCCCAGGCCGAGCTCTGCGACGAAGCCGCCATCTTTGAGAAATACGGCGTCAAGCCCGCGCAGATGATCGACGTCAAGGCGCTGATGGGAGATTCCTCCGACAACATTCCGGGCGTCGCCGGAGTCGGCGAAAAGACCGCGCTTTCGCTTGTGCAGCAGTACGGCAATCTTGATAGCATTTACGAAAACCTCGACACGCTGCCGATTCGGGAAAGCCTTCGAGAAAAACTCAAAAACGGCCGCGAGATGGCGTTTTTGAGCCGCGAACTGGTGACGATCGACTGCCGCGCGCCAATTGACACCGAACTTTCGGGCTACAAGCCCGCGCCCGCAGACAGCGTCAAGGCCTACGCGCTGATGGCACGGTTAGAGCTTTTCAGCCTTATTGATAAATTCAATATAAGCGCCGGAGCCGCCGAAGCCGCATCCCCGGAGAGCGCTGCTCCACAAGCCCCGCTTGAAATTGTGTTCAACTCCCTGCCTGATGAGCTGTTGCAAGAGACCAACACCCTTGACGTGCTGTTCCTGCTCGACAGCTTCACGCCGCGCGCTCTCTGCGTCGTCACGGCTGAAAGGCTTTATCTCGCCGACCAAAACGCGCCGGAAACCGCAAGGCTCATACTCGCCTCCCCCGCCAAAAAGCGCACGAGCGGGCTCAAGGCGCTGTACCGTTTTGCGCTGCAAGACGGTTTTACAGTGCAAAATATCATCTTTGACGCCGAGATTGCGGGATATATCCTCAACCCCACCGCGACTGGCTACGGCGTTCCGCGTCTCGCCGCCGAATACGGGATATCCCCCGTAAAGCTGGACAACATGCTCGGCCTGCACTCCGGGCTGCTGGAGGAATGCGCCGTATTCACGGGGCTTGCGGACACTCTTACCGAAAAGATCAGAGAAAACAGTCAGTACAAGCTCCTCACGGGAATAGAACTGCCGCTGGCGCGGGTGCTGGCGGAGATGGAGCACGTTGGCTTTGACGTCGACACAGACGGGCTAAAGGCATTCGGGAAAAAGCTGGACGCCGAGATCGCGCGGCTTCAGTCGCGCGTCTGGGAGCTTGCGGGCGAAGAATTCAATATAAACTCGCCAAAGCAGCTTGGCGTCATCCTTTTTGAAAAGCTTGGGCTTCCCGCACGGGGAAAAACCAAGACCGGCTATTCCACAAACGCCGATACGCTGGATTCACTCAAAGACAAGCATGAGATAGTCGCGCTGGTGCTTGAATACCGCACCGTGGCAAAGCTAAAATCCACTTATGTTGACGGTCTCTTGCGCGCCGTGGGGTCTGACGGCAGGATCCACACAAGCTTTCAGCAGACGCTAACACGCACGGGGAGGATATCCTCCACCGAGCCGAACATGCAGAATATCCCGGTGCGCACCGAGCTTGGCAGCGAGCTGAGACGGTTTTTCCACGCCGGGAAAGGCCATATCCTGCTCGACGCCGACTACTCGCAAATAGAGCTGCGGGTGCTGGCGCACATTTCGGACGACGAAAACATGATAGAGGCGTTCAAGTCCGGGCAGGATATCCACACGAACACGGCGGCGCAGGTGTTCAATCTGCCGCCCCTTTTTGTGACGCCGCTCATGCGAAGCCGCGCAAAGGCAGTAAACTTCGGCATAGTTTACGGGATCGGCGCGTACTCGCTCTCGCAGGATATAGGCGTTTCGGTCCGCGAGGCCGACGATTATATAAAGAGCTATCTCGCCACCTACGAGGGCGTGCGCAGATATATGGAGGACGCCGTAGAATTCGGCAAGGCGCACGGATATGTCAAGACCTTGTTCGAGCGCCGCCGTTACCTGCCAGAGCTTTCGGCAACCCAGCGGCCAATGCGCGAATTCGGCAAGCGTGTGGCGATGAACACCCCTATTCAAGGTACTGCAGCCGACATTATAAAAATCGCTATGGTCAGGGTCTCAGACCGGCTTTTGGCCGAGGGCTTAAAGTCCCGGCTTATCCTGCAGGTACACGACGAGCTTATCGTCGAAAGTCCCGCCGAAGAAGCCGAAGCCGCCGCCTCCTTGCTTAAGGAGGAAATGGAGGCCGCAGCCGAATTTGCGGTGCCCATGGAAGTCGACGTGGGCGCGGCCGAAAACTGGCTGGAGGCCAAGCTGTAAGATAGACGGAATAATTAATGTTATATAGACAGGAGTTGTCAACATGAAGACCGTTTCCACCATCAAAGCCCCGGCCGCGATCGGCCCATATTCCCAGGCGATAATAGAAAACGGGTTCGTCTACACATCCGGGCAGATCCCGCTTTCTCCCGAAACAGGCGAGATTGTTCCAGGAGGAATCTACGAACAGGCCGAGCAGGTCATGAAAAATCTTGAAGCGGTTCTTAACGCAGCCGGCAGCGATTTTACGCGCGTCGTAAAGACTACCTGCTTTTTGAGCGATATGAACGATTTTTCCGCGTTTAACAAGATCTACGCAAAGTACTTTACAGCCAAGCCCGCGCGTTCCTGCGTCGGCGTCGCGGCCCTGCCGCTTGGAGTGGCGGTAGAGGTAGAGGTCGTCGCAAAGGTCGGCTGATAAAATCACTCATCAATCTCTCTTAGCAGCTTTTCACGGTAGGCGCGCGCGGCCTGTTCGGCCTTGTTCTCTCCAAATTCGTAGTAGACGGCGTCTTTAAGGTTGTCGGGCAGATACTGCTGCCTGACATAATGGTTTTTGTAGTCGTGTGCGTATTTGTAACCCAACGCCTTTCCCAGCTTGTTTGCGCCCTTGTAGTGGCTGTCCTGCAGATCGCGCGGGATCTCTCCAAGCTCTTTGGCGGCAAGATCGGCGTTCGCGGCGGCTATCGCGATTGCCCCGGAATTGGACTTAGGCGCGGTGCACAGCAGTATCACCGCGTCTGCAAGCGGCATCTGCGCTTCAGGCAGACCAATCTGAACGGCTGCGTCAACACAGGCCTTAACTATAGGGATCGCCTGCGGGTACGCAAGCCCTATATCCTCACAGGCGGTAACGAGCAGCCTGCGGCATGGCGAAAGCAAGTCCCCGGCCGTCAGCAGTCGCGCAAGATAGTGCAGGGCCGCGTTTTCATCAGAGCCGCGAATGGATTTTTGAAACGCCGAGAGTATATTGTAGTGGTCGTCCCCGTCGCGGTCATAGCGCATGTTGCTGCGCTGACTCAACTGGCGGACGCACTCTTCGGTAATATGACGCGCGCCGTCCCTTGTCTCGGCCGCCAGAAACGAAAGCTCCACCGCGTTTATCGCTTTGCGCACGTCGCCTCCGCAGGTCGTCGCGATGATGCGCGCGTTTTCGTCCGAAACCTCTATTTTTTCGCCGGTCTCCCGCCTCAAAGCCTCAAAACCTCGCTGCACCGCCAGCAATATATCCTCCGGATCAACGGTAAGAAACTCGAACACGGTGCAGCGGCTGAGTATGGCGTTGTATACATAAAAATACGGGTTTTCGGTGGTGGAGGCGATCAGCGTGATGCTGCCGTCTTCTATGAACTCAAGCAGCGTTTGCTGCTGTTTTTTGTTTAGATACTGGATTTCGTCCAAATACAGGATGATACCGCCGATCCCCTGGATGGTGTCGAGTTCGGAGACGACAGCCCGCAAATCCGCTGTGGAGGCCGTCGTACCGTTGAGCTTGTGCAGGCGCTTACCCGAACGCTCGGCGATTATTCGCGCTACGGTCGTCTTGCCCACACCCGACGAACCGTAAAAAATCATATTTGACGCATGGTTGGAGTCTATAATCCTCCGCAGCGCGCGGCCCGGCGCGAGAAGATGCTTTTGGCCCACAACCTCGTCCAGTGTTTCCGGTCTCAGCCTGTCGGCAAGCGGCATAGTTTACACCTCTTATTTTATCGATAAGTGCTGTCAAGCATATCAAAAAACGCGCGGTCCGCCAGCGGCATTTGTTCGGCTGCGGACCTTCTTGCCTTAGTCACCCTTGCCCGGGTGGCGGTAACTCTTTCCGACACGGCAACGCCTTGATCCTCCAGCTCATTCAGCCGTTCAGTCTCAAGCCCGAGATATCCGTCGTCTATCATGGCGGCAAGAAACGCCGCCGACTCCCGGAACGCATCTTTCTCCGCATCGGGTAAGCTGTCATACAGCCCGGAACTCAGCACAAGCCACAACGGCCGCGCTGAGTGAAAGCTGCGCGTAATAACTACCTGCGAAAGCTCAAAGTATTCCTCTTCTTCCTCTATTGCACTTTCTTTGTCTTCCTCCGGGGCGCCGCCGCCTTCCCCCAGAGAGCTGCGTTCCCTTTCCAGGCGCGCGGCCTCCAGCGCTTCTGGACTAATCTCCCGGAACATGAACTCAGACAGCACATCTTCCTCAAACACCGAGCTAAGCCGTTCCGTGCCGTTTTCGAGTTCGTTTACGGGAACCCCGACCAGATCAAGCGCGTCGCTCACGCCTGAATCCGGGATAACGTACATTCTCGCGCGCATATCGCTTCCGCCGGCGATTTCAGCGCTTCCGCCGCGGTCGGCCAACAGGATTTCGTCCGGCGTACCGCCGCCCGCCAACACATTTGAACCCATATAGTAAGCGCCGAATATATGCGCGCCGCTCACCCGCGAGAGCGTGCGGAGTATTTTTTCTGAATTGAGCGTAAGCGTAAAATCCTCATAGCTTGAATACTGAAAGCCCGCCGACGCGGCTTGGAAGTACCTGTGCCTTTTGCCGGCCGAGTCGCTGTCGGCTAAGATTACGTCGGCTTCACCCGTCGCCAGGTCGTGAAACACGTCTTCGGAGCTCTTTATTGTCACCGCGACTTGCCCGCGCGAAAGTATCTCGGCTTTCCTGCAAAAGGATTCCGCTGCTAAGGTCACTATGCTGTCCGCGTCGCTTTCCAGCGCCAACACTAATCTGGTCGGCGCGTCGCCCGCAATTCCTCCCGCGTCGGCCAAATCCCCGCCGTCGGGCGACGCCGGTACCGAGCACGCGGCAAAAAGCCATAAAGACGCCATAATCAAATATACTAAACGTCTCACTCTCTCGCCTCCCGGTATCGAATTAAAATAACAAAACAATCGGTTCTCGCTTGGAGCTGAATATTATTATACATTATTTCCCCTCAAAATAAAAGGAGCCTGAGGCTGTCAATCTATTGAAAAAAATATAAAAATGAGTTAGAATGATACTTGTCAATTCGATTCTTGAAAGGTTTGTGATCACCATTTACTCGGAAATGTTTGATTCTGTCGGTTTTGTCGCCAAAACCGACCCCGAAGTGGCCGCCGCCATGAACGGGGAACTCCTGCGGCAGCGCCGAAATCTGGAGCTGATAGCCAGTGAGAATCTTGTCACGCCCGCCGTCCTCGCGGTGGCCGGCAGCGTGCTCACGAATAAATACGCCGAGGGTTATCCCGGAAAGCGTTATTATGGCGGTTGCCAATGCGTCGACGTCGTGGAGAATATCGCCATAGAGCGTGTCAAGAAGCTGTTTGGCGCGGGGTTTGCCAATGTCCAGCCGCATTCCGGAGCGCAGGCTAACGAAGCCGTGTACGCCGCTTTGGTAAATCATGGGGACAAGGTCCTCGGTATGAGTCTTGCGCAGGGCGGACACCTGACCCATGGCTCGCCGGTCAATTTTTCCGGTAAGAATTATGAGATAATTGCCTATGGCCTTGGCGAAGACGAACGCATAGATTACGGCGAGGTACGCAGGCTGGCCATGGAGCACAGGCCAAAAATGATCATCGCCGGCGCAAGCGCCTACCCGCGAGAGATTGATTTCAAGACGTTTGCACAGATTTCAAAGGAATGCGGCGCGTATCTGATGGTGGATATGGCGCATATCGCAGGGCTTGTTGCCGCCGGCGAGCACATGTCGCCAATGCCCTACGCCGATGTAGTGACTACAACAACACACAAGACCCTGCGCGGCATTCGCGGCGGCGCGATTCTGACCAACGACCCCGAAATCGCCAAGCTGGTCGACAAAGCCGTGTTCCCCGGCACTCAGGGCGGCCCGCTCATGCATATAATCGCAGCAAAGGCCGTCGGCTTCGGCGAGGCGCTAAAGCCCGAGTTTGCAGAGTACCAAAGACAGGTAGTCAAAAACAGCAAGGCCCTTGCGGCGTCGCTTGCGGCAAAGGGCTTCAGGCTGGTTTCCGGCGGAACGGACAACCATCTCATGCTTGTCGACCTTACAAACCTTGACGTCACCGGCAAGGAACTAGAACGCCGCCTTGACGAAGTCTATATCACCGTAAACAAAAATTCTATCCCCGACGAAAAACGCAGCCCGTTCGTCACCAGCGGCGTGAGAATCGGTACGCCCGCCGTAACCACGCGCGGGCTTAGGGAAGCCGATATGGAGGTTGTAGCGGACTGTATCCACAAAACCGCCACAGATTTTGAGGGCACGGCGGAGCTTGTACGCGAGACTGTTTCGGGACTGCTGAAAAAATATCCCCTATACGAATAATCTTCGCATAATATACTATTTGTATAAAGCGATTATGACAGAGCCTACAGGGTACACTATCTCAGTATGGGTCAACCAACTATATTGAGAAAGGAATGTGCCAGACGAATGGAACTTAAGGGTTCAAGGACAGAACAAAACCTGCGCGACGCTTTTTCGGGAGAGTCTCAGGCGCGCAACAAGTACACCTACTACGCCAGCAAAGCAAAAACGGAAGGCTACGTGCAAATTAGCCAGTTATTTGAAGAGACTGCCGACAACGAAAAGGAACACGCGAAGATATGGTTTAAGCTACTTTACGGCGGGGACGTCCCCTCTACCAACGAAAACCTTTTAGACGGCGCAAAAGGCGAAAACTACGAGTGGACGACCATGTACAAGGACTTCGCCGAGGTCGCGAAGCAAGAGGGCTTTACCGACATTGCCCGGCTGTTCGAGTCTGTGGGAGCGATTGAAAAGCACCACGAGGAGCGTTATCGCAAGCTGCTCTCCAACGTTGAAAAAGGCGAGGTTTTCAAGCGCCGGGAGAAGGTTTTCTGGATCTGCAACAACTGCGGGCATATCGCCGACGCCGAAGCAGCCCCACAAAAATGCCCGGTCTGTTCACACGCGCAGGCGTATTTTGAGATACGCTCGGTCAATTACTAAGCAAGCATTGAATATCAACTGTCGGTGATTTGTAAATCTGTTTGTATCCTGTAGGGGCGGCCTATGGCAGCCCCTACAAATGAACAACAGATTTCCGGCATAACATCAATTATCAACGCAAACAGCATATCTTACTTATTTTATTTTTCGGAGGCAAAATGACTGACACCGTAAAAATCCTGCTTATATCCTTTGTGGCGGCAATATTGCTCGGAATACTGTGCGGAATCATCATAGGAAAAATTCAGGTCAACCGCGCCAAAAACGGCCGGAAAGCCGTTCTTTCCAAAAAGCAGAGGATAATCTACGGCTCGTGTATCCTGGCGGGCGTGGCGTGTATCCTCGTGGGGGTGTTCGTAAAGCTGCCCGGGGCGTCCGACTCACTGGGACAGGACGGCGGAATGGCCGCTGGAGGCGAATTCATGCCCGGCGGCGAAGGTTTTGCCGAGGTTGCGGACGGCGATATAGCTCTCGCAGACGCCGAAGCCGCCATGGCTGAAGCTGACGGCGTGGCCACCGCAGGCGTGGCGACGGCCGCAACGACTAATGGCTCCGGAACCGTTGTCAACGTGAATCCCTCGGCAGGTGTTGCTGTAGCCAGACCGGCGAGAAGGCCCAGCGGCGGTGGCGGCGCGCGAGTCGTCGTAAGGTCTTTCGGCTAATCGCACTGCGTTTCCAGTATTCTCTATTCACTATTCTCTCGCATTACCATTTGCGCAAAGTAGGCAAACACGCGTACAGCCCATGCGGCTGTGTAGTGCCGGTCGGACGGGGAGTTGCCGCCGGACGAAAGGGCAGAAGAATGCCCTGCGGTGCGTTTGCCGCATCCCGTTGCCGCAATAACCAGTCTTTATAAAAGACCTATTGTTGTGGCTGTATTTTTTATTACTCCGCCATAGCGGAGTAATATCGGTCATGTCCGGTGGTTGCCGCTTCAGCCGGTGAGCCGGACGGTCGTTAAATCCACTTAACAGGAGGTCTTTTTGTCATGCGTAAAATTTTCAGAGACTCCGCCGCGGAGCTTAAAAATGCGCGCGGGCTTACGCTTGCGGCGCTGCTGGCGGCTATCTTCGCGGTGTCGTACTCTCCGTTCGGCGGCAACATCATCATATTTCAGGGCTCTTTTGAGATACGCCTCGGCTTTCTCGCAATCGCCGTCGCGGCGGTGTTATTCGGGCCGGTTCCGGCCATGCTGGCCGCATTTGTTGGGGATATCATCGGCACTCTCTTATTTTACGGCGGATCATTTTTCTGGGGCTACACCCTCAGCTGGATACTCATGGGGCTGGGCTTCGGGGTGATACTCTACAAAAGCAGGGGTTCTGTGCCGCGCGTGGTACTGGCCATGCTGTTCAACACGTTTGTTATAAGCATGCTGTTCACGACGACATGGCAGCTTTTGATGGGCTTTGGCCCCTCTTTTACCGCGCTGTTCCTGACAAGGCTGCCCCGCAACCTCATCCTGCTGCCCGTAAACACCGTGCTTGCGGTGCTAGTCCTGCGGGCTGTGTTCGGGGCGTATGAAAAAGTATTGCGGCGCAGTTAACTCGCCGCCCTAAAGTTATTAAACTTTCAGCCGATATAAATAGTAAGGCTTATTATAGCGAGAGGGGGTATGTCCGTGGATATCGTTAACGCGGCAATGGCCAGAAATCTTCAGGCTATCCAGATGACCGTCAACACGGCGGTATTGCAAAAGACCATGGGCCGCGACGCGCAGGCCATGGCGGCGATCATGGACATGATGCCCGCACAGCAGGCCACGTATGCGGGCCACATGGACATCCGCGTATAGAGCCAAAAAAACTCCCGCTTAAAACAAGCGGGAGTTTTTTTATATGTCTGCCATTCTGGCGAAAAAGAGCTTGGTGTTAGGATCGCTGGTCGGCCGCGACTGCACCTCGAACATCGCGAAAGAAGACACGAGCTGCGTCAGCTTCTGGAAGCCGTAATCCCGCGAGTCGAAGTCGGGGTACCTCTTGGAGAGTATGTTGCCTATCTCCCCGACAAACACCCAGCCGTTGTCGTCTGATTTTTCCTTTACTATCATCTCAATAGCGCTGCCTATCTCGTCGATATCTGCGCGCGGAGCGGCGGTGGTTTTCGCCGTGCCGTTTGGCTTCTGCTTTTTCTTGTCCTTTTCCTCCTCAGGGTTGAGGTATTTGAACTTGTTGCAGGCGGAGATAAACGCTGCGGGCGTCTTGCGCTCACCCATGCCGACCACATACATTCCCGACTCCCGCAGGCGCGAGGCGAGCCTCGTGAAGTCGCTGTCGCTGGAAACCAGAAAAAAACCCTCGACATTGCCGGAGTAGAGTATGTCCATGGCGTCAATTATCATGGCCGAATCGGTAGCGTTCTTACCCGTGGTGTACGAATACTGCTGTATAGGAGTGATCGAGCTTTCCAGTAAAATATCCTTCCACGAGCCCAGCTTGGGGTTTGTCCAGTCGCCGTAAATGCGCTTGTAGGTGGCGATCCCGTCGTTAGTGACCTCCGCAATTATCATCTTTATATACTTGTGCGAAACATTGTCCGAGTCTATTAGCACCGCGAATTTCTTGTCTGCCATCGCCGCCCCCTTATAGTAGTTAGAAAATAGAGAATAGAAAATCGTAGAATTACGTGTTAGACGCGTTCGTATATATCAAACCGGAATGTTAAGCCGTTTTCCTCTTGGACGTCCGAGCTTTCAGTCTTGCGCCAGCCGTCCAGCGCGTCAAAATCAGGCATAAAACAATCGGCCTCAGCCTTGTGGAGGAACCTGGTAACATAGGCCGTGTCGCAATAGGACAAAAGCTGCCTGTAGACGCTCTCGCCGCCTATCACGTAAACATCGTCTCCACTGTAGCCTTTAACGGCTTCGAGCAGCTCGTCGACCGAGTGAACTACTGTTGCTCCCGGAACGGCAAAGCTTTTATCTGCTGTAAGCACGATGTTTATGCGGCCCTTAAGCGGTTTGCCATCCGGCAGGCTCTCCAGCGTTTTGCGACCCATCACGACCGTCTTGCCTGTGGTATGCCTCGCAAATTGCGCCATGTCCTTCCTCGTGCGAAAGACCAGCCGGTTTTTAAGTCCAAGCTCCCAGTTTTCCCCCGCGGAAAAGATAAGCTTCATAAATTTCACCCGGTAAATATTAGTATTAGGAGGGGGACGGAAGTCCCCCTCCAATAATTTTATTCCCCGCTCTCGGTGATTCTCTCCAGCCAAATCGCGGCGATGTTGAGCGCCTCGTAAAGGTTTTGTTTTTCGGTCTTTTTCTTTATCTTTTCCTTTGGCCTCAAATCGGGGTCTGTGGAAAGTATCTGCACCGAAACCTTCTGCGGCATCATGAGGTCGTTAAAACCCTTTGTCTCAAGTATTTGCAGCATTGCGACGTAATCGTCGCCCATGCTTCCGTAATAGATGGTATTTTCACTGCGAACAAGAGGCTTTCCCTTATAAGTCAGCATCTTTTCGGCTTTCGCCTTCACGGCCATTCTCAAAACCTCCTGTTAGTTTCAATTTACAATTAACAATGAACAAATAGCAATTTAATAATTGACTGCTCGTCGCGTTGTTATACTATCCTTATCGCCCATGCGGGACAGTGGGCCGAACAGTAACCGCACAGCACGCAACGGCTTTGGTCGCAGACAGCTTTATCATCCCTGATACAGAGCGCGGACTGCCCGCAGACCTTTACGCAACTGCCGCAGGCTGTACATAGCCTGTTGATAACGAGGCGGCGCGTCCTGTTAGTAAGCTTTTTGCGCTCCTCCACGGTGAAGACGCCTGTCTCGAAGAACCTGACGTTCGCTTTGACCTCGTCAACTGTCTGCATACCCACGGCTATCGAGTCCAGAAAGTCAAGATTAAGCGCGTAGTTAAGGCATTCCTCCGCGCGGCGGAACAGATTCCCTCCACCCATTGATTTCATGCCGTAAATACCAATTCCCTGCGCCCTGGCCGCTCTCACAGCGTCCTCCATGTCCTGCCGCGTGCCGTCGGCAATGCCGAGACCCGCAACGTTGAGAAGCGGGTGCACGACGTCGAGCCGCTTTTCTATAGCCCCGTATACTCCGGCCACATGGTGCGTCGAGATACCGACAGCCTTAACAACGCCCTTTTGTTTCATCTCATACAGATACTCCAGCGCTTCGGCGTGGCCTCTCAGCGTGTGTATGCTCTCCTGCTCATGGAGCATGAATATGTCGACATAATCCCTGTCAAGCCCGCGCCGCGCCTCTTCTACAGCTGTTTCGGCAAGCTCCCGCGTGTATGCGTAGGTCTTGCTCGCGATTATAAGATCCCGCTTGCCGGAAATCTCCATTCCCCGGCGGATATGGTCGTAGGTCCTGTAAAGCTGCGCCGTGTCGCAGAAATTAACGCCGCGTTCTATCGCCGCCGCCAGGACCGCTCCGCCTTCATCCGGCGAAAGGTCAGCCTGAAGCGGGCCGATTGTCAGCGCGCCAAAGCACATCCGGGACACCGCGAACCCGGTTTTTCCCAATGCCGACAGCCGCATTATTCGTCCAGATAAGACTTAAGCAGCACCTGCAAAAGATCGTCGCGGTCGATCCTGCGTATTAGACTGCGCGCATTGTTGTGCGTGGTGATATATGTCGGGTCCTCGGAAAGAATATATCCCACGATCTGGTTGATCGGGTTGTACCCTTTTTGGCGCAGGGCGTCGTAAACCTGCGTCAGCAGTTCTTTGATCTGGCGGTCTTTGTCGTCGTGAATAGAAAAGCTGATAGTTGGCTCCTGCATATTACTTCCCTCCTAATCCCCTATCATATAGAATACAACATATTGGCAGATATATCAACTGCGAATTTCCGCTCCAAGCTCTTTTAACGCATCCAGCGCACTCTTTACGGCGGCGTCGCACTCCTCGTCAGTCAGTGTGCGGTCGGCGGCGCGCAGGGTCAGCGAAAATGCGGCGCTCTTTTTGCCCTCGCCCACCTGCTTGCCCCTGTAAATGTCGAACAGTTCAAGGCTTTCCAGTATGCTGCCAATCGCATTAGAGATGGCGTCTTGCATGGCCCGCACCGGCAGTTCCTCCGCGCAGGAAAGCGCGAGGTCCCGCATGGAAGCCGGGAATTTGGGCAAGGGCCTGTAGGTCTTCTCCAGGTTGGCGTTGTCAAACAGCGTGTCAAGATACAGGTACGCGATATAGGCCTTTTCCTCTATTCCGTAGTTTTCGGCTACTCTGGGATGCACTTCGCCAATATTGCCCAGAATGATAGCTTTACCGTCAGGCCCAACGACAGTCATTGCGGCGCAACGGCCCGGATGACACACGGGGTGGTCGGCTTTCCGCTCAAATCCGGCTGTTACCCCGGCCCGCTGGAAGATGAGTTCCATCACGCCCTTTATCGTGTAGAAATCCACTCCGCCGCCATAAGCGCCGAACATCAGCACCTTGCGCTCATATGGCAGCTTTTCGCCCTCCCGGGGCAGATAAGTGGTGGCAATTTCGAACAGCCTCGCTGTCTTGTTGCGGTAATTGTAGTTGCGTGCAAGCGTCTCAAGCATGCTGGGAACGGCTGTGGTGCGCATCACGCTGGTGTCCTCTCCAAGGGGGTTCAAGAGCCTCACGGAGTTGAGCAGCGGGTGTCCCTCCGGCAGCCCCGCCTTGAAGTAATCTTTGGGGCTTATAAAGGAATAGGTGATAATTTCGCTGTAGCCTGACGCCACCGCTATTTGCCTCAGCTCGCGCTCAAAGCTTTGCACCGGCGTCAGCCTGCCCTGTGCCGCGCCGCGCACCTGAGTGGCGGGAATATTGTTGTAGCCGTACAGCCGGGCAATCTCCTCGGCCAAATCTGCGGGTCCCTCCACGTCCGCGCGGAAAGTGGGTACAGAGATTCTGTTTTCGTCCACGCCAAAGCCCAGCAGCTTTAGGTAACGGACCATATCTTCATCGGAAATATCCGCGCCCAAAAACTCGCGTACCCAACCGGGGTTCAGGGTCAGTTCGCGGGTTTTTACGGTTGCTTTTACCGGATAGCAATCAATCACGCCGTCGCAGATATCTCCCGCGCCAAGCTGTTCAACCAACTCACAGGCCCTGAGCACCGCGGGCATGCAGTTTTCGGGGTCAAGCCCCTTTTCAAAGCGGGAGGAGCTTTCTGTGCGCAGCCCCAGTTTTTTAGATGTCAGGCGTACGGATGGACCTTTAAAGCACGCGGATTCAAATATGACGGTTTGAGTGTCGTCGTACACGCCGGAGTGTTCGCCGCCCATGACGCCCGCCACGGCGCTGGGGTTTTTCTCGTCGCATATTACCAGCATATCGGGGGAAAGCGTGCGCGTCACACCGTCCAGCGTCATAATATGTTCGCCGGGCTTGGCGTTGCGCACAATAATCTTCGCGCCCGCCACATGCTTTAAATCAAAGGCGTGCAGCGGCTGGCCGTACTCCAGCATCACATAGTTGGTGATATCCACTATATTGTTGATAGGTCTCACGCCCGAGGCTCGCAGCCTTTCCCGCAGCCAGCGCGGGGAGGACGCAATCTTCACGTTCTTAACTGCCGCTGCGGCATATCGCAGGCAAAGCTCAGGGTTTTCCACCGTTACGCTCAAAACGGAATTTACGTCCCCGCCGCCAGCCTTCACATTGGGCTGCTTCGGAGAGAACCCAAGGCCGTAGGTAGCGGCTGTCTCGCGGGCAAGACCAATCACGGAGAGGCAATCGGGCCGGTTGGAGGTTATCTCAAACTCCACGACAGTATCGTTTAAGCCAATAGCCTCGTGGATGTCCAAGCCGGGCTTCAGCTCGCAGTCGTCCCCTAACAGGAAGATGCCGTCCTCGTCGGCATAGGGGAAGTCGTTCTTTGTGAGGCCAAGCTCGGAAAGAGAACACAGCATTCCTTCGCTCAGTTCGCCGCGCAGCTTTCCTGTCCTTATCGCTTTGCCGCCTGCCACTACGGAGCCGTCAAGCGCTACCGGCACAAAAGCCCCGGCCACAACGTTTGCGGCCCCGGTGACAATTTGCAGCGGGGTTTCGGAATTAACATCAACCTTGCAGATGAACAATGTGTCTGCGCCTGCGTGCTTCTCGATTGAAAGCACCTTGCCCACTACTATATTTTTTAACGTTTCGCCCTCGACCTCATAGCCTTCCACCTTGGAGCCGCTCATGGTGAGGTCGGCGGCGTACTGCTTTACGGGAACCTCCGGCTTGACAAAATCGGCAAGCCACTTCATCGATAAATTCATTAGCTTACCTCCTGTTAAAACTGATTAAGGAATCTGAGATCGTTTTCGAAGAGCAGCCGCATGTCGTCTATGCCGTAACGCAGCATAACCAAGCGGTCGAGTCCCATGCCGAACGCAAAGCCTGAGTAAATATCGGGATCAATGCCGCAGTTTTTGAGCACCCACGGATGCACCATGCCGCAGCCTAAAAGCTCGATCCAACCCTCGCCCTTGCACACGCGGCAACCCGTACCGTGGCATACGAAGCACTGGGTATCCATTTCGGCGCTTGGTTCGGTGAAGGAGAAGTGGTGTGGCCTGAAGCGCACATTTATATCGTCGCCATAGAGCTTTTGTGCGAACACAGCCAATGTGCCTTTCAAATCCGCCATTGTGACGCCCTTGTCCACCACAAGCCCCTCTATCTGATGGAACAGTGGCGAGTGCGTGGCGTCCACGGCGTCGCAGCGGTACACGCGGCCGGGCGCAATCACGCGGATAGGCGGCTTGCGAACCTCCATGGCCCGCACCTGCATGGGGGAGGTCTGTGTGCGCAATATGACGTCCTCGCTGATATAGAAGGTGTCCTGAGTGTCGCGGGAGGGGTGGTTCTTGGGCATGTTCAACGCTTCAAAGTTGTAGTAGTCAAGCTCAACCTCGGGGCCGTCGAGAATATCAAAGCCCATGCCGAGGAAAATCTCATTTGCCTCGTTTAGACCAATACTTAATGGGTGACTTCGGCCCATCGCGGGCTTTTTACCCGGAATGGTGACGTCAAGCCGTTCGTCGGCGAGCTTTTTTTCTGTCAGCGCGGCCTTTATCCGCCGGTTGTGCTCGCTTATAGATGTCTCTATGCTCTCGCGCGCTTTGTTCGCAAGCTGCCCGATTATCGGGCGCTCTTCGGCTGAAAGCCCGCCCATTTGTTTTAATATGGCCGTAAGCTCGCCTTTCTTGCCCAAAAAGCGTATCCGCAGCTCCTCTACGTCGCGCACGCTTGTCGCCTCTCGCAACGCTTGGGCCGCCTTGATCCCTATTTGTTCAAGCTGTTCCCGCATGGTTTAACATTCCTTTCGCGGTCGAAAATATAAGATTAGAAATTATATCATAAATTCGCAGAATTTTCAAGTCCCGTGATTTTGATTTTCCGCTGATTTTCCCGTTTGCGTTGACAATCCTTGCATTGGGGCATATAATTGACGTACAAGATTAAGCGCGGCCGTTTTGTTAATCCAATAATATGCCAATCCTCATTTATATAAATCCTGGAGCGTGGATGCCATGCGATACTGCAAAAACTGCGGCGCTGTGCTGCCGACAGGCCGGGACCGCTGCCTGATATGCGGGCTTAAAATTGGTGAAGCTCCCGCCCCCAAGCAGGAGGAGCAGACTTCCGCGCCCGTTTTTGAGCGACGTGGCGGCAGCGCCTCAACAAGCTACAGATCTGCCCGCGAACAGCCAAAAAGGCTGATATCCTTTGGTCTTGCTATATGCCTGCTTCTCAGCCTTGGAGCGGGCGGAGCCTGGCTTTACGGCTTTTTACCCACCCTGACCTCAAGCGAGCACGCCCCCGCGCGCGGCGCGATCTTTTATGTGACGGGCGACAATATTTTAAAATTCAAAAGCGCCGCGACAGACATTCCGCAGGAGGTCGTTACAGACTACGACGAGGACGTCCCCGCCTTTGGCGGCGGGTACGCGGCGTCCGGGCCAACGGGCCGGTATATCGCATATCTTGACAATACTTCTGGAAATTCCGGCGAACTCTTTTTGCGCGACTTCCAGGCTAAAAGAGACAATGGCGGCAACCTGCCGCCGGACATTTTAGTTTCCCGCGATGTGGTTCCCGGCAGCTTCTTCTTTGTAGAAAACGGTGAAGGACTCGTGTTTGTCGCGGGGGATTCCCGGCTATGCTACACCGATTACACCCGGGTAGTCGTGCTGGGCGCAGAGGTTTTGGATGCGGAGGTACTGGGACACAGCGGTTCAAAGGTATTGTTCAGCGGGAACAGTAATGGGTCCGAAGGCCTTTATGTCGCGGATATAAGCCATGATGTACCGGAAACCCTGCTTGTGGGAGAGGGCTTTGAAAAGGCGGCCGACGTTTCGGAGCGGCTTGAAAACGTTATTTATGTTCGCCTTAACGCAGACGGTAGCCGGGATCTTGTGGCCTGCGACCTTGCGCGTTCCAATAACCAGACCCTTGCAATGGGCATAGACGACGTGCTCGCGGCCGACGCTGAAACAACTTCCGCCCTGTACCGGACAAAAGCGGAAAACGTTTTTAATTTCGGCAATTTTATCGACGATGAATTTTCCGGGGAGGACGCCGTGCTGCCCGAGCCAAGCTATGATATATATCCCGGCTTGCGGGAGTTTTATGAAAATATGGAGCTTGACACTGACGAAGGCCCCGTTCCGGCCGCTCCGGACGGCGACGCGGAGACTCCCGTTACGGACGAGTACGCGGAAGAAATAGAAATGTACAACGCCGACATCCTTAAATATGAACAAAAGCTCGACCGCGACGGTTACCGGCAGGAGGCCGCGGACGCATTGGAGACGTTTCTTTCCCGGTACCCGTCGCTCTATACGCTGCACATCTACCGGGACGGCGGTTCCGAAAGGCTTTCATCGAACAGCTTCACGCCGTTTGACGGGGCGGAGCTGAATGCCGCTTCCGGAGTCGCAGCCTGGGTCGCCACGGAGTTCAACGGCTTTGAAAAGGTACCGATCTCGGAATATGAAACCGCTTTCGCGGTGGGTACGCCTCTGGAATATCTTCTTGGCCTTGTCAGCGACAACCTGTATATTCAGCGGGGCAATATCGCGCCGGAAAGAGTCTTCCTTGGAGACGGCGCGTTCCACTCCGCGGGCTGGCGATTCAACCGTCAGGCCGACAGCGTATTTTTCGCGATGGGCGACGGCAGCCCCGCTCTGGACGGCGACGAAGCCTGCAACCTGTACCACACTCAGCTTGTCGGCGGAAGCGTCCTTATGTTGGACGAAAACGTGGAGGGCTTAAGCAAAATGCTGGACGGCGACAGGCTTTTATATTACAAGGACCTCGACGAGGGCGTCTGCGACCTGTATATGCTTAGCGACCTAATCCCCGAAAGGATCGGTGACCGCGTGTATCTTTCGGACGAGTACCTCAAGGCGGAAAACGGCGGCCGCACGCTGCTGTACTCCGAGCGGTTCGACCTTCAGAAGCAGACGGGCAATCTCTACATGCTTTCAACGCAGAACCGCCAGCTCGCCACAGACGTCAGCCGCGTGTTTTACCGTAGCGATTCGCTCGTGTATTTCCTCCGCGCTGTCGGCGGCGGAAGCGGCGAGCTTTACGCCTTCCAGAGCAACGGCCTCGTGCCGGTGGACACGAACGTCTTAAGCGTGCTAGAATAGTAGCGGCTTGAATCCGCGAGTAGGGACGGCCGCCCCGGTCGTCCGCATATGTGTAACCTTTCCATATGCACGGACGGTCGAGGGCGACCGTCCATACATATGTCGCAATACCTTATTTGGTATTTCAATAATTTTTTTGAGGTAGGTAATATATGCAAAAGAAGCCCCCAACCGCAAAAACCCTCGCATTCGCCGCGCTTATTTGTTTGTTCACATTTACAGCATGCTCAGCGAATTCCGCGCCGTCCGGCGGGCCTGCGCCCATGAACAATATGGTAACGCCAAAAGCGCTTACGCAAGACCAGCAGGATATCGTTGATCTGCTCACGAATAATGACCGCGAGATACTGCTCTTCGATTTTAAAACTCAGGATGTGTACAAGAGCGTGGAATTTTGGGCCGAAACCTACGAATACGGCGTCCTTAAGGACCGCCCCTCGGGCGCGAACACATTCAGTGACGAAGCTCAGCCTCTGGACGGCCAGTTGGCGGTGGTCGTCTCAAATGACGACACGGGCTTGCAGTGGAGCTTCACGCTGTCGCACGGCGGTACAAGGACTACCCACTCAAGCGCACCCGCTATGATCGACAATGCGCTCGCGCGCGGCTTCGGCCCTGTCAGCGGCCCGGTCGAGATAGAGGACGGCAAGGAGATCGTACTGTACAGCGCGCTTTATTCTTACGGAAGTATCAGCACGCACGACGAGCAGGCATATGTGTCGCAGCCGGAGCTGCTTGCGGAGTATCCGCTTGCACATCTGATTAAATGCAGGTTTGCGCGCTAACCGCTCATCCGTAAGATAGTACTTCCTGATTTAAAGCTTTAATATGACAGGAGCCGGTTTTGTGATAAAAAAAGAATTCCCGATCTTGGAATTTGACGAAGATAGAAATGCTTTTATACGGCCAGACGTTTTAATTAATCCCGTCGATATTGCCCCGGAATGCGTTTTATGCTTCTTTCCCGAGGCAATAGAGAAGATTATTGACGAATACCCGCACAGGGTTGCCGCGGATTTCACGGCGGAATCATTAAAGCTTCCTGTGTATGAACTGGAATATCGCAATAAGAAGATTGTATTAATTCAGGCGGGCGTAGGCGCGCCTGTCGCCGCCGCGCAAATAGAGGAATTGACCGCTCTCGGCTGCAAAAAATTCATAGCCTGCGGCAGCTGCGGGGTCCTGGACAAGGATATTGCGGCCGGCCATTTAATAATTCCGACATCCGCAGTCAGAGATGAGGGAACATCTTATCATTACATTGCGCCGTCAAGGGAAATTGCGGCCGACAAGCATATGGTGCAGATGATTGAAAAAACGTTTATCCAAAAGAATGTCCCTTACATAAAGGCAAAGACCTGGACGACAGACGCGGTTTACCGGGAGACCCCCGGGCGGATAGCTTTGCGCAAAAGCGAAGGCTGTGTTGCGGTTGAAATGGAAGCCTCCGCTTACATGGCCGTTGCGGAATATAACAACGTTGGATTCGGGCAGATCCTGTACGCGGGAGACAATCTGGGCGGCGACGTCTGGGACAGCCGGGGATTCAGCCGCCTGACGGATATAAGAGAGTTTGTTCTGCGGCTTGCCCTTGATGTATGTTTAAATATGTGAAATGATAAAATTATGCGATTGACGCAAGCAATTATTATCGGTTGACATATTGACTCATGATGGAATATTATAAATCATGAAAGGCAGGCGATCACAGATGGCACAAAAGTTGGTTTTACCGATAAACAAAGCAAAACTGACGGCAAGCATGAAGACCGCCGCATATAAAACCAAATTCGGCTTCGAGCACTACGGCGTCGATATGGTATCCACGGCGGGCGACAGGACCCTGTGGGCCTCCGGCAACGGCACCGTGGTCGCGGCCGGTAACGACAGCGTCGTCGGCAACGTGGTGGCCGTGCTCTACCCCGCCGCCGCCAACCACAAAAATAACGCTGCGCAGGACGTCATACTGCGCTACTATCATCTTGCGGGTATTGAGGTTACCGTCGGGCAGGCTGTCACCAAGGACGTAAAGCTTGGCCAATACGGCAACACCGGCAGCATGAGTATGGCCCCGCACCTCCATATGGAGGCCGACACGGACACGGCCCACCCGCTCTACAGCCCCACTGTCAACAGCTCAAGTCTGCTAAAAGGCCGCAGCGCCGGAGCAAACGACAAGACAATGAGCTCCCCCCTCGACTGGCTGCACTGCAAAAGCGACGACCCGGACAATCAAACCTACACCACCGCCGGGGACGCCTATATAAAGCCGGAGGATAAGACTATCCCCTCGATAATCGGCGAGCTTGTCGCTCAGGGCGTGCGGATAGAAGGCATCGACGTCTCGGTTCACAACGGGCCCGTAGATTTCGTCCAGGTCAAAGCGGCCGGCAAGGCTTTCGTCTTCGTGCGCCTCGGCTGGGCGGGATGGGACGGCAAAATCGAGGCCAACAACGGGCTTGACAGCCGTTTCCACGCGAACATGAAAGATGCTATCGCAGCCGGGCTGCACGTGGGCGTGTACGTGTACTCCTACTGCAAGACCCCCGAGGCGGCGCGTGTGGCGGCCGCCGAAACGCTGGCCCTCGTAGCGCCATATAAGCTAACCTATCCGATTGCCTTTGATATAGAGGATACCAGTGACACCGGCACAAGGTACGACAAAATGAGCAAGGCCGAAAACGCGGCCATCTGCGAGGCGTTTTTGACAGCAATACAGCGGGCGGGGTACTATGGCATCCTCTACACCTACACCAGCTTTGCACAGTCCTATCTTGATACGCAGGCGCTCGCCGGCCGCGAGCTGTGGCTTGCGCAGTACGCAGACGCCGTCACTTACTCTGGGGCGTATGGCATCTGGCAGTACAAAGGCGACGTCAAGGGATATGTGGGAAGCTGCCCGGGAGTCACGGGCGCGTGCGACCTAAACGTCGCGTATAAGGATTACGCCGCGATGATCTTCGCCGCGAACCTCAATGCTCAGGATGTCGACATGCCGCTACAGCAGGAGATCGACAAGCTTAAAGAGACCGTAGCGGAGCTTGAGGCGAAGATTGCTGAGCTGAATAAGCTGGTGGCCGACCAGCAGGACCGGCTTGCGCAGATAAACGCGCTTAGTAATACTATTCCGCATTAAAAATGCGTGAATAGTATCGCGCATCTGTTTCGGTTGCCTTTCGCAGAAAGGCGAGAAACAGGCGCAACCTGAGCAATAAAAACCCCGAGCAATTCATTTG